>Ga0136617_10002948_pt1 | contig 15209 bp, 12 predicted proteins | sample AntDrymUQ3222106_2_FD_129672 | JGI IMG/M metagenome (GOLD analysis project Ga0136617, IMG submission 129672) | Polar desert sand microbial communities from Dry Valleys, Antarctica - metaG UQ322 (21.06) | ecosystem: Environmental > Terrestrial > Soil > Desert | place: Antarctica: Dry Valley... | reverse complement strand
CCCAGTGGCGCGGAGTCGACCTCGCGGAGCTCGAGAACGTCGTCGTCTGGCCTTCGGGCGGAGCGCAACCGGATTCGGGCGAGGCCCGGGCCGACTTCTTCGACTCGCTCGCTCACGCCGCCGCGGTCGTCGGCGTCAACACCAGCGTGATGATCGAGGCGGCGATCGTCGGCCGAAGCGTGCTCACGCTGCTCGATCCCGCCTTCGACGAGACGCAGGAGGGCACGCTCCACTTCCACTATCTCCTCCGCGAGAACGGCGGCTTCCTCGAGCTCGCGCGCTCGTTCGACGAGCATCTGCGCCAGCTCGAGCGGGTGCTCGCGGGCGGCGAGCGCGACCACGAGCGGATCCAGCGCTTCATCGGCTCCTTCGTCCGCCCGCACGGACTCGACGTCCCTGCGGCGCCGCTGGTCGCGGCCGCAATCGCCGAGCTCGCCCGCGAGACGCCCGCACCGAACCGAGCCGAGACACCCGCTATCCGGGTGCTTCGCCTCGCCTTGCTCGTGCCGACTGCCGTCGCGACAGCCTCGACGGTTGCCGGGCTCCTGATCCACCGGCTCACCGGCCGGACGGCGGGAGCTCCGGCGATTCGGGAAGCTCAGATCTAGGTTCTCAACCGGCGCCCCCGTCGGGCGACCGCGAACCCGCCGCGAAGCACGAGCCGCAGCAGGCGCACAGCGAGCGACTCGCTCGGCCGCTGGATGGACGGCCGCTCGGCCAGATCCTCGATCGACGCGAGCAGGAGCGGGAGGGCCGCGACCTCGAGCCCGTATGGGCGTACGAACTCGACGAGGAATCGGATGCGACGAGCCTCCCACCCGTCGTCTCGGCCTTCGATCGAATCGAGCAGCTGGTCGCGATGCTCCTCAGCCGTCTCTGCCGAGTCGACGAGCCCGCCCCCGACGTCGAGGAGGTAGTCGAAGTGATACGTGCCGCCCTGCGAGTCCGAGAACGTCGGCGCGCGCAGCGCATGCACCGGCCGTCCCACCACGGCAGCCTCGATCATCGCGGTCGTGTTGACGCCCACGACGGCCGCGCTGTGGTGGATCGCGTCGAAGAAGTCGGCTCGCGTCTCCTCGTCCACCGGCATCGAGACCAGGGACGGCGACGGCCAGACGCGCACGTGGTCGAGCCCTTGGAAGGAGACTGCCGCCCACTGCTCGCGACGTCGCGGATGAGGACGAGCGAGCACCTGGAGCCCGGCGAGTCGGGGATCGGCCTGGAGCTCGGGGATCCAGACGCTTCGCACGTACTCGGCCTCGGTGTCTGCCCCCGGAAAGAGCGCGCCGCCGACGAAGAGGACGTAGGGACGAATCGGGTCGAGGCCGATCCGCCGGCAGAACGCCTCGCGGTCGGTCGGGACACGATCGAACCACTGGTCGAACGACTGAGCGCCGGTGAGCACGATGCGGTCCTCGGGGATCGCGTGGAGGCGGATCGCCTCGTCGCGCTGGAAGCGATTCCAGACGACCACGCGATCGGGAGCATCGCGGAGCAGCTGCTTGCTCGAGAGGTTGTCCCAGCTCGCGATGCACATGCATGTGGGGATCCGGAGCATGGCGCAGGCTCGGATGTACTCCGAATGCCGCCCACCGGGCATGAGGTGCGGGACGAGGACGAGCACGTGCGGCTCGAGCGCCGCCAGCTCGGCCTCGAGCTCGCGGCTCCGCGGAAGCGAGCGCTCGATCAGATCGAGCATCCGCCAGAGGCGAGACCTGATCGGCTCGGCTCGCAACGCGCGCAATCGCATCAGCCGGCGCACGCGGGGATGGGCTCGGCTCTCGGCCCGGGAGACGAGCGCATCGGCGCCGCGAAAGCCGGGGCCGAGGAAGTGGATGTAGTCCGTGGATCGGCGCAGGAGCTTGGCGACCTCGGCCCACCCGCCTCGGTAGAGCGTCGTCGTGAGCGTCCAGGTGAAGCCGGGCTCCCGTTCGAGGGCTCGCAGCCAGGCCTTCTCCTGCTCCGTGTAGTCGTCGCGCTCGTGCAGGAGGTGCACCTCGTGGCCCCGAGCGAGCAGGCCCCGGATCACTGGATCGAAGAGGCGCACGTAGCCCAGGCTCCGCAGCAGCAGGACGACGCGCAGCCTGCTCCCGCCCGGCGCCACCTCGTGGCGGGGCCGACCGGACACGGTGCCGGCCACCCGCTAGACCGGCGTGAGCTCGGCCGGCAACGGGCTTGGATGCAGCTTCTTCTGGATCACCGGTCGCTCGACGGCGAGGATCTCGGCGATCCGCTCGCCGGCCCGACCGTCGCCGAACAACGTGCTGCGCTCGTAGCGCCCGTGCTCGATCTGCCGGCGGATCGCAACGCCGATCGCGGTCGCGTCGTGCCCGGCCTCCACCACGTTCGCGGCTCGCTCGCGGTTGTGCTGGCGGGTGCCCACGGTGACGGCGGGAGTTCCCAGGTATGCGCCCTCGCGGAGCGCGGCCGACGAGTTCCCCACCATGCACGCGCAGTGCGCCATGAGATTCACGAAGACCTCGGGGGGCAGGTTGCGGAAGAAGTGGCAACCGCCCGACTCGCCGGTCTCGCGGAAGAGCCGGAGACCCTTCGCCACCTGCTCCGAGCCGGCGTCGACGTTCGGCCAGAAGACGAGCGCCTGAAGGCCCGTCCCGGTCACGGCCTGGATCGTCGCATTGATCTGCTCCAGGCCGTGTCCGTACTCGGTCGTCACCGGATGCTGCATCATCAGGACGAACGGCTGGGAGGGATCGATCTGCGCGCCCGCGCCGCCGAAGTGCGCGAACGTGCTCTCGTCCAGTCCGAGCTCCGCCGACGCGACGAGGTCGATGGAGGGGCAACCGAGGTTGAAGACGGTGGCGGGGTCCTCGCCCATCGAGATCACGCGCTGCGCGGAGAGCTCGGTTGCCGGAAAGTGCAGGTGCGCGAGCTTCGTCACTGCGTGGCGGACGCTCTCGTCGATCGACCCTGAGACCTCGCCGCCCTGGGTGTGCGCCACCGGGATGTTCATGTACGCGGCGGCGATCGCGGTCGCGATCGTCTCGAACCGGTCGGCGACGGTGACGACGAGGTCGGGGCGGAGGAGCTCGAAGACCGTGGGAAGCTCGAGGAGTGCGAGGCCGGTCGACTTCGCCATCGTCGCGGGCGTCTCGCCCTCGATGATGAAGCGGATCGTGGCGTCGGGTTCGAATCCGTCGTGCGTCATCACGTCCACGGCGTTCCCGAACCGTTCCAGGACGAGCGACGCGCCCGCGACGATCTGGAGCTCGAGCTCCGGATGCTCCTGCACCGCCCTCAGCACCGATTTGATCCGGGCGTAGTTGGCGCGGCTCGCGACGACGACGCAGATCTTCCTAGTCAAGGTCGGCGGTCTCCAGCACGTGGTTGGCAGCAATCGCGCGGGCGGCGCGGCGGCCGACGACCTCAGGCAGCCGGATCGCGGGGATCCCGTTGCCGGGGCGCTTCGTGGTCAGCATCTCCCGGTCGATCTCCGTGCCCGCTGCGATCGCCTCTCGGCTGACGACGCTCTTCTCGAACGTGGCGCGGGCGGGGTCGAGCGCAGGGTCGCGCTCCTTCGTCGACGTCCCGAGCGCCGCCTCCACCTGGCGCACCCCGTCGACGAGGCGGGCGAGCTCCTCGGGTGTCAGCGAGGCGTGATGATCGGGGCCGTAGAGACGCTTGGAGAGGGTGAAGTGCTTCTCGATCGCGGCGGCGCCAAGTGCGACGGCGCCGATCGAGGTATGGATGTCCGGCGTGTGGTCGGAGAGGCCGTAGGGGAGGCCGAACCGCTCGCCCATCGCCATCATCGCCCGCAGGTTGACCTGCTCCGGCGCCGCCGGATAGCTGGACGTGCACTGGAGCACGAGCAGCTCCCCCGCGCCGCCCTCGCGCAACGTCGCGAGTGCCCGCTCGACGTCCTCGAGCCCGGCCATCCCGGTCGAGAGGAGAACCGGCTTGCCCGTCGCCGCGACGGCCTCGAGGAGCGGGGGGTTCGTGACCTCGCCCGAGGCGATCTTGTAACAGGGGGTACCGATCTCCTCGAGCAGCTCGACCGCCTCGACCGAGAACGGGCTCGAGAAGAAGAGGAGCGCGCGGCTCTCGGCATGCTCCTTGAGCCGAACGTGCTCGTCGGCCGTGAGCTCCATCCGCTTCGTGAACTCCCAGCGGGGCTCGGGGAAGTGCGGCGGTGTCGGCGTCGAGGGGTGCATCTCCGCTTCCGCGATGTGCGTCTGAAACTTGACGGCCCCCGCGCCCGCCTCGGCTGCCGCGTCGATCAAGCGCTCCGCCTGGTGGGCGCTCCCGTCGTGGTTGTTGCCGATCTCGGCGATGACAAGGGCCTTTCCGGCCGCGAACGTGTGTCCCGCGATCTCCACGCGCCCGAGTGTAGCGCTGCCTCTCGCCGGGCCTGCGGTCATCCGGTTAGGGTCAGCGCGTGCTGCCGACGCGCGTGTTTCCGCTCCTCTCTCCGTCCGAGCCGTGCCCCGTGTGCGGGGCGTCGGGCCCGCGTCCGCTCCACGTCTACGCGGTCAACCACAACAAGCCGCGCGCGACCTCGCAGCTCAACGTCGCGCTCCTCGGCTGCCCTCGGTGCGGGATCGTCTACTCGTTTCCGAGGCCGAGCGACGCTGACCTGACCGCCTACTACTCGCGCTCCGACGGCTGGGACGACCGGATTACCGAGGACGAGACCGAGGCGCTCCGGCGCGTCCACAAGCTCCGCTCCAAGCACGCGGCCGACTTCGATCGGCTCGCCGCCGTGGTCGAGCTCCCGGAGGCCGCCGACGGCGTTCGCCCCCGGGCGCTCGACTTCGGCTGCGGGATCGGCGGCTGGCTGAGCGCGCTCCGCGACCGCGGCTGGGAGACGTTCGGGATCGAGCCGGGGCGCCGAGCGGCGGCGATCACGGCGCGTGAGCACGAGCTCCTCGAGATGCCCCCCGGCGATGCGTCCCTCGACCTCGTCGTCCTCCACCACACGCTCGAGCATCTGCCGGATCCCGCGGGGACTCTCGCCGACCTGACGGCAAGCCTGCGGCCCGGCGGCGCGATCTGGATCTCGGTGCCGAGCCTCGAGACGCTCGCTGAGCACCGCGACCTCGACTACATGGCGAGCGACAAGCACGTCTTCACGTTCACCACGGCATCGCTCCGCTCGCTGCTGGCCCTCGCGGGGGTCGAGCTCCTCGCCTCGTCGCTGGAGCCGGGCTGGCCGGACGAAATCCCGAATCCAAAGAGGCTGATCTGCGTGGGAGTGCGGCGCGGGGCGCCGCTGCCGCTGCCCGCGGAGCCGCTCGAGCCCGCACTTGCGGCCCTCGCCGCCTACGCCGCCGGTTGCCCGGAGCCCGCCCCTCGCCTGCCGCCGAGCCGCCTGCGCCGCCTCGTCCGACGAATCCGGGGTCAAAGCCCAGAAGCCGGGCTTTGACCCCGGCCCTGTCCGTCGCGGCCACGTCCAGGGGTCAAAGCCCGGCCGTTCGCTCGAGGAGGAAGCGCGCGAAGGCAAGATCGCGCGGTGTGTCGATGTCGAGCGAGCGCTCGGCGGGCATCACGAAGGCCCGCACGTCGCGCTCGTCGATCAGCCGGCCCCTCTCGAGCACGTCTCGCCGGCTGACGTAGACCGAGCCGTTCCGCATCCAGAGCTCCGGGAGGTCCTGCGAGGGTGCGAGGCCATCCTCCTCCAGGTACGGCACCAGGCGATCTCCCTCCAGCAGCTTCAGCTTGAGCGGGTGCAGGCCGGCCTCCACCTTGACGACGGAGACGACCGACGCCGCGCCCGTCCGGCTGAGCATCGCCACGGCACCCGAGACGTCGGCCGGCGAGGTGAACGGCGACGTCGCCTGCACGACCGCGACCGCATCGAACCTCTGCTCCTGCTCGAGCGCGCCGAGCGCATGGCGGACGACCTCGACGGCGAGCGCGTCGTCGGTGGCGAGCTCCGGCGGCCGATCGAGGACGAGCACGTCGAGCCCGCGGCCCTCGGCCGCGATCTCGGCGTCCTCGGTGGAGAGGGCAACCGTCTCGAAGCACCCGGCGGCGACAGCGGTCTCGAGGGCGCGACGGACGAGCGTCGCGCCGCCGAGCTCGGCCAGGTTCTTCCGGGGAATCCGGCGCGAGCCGCCTCGGGCCGGGATGACGGCGAGCGCTCTCATCCGCCGGCGCGCAGGCGCCAGACGCGACCGAGGAACTTCTCGGCGGCGACGTGGAGCGCCGGCCAGTCGGGCTCGGCCGGCTCGACCGGCTCGAGCAGGAAGCCGAGATGACCGTCGTCCGAGAGCCGCTCGGCGGTCGCCCGAAGCCCGGTCTGGGTGAAGTACGCGAGTGCGGTTGCCCGCGTGAGCGAGAACGGGTGGTCGATCTTGACGGCGCCTTCGATCGAGCCGCAACGCAGCAGCATGAACTCGGCGTCGAGCACGTCGACGAAGACGCGCCCTCCGGGAGCGACCCAGCGGCGGATCGAGCCCAGAGTGGCTCCGATGTCGAGCAGATGGTCGATCGTCTGGCAGAGGAGAACGAGGTCGAATGTCCGCTCCCCGAGCTCGACGTCCTCCGCGAAGCCGGCGATCGCCTCCATCCCGGCGTCCGCTGCATGGGCGAGTTCGTCCGGGGCCGGATCGAGCACCGTCGCCTTCGAGCCGAAGGCGTCGCGGATCGCGCCGGCGACGACTCCGGTCGAGCCGCCGACATCGAGCACCGTGCCCGGCCCGTCCGGCAGCGAGGCCCGGAGGAAGCTGACGAGCTCGTCTGCGTACACGCGCTGCTCGTCCTGCACCGTCTCCGCGTCGATCTGCCGGCCGTGGTAGGCGCTGACGAGCGGCCGGTAGACCCGCTCGTAGAAGTCGGCGTACTCGGCGGCCGTGAGTCGCGGCGAGAGAAAGCCGAGCCCGCAGGTGGCACAAACGCGGTAGGTCGCCGGGTAGCCGTAACGATCCCGCCGGGCCGTCTCGACGAGGCTCGTCCCGTCGCAGAGGTTGCATGTCGAGACGGGATTCAGCTCGCGGGCGGCGTAGTCCCAGCCAAGCTCGGCGATCCGGCGCGACCGGGCGTCATCCATCGAATCCGCGCTCACCGTCCGAGCAGCTCCCCGGTTGCCGAGGCAGAGGTCTCGATCGTCCACTCGAGCTCGTCCTCGGCCGGTGCGGCTACGGCTCGCGCGACACCCTCGAGCTCGAGCGGAAGCAGGCTCTCATCAAACCCCACGCGAACACCGGTTGCGGGTGCGCGGCCGACCTTGGTGCGACCGGTCTCGTGCTCGAAGATGAGCCAGGCGGCGACGTCGTACTCAGCGGGAGCGACGGATCCTGTCGAGAGGCGAAGCTGTGCGACGTACGTGCCGTCCTCGAGCGGAAAGTCTTCGATGAACGTCAGGGTCTCCTCGCCGATGAGCCGGATCACCACGCGGACGAGCGCCGCCGTGGCGAGCTCGAAGGCGACGAGGATCGACATGTGCTCGTCGGTTCCAAAGCTCTTCCGGTCTTCAGCCTGCGCGTCCAAGACCCGGACGGACACGAGGGCCGCCTGCTCGTCGAACCAGCGGAGCGGACGCTTGGGTCGACGTTCCCTCGGTCGGGCGAGCACGAGCGGCTCGTCGTCTGCGACCGGCGTTGCGACGACCTCTTCGATCTCTGCGGAAGCTGCCGCAACTGCCTCCGGCTCGTCCGTGCCGAGTTGCTGCTCCCGCCAGGCGGCGAGCGCGTCGTCGAGCGTGCCGATCCCGCCGACGTGCTCGTCCTCGAGCCAGACGACGCGGGAGCAGAGGGCGCGAATCACCTCGAGATCCTCACATGTGACCACGGCGGCGGCGCCGCCGTCGAGACGGCTTCTGATCCGCTCGAGGCAACGTCCCGGGAAAGCCGGGTCGCCGAAATCGGGAAGTCCGTCGACGACGAGCACGTCGGCGAAGGGATCGAGCGCCGCGGCGACGGCCGCCCGCCTCAGATACTGCTTGGGTGGCTGTGCCATCGAGATGACGTGCGGCTCGTCGGCGAAGGCGAGCTCGAGCGCGTCGCGGACGTAGACGCTGCGTAGCTTTCGCCCCGGCCCGGCGAGACCGGCGAGGCGGCGAGCGACGGCCCGGACATTCGTCTCGCCACCGGTGAGCAGCGTCGCCAGCTCGACGCTCGGGCCGATCCGTCCCCGAACGACGAGCCGCCCGGCGGAGGGGGCGCTCATGCCGCAGACAACGCGAGTCAGCGTCCTGACAGCGGAATAGGGGTTGCCGACGATGCCGAGAGCCTCCCCGCGGCGAACCTCGAAGCTGATCTCGGAGAGCGGCGACGTCTTGCTCTCCACCGCTCGCTCGCCGACGTCCTCGTCGTCATCCTCGTCGTCACTCTCGTCCGGCCCGGCTCCGGTGGGGACGCCCTGCGCGTCGCCGTCCCGCCCCCTCCGCTCCTGCAAGCGGGCGAAGACCGAGACGGCGGGCCGGTACCGCGCTTCATGGATCTCGCTCAGATCCTTCGAGACAGCTTCCAGCGAGAGTGCCAGCTCGTCCGCCAGCGCCGGCGATCCGGCCGACTTCGACCCGCTCACCAGTCCCGTACCTCTCGCTTCTGGAAGAGCCACAAGCCCGGAAGCCAGAGGGCGAGAACGGCGGCAATCGTCACGGCGACCGCCTTCGGGCTCACGTCCTCATGCGGGAAGAGCCCGAGCTTGAACAGCTCGAGCGCGCCGGTGACGGGGTTCAGCTCCGCGATCGGCTTGTAGTGATCCGGGATCCGCTCGAAGGGATAGATGACCGGGGTCAGGAAGTAGGCGAAGCTGAGTGCATAGGCGACGCCGAACCTGACGTCGCGCGCCCTCGCGCCGGCCGAAGCCGTGATCAGCCCGACTCCGAGCCCGAGCAGCGCAATCAGCAGGAGCGCCGCGCCGATCGCGAGCGGCGACCAGATGGTCAGCTCCAGATAGAAGACATTCGCGCGAACGAGGTAGTAGACGAGCGCGGCGATCGCGATCGCGATCACGATCGCGAGCTCGATCAAGCCTGGAATGATCGCCGAGACGATCACGACGAGGCGCGGAACGTGCACCTCCCGGAGGAGCCCTCTGTTGACGTCGAGGCTGCGGGTCGACCAGAGCACGCATTCGGCGAACAGGCCCCACGCGGCGGAGGCCATCAGGAAGAAGATCGGGTACGGAGTGTTGGTCGCGGTGATCCCGATCAGCCCGCCGAAGACGAGGAGCTTCGTCGCGACGTTCAGCACAGGTCGCAGGGGTAGCCAGAGCAGGCCGAGCCACGTGCGCGAATAGCGCTTCGAGACGAGTCGCCTGCCGAAGAAGACCGTGAACCGGCGGTATCGCCAGAGTTCCTGAAGGGCGGCCCAGACGCCGGGACGACGAGGCTCGACGACCGAGACACGCGTCGAAGTCGGCGCGCGGGCCGCACTGTCGTAGGGACTCCGTGTCCGCTCTAGTTCGCTCGTCGCCAACCTCTGCTCCGTCTCTCGGGTGCGAGGATAGGGATAGCGGAAGGCTGCGAGCGCTTATCGGAGGCGCTCGGCCGGGAAGCCAGTGCTCTCGCGGCCGCGACGGCGTTCTCGACCGCGGCCGCCGCCAGGGGGGCGGCGGCCAGCGCTCTTCCGTGTGGCCGCACGAATCGTTCGAGGAAGCGTGCGAGTCGCGCATCGTGCAGCCCCGGGCGATGCAGCGCTTCGGCCAATTGGTCGTGGTGCTCGTCCCACGTCCTCCCCACGAGGAGCGGCCCGTCGCCGTCGCCCGTCAGGTGCTTGAAGTGAAGCGTCCCTTCCTGCGTGCTTCGGAAGCTGTCCGTGAGGATGGTGAACGTGGGTCGACCGACGATCGCCGCTTCGATGAAGACGCTCGTGCTGATTCCGACGACGCCCGAGGAGTGGTGGATCGAGTCGAAGAAGGCGGTTCGGCTCTCCGCAGCAGTGGGTGAGGAGCCCGCTCGGGGCCAGACCGCGAACCGGCTGTCGTCCGGCAGCTCGAAGTCTTGCCAGTGCCGCGCGTTCTGCGGATGCGGGCGCACGAGTACGCCGAGGTCGCGGAGGATCGGGTCGGGGGCGGCCCTGAGCCGGTCGACCCAGTCGCGGACGAAGCGGGTCTCGTCCTCTGCGATGAACCGGGACGAGCAGGCGAAGAGGACAAACGGACCCGGAGGCAGCCCGACGGTGCGCGCGAACCCGGCCGGATCGCTGCTGGGCGCCCAGGTGAACCAGTGATCGAACGTGTGGGCTCCGGTGACGACGATCTGCGACGCCGGAACGCCGTGCAGCTCGATCGCCTCCCGCGCCTGCGCGTCGTTCCAGACGATCACCTGCTCCGGAATCGACTTCAAAACGCCCTTGTTCGTGAGGTTGTCCCAGCTTGCGACCGGGAGCACGCTCGGCACACCGAGCTCCGCGGCGAGCCGCACCCAGTCGCTCTGCGCCGAGCCGAGTCCCACGAGAGGGGACACGAGTACGACGTCAGGAGCACCCGCGCGGATCCTGTCCCTCCGCCCGTGCGAGATCGGGAGACCCGCTTCCAGCCGCCTGAAGAGGGTGATGAGTGGCCTACGCAGGCGGGGCCGGGCGACGAGCAACGGCTCCAGGCGGCGGACGAGCCAGGGCGCCCGCTCGCGCGCGCGCGAGCGCAGAGCCTCCGCGTCCCGAAACGTCGGCTCGAGGTAGCGAAGGTAGTCGATCGTGAGCCGAGCCCAGGTTCGGAGCCCGAGCAATCGGTCCGGCGGCACGGTGAGCTGGGCCGAGGAGAACCGAGGGAACCGGCGAGCCAGGTCCGCGAGCGCAGCGCCGGCACCGACCGGAAGCCCACCGGCGGACTTGCGCTTCTCAATCGCCACCTCCACCTCGTGACCGCGCTCGAGGAGTGCCTCCAGGAAGCAGGCGAACGAGCGATCGAAGTTTGTTGCGAGCAGGAAGAACAGGATTCTGAGGCGCGGGGGATCGGGGGAATGCCTGCGCGTGGCGATGGCCACAGCCTAGTGCGCGGCTAGCCGGGATTCTTGCCGAGAGCCGCTCGAAGCCGCTCGCGCAGCCGGGGCTCGCTTGCGCCGCTCGTCACCGACTCGGGGCGCTCCGGAGGAATCGCTGCGACAGAAGTTGTCGCCTCCGCCGCGCCAACGTCGGGCTCGTCGCTCGCGAGCTCTTCGACGAGATCGAGCAGGCCGTGCTCGATCGGCTCGCGCGGATTGGCCTCTGCCCAGTCGATCGCCTCGAAGACGGATGCGAAGACCCGTGGCTCCTCGGGCGCGCGCGCGGTCTTCCTTGCCGCCCTCGCATTGCGCTGCTCGGGTGTCAGGCTGATCAGCTTCGAGACCCGCGCATAGGAGCCCGCCGCCTCAACCCCCGCGCGGACGTCGGGATCCTCCTGCGCTAGAGCTCGGAACAGGCTCTCGAGATCGCCGTCCCGCTCGGAGATGCCACGATTGGCTGTCTTCGCGTAGTCGTTGAGACAGCCGACGTAGTACTGGACCCGATTCAGCTCGACGTCTGGGAATCGTTCCGGCAAGGTGTCGCGCAGCCGCATCAGGTCGTTCAACACGAGCGCGTGGCTGAAGCACACATCCGACGGCATCCGATCCACCATCTCGGCCCACGTCATCCCGAGATCGCGCCTGAATCGGTCGCCGAGCTCGCCCCGGTTCCGAAAGGCGGATCCATTTCCGTGGCCGCAGCTCACGTAGAGCGCCTCGTCGAGCGCGAGCACCCAGTCGGCGTGGGCGAGGATGAGGAAGCCCGAGGTGAAATCGGGGCACACGCGAGGACAGATCCGGCCCACGGGCGAGCGCCGGATCTCCTCGAGGATCGAGCGGCTGCAGACGGCGTTCATCAGCTTCGGGATCACCTTCGTGGCGTACTTCGCCTCGCCGTTCAGGAAGTAGTGGAGAAGCTTCGGGCTCTCGAGCTCGTAGCGACGGAAGGTCGATTCGCGTCGCTTCAGGCTCGGCGCCGACTCGTTGCGGCCGTACATGTCGCTGAACCAGGAGACGCAGCGCGCTCCGGTTCTCTCGATCTCTCCGCGGACGAGCTCGAGCGCTCCGGGGCGGAACACCGAGCGGTCGGTGAGGACGCCGACGAACTCTCCGGACGCGGCGGCCAGAGCCGACTCCCAGTTGTCCGGCATCGACAGGTCGCCGCTCGTGCGGAGATAGCGGATCCGGGGATCGTCGAAGCTCGCCACGACCGCTTCGGTGTGCGTCGCCTCGTGCGGGTCGCTGTTGTCGCTCACGAGGACCTCGAGCTCGACGACCGGCTGCGAGACCACGCTCCGAATCGCATCGCGAAGCGCTTCGGGACGGTTCTTCGTCGGAATCGCGATGCTGAAGAACGGCGTCGTCATCGCCGCCGGCCCGTTACAGCCGAAGGCGCGCGTGAAGGCTCCGGCGGGCGCGCGACTCCGTCGCGGCTCGGAGTGACACCGGCGGCCCGCTCGATCGCCTCGACCACCTCCAGGCTCGCGGCTCGCCCGACCCCGCACGGGCGGATGAACGACTTCGTGAACGACTTCCGGCCGGAGGCTCGTGCGTCCTCGCCGTCGAGGATCCGGGCGACGCGGCCCGCGACCTCCTCGGCGTCGGCGCAGACCTCGAGGAACTCACCCGCCAGCAGATGGCGAAAATGCCCCGTCCGTCCCTGCGTGGCATGGAACTCCTCGGAGACGATCGTCAGGCACGGACGATCCGCGACGACGGCCTCGAGGAAAGCCGTCGTGTTGAGCCCGAACACGCAGCTCGCCGAGGAGAGCTGGTCGAAGTACTCCCGCCACGACTCCGGCGTGTCGGCCTGGTCACCGTCGCGGGGATAGACGACGACGTTAGGGTGGTCGCAGTCGTCCCACGGGGTCGGATTCGTCGGATGGGGGCGCACGACAAGGGTCGGCGTCTCCTCGGGAAAGCGGCGAGCCAGGGCATCCGCAAGGGAGTAGGCGACCGACACCTCGTTGGCGATAAGGGTGCGGGAGCTGGAGAGATAGACCACGTAGGGTCGGCTCGGGTCGCAACCCATCCGGTCGCACATGTCGTTCCGCGAGACCGACAACTGCAGCTCGAAGAACCGATCGAGGTGGGGAGCACCGGTGACCCGGATCCGTTTCCGGGGAACGTCATGGAGCTCGGCGGCCTCTCCCGCCAGGGCCTCGTTCCAGACCACGTAGAGGTCGGGAACGACGTGAACGGTGCCCTTGCTCGTGAGGTTGTCCCAGCTATTGACGTACCCGATCGTCGGGATCCCGAGTGACCGGGCGCCGCGGAGGTAGTCGGCCTCGACGGGGATCTTCGGCCAGACGGTCGGGGACACGAGGATCACGTCCGGATCGAGCTCCTTCAGGAGGGCCACGACGGTCGGGCTCGGCGAGCTCAGTCGCTCGAGGGCGCGCCAGGCGGCGAGTGAGAAAGGCCTCCGCAACACACCCCGAGCCAACCGCGACTGCACGAGCCATTGAATCCGCGGAGGCAGCGTCTTCTCCATAGCCTCTGTCACGCGTTCCGGCGAGGGATGTCCCTTGCGCAGATAGATCGACCTGCTGATCACCTGCCTACCGACGCGAAGCAGCTTCTGCCGTCGTTCAGGGGGTACAGGCCGATAGCCGACGGTGACGGCTGGTAGCTCCGAAGCTGCGAGCTCGATTCCCCGACCCATGAAGACCATCCGCTTCTTCTTAGCGGCGAGCTTAACTCGTATTCTGGCGTCGCTCGTCTGAGTCCCGTGCAAGAGCACGATCTCGTGGCCGCGTGCATCGAGCTCGCGTACGACGAGATCGAGGTTGCGGAAGAAGTTGAGGTGTTGCATGACCATCAGAACCTTCATTACGACTAGTGTTCCTCCGGATTCGCCTTGCAGCGCGTCGACATCCAGCCGTCCGCTCCGCTCTTCTCCGCACGACGGCCCGCGGCGGCGGCACGTCGAACTCGCGGCACCGTACACGGTACCCGGCAAATCCTGTCGGTCGCATGAGGCACGAGGACGTCCTGCAGGCGCTGCTCGAGCTGACGCCCAGCAAGCAGGCGCACGTCGTCGCACAGTGGCCCGGCCTGACCGGGAAGACGTCCGAGGGCATCGACGTGACAGCGAGAACGCCCAAGGAGTTGCGTCGGTTCATGGCCGAGCGCGATCCAGGGATGCTGAGGTGGATCCAGGGCTTCGAGGCCGGCGATGTCTTCTACGACGTCGGGGCGAATGTCGGCGGTGTGACACTGGCGGTTGCCGGGCTCCACGGCAGCCAGGTGACCTCCGTCGCGATCGAGCCTTCCGTCGCAAGCTTCGAGTCGCTCGCGCGGCATCTCTCGTTGAACAAGCTGCTCGGCTTCGTGATCCCCCTGCAGGTCGCCCTGCTCGACCGGACGGGGATCGAGAAGCTGAACTACAACAGCACTGCGGCCGGCTACTCGCTGCACGCGGTCGGAGAGGCGGTCGACCACGAGGGCCGCCCGTTCGTGCCCGCCGAGGTGCAGCTGATCCCGACCTACGCGCTCGACGACCTGATCGAGACCTTGAAGCTCCCGCTCCCCACGCAGATCAAGGTCGACATCGACGGCTACGAGGAGTCCGTGCTGCGCGGAGCGACGAGGACTCTGTCGCGCGGGTCGGTGCGCGCGCTCTTCGTCGAGGTCGTCGATCACGACCGGCGCGGCACCCGGCTCGCCTCGGTGAGCGAGATCCTCGGTCGTGCGGGCTACGAGCTGGTCGAGAGTTTCCGGCACGGTGAAGGCGGCGACGAGGGGATTGGATACGTCTCCGATCATCTCTACCGCACGGTAGTCACCTGACCGGATGCCTCTCTGTCGTGCCGAGTGCGGGCGGACGGCGCTGCTACCGTGATTGGTCGTGTCCGGCTCGCCCTCAGATGTGAACCGGGCCGAAGCCGATGAGCCCGACCCCACGGAGCCTGCGTCGGACGACGGCTCGCCGAAGACCGCCCGCGAGCTCGAGAAAGCAGCGCGACGTCGGCTCAAGGAGAAGAATGCCGAGCTCCGGGAGCGAAACGAGGCGCTTCGCGCCCGGATAAGCGAGCTCGAGGGAAGGCGCCGTGTGCTCGCGGAGGAACTGGCGGATCTTCGAGGAAGCTACTACCTGAGCGGCGCGCGGAAGAAGCTGAACCTCGCCGAGTTGCCGACCTTCTCCGCGATCGCCAACAGGGTCATGGCCGAGGGCCGGAGCGGCATGCACTACGACCGGTTCTACGCGCTCTGGCAGGCCGTGAAGGACGCCCCCTCGGAGCTGCCACTGATCGAGATCGGCTCGTTTCGAGGAGGATCGGCGAAGTTCATCGCAGAGACGCTGCGAGCGACCGACCGATCT
>Ga0136617_10002947_pt1 | contig 15209 bp, 18 predicted proteins | sample AntDrymUQ3222106_2_FD_129672 | JGI IMG/M metagenome (GOLD analysis project Ga0136617, IMG submission 129672) | Polar desert sand microbial communities from Dry Valleys, Antarctica - metaG UQ322 (21.06) | ecosystem: Environmental > Terrestrial > Soil > Desert | place: Antarctica: Dry Valley... | reverse complement strand
GTCTCGTAATTCGAGATCATGGTGTATTTCCATGGCCCGTTATTGTGCCACTTGAGCATCGTCGCGGTCACTTCCTGCGGCGGACCATATTTCTTCATCATGTCGGCGGCCGCCATTCGCGCGCTCATCGGCCAGCCCGCCAACATCGAGCGCATCTCCGTGTCGCTCATTCGCGCCATCGGCATCTGCGCCGAGGCGGGAACAATCGTGAGCGCCGCGAGGCCGATCGCCGCCGCGAGCCGCACTCGCCTCGTTCGATTTGATACAGTCATCTTGCTTTCCTCCAAGTGGAAACGCGTATGCGCGCGCCGTCGCCTCGACATGAGAACAAGCGAGCAAGCGAATGGATGCGCCTTGCAAGCCGCGCCGTCAGGGGGCATCGGGCGGGCGGAGGCAGGATGATCGATCTGGACGAAGAACAAGAGCGCGCCCGCGCGTGGTTCGAATCGCTGCGCGACCGGATTTGCGCCGAATTCGAGGCGATCGAGCGCGAGGCGGGGAGCCCTTCGACAGGCTCAGGACAGGCTGCGGCGTTCGAATATACGCTCTGGGACCGCACCGACCCGGACGGTTCCCCCGGCGGCGGCGGCGTGCGTGGGGTGATGAAGGGGCTGGTGTTCGAGAAGGTCGGGGTCAACGTCTCCACCGTCGGCGGGACCTTCGAGGGCGAGTTCGCGCGCACCATCCACGGCGCGGGGGAGGATCCGCGCTTCTTCGCGACTGGGATCAGCCTGGTCGCGCACATGGCCAACCCGCACGTGCCCGCGGTCCACATGAACATGCGCTTCCTCGCCACCACCAAGCGCTGGTTCGGCGGCGGCGCCGACCTCAACCCGCCCATCCCCTATGAGGAAGATACCGAGGCGTTCCACGCCCGGCTCCGCGCCGCCTGCGCGGGCCACGACCCGACTTATTATCCGCGCTTTTCGAAATGGGCGGAGGAGTATTTCTTCCTGCCCCATCGCGGCGTCCATCGCGGCGTCGGCGGCATTTTCTACGATCATCTCGAGGACCATTTCGACGCCAATTTCGCCTTCACCCGCGATGTCGGCGAGGCGTTTCTCGACGTCTATCCCAAGCTCGTGCGGCGGCGGATGGAAACCCCGTTCGACGAGGCCGACAAGGCGCGGCAGCTCGCCTGGCGCGGGCTCTACGCCGAGTTCAACCTGATCTACGACCGCGGAACCCTGTTCGGGCTCAAGACCGGCGGCAATGTCGACGCGATCCTGATGAGCCTGCCGCCGATGGCGGCCTGGTCTTGAGCCTGATCGCCATTCCCGACGGCGAGATCGGGGCGGTGGTGACCTATCTGGAGATGAAAGAGCGGCCGCGGCCGCGGCCCCTGCCCGCCTCGCCGCTGCGGCTCGAGCCCTGGCGGCCGGTCGACCCCGCCAGATACCGCATCCTGTTCGAGCGGGTAGGCGCGCGCTGGCTATGGTATTCGCGGCTGACGCTCGACGACGACGCGCTCCGGGCGAAGCTCGGCGAGGTGCATGCGGTGGTCGATCCGGCCGGGATCGAGGTCGGCATGGTCGAGCTCGACTTCCGCGCTCCGGGCCAATGCCTGATCGCCTTTCTCGGCCTGGTCCCCGAGCTCGCCGGCAAGGGGCATGGCGCGTGGCTGTTCGCGCGGACGCTGGCGCTGGCGTGGCGCAAGGATGTCGCGCGCGTCCACGTCAACACCTGCACGCTCGACCACCCGGCCGCACTCAAATCCTATCTGAAGGCGGGCTTCACCGCCTACCAGCGCGCGTTCGAGAGCTTCCCCGACCCGCGCCTGATCGGCGTGCTTCCCGGCGACGTCGCGCCTCAGGCGCCGCTGGTGGGCGCCGCCGTCGTCAGCCGCCGGTAGATCGCGGCGATCATTGCGGTGAGGATGGTCGAGACGATCGCCCCCAGCAGCGCCTTGAGCAGCAGCACCAGCAACCCGCCGACCTTTTGCCCCGCGAGCAGCAGGAAGATTGCGCCGACCACGTAGGACAGCGCCATCGTCACCACCGCGCCGGCGAGGAACACCAGCAGCACCAGCCCGAGCACGGCCCAGCCGCGTTTCCTGGTCAAGGCGGCCGAGCGGGCGAGCGCGCGCACCGGGTTGAGCTCGCGCTCGGCGACGATCGCGGGTCCCACCACCAGCAGCCGGCCGAAAATATACGCGGCGGGAACGATCGCCACGAGGATGATCAAAGCGGAAGCCGGGCCGGTGGTGACGGCCGTCGCGCCGAGCAGGACGATCAGCGGCACCAGCAGGACGATGATCGCCAACCCCATCGCCAGCCCGGACAGCAAGGACGCGCCGATATAGGTTGGCAACAGCCCGAACGAGGCGGCGATCGACCCGCCCACGGTCCGGCCGTCCGGCCCGAGCAGCATGTGGAGCATCGCGACCGCGCCGACCATGTTGATCAGATTGGCGAGCAGCAGCCAGTGCCAGTTGGCGGCATAATATGCCTGGATCGCGGCCACCATCCGGCTCGGCTCGACCTCGGCCATCGGCAGCAGATAGGCCACCACCAAAGCCGGCAGGAACAGGAAAACGCCGGCCACCGCGAGCAGCAAGGTCGCGTTCGCACGCAGCAGGCCGACCGCGTCGTCCCAGATCGCGCTGTAGGAAAATTTCATCGCCGGTCCCTCGTGAGTAGAGCGAACCATAGCCGCGCCACGCCGGCCGCCGCAAGCAAGGCTTGCCGCCGCGCCCGCGATGCCGGAAAGCGGCCGCCATGGCCCTTACCGCCCCCGAATGGCTGTTCTCGCCCGGCCTCACCCCTTATCCCGAGGCGCTCGCCGCGATGGAGGCGCGCGCCGACGCGATCCAGCGCGGCGAGGCGCGCGAGTTGATCTGGCTGCTCGAGCACCCGCCGCTCTATACCGCAGGAACCAGCGCCGACCCGGCCGAATTGTTCAACCCGCTCGGCTTCCCGGTGTTCGAGGCCGGCCGCGGCGGGCGCTTCACCTATCACGGCCCCGGCCAGCGGGTCGGCTACGTGCTGCTCGATCTCAACCGGCGGGGGCGCGACATTCGCCGCTTCGTCCACGCGCTCGAAGGCTGGGCGATCGCCGCTTTGGCCGCTTTGGACGTGGCGGCGCGGCGCGCGCCGGGGCGGATCGGGATCTGGGTCGATCACGGCGCCACCGAAGCCAAGATCGGCGCGATCGGCGTCCGCGTCCGCCGCTGGGTGACGATGCACGGTTTCGCGGTCAATCTCGCCCCCGAACTTTCCCACTTTTCAGGGATCGTTCCTTGCGGTATTGCGGACTTTCCAGTGACCAGCCTCGACGAGATGGGAGTAGCCAACGGGCAGGAACGTTTCGATCTGGCGCTGAAACAGGGGCTCGACCATTTTCTGTCTTCTCTCGAGGGGAGGACCGACAAGGCTTGAGAGCCTTACATTTTCCGGCTATTGTGTAATTCGATTTGGTAAAAAAGGGGCGAATCCCGTCCAAATCCTAATCTAGGGAGTTTCTAAATGCGTGCACTTATCAAGACTTCGATGGTCGTTGCTGCGGCCCTGACCGTCGCCGCCTGTGGCGGCGCCGACACCGCCGACACCAACAATACGATGATGATGGAAGACAATATGGCCATGGATTCCATGGGCAACGACATGACCGCGATGGACGGCGCCGCCGCCACCGACGGCAACATGGCGATGGACACCAACGCCACCATGGACAGCAACATGACCATGGACAGCAACATGGCGATGGACAACATGGCCGACACCAACATGACCAACGGAATGTAATTTCCGAAACGTCTGTTTCGATTATCGGGAAAGGCCGTCCGGCTCGCCGGACGGCCTTTTTTGTCGCCCGCCGCCGCCCGCGCGTGGCGAGCCGTGCCCCGCAAGCGACGAAAATCTCGGCGAAATCTGGATTGCGCTTGGGGGGTCGTTAATCATAGGGACACGCACGGCGCTCCAATCGGAGCGTCCTGATCGAGGGGTTCACACATGCCAGTCCGGTTCGACAAGCAGCTTCGCGCGCTGGCGCTCGCCGCCGCCGGCCTGGGCGCGCTCGCCGCGCCGGCCGCCGCGAGCGCGCAGATGTTCCTGACCAATCCGCTCTACGCCAAGGGCCCGGTCGAGGGCAGCGACCCGTTGGTCGGCTTGCCGATCCCGGGCGCGACCCCGGCCGAATATCGGTCGCACCTGCTGTGGAATTTGCGCGCCGGGCTCAATGTGTCGGCGCTGCAATGCCAATTTTCGCGCTACATGCGCGCGGTCGATAATTATAACGGCATTTTGGCGCACCACGGCACCGAGCTCGCCACCGCTTATTCGACGCTCAACAACTATTTCAAGCGGATCGCCGGCAACGGCCCGAAAGGCCAGAAGGCGTTCGACGACTACACCACCAGCACCTACAACAATTTCTCGACGCTGCAGGCGCAATATGGCTTTTGCCAGACCGCGACCAATATCGCCAAGGAGGCGCTCGCCCAGCCCAAGGGCGGCTTTATCGCGCTGGCGCAGAACCGGATGCGCGAGCTCAGAAGCAGCCTGATCCCCGCCTACGACCGGACCGCGGTCTACAACCCCTATTTGATCGCGCAGCCGGCCTTGCCCGCGCCGGCCATCGATCCCGCCTGCTACGACAGCAAGGGCCGGCTCAAGAAGCGCTGCGCGGCCGCTTAAGGAAGGCCCAGCACTTTATGGGCCTGGAGGCTGAGCTTCCAGCGCGGGTCGGCCATCACGAACGTGATCGCGGCGGCTTTCGCGGCCTCGGCCTCGGCGCAGTCCATCGGCTGGATCAGGAAATGGTCGAAATCCCAGGTCGCGATTTCCTGCGGATCGACCCCGGTTTGCGGCCAGACCAGCTTGAGCTCGTTGCCCGAGCGCTGGACGACCGGCGCGGCGCCCTTCGGGCTGACGCAGATCCAGTCGAGGCCGGGCGGCGCGGCGATCGTGCCGTTGGTTTCGATGGCCAGCTCGAAGCCGTGCGCCTTGAGCGCGGCGATCAAAGCGGCGTCGAGCTGGAGCAACGGCTCGCCGCCGGTCATCACCACCAGCTTGCGCTCGCCCTCGCCCCAGAGCGCGTCGACCATCGCCGCCAACGCGTCGGCCTCGTAGCGGCCGCCATTTTCGCCATCGAGCCCGACGAAATCGGTGTCGCAGAAGCTGCACGCGGCGTCGGCGCGGTCCCGCTCGCGCCCGCTCCACAGATTGCAGCCGGCGAAGCGCAGGAACACCGCGCGCCGGCCGGCCTGCATGCCCTCGCCCTGAAGGGTGAGGAAGATCTCCTTGACCGCGTAGGTCAAAGCCCGTTCCCCGACAAAGGCGGGCTCGCCGCGTAAAGCGTGGGATCTGGCAGGCCGGCCTCGGTGAATCCCCTGGAGCGCAGCCGGCACGCGTCGCACAGGCCGCAATGCAGGCCGTCGGGCGTGGGATCGTAGCACGACCAGCTCATCGCCGCGTCGAGCCCGAGCCGGGCCGCTTCGGCGGCGATGCCGGCCTTGGTCATATGCAGCAACGGCGTGTGGATCGCGAACCGCCCGCCCTCGTCGCCCGCCTTGGTGGCGAGCGCCGCGAGGCTTTCGAACGCCGCGATGAAATCGGGCCGGCAATCGGGATAGCCCGAATAATCGAGCGCGTTGACGCCGATGAAGATCGCGCGCGCGCCCGCCGCCTCGGCCCAGCCCAGGGCGAGCGACAGGAAGATGGTGTTGCGCGCGGGCACGTAGGTGACCGGAATGCCGAATTCTTCGACGCCGCTTTTGGGCACCGCGATGTCGGCGGTCAGCGCCGAGCCGCCGAAGCAGGTCAGATCGAGCGGCAGGATGATGTGCCGCTCGGCGCCGAACAGCGAAGCGATCCGCGTCGCCGCCGCGATCTCGATCCGGTGGCGCTGGTTGTAATCGACGGTGAGCGCGAGCAGCCGAAAGCCCGCCTCGCGCGCCAGAGCGGCGGAAACCATCGAGTCGAGCCCGCCCGAAAGCAGGACGACGGCCAGAGGAGAGGAACCTGCCATGAAGGGCGGCGATTTAAGCGCGGGCTGCGCGGCGCGCAAGCAACCCGCCCCAAAAGAAACGGGCCGCCCCGAAGGACGGCCCAGTTTGGGCATTCAGCCCTCTAGGGAGGAAAGCGTGCCTCTCGGCACCCGCTTGTCATACGCCCGGCATGCTAAACGAAGGGTTAACGCATCCCCGCCCGCCGCCCGCCCGCGCAATCGCCGGTGCGGCGCGCCTCAAGCCGGTAGGCGAAGGGGGCGTTGTCCGAAATGCCCTGGGTGTCGATCTTGGCGAGCCGCGGCGTTTCGACCCTGAGCGACGTGCGGCCGAAGCCGGTCGCCGGGCAGGTATAATGGACGGTCGCCGCCTGGCTGTCGTTGGCGATCACCAGCCGCGAGCAAGGCGAGGTGCGGTGCTGGACCTGCATCAGCAAATTGGGATCGGCGACGCAGATCGATTGCGGCGCGCCGCCGCCGTCGAGATCGCGAAGCTGCCATTGGCCGGGCTGCAGCCGGGCGAGCGCGGTCAGCCCGCGCGGCGCCTGCGCGGCCGTTACCGGCAATGCGAGCAATGTCGCCGACCCGAGCGCGACAAGCGTCCGGCGGACGCCGTTCCACTTACCCATGTGACTACCCCATCGAAGGCGGCGCGTTCGATCCTACCGCCGATTTGCGGATAGGCTGGCCCCGGCGCCGCCGCCCCTGTTCCTAGACGAAAACGACCGAAATTTCGACCAATATGCAGCCGCGATTCGGGTCAATCGGCCAAGTCGCTGAGCGCTATCGGAAAAACCCGCGAGCAGAATTCGCAGTCGACGCTGATGAAGCCGTCGCGGTCGGCCATTTCGCGGCGTTCCTCCTCCGCGAATCGGGCGATCACGCTGCCGATATAATCGGCGTTGCAGCGGCAGCCGCGGCTGAGCGGGACCGCGCTCAGCACCCGCACTTGCTCCTCCTCGTGGAACAGCCGCCACAGCAAAGTGTCGAGCGGCAGGTCGCGGTCGACCAGCTCTCCCGCCTTAATCGTCCCGGCCAGCGCGGTGACGTGATCCCATTCGGGATGGTCGAGCCTTGTATGGATGCGGTCGCGGCCTTCCTCGCCCTCGGGGAGATGCTGGACGAGCAGCCCGCCGGCGACATGGCCGGTGTCGCTGACCGCGAGCCGGACCAGGCTCGGTATCTGCTCGGACTGCGAAAAGAAGCTCTGCGCGGCTTCGGCGAGGTTGTTGCCCTCCAGCGGCACGATCCCCTGATAGCGCTCGTTCGCGCTCGCCTGGTCGAAGGTGATCGCCAGATAGCCCTTGCCGAACAGATCGAACAGATTGGGCAAATTGGCCGCGGCGAGCCGCTCGCTGTCGAACCGCACATAGCCGCGCAGCTCGCCGCCTTGATAGTCGCTGACCAAAAGGTCGATGATCCCGGATTCGGTCTGCGCCTGCAAGGTGAGCTGGCCGCCGGCATCCTTGAGCATCGCGCCGAGCAAAGCGGTCAGCGTTAGCGCCTCCGACAGGATGCGCGCGATCGGCGCGGGATAAGCGTGCGCCGACAGCACCGCGTCCAGCACCGGCCCGAGCCGCACCAGCCGCCCGCGCGCGTCGCGCGACGGGATCGTGAAGCCCACCGCCTGATCGAGGTTGGAAGCAATCAGCGTATCGTCGATTTCGGGAGTCATTGCGGCGATATAGAAAGCGCGGTTGGGATTTTCACCACCCCTCGCGCAATCAGGCGCTCGGTTGCGGAGCTTCGTAGTTGCGCGCGGCCTCCGACAGGCGCTCGACGAACTCGGCGATGTGCGCCTCTTCGACGATCAGCGGCGGCAGGACGCGCATCACATTGTCGCCGGCGGCGACGGTGAGCAGCCCCTGCTCGCGCAGGTAATTGACGAAGGCGCGGCTGTCGGTCTTCATCTTGACGCCGAGCATCAGGCCCATGCCGCGCACGCCTTCGAACAGATGGTCGTGATTGGGGATCATCTGCTCCAGCGCGCCGCGCAGCCGCTCGCCCATCCGCGTCACCCGCGCGAGGAATTCGTCGTTGGCGACCACGTCGAGCACCGCCTGCCCCGCCGCCATCGCCAGCGGCCCGCCGCCATAGGTCGAACCGTGGGTGCCGATCACCATCCCGGCCGCGGCCTTCTCGGTGGCGAGGCACGCGCCCATCGGAAAGCCGCCGCCAATCCCCTTGGCCGAGGCGAGGATGTCGGGCGCGACGCCATAATGTTCGTAGGCGTAGAGCTTGCCGGTGCGCGCCATCCCGCACTGGACCTCGTCGAACACCAGCATCAGATCGTGCTCGTCGCACAACGCGCGCAAGCCCTTGATGAAGGCAAAGCTGGCCGGGCGGACGCCACCCTCGCCCTGGATCGGCTCGAGCAAGAAGCCGGCCGTGTGCTCGGCGACCGCCGCCGTCGCGGCCTCGAGATCGTCGAACGCGACCACAGTGAAGCCGGGCAGCAACGGCGCGAAGCCGTCGCGGAGCTTCTCCTGATTGGTCGCGCTGATCGTCGCCATCGTCCGGCCGTGAAAGGCGTTGGCGAAGGTGATCAGGACGTTCTTGTGCGGATTGCCCTTGGCGTGATGATAGCGGCGCGCGGTCTTGATCGAACATTCAACCGCCTCGGCGCCCGAATTGGTGAAGAAGACGGTGTCGGCGAATGTGTTGTCGATCAGCCTTTGCGCGAGCGCCTCGCCCTGCGGGCTGCCGTAGAGGTTGGAGACGTGGACCAGGGTCGCGGCCTGATCCTGGATCGCCTTGGTCAGATGCGGGTGGCCGTGGCCGAGCAGATTGACCGCGATCCCGCTCGCGAAATCGAGATATTTCTCGCCGCCCTCGCCGTAAAGCCAGACCCCCTCGCCCCGGACCGGCCGCACCGGCGAGCGGGGATAAACGGGCATGAGCGGCGTGATCGGCATGGCGGGCGCGTCCTTCAAAATGCGAGAAAGGCGGCCCCGATGGAGCCGCCTTTCCGCGTCTTAGAGATGTGCCCGCCGCCGCGTCAATCTTGGCGGCGGACCGGCCCCGGCCTAGCGACGATTATTGTCGCGGCGGTCGAAGCGGAGCCGCTGCTGCAGCATGTCCAGCCGGCGGTTGAGGTCCTGGCGCTCCCAGCCGGTCAGGCCGTTGCGGCGATAACGGTCGTGCAGGCGGTCGATCTGCTCGGCCTGGAAGGACAGCTTGCGCGCCTCCTGGTTCGAGATCATCCGGCGGTCGCGGGCGCGGTCGATCCGGTCCTCGAGGTGGTCGAGGCGCGCCTCGATGCCGCGACCCTGATTGTAGGCGCCGCGGTGGCCGTTATTCTGCGCGAGCGCGGGAACCGCGGCAAGCGCGGTGGAAGCGATGGCGATCGAAATAAGGAACTTACGCATGACATGTCTCCCTTCGTGAGTTGACCATGTCGTCCTAGGCGCGCGGCGGTGATGCGATGCTGAATGACCGTGACAGCGGCCGTTAAGCGAGGAAAATCAGTTCTTCAACTTCCAGCCACTGCGGAGCAGAAAGTAGCACAGCACCGCGAGCGCGAGATTGATGCCGAGCAGCAGGATCGCGCCGAACAGGATCGGGGAATCGGCGCGTTCGAGGAAGCCGTAGCGGAAGCCTGAAATCACGTAAAAGAACGGGTTGAAGCGGCTGACCGCCTGGAATGCGGGCGACAGCGATTCGATCGAATAGAAGGTGCCCGACAAGAGCGACAACGGCGCGACCACGAAATTGCTGATCAGGGCGGCATGGTCGAACTTCTCGGCCCAGATCGAGGTCAGCAATCCGAGGAAGCCGAGCATCGCGCTGCCCATCACCCCGAACCACAGGATCGCGAGGCCGTGGCGCGGCATCACGTGGACGCCGGGATAGACCAGCATGAGCAGCCAGACCGCGAACCCGACCAGGAGCGCGCGGGTTACCGAGGCGGCGACCATGCCGGCGATCAGCTCGCCGGTCGACAGTGGCGGCATCAGATAATCGACGATCGTCCCCTGGATCTTGCCGACCAGCAGCGCGAAGCTCGAATTGGCGAACGCGTTCTGGAGCATGCCCATCACGATCAGCCCGGGCGCGAGGAAATCGGCGAAAGGCACGCCCATCACCGTCCGCCCCTCGCGGCCCAACGCGACCGTGAAAATCACCAGAAACAGCAGGGTGGTGAAGGCCGGCGCCCAGATAGTCTGCAGCTGGACCTTGAAGAACCGCCTCACCTCCTTCAAATAGAGGGTCTTGAGGCCGATCCCGTTCACGCTCCTGATGATCGGGACGCCGGGGCCGGTGCGAACCCAATTAGAAGGCAGATCGTTCATCGCGTGGTCGCTAGTGCCGGACGCGCGGGGCCGCAAGCCGTGAAGCTGTAAGGATGAAGACCATGTCGTGGACCGACGAGCGCATCGACCGTTTGAAGGAGATGTGGAGCAAGGGCATCACCGCCAGCCTGATCGCCGACGAACTGGGCGGGGTCAGCCGCAACGCGGTGATCGGCAAGGCGCACCGCCTCGGCCTCCAGGCGCGGCCGTCGCCGGTCAAGGCGAACGAGCCCGCGCCCGCCAAGGAGAAGGCCAGGCCCGCGCCCGCCCCGGCCGCTCCGGTCGAAGTCAGGCAAGCAGCGCCGCCTGCTCCCGAACCCGCGCCGGAGCCGAAAGCGGCCGCGGCCGCCGCTCCCAGCCCCGAGCCGACACCCGCGCCGACGCCCGCGCCGCAGCCGCGCATCGTCTCGGTCGGTCCGGGCGGCTTCCTCCGCCAGGGCCCGGGCGACCAGCAGCCGCCGATCCCCCCTGCCCCGCCGCGCCGGCTGGTCCCGGCCAAGCCGAGCGCCGAGGTCGCCGACAAGACCAGCCTGCTCGATCTCAACGAGAAAATCTGCAAATGGCCGATCGGCCATCCCGGCGAGCCCGATTTCCACTTTTGCGGGACGCCCGCCAATCCGGGCTTTCCTTATTGCGTCGCCCATTGCGGCGTCGCCTATCAGGCGCAGCTCCCGCGGCGCGACCGCAGGCCCCCGCCGCCGCTTCCCTTCGGCGGACCGCGCATCAGATAAGCCGCAAGCCGTTCGCGACGAACCAGGCGAGGGCGGCGCTCGCCACGAGTGCGGCCGCGGCCCGCCATGCGGGAGCCTGGATCGGCGCGGCGACGCCTGCGGGGGCATCCCCGCGCCCGGTGATCATCGGGCCGATCAGGTTGTGGCGCAAAGCGAATTGGTGCCAGCCGACCGCGAGCAGATGGAGGGCGATCAGGCCGATCAGGATGTAAAAGACTATTTCGTGGGCCGCGGCGGCGAGGCGCGCGGTGTCGTAGCCGACATAGTGCGAAAGCGGCCCCGATTCGAGGCCGTCGCCGTCGATCGCGAACAGGCCGAGCGAGACCTGCCCGATCAAGGCGGCGAGCATCGCCAGCACGCTCCAGCCGCCGAGCGGGTTGTGGCCGACAGAGGCGGGAAGCGCGGCGCGGGTGGCGAGCGCCCGGACGAAGCGCCACGCAGCGCGCGGGCCGCGCACGAAGCCCGCGAAACGCGCGGATTCGCCACCCACGACGCCCCAGAGCAAGCGGAAGACCAGCAGGCCGAGGATGAAATAGCCCGACAGCCGGTGGCGATCCATCATGTCATTCTCGGCGGTCCACCACGAGAAAGGCACGAGCAGGACCAGCGCCCAGTGGACGATCCGCGTCGGCAGATCCCAGATCAGGCGCCGCGGCGGCCGATCCGGCCCGGCGCGCAAGCTCAATCCTCTTCGCGATAGTCGGTGTGGCAGGCCTTGCAGCGCGCGCCGACCGCCTTGAGCTGGGCCGCCATCGCATCCCGGTCGCCGCCGCCGGCGAGCCTCGCCATCTTGCCCGCTTCGGCGCGGAGCCCGGCGGCCTTTGCCTTGAAATCGGGCACGCGCCGCCAGATTTCGGCCTTTGCCGCCGTCTTCACTCCGGCTTCCGGCCCGGAGCCGGGCGGGAACCAGCGCGGGATTCTGGACGCGGCGGCCGCGACCGCGGCGGCCCTGGCTTTGACTATGCCGGGATTGGGCGAACCGCGCTTGATCTCGTCGCCGAGCGCCTTGTAATCGCGGCCGAGCTGCTTGAAATTGGCCTGTCGCGCCTTGATCTGGTCGGCGACGGCGGCCGCGAGCGGCGCGGCGCCGGCCAGCAACAGAAATCCGAGCAGGTGAATCGCACGCATCGCCGCTTCCTCATTGGGACAGGCCGGCGCCTATGTGTCGCGCCCGCACGGCAATTGCAACGGCGTAGACGGCTAGCGGCCGGGCCGGTCCCAGGCGCCGGCCCTGAGGCTGGCGATCTCGACGCGCTTGCCGATCCAGCCGGCCAGTTCCTCGAAGCGGAGCGGCTTGTCGAACACGATCCCGGCCTGGCCGGGCCGGTACCAGGCGATGTGCCCCTTGACCGAGCGGAAGCTGTCGATCGTGACCTGAACCTTCTTGCCCCCGCATTCCGGATCGAGGATGGCGACCTTCATCCCGCCCAGCGAAATGTCGCGCACCGTCACCTTGTGATAATAACGGCCGATCCGGACGGTCGCGCCGCATTCGACCTCGAGCCGGGGCGGACGGCGGGTGTAGCCGGTCACCGGCCTTTTGTCGTGGAGCAGCTCGCGGACATCGACCGCGTCGTCGAACTTGAGCCCGACGCTCGAATCGCGGATCCAGACGACTTCGGCGTCGATCCTCTGGTCCGAGCTGAGCTCGAGCGACACGCGGGTCCCCACGATTTGCTCGCTCGCCACGTCGGCCATGATGCCGCCGGCCGAGACATTGCGAATGCGGCACAGATCCTGCCGGCCCGGCGACACCAGGCGGGCGATGGGGAGCATCAGCGAGAGGCGGTCGTCGGCGCGGCGCTCCGCCGGCCGCGGCACGAGCGTGCTCAGCGAGAAAATCGTCGATTCCAGGGCCAGCTCGTCGCGCTCGGCGCGACTGCCGCCCTTCCGCCTGATGAGCGCGCCCAGCACGAAGTGCTCTCCCTTGAAACATCATGAAGCTCGCGAGAATAAAGGAGGATTGGTTAAGGAGACGTATCCGAAAAGGCGGCCCGCCAAGCGGCGCTTGGCAGGGCGCCGCGCACCATCCTATAGCCCTTCCATGTCCGATTTGTTTTCCGCCGGCCCCAATCATGCGAACGACTACGACGCTTCCTCGATCGAGGTGCTGGAGGGCCTTGAGCCGGTGCGCCGCCGCCCCGGCATGTATGTCGGCGGCGTCGACGAGCGCGCGCTGCATCATCTTGCCGCCGAGGTGCTCGACAATGCGATGGACGAAGCGGTGGCGGGCTATGCCAACCGGATCGAAGTCGTGCTCGAGCCGGGCAACCGGCTGACCGTCACCGACAATGGCCGCGGAATCCCGATCGACGAGCACCCCAAATATCCGGGCAAATCGGCGCTCGAAGTGATCCTGACGACGCTCCATTCGGGCGGCAAATTCTCGGACAAGGCCTATGCGACCTCGGGCGGCCTGCACGGCGTGGGGGTGAGCGTGGTCAACGCGCTGTCGACCGACACGGTCGTCGAGGTAGCGCGCAACAAGCAATTGTACCGGCAGACCTTTGCCCGCGGCCTGCCGACCTCCACGCTGAAGGAATTGGGGCCGACCCAGAACCGGCGCGGCACCCTGCTCGCCTTCACCCCCGACACCGAGATTTTCGGCGAGGACGCCAGGTTCAAGCCGGCGCGGCTTTATCGGCTGGCGCGCTCCAAGGCCTATCTGTTCGCCGGCGTCGAGATACGCTGGCGGTGCGATCCGGCGCTGATCTCCGACGAAACTCCCGCCGAGGCGGTGTTCCAGTTTCCGGGCGGGCTTTCGGATCATCTGAAAGAGCAGATCGGCGAGCGCGAATGCGCGACCGCCGAATTCTTCCGCGGCCGACAGGATTTCGCGTTCGGCCAGGGCTCGGTCGAATGGGCGGTCGCCTGGCCGCTCTGGACCGAAGGCGGCTCCTCTTATTATTGCAACACCATCCCGACCCCCGACGGCGGCACCCACGAGCAGGGGATCCGCGCGGCGCTGCGCGAAGGCATTCGCGCGTTCGGCGAACTGGCCGGGCAGAAGAAGGCCAAGGAGATAACCGGCGACGACATCGTCTCGGGCGCGGAAATCATGCTGTCGGTGTTCGTCCGCGAGCCGCAATTCCAGAGCCAGACCAAGGACCGGCTGACCAGCCCCGACGCCGCGCGGCTGGTCGAGACCGCGATCCGCGACCATTTCGACCATTATCTGGCCGATCATATGGACCGCGGCCGCGCCTTGCTCGGCTTCGTGCTCGACCGGATGGACGACAGATTGAAGCGCAAGGCCGAGCGCGAGGTCAAGCGCAAGACCGCGACCTCGGGCCGCAAGCTGCGCCTGCCCGGCAAGCTCACCGATTGCGCCAATGACGACCCGGCCGGCACCGAATTGTTCATCGTCGAAGGCGACAGCGCGGGCGGATCGGCCAAGCAGGCGCGCGACCGCAAGACCCAGGCGATCCTGCCGATCCGCGGCAAGATATTGAACGTGGCGAGCGCGAACAGCGCCAAGATCGGCGCCAATCAGGAGATAGCCGATCTGATCCAGGCCCTGGGCTGCGGGACGCGCGAGCGCTGCAGCGTCGAGGCGTTGCGCTACGAGCGGATCGTGATCATGACCGACGCCGACGTCGACGGCGCGCATATCGCGACCTTGTTGATGACGTTCTTCTTCCAGGAGATGCCCGACCTCGTCCGCAAGGGCGCGCTCTATCTGGCCCAGCCGCCGCTCTACCGGCTCGTTTCGGGCGGGACGATCGCCTACGCCAAGGACGACGCGCACCGCGCCGAGCTCGAGGCGACGATCTTCAAGGGCAAGAAGGTCGAGGTCGCGCGCTTCAAGGGGCTTGGCGAGATGAACCCGATGCAGCTGCGCGAAACCACGATGGACCCGAAGACTCGCTCGATGCTGCGGATCGTCCTGCCGCAGGAATATGAGGAACGGCAGGCGACCAAGGATCTGGTCGAGCGGCTGATGGGCAAGAATCCCGAGCACCGCTTCGCCTTCATCCAGAGCCACGCCGCGGAGGTGGACGAGGAGGCGATCGACGCGTGAGCGCGGCCGATTGAGGCTGACGCATTTGTCCGGCTGTGTTATGGGAGCGCAACACGCGTTGCGGGGACTAGCTTCATGAAAATGCTCTATTTTGCGTTCCTAGCCGCGACGGCCGCGCCTGTTTTCGCGCAACAGGACAAAGGCCAGGAGATCGTCGTCACCGGCACGCGGCTCAAGGATAGCGAGCGCGCGCTGGCCGAATGCCTGAAGCGCAAATGCCCG
>Ga0136617_10002946_pt1 | contig 15210 bp, 11 predicted proteins | sample AntDrymUQ3222106_2_FD_129672 | JGI IMG/M metagenome (GOLD analysis project Ga0136617, IMG submission 129672) | Polar desert sand microbial communities from Dry Valleys, Antarctica - metaG UQ322 (21.06) | ecosystem: Environmental > Terrestrial > Soil > Desert | place: Antarctica: Dry Valley... | reverse complement strand
TGGCGGCGAGGGTGGCGCTGCACAACTTCTGCGTCTGGCTCAACGAGCAACTTGGCCGTCCTCGGCTTTCCTTCGCTGATTTGCTTGGATGGTGATCACAACTCACACCAAGCGTTTAAGAGAGGACCCCGGCCCGCTGTTCGGCACACGGGTCGAGATGCTGCCCGTGGATAGCAGGTATGAGCGTGTGATACTTCCTGGCAGCAGGGGCTTGAACATCCGCAGGGACAACGCCGAGTTCGAAGTCGAGCAGGTGTTCATCCACCCGCGGATTGCCGGCCTCAGCTACCGTGGCAGGTACACTTCGACTGTGGATGAAACCGTAAAAGACGTGATCCCCATCGCTCACCTCGCGGAGATACCGGGGGAGAGCGAGGTCGGGCTCTACGACTACGAAACCGGTGAGCTCGGAGAGTTCCCGCCACTTCCAGAAGCGAAACCGGAAGAGGTTGAAGAGGCTCCAGTAGATACATACCCGAACGATCCAGAGCCGACGGTGTCGGTCAACCCCGAGGCAATCGAACCCGAGCCGGTCATCGAGCCGGTCGCCGAACTGGTCAACGGCACGCATCTTAGTCCCGGAGACGCAGCTCGAATGCTGGGAAAGTCGTCGCATGCGGTGAGGGATATGCTCACGCGAGGGGAGCTCACCCAAGAGCTGGTTGAGAATCGGTGGTTGATTCCCGTCCGCGATGTGAACAGGGTACTCAAACGGGCCAACCGGGGACCGAAGAAGCAGAAGCCCAGCAAGAAAAAGAGGCGCAAGCTCCACAAATACAAAGTTGGACCGACTACAGATCCTTCGGGCCGCGATAGAGCGCCGGCAGTCGCCGAGAAGCCGCACGGACTCGACGCTCAGATAGGGAGCCTGGGCAAGGAGATAAAGCGGTTGGATGACGAGATCAGGAACCTCAAGGCAGGACTAATGAGCGATGAGAAGAGGAGGCGCATAGAGAAGCTTGGAAAGCAGAGAAAAAGGAACTCCAAGAGGCTACGGAAGCTGGGGATAGAACTGTCCAAGAGCCTGGGGTGAAGGAAGTAGATTCCTGGAGCGATAATCGCAGTAGCAGCGTGGAACGGAAGGCAGCAGAGGATCGCTCTTACCCCGCGCGGTTCCGCCACTCGACTCCCTGTAGCCGAAATAGCGCAGCCCAGGGTTCCCGGCGGTCGCTTCGCGACCCGAAGGGCGGCCTCAAGCCGCCGACGGGGTGGGCGCAGGCTGCAACGGAAAGCTGCGAAGTCATAGCAGACTTCCGCCTTACGCTCGAACGGGACTATGTCTCGATGCTGACGGTAAGAAGGCCCGCGAGACGATCTCCCGTCCACACCGATGAAGTAGAATTCGTACAGGAGCTCCTCGGCCACTCCACCATAGCCGTGACTTTGGACACCTACAGCCACGTCCTGCCTGGCATGGACGACGGGCTCGCCGACACGATGGACAAGGCCCTAGGCTGACGGGTTGCAGTATGGTTGTAGTAAAGAGGCTCCGACTCTACGCCGGAGCCTCTTCTTTTTCGGCCCACTGATCCTACGTTTTACCTGGAAAATAGCGTAACAAGCGGAGAGGGAGGGATTCGAACCCTCGAGACGGCTTGACACCGCCTACGCGATTTCCAATCCCTACAAGCTCGTCCCGGCCTATGCCGTCGCGTCCGGTAATTACGTAGTTTTGCAGGGATTTTATCGAAGATAACATAGTCGTTCGTCCGGCCTATGCCGCTCTATACCGGCCCGGTTGCAGTACGGTTGCAGTATTTTTCGGAGCCGCTATGAGGCGTCTGGAAGCAGGTTGGCGGCGTCGGATAAGGAGTGCGCGAAATCGGCGTAGGTTGTGCCGTCGAGGGTCCTGAGGAGCTTACCGTCGGAGGTGACCATCACCGTCTCGGCGTCTTCGGCGAGCGCCAGGAAGAGTGCGTCGTAGACTATTGCGCCGGTATCGAAGGCGAGTTGGACCGCGCGGGGCATCAGGTCCTCTGGCGGGTAAAGCGAGGCCGGTCTGTCGGCGATCAGTTGCTCCCAACCGCTTCGGACCTCCTCCCGCGAGAGCTCGCCATGGCGATGCTTCCACCACAGCGCGTTGAAGTACTCCGGCTGCATGGTGCTCGGCGCGACGAACTCGAGTTCGCCGGACTCGGCAGCGGCCAGGATGTTCAGCGCCTCCTCACGCAGCTCCTCGGGCACGTAGAACTTGACCGCCACGCTGGTATCGAGCACCAGGACGCGTGGCGCAGGCGCTCTCTCGGACACCTGGACCTAGAGCCGAGAGTCGCGGTCGGCCCGAACGATCTCGGTCGAGTCGGAGAAGGTGCGTCCGGGCTTCGCCTCGGCGAGTCTGTCTCCGAACTTGCGAGCACGGCGGGTGACGCCCCGAAGGTCCTCGCGTCGGGGTGTTGAGGGCTTGAGTTTGGTCTTCCTGTCGGTCATCTGCTACCTCCTTGCCATCAGGTTACCATGTACCGACCCGCCGCTGGCCTGCTACGACCTCGACCAGTCTACGTGGCCGCTTCACGCTCCAGGCGGGCGGGATTCCAGACCTCCCCGCCGCTCGCTAAGAGTACAACTATTGATAAATCATTGAGTGTGCTTTTGTCGTTTAGACGTTGATCCAGCATCCAGCGCTCTCAGCATCGAAGAACAGGACCTCGGGCTTGGGTGCTCTCATCCTGGAAGCGGTGCCTTCGATGCTGGTTTCGATGTCTCTGCAGTGCCGTCCGAGGTCTTCAGTGGTCGGTGTATGTACGGAGACCGCGAACGCCTCCTTCTTCTTTCTGAGCAATCGCTCGAGGATGTGCCTATCATTCCCCTTCGCGGCCCAGCCATAGACAGCGACGGTCTTCCCTAGATCTGACATAACCGAGCTGTACACCGTGCTCAGGTAACCGCTGCGTTGGATGGCGCGCAGCTTTTGCTGCCAGTCACCCTCGCTGACGAAAAGAGGGAACCCCTCGCCATCTTCCCAGGCTCGTAGGATCCGTTCCAACAAATGGTCTGAATCATTCGTTCTTATAACCTTTCGGTCCCCTTCGATAGGGCTTGAAGTGAGAACCAAGTTGCCGTGAGGATAAAAAACGAGCGTGGTTTCGGGTGTCCCAATCGGCTCCCGTAGCCGCTCCCAGTTAGCATCCAGATGAACACCGTCAGTAAAGCAATCTTTGAAGCGACGGCTTCCGAATTCCTCGTTTCCGGTCAACATAGCCCAGTAGGCGATCAGGTCGTAGCTGAGAGACAGTACGGTGCGGAACGCTCCCATAAAGCCGTAAATCGCTGGAAGGTGGGGTTTTGCGATTTCGTACTCGCAGTGGACGTGTCTGACTGATCTAACCAGTGCTTCCTGTACTTCGTCGTAGGCTCGCTTAGTTGTATGTTCCTCCACCCCGAGGGCGCGGTTGACGTGCTCCGCGTGCCAGAGCATGTTCAGGACTAACTCGAAATCCATCGTACCCAAATGATCGAATACTTCTTGAACAGCCGGGGTGATGTACCCCTTCTTTACGGCCACCTCGCGCAAGGAGTTGTACCCAAAGTTGTGGTGTACCGCCATACTGGCCCCGTTTCCGAGCACCAGCGTGTCATTGAAATTGTCTGCTATGTCTTCCCAATCGTGCAACTTCGGCAACCGTCATCTCCTCCGCGCTCGGCTCTACTTCTTCTTCGGTCGCCACACGAGCCGCCAATCGGTCTTGAGGCGTCCTGCGTTGTGCTCGGCGTTGAGGGCCTTGTTTAGGGCCGTTTTTACCTTGCGCGTGAGCCTAGAGTGGCCGAGCTCGCGGGCGGCATCGACAAGCAAGGCGTCTTTCTCGACTTTCTGGCCGTCGGGGACGCAAGCGTTGAGGGCGAGCGCGGCGGTGTAGGGGTTCGGCGCTTCGGACGGCGATTTGTCGGGAGTGGGGAGTCGGGAGTCGGGGAAAGGCTAGCAGCGGGGCGGGTTTCCTCTTCCGGAGCGCGCCCAGAGACGACGGTCGTTTCCTCCTCCGGCTCCGGGCCGGGGCGGGAGGTGGGATGGTAGCCGCGCCTCCCTTCGGCGGCGAGCGGCATGGACGGTGTTTCTTCGGGCTGGGGCTCGTCCGGCTTCGCGGGGGCTCGTTCGTCCGGGCGCTCGCCGCGCGGGCGGGCGGAGGCGGGTTACGGTGGCGGGCGGTGTCTCCGCTTCGGGGTGGGCCGGCTCCGAGGTTGCTTCGGGCGTGGCGGCGGACATGTGATCGTAGATCTCCAGGATGACCCGCTTGGTGCGGTATTCGCCGTGGGCGGCTTCGTCCTTCCTCTTGACTATGGGGAAGGTGTCCATGATGTACTCCACGTCCTCGCGGGCGATGCCGTAGAGGTGAAAAAAGGCGGCGTCGAGTTCCGAGCGGAGACGGAAGCGGCGCTCCGGGTCCCAGGTGAAGGGTGGGCCGTCGTAGCCGAGGTCGCGGGCGAAGGGCGCGAGGTCCCACGCCGTGTAGGTGAGTTCGAGGACGCGGGAGGAGATCCAGTCGGAGAGAGTCGTCCCCGGCTCCCACGCGGCGGGCGCGTCGTAGGTCTCGGGTGGGGGGACGGGGATCTGCTTGACTATAAAGAAGTTCAAGTTGACATTGGAAATTTTTTGCCGCACAGCGTAATCAAATACATAAGAAGACAAGTTAGCGGACAGGAGAGTTACAGAAGAGAGACTCTGCTCGTCCTTAGGCAAAAGGATTATCGGCATCGAGTTGCCAAAGCCCGCTAACGGCATCAGCGAGCCAACGAAGGTGCGAGCGTTTGTTGGACTCGTCACATTCTTGAACCCGATGAAAGAACTCTCTATCCAATTTCTCTTCGGAATAGCAGAAATAACATCTCTTTCGTTCACCCAGTACTGAGGCATAGCTGGTCTCCGGGGATTCTGCAACTCTTCTTGAGAAAGTGGTTTCGGCTGCCCCGGTCGAAAGGCATTGCTGGAATTTACAACTACGTCCGCCGCGCGGTGGTTGTAACTATCGAACATCTTTCCTTCGTAGAGCGGCAAGTATCGCCGCAACTCGTCCGTGAAGACGTTGCCCGGCTCCGCAAGCTCGCAGCCATCGGCCTCAAGTTCCTCGCGGATGCGGAAGAGGCCGGAGTCGTTGGACATGTCGAACATCCGCAGGAACGTGATGCCCCAGGGGTTGCCGTCCTTCTTGTTCTCGTCTATGAGAACGGGGACGCGGCGGTAGATCTCCTTCGTGATCTCCGCATCTCGGCGGGTGCGGAAGATCGGGCAGGTGCGGGTGTTGGGGTTGAGCAGGCGTATGTCCTCCGCCGAGAGCGGGAAGCGCCGCTCCGGGTCCCGGAGGTCGGAGACGGCGTGGCAGAAGAACGCGAACTCCGCCGCCCGTACCGGACGACGCGCCCCCGTCAGGGTGAGCAGGGAGAACTTCATCCGGCTGTCTACGTCCACAAAGATGCCCTTGTTCTCGAAGTCGTAGAGGCTGGCGAGGGTCTGCGTGGAGACGAGATCGGCGAAGAAGTCCTTGGTGGTGTTGTCGGTGGCGATACCGGAGGGGACGATGCAGCCGACGCGGCCGGTGTCGGAGATGATGTCGCATTTCGTCTCGGCGAAGATGGAGTAGGTGTTTATGTCTCCCCTACCGCAGAGCGGGAAGCGGCCGGAAGAGCGGATCAGGTGGCTCGTGCCATCGGCTTTGCGAAGGTCGCCGAGGAACGCAGCGTGGAGGTCCGGGTCGTCATCCACAAGGGCCTTGATCTTACGCTTGCGGGCGGCGGCGTTCGGGGCGGTGGCTATCTCGGGGCTGCGGGCGGCGAACCACTCCTGCTCCTGGAGCTTGATCCTCTCCCACGGCGGGTTGCTGAGCACCACGTCGAAGCCCGGTTCCTCGACGTTCTCACCGAAGACGTTGGGGAAGGCGACGTGCCAGTGGAAGAAGCCGTATTCCTCCGCGACGCGCCGCGTCTCGTCCAGCGTCTCGCGTCCGGCGGCACGGGCGTTGTCGGCCAGTCGGTGCAGCGTCTCCGTGGTGATCGGGGGTGGGGAGTCGCCCGTGCCGACGTCCTTTGTCTTCGGCCACACGAACGCGGCGCACCACGTGTCGGCCACGAGCCGCCTGTGGACCATCGCCTCGGAGTCTTCGACAGCTTCGTAGCGGGCCTGTTTCTCGCGCACTTCGCAGGCCGTTCGGTCGGGCGCGGCCTCGAACCGCTCGTAGCCACGCCGGAGCTTCTCGCCCTCCTCGTCGTAATCCTGGAAATCCAAAGACCCCTGATTGGACTCCCATGCCTCGCGCTCGGCCTTGTTGCGCTTGCGATAGGCGCTGGTCGTCGCTTTGTCGTCGCCCTCGATGGGTTTGAAGGCGTCGTCAGGGATGCCGGCCCGGATCAGATCGGGCGTCGTCCCGAGGAGGCTGTTGCCGACCTTTATGTGGCCGTCGAGGAAAGAGAGCGGCTTGCCCGGCGCGAGCCCTTCCAGCAGGAGGTTGAAGCGGCACAGCTCGGCGCTCATCGGGTTCACGTCCACCCCGTAGAGGCAGCGCCCTATGACGTCCCGCAGCGCCTCGCGGTACGGCCTGGGGGCGGGTTCGTCATCCCCGGTACGGACGGCGGCGAGGCGTGGGCGATGCGGTGGGCAGCACGGATCAGGAAGTGCCCACTACCCACCGCCGGGTCGCAGACCTTGAGGCCCAGGATCTCGCGCTCCGCGTTCGGCTTCTTCGCCGCCTCGTCGAGCACCGGGTCGAGGGCGGTGTCGAGTAGGCTCGTGACGAGTTGATCCGGAGTGTAGTAGCTGCCGGTCGTCTTCCGCTCGTTGCCGCCGACGGCCTCCAGCGCGAACGCCCCCGAGTCGGGGTCGAGGACGGGGGCAAGCTCCAGCAGCGACTCGTAGACGCTCCCAAGCTCCTCAGCCCCGAGGTGTTCGTAGTCTACCGACGTCAGTCCGGCGCCCTGATCCACGAACGCGAGGGCGCGGACGGCGTCGAGGAGGTCGCGGTTGGCGATGTCCGCGGCCGCGAGGTCCGGCGCGGCCCCCTCGTCGAAGAGGAACCCGCCGAGCGCGGGAAGGCCAAGCGGCGGGCAGCCGTCGTCCTCCCCAAGCATCCGCACGACGAGCGCGAGTTGCCTATACAGGTCGTGGTGGCGGCCCCCGACGCGCTTCTCGGCGTGGTCGCGGAGCTTGCGCGTGGAGTAGAAGCGGGTGTAGCGGGCTATTGCCTCCGGTTCGGCGTCCGGGTCGAGGAGGTGGCCGCGGTCTTCGGCGACGAAGAGGAAGAGCATCCGGTAGACGAGCCGTAGAAGCTGACGGTAGTAGTCCTGGACGTGGAGGTCGCCGTCGCGCAGCCGCTTCTTGAGGCCGGAGTTCTCGCGGTGGGAGAGGAAACCGGAGCCGAGTCTCTGGATTGCCTCCTCCACCCCGTCGCGCAGCCGGTCGAGGGCGCGGGAGCCCTGCTCATGGGCGGCCTGGCTCCACTTCTCCAACCAGCACTCCTCGGGGCGCTCCCCCTCAGCGACCTCGACGCGCGACTGGTGGCAGAGCATCCAGAGGAGGACGAAGTCCGGGTAGACCTCGCCCTCCATCATGGCTTCGAGGTCGAACTCGACGTAGGACTGACCCGTCATGCTGGCGCTGTCTCGCAGGACGCGGAGGCGCAGGCCGTTGGAGACGAAGGCCCACAGGTGATCGTCCGAGCGGCTGACGAGCTCCTGGACGAGGCTGTGCGGGCTCATGCGCGCGGCGCCAGCCCGGCCCGAGGTCCGCGAGTCGAGGCCGGCGCGGAAGCCGATGAGGTGGATCGGGGTGTGCTCCCAGGCGTGGGAGACGGGGTATGACTTGCCCCCGATCTCCACGGCCCGCGCCGTCTGGAGGCGGCCGTAGTCCAGCTCGCGGAAGAGCGGCAGCAGCCACCGCTCGCGGGTCATCGCCGTCTCGGGCTCCGTCTCGGGGAGCCCATCGCGCCGCTCCTTGAAGGCGGCCCACGAGCCCGCAGCCGGTTCCATGAGCGGCTGATGGCTTCATTCGTGGTCTCGCCGGAGAGGTGGTAATCCTCACGGCGCAGGCCGCCGAGGCCGGGGTCGTTCTCAGAGATCCGCTGGAGGAGGTCGGAGGGAAGGATGCGGCCCTCGACACGAACCGTCGTGAACAGGTCCCTACCGCGCCCCCTCATGCCGCGCCTCCGGCTCCCGTCCCGGAGTGCGGCAGGTAGACGTACACCCCGAGGATGTCCGGCGGCAGCTTCGGCTCCACGGCGTAGCGCACCCCCTTCTGTTCGAGGGCCGTCCTCACCCGGCGGTGGGCCTCCAGGAGTTCCTCTCCCCTCTCGGCGGCCACGACGCCGAGGCGTTCCTTCAGCGCCTCGCCTTCGGCCATGACCCGCTTGAGGAAGTATTCTTTCCGTTCGGGCGGAATGTTCCCCTCCGGCTTCGCCAGTAGCAACCGCTCGGCCTCCTCCTGCGGGAGCCAGCCGGGGTCTCGCGGGGAGCCGGCGAAGGCGGCGAGTTGGCAGTCTTCGGCGAGCAGGGGCGTCTCCCCTCCTGCCGGCCCGCGGGTGACTATGTGGTAGCGGTAGCGGACGAGGAGGAGGGTGGTCCGGCGCTCGACGAGGGAGGTCTGGGTCACGCCCGAGCGGCGGGCGATGGGGTCCTGGACGAGACGGTCCAGGGACGTGTCCATGACGTGCGAGGCGAGGCCCTCCACGAACGGGTGGGTCCTGCTGAGGTAGACCTCGCCTTCTTTCACGGGGAGCGAGAACTGCGCGGCGATGCGGTTCGCACCGTTCGTCCCGACGGCCTCTTTGACGGAGCGAGGGACCTCCGCGAGGTCTATGTCGATCTTGCCGTTGGGGCTTATGGTCGCGCCGTAGTCTTCGAGCGCCTGGCGGGTGAAGTTTTCCACGTCGGAGCCGCTTCCGATGGCGGCCTGTACCGCTTGCAGCTCGCGGGCCACGTCGTCCACCTTCACGGACTCCTGGGCGAAGACGGTGCGGGAGCGCCTCTCGCGGTCGGTCACGGAGTCCCAGCGGCGGTGCAGGTCTTCGCGGTCGGGACGGAGGTATTCGTCGAAGCCGGGGAGACGTTCGGAGAGGTCAGCCCCGGTCTGCTCACGCAGGAGCAGGCCCTCGAAGATCGCCTCGACGACGTCGTCCGAGCCTTCGGGAACGGGGACGGAGATACCCAATGAGTTCCGGATCGCCTTGTGTTTGCGGAGCAACACGTCGAGCACAATGCCGTCCACCTGGTTGTCCGTGCCGTAGTAGGTAAGGGTTCGGACGGTGTCCTTTGGCTGGCCGTAGCGGTCCACGCGGCCTTCGCGCTGCTCGTGGCGGGTCGGGTTCCAGGAGAGGTCGTAGTGGAAGACGGCGTCGAAGGGCTCCTGGAGGTTGATCCCCTCGGAGAGACAGTCGGTCGCGACGAGCACGCGCTTGTGGTGCCCCGCGAGATCCTCGACACGGTCTTCGCGTTCCGCTGGCGGGAGCGTCCCGGTGACGGCTGCAACCTCGACGCCCTTGAGCTTCTTGCGGAGCCCGGCGGCGACGTACTCGGCGGTAGGGATGAAGCGGCAGAAAAGGATCGGGGAGTAGCCCTCGTCGAGCAGCTCCCGCACCAGGTCCGCGGCCTTTTGGAGCTTGGCGTCCTCTTTACCGGCGAGCTTATCCGCCTCGGACGCCATGTCCAGGAGCCTGCGGCGCGTCCGGCGTCCCTCATCCTCATCCCCCTCGGGATCACTCCCCGGCACGACGTCGGTCCCCTCGGCGGGCTCGTCCTCAACGCTGTCGAAGATCGCGCGCCGCCCGACCTCGTCGGCCTCCTCGACGGTCTCGGTGTCTGCGGGGGCGGCGCGGTTGCGGAGGGTCGCGGCGGCGGCAGCGGGGCTGGAGGCGAGGGCCTGGAGCAGGGCTAGGGCCGACCACCACCTGACGCGCTGGCGGAAGGCCCCGCCGGAGTCGTCCTGGACCGTCTCGCGGGCGTACTTCAACGCGCGCTCGAAGAGCCTGCGGTAGGGCGGAGTGAGGGTGAAAGACTCTTCCAACTCCTCCCGGTCCGGGAATGGAGTGTCGGCCTGCATGAAGTGGCGGATGTCCGCGCGGCGGCGCTGGACGAAGTGGCGGGCGAGATGGCGGCGGTGGAAGACGAGCTGACGTATGCAAGGTACGGCCTGTGGAGATACGTACTGCCCGGCAAGCGCGACCAGGAGCCGTACGTGACCTTGCGGCGGGCGGGGTTCAATTTGCGTGGGCTCATCCGGGTCCTCCTCTTCAAGCGGTTCGAGTCGAGCGTTTACGCCTTCAGGGAGACGGTGCGCCGCCTGCTGCGCGCCCACGGGTCATTCCTCGCCGCGCTGGAGGAAGGAATAATCCCGGCTGGCGAGGAGGCCGAGGGCATCCTCATCGAAAGCGACCCGGACGAGGAGACGCAGGTGGTGGACGCTCTGCGCGACGTCTCGGGAAAGTACGCCGCCGAGGACTTCAGGTTGGATCTCCTGAAACAACATATCCGGCGAGACCTGGGACTTCTGGAGAGGATCCTGAGACTCGTCGAGCCGATCCGGCCGGAGAACGACGCCAAGCTCCAGACGCTCAAGGACAAGCTCGCCGAAGAGCCCTTGAAGAGCGGCAAGCGCCTCATCTTCACGCAGTACGCGGATACTGCCCGCTACCTCCAAGAGAACCTGAATCCAGGTGGGAAGCGGGACGACATTGATGTGATCTTCAGCGGAGACAAGAGCAAGGCTCGCGCGGTCGGGCGCTTCGCCCCGAGGGCCAACCCCGAGTACCGTCTTCAGACCGGCGATACGGAGCTTACGACGCTCATCGCCACGGACGTGCTCGCGGAGGGCCTCAACATGCAGGACTGCGACAAGATCGTCAACTACGACCTGCACTGGAACCCGGTGCGGCTCATCCAGCGTTTCGGTTGCATAGACCGCATCGGGAGCGAGCACGGTGATATCTTCGGCTTCAACTTCCTCCCCGAGACGGGCATAGAGGAGAACCTGGGCCTCGGGGAGATTCTGCGCCATCGCATAAGGGAGATACAGGCCACCATCGGCGAGGACGCCGCCATCCTGGAGCCCGGCGAGAAGCTCAACGCGGACGCCATGTACGCCATTTACGAGAAGGACGAAGCCGCCTTCGAGGGCTACGAGGAAGACGAAGAGGACTTCACGGACCTCGGCGACGCCGTAGAGTTCTTCCGCCAGCTCCGCGAAGAAGACCCGGAGGAGTTCGAGCGCATCGCGAGCTTGCGCGACGGCATCCGGGCAGGCAAGCATTCCAAAGAACAGGGACTCTACGTCTACTGCCGAGCCGGAACCTACAGGCAACTCTACCTGCTCGACGAGAGCGGCGAAGTAACGTCCAGAGACCTCCGCCACGTCCTGAGAGCCATCTCCTGCGAGCGCGAGGAAGACGGCATTCCGCTACCCGCCGGATACAACGCGGCCGTCATGCGCGTGAAGGAGCGGTTCGAGCGCGAGGTCGGGGAGCGGCGCGCCGAGCGCGAGAACCGGCGCTCGCGCAACCCGGGACAGCGTTACGTCCGCCGCGAGCTACAGGCGCTGTTCGCGGAGACGGAAGACGCCGCGGCGCGGGAGAGGATCGGCGCGCTGGAGCGTCCGTTTAGTGGATCTCTCATCAGCGCCGTGGAGCGCCGACTGAATGGGCTAAGGAAAAGTGGCGTCAAAGGGGAAGACTTGCTGCGGAACCTGGAAGAAATACACGACCGCTACAGGATGCACGAGATTGCATCCCGCCCGGATACCCGCCGCGAAGCAGACGACACGCCCCGCATCGTGTGCAGCGAAGCTTTGCTCTGATAGCTTTCAGCAGTCAGCTTTTTGTTTTGCTAATTGCTGATGGCTAATGGCTAATGGCTGATGGCACGGTACTCGGAAATTTCTGAGTACCGCTTTCAGGCCCATTCCGTCTGGAGGTTCGGCGAACTGGAGAGCGTCTGGAAAACGACGCAATATTGCTCGGTCTTCTTCCGCAGGTTGTCTAGCTGCTCCGCGCTTGCTCCGGGCGCGACGATGTGGAATTTGGCCGTTATGGTCTCGAAGCCTACGGGCACGTCTTTGGAGATGCCTAGAGTACCAGCGAGGTCCATGTCTCCTTCTACTTCTACTTCGATGCTCTCGGTCTCGATGCCCATCGCTTCGGCGACCATCTGGCATGTTACCTGGGCGCAGGCGGCGAGAGCGCCGAGGAGGAGGTCTCCGGAACAGACCGCAGTGCCCGCTCCCCCGACGCCCTCGTGGGCCTGGGCTTCGTAGACGGCGCGGCCTATGTCCACAGAGCAGGCGATGGCGGTGTCCTGCTGGCAGGCCTTTGCATTGAGCGTTATCCGGGAAGAGCCCGGCTCGCTACGGTACTTGTCCTTGAGCGGCTTCTGTACGGAACGCAGGTCCATGATCCTCCTTCGTCGAATTCCCCGGTCATTGTAGCTTTTCCACGCAGAGAGGCCCTCCGAAGAGAGCCTCTCCCAAACGATATCCGGCCGGATCTACCCTTCCAGCAGGAGTGACTCTGGGTCTTCGATGAGCTGCTTGATACGCACGAGGAATTGCACTGCATCGGCGCCGTCTATGATGCGGTGGTCGTAGGAGAGGGCCAGGTACATCATGGGGCGGACCTGCACTTCGCCGTCCACGACCATGGGGCGCTCCTGGATCTTATGCATCCCCAGTATCCCTACCTGCGGCGTGTTGAGGATTGGCGTGGAGAGAAGCGAGCCGAAGATGCCGCCGTTGGTGATGGTGAACGTCCCGCCGCGCAGGTCGTCCAGGCCGAGCTTGCCGTCGCGGGCCTTCGTGGCAAGCTCCGAGATGCTGCTCTCTATGCCAGCAAATCCCTTCGTATCCGCGTCACGCACTACGGGGACGACGAGGCCCTCCTCGGTGTTCACGGCCACGCCGATGTCGTAGTAATGCTTGATGATCAGCTCGTCTTCCCGCAGCTCCGCGTTGACCTTCGGAAACGCCTTGAGCGCGCCGATGGCCGCCTTCGTGAAGAAGCTCATGAAGCCGAGCTTGACGCCCTGACGCTCCTGGAACTCGGCTTTGCGGCGGTTCCTGAGCTCCATGATGGCGGTCATGTCCACCTCGTTGAACGTGGTGAGCATAGCGGCCGTCTGCTGCGCCTCGACGAGCCGGGCCGCTATGGTCTGCCGGCGGCGCGACAACCTCACGCGCTCCTCGCGGTCGTCTTCGGATGCGCCTTCTCCGGCGGGCGTTTCTTGCGGAGCAGGCTTCGCCTCGCGGCGGCCATCCTCTTCCGGCGCGGGACGCTCGGCTTCACGGGTGGGGGGCGCTGATCCAGAGCCACTTTGCTGGTCCCGGATCATGCGCTCCACGTCCTCGCGGGTCACCCGTCCGCCGGACCCGGACCCGGAGACGCCCGCGAGCTCTATCTCGTACTCATCGGCCAGCTTCCTGACCGAAGGCGAGGCCCGGACCTCTCCATCTTCCCTGTGGCCGTTAGCCTGAGCCGGTTCGGTCTCTTCGGCCTGGGGAGCAGGTTGTTCGGCCTCCGCCTGCTCCGGTTCCGCGGCCTCTTCCTCCGCTGGCGCGGCAGGGGCCGCGCTGCCATCACCTTCGCCGATGGTGCCGATGACTTCTCCGACGTTCACGGTATCGCCTTCGCCTTTGGCGATGGATTCGAGGACGCCGTCTTGTTCGGCTTCGACTTCGAAGTTGATCTTGTCTGTCTCCAACTCGACGAGCGCGTCGCCCGCAGAAACCTCGTCGCCCTCGCCCTTCAGCCAGCGCCCGACCGTCGCGTCGGCGACCGACTCCCCAAGCTCCGGGACGTGTATCTCAACCGCCACGTTTCACCTCTCCTCTCATCTACCTACGCGCTCGGCTCGGAGGCGCGGGACTGCGTGTCCTGCGCGGCGGCCTCGGCCTTCTCGAAGTCCTCTTGGCCCTCGAAAGCCGCGTGGATTATCTGCGCGTGCTCTTCCTTGTGGAACCGCGACGAACCCTGGGCCGGACTCGGCCGGTCAGGCTTGCCGACGTATGACACGGGCAACTCCTCGAAGAGCGCGCGCAACCTCGGCTCGACGAACGTCCAGGCCCCCATGTTCCGCGGCTCCTCCTGCACCCACAGCACCTCCCGCAGGTTCGGATAACCCTCGGCCATCTCCCGTATACGCTCCTCGGGGAACGGATAGAGCAACTCTATCCTCCCTATGGCGGTGTCCACCGCCTCCTCCCTGTAATCGCTACCGGCCAGCTCCGTGTAGACCTTGCCGGAACAGAGGATCAGACGCTCGACGGACTCGGCCCGATCACGGGCCTCCTCGTCATCCAGCACGGGCCGGAAAGCGTTTTCGGTGAGGTCCTCCAGGCTGGAGGCGGCCATCGGGTTCCGCAGCAGGCTCTTCGGCGCCATGATGATGAGCGGACGCTGGTTGTCCTGGAGCATGGCCTGGGCGCGCAGCAGGTGGAAGTACTGGGCCGCCGTGGTGAGGTTGGCGACGCGGATATTCTCGTGCGCCGCTAGCTGCAAAAAACGCTCCAGGCGGGCCGATGAGTGCTCGGGGCCCTGTCCCTCGTAGCCGTGCGGCAGGAGCATGACCAGCTCTGAGGTCTGGCCCCACTTGGCCTGTCCGCTGACTATGAACTGGTCTATCATCGGCTGGGCCACGTTGGCGAAGTCACCGTACTGGGCCTCCCAGAGGACCAGCGTGTCGTGCGAGTTCACCGAGTAACCGTACTCGAAGCCCATAACCGCTATCTCCGAGAGCGGGCTGTTGTGTACCGCGAACGATGCCTTCGCCTGCGGGATATTCTGCAACGGCACGTACTGCTCGCCGGTTCTGGCGTCGTACAGAGCGGCGTGCCGCTGGGAGAAGGTCCCCCGCGCGGAGTCCTGTCCCGTGAGGCGCACTGGCATCCCGTCTTCCAGGAGCGAGGCGAAAGCCAGCGCCTCGGCGTGCGCCCAGTCTATGCCGTCGAGTTCACCGCGGTTCCTCTGGAACAGACGCTCCAGCTTGGAGTTCGCCTCGAAGCCCTCGGGGCGTTTTAGCAGAGCTTCGTTCAGTGCTTCGAGCCTCTCGCGGGAGACGGCCGTCTGGGGTATCTCCACGATCGGGGTATGAGGTTGGTCGGTTACGACATCTTCGTCGAGGTTCTCGTCGGATGGCTTCTCGCGGACTTGCTCCATGCGGGTCCGGATCTCCTCGACCATCTGGTCTGCTTCGCCGTTCTCGATCGCGCCCCGCCGCTCCAACTCTTCGGCCCATAGCTCGCGCACCGACGGGTGA
>Ga0136617_10002945_pt1 | contig 15213 bp, 18 predicted proteins | sample AntDrymUQ3222106_2_FD_129672 | JGI IMG/M metagenome (GOLD analysis project Ga0136617, IMG submission 129672) | Polar desert sand microbial communities from Dry Valleys, Antarctica - metaG UQ322 (21.06) | ecosystem: Environmental > Terrestrial > Soil > Desert | place: Antarctica: Dry Valley... | reverse complement strand
GCAGCGGCGCGGGAGCGTATCCTCGGGAGCGGCGAAGAGGGTACGTCTTCCGACTAGCCACCCGTACCACGCTGTCGTCGCAGCGCATGTGGATGGGGCGGTCGTGGACGAGGAAGTAGTCCGCTATCTCGCGGAGCTGCTCGAACGCTTCCTCGTCCCGATAAGTGATGGGCTCATCCGAGTTGTTGCCGCTGGTCATGACGAGCGGGATGCCCGCGTCGTGCAACAGCAGGTGATGCAGCGGTGTGTAGGCCAACATCACCCCGAGCGTCTTCTGGCGCGGGGCGACCTCCTCGGCCACGCCGTCATTCTCCCGGCGCTCCAGTAGCACTATCGGACGGGCCGGAGAGGTGAGGAGCGCCTCCTCCTCCGGCGTAACGCGACACAGTTCTCGGACCTGCTCGAGGTCGCGGGCCATGAGCGCGAAAGGTTTGTCCTGGCGCACCTTGCGGCCTCGCAGAGTCCTGACCACCTCATCGTCGAACGGGTCGCATGCCAGGTGGTAGCCGCCGAGGCCCTTGATGGCAACGACAGTCCGGCCCCGCAGTATCCGGGCGGTCCGGGCGATGGGATCCTCGGGCTTGGCGTGTAGCTCGTGGCCGTACCTGTCCATCAGCCGCACCCGCGGGCCGCAGACCGGGCAAGCGTTGGGCTGAGCATGGAAGCGACGGTCGGTGGGGTCATTATACTCGCTCCGGCATTCGGGGCACATCTCGAAGCCGGACATCGTGGTCGTGGCCCGATCGTAGGGCACCGAGATCGTTATGGTGAAGCGCGGACCGCAGTTGGTGCAGTTGATGAACGGGTAGCGGTGGCGCCGGTCGGCGGGGTCGAGTAGCTCGGCGAGGCAGTCCTCGCAGGTCGCCGTGTCCGGGGAGACGAGGGCTTGCCGCCGGTCGCCCTCCTGGCTCGCCTCGATCCTGAACTCCCTCTCCCCAATCGCCACGAGCGGCTTCCACCCCACGGACTCGACCTCGGCCAGCGGCGGCGCGTCTTCCTCCTCCAGCTCATACACGAAGCGTTCCAGATTCTCCCGCGTGCCCTCCACCTCGATGCGAACACCCTCGGCGTCGTTGCGGACCAGCCCCGAGAGCCCGTGCCGCCGCGCTAAAGAGTAGACGAATGGCCTGAAGCCCACGCCCTGCACAATGCCCCGCACGGAGACCTCCCGGCGCTCCCGCGTCGTAGGCGTTCTCACGGCACCGGCTCTCGCGGACGGATGAAAGCCTTCGCCGTGCTTCTCTGCACCGATTCGCTCAAACGAGTTCGCAACTCGTACTCCCTAAGACTAAGCTCTACATATTGCGTATTCTAAGGTAACGCTGGATCTCCGGCCAGTGTATGGCTACCGCGGCAACGGCACCCGCAGCCATGCCCAATAGCAATAGCTTCTTCATACCAATCTCACCTCCTCCTTTGCGTCGGAAAACTTCAATGTCCAGACCGAACCTTGTCGCCCTCTCTACCGATCTCTTCCACCAGCGACTCCACCAGTTTCGCGGCCTCTTCCACCGCCGCGAGCACCGACGCGCTCAGTTCCATCAACATGTCCTCGTAGTCCTGCTCTATGCCCTCGACGAACGCGACCTTCCCCTTGAGAGCGAGGTCCATTATGTCCCCTCCGGCGCAGGGCCAGAGCAGGACCCGGCTCTCCTTCTTAAGCTCGACGCCGCCCACGGCCACGCTCCGAAGCGCGGGTCTCTCCCTTCCCGATCCCGTATCTCTCGAACGGTCTCCTCTACGCTCGCCGCATTGAGGTTCACGCAGAAGACCCGCGCCCCGAAAGCGGCCAGCCCTTGCACGCTCACCGCACCGATACCGCTGCCCGCCCCACAACGAGCGCGATACTACCGGAGTGGTCGAACATCGAGCGATACTCAAACATGCGCGTCCGCCTTCGCTACCCGGCGTGGCAGAAGTACATTGCGGTCGCAGCGTAGAGCCGGCAGGTCGTATGGAACTCGTCCACGTCCACCCACTCGTCCTCGTGATGAGGGATAGTACGGTTCCTGGCACCAATGGTAAAGGAGAGAGCTAAAACGCGCGTACTGGCTTATACGTGTGCAACAACGCGGAGGGCTAAAAGTCCTGATTCCGGTACCATGATCCCAAACAACAGAGCCCGAAAGGGGAGTAGCGATGGCCTATCTGGAAGGACGTCTTCGAGAGAACATTGTCAGCCTGGAGAATGAGCACACAGGCTACGTGCTAGAAATCGAAGTCGATATATCGGCCCTCCAAGACCCTGAAGAGTTGGTGAACGAGGAGGTGGCCGTTACAGGGGACCTCGAATTTATAGACTATTCCGAACGAGGCAAGATCCTCGTCTTTAGAGTAACGTCGGCGGCGGCGGTGGAAGAGGAGACAGAAGAAACTGGTTGAGTTCCAACCGACCGTCGGTACTCCCGGTGATGAGGCCCGTAACCTATGAAGTCGCCCTTGACTTGCCGAGCAGAACCTCGTGGCTGGTCTTTTCTCGGATGGAACGGGAGTTCAACGCATATTAACGACACCGTGGCGCAGGGCGAATACGAGAGCCTGCAGCCTGGAATGTACTCCCAGCTTGGCCATGATGCTAGCCATATGGTTACGCTCGGTCGAAAGGCTTATGTTGAGTTGGTCGGCGATCTCCTGGCCACCGAGGCCGTCAGCTAGAGCTCTGAGCACTTCCTTTTCTCGGGGGGTGAGTTCCGCTATGGCCTGGTGGGCTTCTTGCTCTTGCTTCCTGTGAGAGCCGGCGAATCGGAGCAGTTCCACGACCTCTTCCAGGGGCATCAGCGACTCGCCTGCCCTGAGGCGGCGCACGGCTTTCACGATCTCGTCTATCCCGACAGATTTGTGAAGCACCCCGGCGGCCCCGGCCTCCACCGCCCGGGCCATGTCCGCGCGGTCGAAGTAGGCGCTCAAGACGAGCGCCATCGCGTGCGGGTTAGCGTCACGCATCTCCTCGATCAGATCTCCACCGTAGCCGTCCGGTAAGTCTAGATCAACGATCGCCACGTCCACTCTGTCAAGCATTGCGCGCGCCTCGGCCAGCGAGCCAGCCTGCCCCACGACGGTGAACCCCGGCTCTCGGTCAAACAGAGACGCTACCGCCTGCCGGAGAGAGGCATGATCCTCGACGAGGAGGATACGGATTTCCTCCGGTTCTTCCCGGTCTTTCCTCAAGTCTAGTTCGAACCTTACCGTCGTACCTTCACCCGGCTCGCTTGTGATCTCTAGCTCTCCACCTAATGCACCGGCACGTTCCCGCATCCCCATGATGCCCACCCCGCCGTTTGCCTCCGCAGGGTCGAATCCTCGCCCATCATCCGAAACCTCAGCCCAGAGCTTGTCCTCAGAAGCCCCTACCGATATGCGAGCGTGACGAGACTTTGAGTGGCGCCGGACGTTTGCTAGCGCCTCGCGCACTATGCGCAGTAGCTCTACCTCCGCTTCCTTGGAGAGAGACGGAAGCAAACCCTCGACAGACAGCTCTATCTCGCGCTCTGGCGAGCTCTGACGGTTGAGTTTGACGATCCACTCGAACAACTCGGCAAGCGTCTGCTCTCGGTGCCCTCCCAAACGCAGATCATGGATTGCGCTGTAAAGCCTCTGCCCCGCTCGCATAAGCGCGCCCGCCGCCCGCTCCAGCCGGCGAGCAAGATCCGGTTCCCTGGATGTTGCCTGGCCCAACTGCACCTCCGCCAGCGCATAGGTCAAGTCCTGCAGGGCCTCGTCGTGCAGATCACGCGCCAACCGAGCGCGCTCCGCTTCCCGGACCTCGCGCAGCTTCTCCTCTGCCTCCTTGCGCTCGGTCACGTCACGAGAGTTGGCTACTATACCCTTTACGGTCGGATCTTCGAGAAGATTCTTGCCGATCCATTCCAGGTAGCGCCAAGAGCCATCGGCGTGACGAAACCTGACCTCTACGGGTCCAATGGCTCCAGATCTTTTCGTTATCTCGCCGAATATGCTCCGCACTCGTTCGAGATCATCGGGATGAACATAATCAAAAGCGTTCTGTCCAACCAAATCTTCAGGTCGGTACCCTAGCAGACGTTCGATTGAGGGTGACTCGTAGTATATGGTGCCTCCCGCATCGAGAACTGTGATGATATCCGAGCCATTCTGCACGAGAGAGCGGAATCGCCTCTCGCTCTCTCCAAGAATCCTCAGCGTGCGCGCGAAGGCGTAGCGTATGGAGCGCTCCAGCAGTGGCGCGTCGATTTGACCCTTAACCAGGTAGTCCGCCGCCCCAGCCTGCATCGCCTCCAGGTCCAACTCGCGGTCACCCTGGCCGGTCAGCAGGATAATCGGGCCTTTGCAACCCTTCCTCAAAGCTTCGCGCAACAGTTCCAGTCCGCTGCGTTCTCCAAGGTGGTAATCGAGAAGATAAACGTCGTGCTCTTCGCGTTCGATCGCTTCTAGGGCGGGATCGTAGTCGGTCACCCACTCGAGCTCGAATCTCCCCATCTCGGAGAGCAAGTCACGGATTATTACGTAGTCGTCCTCGTCGTCCTCGACGAGGAGTACTTTCAGCAGAGCGTTGTCCACGGCATCCATCTAGTCTTCGATCCTTCCGGGTGGAAGCGCGATAAGTTTGAACCAGTATCTCTCCAGGGTCTTCAGCGCTTCGGTCAACGCTACGAAAGTAGTCGGCTTGACTATAAACGAGTTGGCTCCCGAGTCGTACGCGCGTACGATGTCCTCCTCTGCCTTGGAGGTCGTTAGAATCACTATGGGGATACACCTCAACTTAGAGTTCCCTTTGATCTCTTCGAGCGCCTGGTGCCCACTTTTCCTGGGCATCTTTAGATCCAGTAAGATCAAATCGGGATGCGGCGAATCGTTCGGGTCGGCATACTTGCCGCGGCGGTGCAGGTAATCCATTAACTCTTCCCCGTCCTCCACCGAGCGCAGATCGGCTCCCAAACAGCCTTCTTCCAGGGCATCCTTGACTAGCAAGCGGTCGTCAGGGTCGTCATCGGCTAGCAGCAAGGTAGCGTTCAGCTTAGCCTCTCTCATGAGTTCCCTTCGGACTGTTTGACGGGCAGCGTAACTATAAACGTGGCTCCCCGCCCAGGGACGCTCTTGGCCGTTATATTACCTCCGTGACGCTCAACAACCCTACGGCAAATCGCCAACCCCATACCCGTTCCCTCGTAGTCGGCGCGGCCGTGTAGGCGCTGGAACGGTACAAATATGCGCTCGAAGTGCTCTTCATCAAAGCCAATGCCGTTGTCCTCGACCAGGATCTGGCATACTCCGCCGTCCGCGGCCCTCCCGTTCGGTTCCTCCTTCCGCTTCTGCACAAACGCGCCGTAAACCTTGATGATCGGAGTTTTGCCCTCCCGGTGGAACTTCAGGGCGTTCCCGATCAGGTTCTGCAGCAACTGTCGCATCTGCGGCCGGTCGGCCTCCACGGTCGGTAGCCCGCTGACCTCCACGCGGCCCCCTATCTGATCTATGCGGGCCTCCAGGTCGGAGATGACCTCCTGAGCAACCTCACTGAGATCGACCGGAGTGAAGGGTTGCGCCTTGGTCGTAACCCGAGAGAGCTCGAGCAGATCGTCGATCAGGTCCTGCATCCGTGCCGCTGCACCCGCCATCCGCTCCAGGTAGTCGCGCCCCTGCTCGCCCAGAACCTCGGCATACTTCACATTGAGACGATCGGCGAAGGTGCGAACCTTGCGCAGCGGCTCCTGCAGATCGTGCGAGGCTACGTAAGCGAAGTCTTGAAGATCACGATTGCTCCGATTTAGCCTTGCAGCGTAAGCCCTCAAATTTTCCTCGGCTCGCTTGCGCTGAATGACGGAGCCTAGTTGAGCGGCGACCCCCGACACGAGCTCGACAAGCCGCTCGTCCTCCTCGCGCTCCTCGAACACGAAGAAATCGAGCACCGCGACCACTTCGGAACCAGCGAGCACCGGTATATCCATCGCCGCCTTTAGCCCGAATTTCGCAGCTAACGGAGCCCGCACGAAATTGCTGACCGTGATGTCCCGGCTCCATGCTGCTCTTCTGGTCGACCAGACGTGTCCCGGGAAGCCTATGCCCGGCTCGAACACGAGGCCTTCGTTCACCGCCCTGAATGCAGCCAGGTTATCGACCGTGGTGTACCAGGCTGGACTGCACTCGAGCACTGTTCCGTCGGCGTTGGGAACCCAGACCTGCCCAATCGCCCAGTTCGTAGCTCCACATACCCTGCGCAACACAACCCTCAGCGCGGAGTTAAGGTCCTCCGCCTCACTAACCTCCAGCGCTACGGTCCGCAGAAGATTGGACTCTTCCTCCGCCCGCCGGCGTTCGGTGGTATCGGAGAAGATAACTACCGTGCCGGTAATTTCCTCGTTCTCCAGGATGGGGGTGCTTGTGTATTCGACAGGGAAGCTCGTACCGTCTTTGCGCCAGAACACCTCATCGTCTACCTGGTGGACGATACCATCCCGGAGCGCCATGTAGATGGGGCACTCCTCTACAAGATACGTACTCCCGTCGGGATGAGAGTGATGGATGAGATCGTGCTGACGCCGATCAATGAGTTCTCCAGACTCATATCCGAGCATGGCTGCCGCCGCCGGATTGGCGAATCTAGTCCTTCCGTGCCGGTCCAGTCCAAAGATTCCTTCCCCAGCAGAGTTCAAGATCAGCTCGCTCTGGCGACTGGTCCGTTCACGCTCCTCTTGTGCTCTCTTGCGTTCGGTGACGTCCGTAGCGACGCCAATGACGCCCGCCACTTCGCCGCTCTCCTCCAAGAGGACGGGAGAAAACCACGTCTCGAAAATCAGCCCGTCCATTTCCGTGATCGCATTGAACTCCTCGCCGGCGAGCGCGCGATGTATATTCCCTGTAATTTGCGGCGCCTCCCGGTACATCTCCAAGGCCGACGATCCGACGAGCTGACCCGATCTGAGCCCCAGGGCTTCGAGGCCCTTGCCCTCGGACAGCGTGAAGACACTCTCATGGTCCAACGCGAACAGGACGACGGGCGCGTTGGCAACGATGCTGCGCAGATGCTGCTCGCTCCTCCGTAGCGCCTCCTCCGCATGCTTGCGCTCTATGAACTGGCCGATCTGGCTGCCGATGGTCGACATCATCTGGAGAACTTCTCCATCGGGTTCCCGGATCTCCTGACTGTAGAAGCCCACAACCCCCAGGACTTCCCCTCCGAGGAGGATCGGAAAGGCAACTGCCCCGCGCAGGCCCGCATTCGCGGCAACGGATGTCCGTGAAAAGTTGGTATCAACGACCACGTCGGTAACCCAGGCAGGCTCGCCGCTGGCCCAGACGCGGCCGGGCAGCCCCACGCCGCGGGCGAAGGTGTGTCGACGGGTAATCTCGTCGAACTCCGCAACCTCGACCGAGGGCGCGCTCCACGTTTGGACGCATCGCAGTACGCCCGCCTGCCGGTCGAGGGTCCAGAGCTCACCGAACTCCCATCTCAGACTCTCGCAGAGGGCCTGAAGCATCCTTGGGGCGGCATCCCCGAGCGTGAGGGACTCCGCCAGTATACGCGTGACGGTGTGCTGTGCCGCCACACGCCGTTCGGCCTCTTTGTGCTCGGTGACGTCGTTTTGCACCCCGACGAAGTTGGCGAGACGACCTTTCTCATCGCGCAAGGGCGAGACGTTGAGCTCGTTCCAGAAGGGGGCGCCGTCCTTCTTGTAGTTACGCAGCACCACCTTGCAATCCCGCCCCTCCCGTAGCGCAATACGCAACTCTTCCAGGGCTGGTTGGTCCCTGTCAGAACCCTGCAAAAATCGGCAGTTCCGTCCGACCACCTCTTCCGTGACGTAACCGGTAAGCTGTTCGAAGCCCGGATTGGCGTAGATGATAGGGTTGTCCGGCAGGTTCGGATCGGTGATGACTATTCCGCTGCGGTTAACGGCGATGGCCCGATTCCACAGCTGCGGTTCGTCCTCGTATCGCTTGCGCCCGATCACGCCAGGATCGCCTCGTCAGGTCGCAAGAGGGGTACCGCTATCGGTGCCAGAGTCGCATTTGAGACGGCATAGAGCAGGACACCTGGCCCTCACCGTACGGCAATGTACCGGAGATGCACACAAAATAGAGTAATACTTTGGAGCCCTCAGAGCCACTCTTGCCAAAGTTCCTCCTCAGCGTATTGCCCCCCCTTCGGGACTGGCTATACTTCTATGATATTAGCATCTCGCAGCGTAGCGAAGAGGACAGCTCAGGCCAGGGACTCGTAGTCATTTGTGACTATAGAAAGATGGCTCCTCTACCTCATGGACAATCCGACACCTTTGAACGATCATCTCTTTCGGGTGATCATAGGGCTTCGGAGCCTGCGCAGAGCCAGATGCCCTCTGGGAAAGGGGTGGCCGATGGCGATTCCGATAGAGTCGCCTCGGTAATATAGATATACGAAAGGGAAACTGATGATGGCAATAGTTGAGCGTAGACAGGGACACTACGATGTCCAAGAGGTGGAGTTCGGCAGGGTCTACAAGTGGTGCCCAGAGCGCATCGTCGTCGATTGCGCCTGCGGCCAGAGGCTGATCCTCACCTCCTCCACTACCGCCTGCCGCCGTTGCGGAGCGGACCATGCGGTCAGCATCCGAGAAGAGTCGGCTGACGAGCGGTTGGGGGACGAGAACCTACACCCTTGGCGCTACGCTGAATATCAGGCGGATTCAGGGCTACCTTTCTGAGAAGATCTGAGGTGAGAAGACCAGGCGAACAACGCAAGAGGTTACGGCGAACGGCGCGGCGAGAGAAGGACCGAATGGTTGATCTGGCAGGGAGCGAAGTCGCGGCATACGGCGAGCCAAACGAGCCAACTCGCACCGTCACAACCGGGTTCGCCGTGACCGAACTCTTGCTTTACCGGCGTCCGGAAGGGGGTTGTTACTACCCCTGGTTAGAAGACTACCTCACGTGGCTCGAAGGTAAAGAGGCACATCGCGAGTATCACGCGTGGTTGAAGCAGACTCCACCCTGGTGGGAACGGAGCATACTCGTTACTTCCGGGGCCTGCGAGAAGTCGCTCATACACGAACCCGTCGGCCGCGATGGATCCGGCCGACACTACGGTAACGAGGATCTAAGCAGCTCCATAACAGAGCTAGTGAGCCCCTTGCGAACGCAAGCTTCGCGAGCGCTCACTAGCTAGCCCTCGACCGGCAGTGACCAGGTCCGAGCGAGAATCGAGAAGGAGGTCAGTAAATGGCTGAGGCCACCAGTAAAGACCGCGAACATCTCGTAGCGGACGATGCGGCTGGGGATCGTCCGCTGCGTCCGGTGTTGCTGCACTACGCTATAGCCCGGTATGGATGCAAAGGTCTGATGCTGCTCCACATGCCTTTGAAGCTCGGCGAAGAGGCGCTGGTGCTGTTCTCTTCCTGGGAGGCAACTGAAAACTTTTTCCTCTCCAACGTTTTCAGCGGAGATTGGTACGCAAGGGAATGCGCCGCCGGCGAGCTGATCTCGCTTCTACTCGGGCCTTACGAGTGCATCGATTGGATATTGTTCGACCCTCGCTTGGGCATGCACCTCGGAGACGGTGATATCCAGGCCAACCTCGTGAGGAAGGAGCGCTTCGTAGACTACCTCTTGGGATAAAAAGCAAAAGTCCTCAACGATAACCTGGGAGCTGCCGAACCAGGATTCAACCCTGAACCTTAACCTCAAGAGGCTCCTTACATTACAGAAATAGAAGTGGACAGCCGGGCACGAAAGCCGCTGTAGGAAGGCTCGTCGTGCTCTTTCCGGCACTCGTAACACATCTCGAAGCCGGACACGATGGTCGTGTCCGGGTCGTAGGAAACGGATCTCATGAAGGTTAAGCGCGGGCAGCAGTTGGTGCAGTTGATGAACGGGTAGCGGTGGCGCCGGTCGGCGAGGCAATCCTAGCAGGTGACGATGTCCGGGGAGGCGAGTGCGCCGCCGGTCGCCCTCCTGGCTCTCCTCGATGTGGAACTCCCGGTCCCCAATCGCCGCGAGCGGTTGCCATCCGACGGACTCGGCCACGGCCAGCGGCGGGGCTTCTTCCCCCAGGGCGCGCACGAAGCGATCAGCTCCTCCGGCGCACCCTCTACCTCGATGAGGACGCCCTCGGCGTCGTTGCGGACCAGTCCAGCGAGCCTGTGCCGCGCGCCAGGACGTAGACGAACGGCCGAAAGTCCACGCCGTGCACGATGCCTCGCACGGAGACCTCCCGACGTTCTCACGACGTAGGTCCTCATAGATGGGTGAAAGCCCCGCCGTGCTTCTCTCCACCGATTCGCTCAAAAGGTTCGTAGCTCGTGCTCCCTAAGGTCAGGGTGGCGCCTAGGCCGCGGGCGGCGCGTTCACGGCGAAGGGCGCCATGTGATCGGCCATGGCCTTGAGGAACGCTGGCCGCGCCTCGCACCGCAGGCGGTAGGCCTCGAGACCGGTATCTCCGCGACCAGATCCGTGTGGCGCAAGATGTGCAGCACCGTCGTCATGAGCAGGTCCGCCGCGGTGAAGCGATCCTCAAGATAGTCCCGCCCGTCCAGCCAGCCGGACAGGTCCGCCAGCCGCGCCTTCACCGCCTCGACCGCCGCCGGCCGGCGCTGCTTCGCCCATTCCTCCTCGGCGTGGAACAGGTCGATCTCGGCGAGACTCTGGATATGGGGCTCAACTGTGTTCAGCGCCGCGAACATCCACGTCTTCGAGCGCGCCCGGGCGCTAGGATCGGACGGCATCAGCGCGTCGGACCGCTCGGCGACATGCAGCACGATGGCGCCGGACTCGAACAGCACCAGTCCGTCCTCCTCATAGGCAGGCACCTGCCCGAAGGGCTGAAGGCCACGATAGCTCTCGGACGTCTGATCCTCCGGCCCGATCAGCCGCTCCTCATAGGCAAGGCCCGCCTCTTCCAGCGCCCAGCGCACCCGGAACTCGCGCACCAGCCCTTGGGCAAAGGGCGGGACCCAGCGAAAAGCGCTCACCCTGATAATTGTCGTCCTCCTCTACGGTTATCGTTACGGGTCGCGTCAGGGCTGCAGCCTCTACATATTGCGTATCTTGAGGTAACGCTGGATCTCCGGCCACTGCACGGCCACCGCGGCAACGGCGCCTGCAACCATGCCCAAGAGCAATAGCTTCTTCATATAAATCACCTCCTTTCCGTCGGAAATTTCAATATCTGGACCGAACCTTGTCGCCTTCTTTACCGATCTCCTCCACCAGCGACTCCACCAGTTTCGCGGCCTCTTCCACCGCCGCGAGCACCGGCTCGCTCAATTGCATTAACATGTCGTCGTAGTCCTCTCCGCTCAAGATCACCTGTGGCTCGCAGCCCACCACGAGGGTACGGGTCGGAGGGGCGCCTAAAACGCGGGAGAGTTTCATCACCTTCACCGGGTCCATCCCGTGAGTATCCAACGCCACCCCCCCGTCCTCTTCGATCTCCGGCTCGATGAGATAGACCGTGCCCGGCTTCTCGCCCTGCGGGGTGGCGTCTACGAAAATGACGAGATCGTAATCGTCCTGCAGCGCGTAGGCGAGGTCCATCCCCCGGATACCGAAGTCCACCACATCGACGCCCTCCGGCACCTCGCGCCCGGCGAGCCGTTTCACCACCTCGACCCCAAAACCGTCGTCGCCCAGGAATATGTTACCGACGCCGGCGACCAGAACGCGCCTACGCCTCATGAGGAACCTCGAAGTCTAGCGGCTCGACTTCATCAGGAGAGAAGAAGAACCGGTGTCCGAGGATGCGATCCGCCCCCAGGTCCCTGCCCGGGTCATCCTCCAGTGTCACCGCGACATGAATTCGGTCCTCGTAGTCTTGCTCTATGCTCTCGACGAACGCGACCTTCCCCTTGAGAGCGATGTCCATAATGTCCCCTCCGGCGCGGGGCCAGAGCAGAACCCGGCTCCCCTTCTTGAGCTCGACGCCGCCCGCGACCACGCTCTGAAGCGCGGGTCTCTCCTCATGCTCGCGAAAGAAGTCGTCCAATTTACTCCCTCATCATCCGGGACTCGCGGACGATTCCATGCAGGTTCATAAGCTCCTCTGGCGAGAGAGACTCACACCGGGTCAGGATCTCCCGCGCCTTCGGATCCGAGGCGCGCATCTCTTCTTTCTCCTCATCCGTGAGGGTAAGAACGTTCAAGATGAGCAGTTGGTCGATCTCGCCCCCGTCAAACAGGTCGCCGGGGCTTTCGGGAGCAATTTGGGGATAGTCATAGAGGATGATCGGGGAGGAGAGCATCATACTCCGCTCCCCTTCCTCCCCAACCAGCACCGGCCAGGTCTTCAGGTTCTCGCAACCTTCCACGGCCTCCTGTAACTCCTCCGGCGGGTCCATCAGCGAGACAAACTCTCCCCCCTCCACCTCCAGCACTGTATGAGTCGAGGCGAAGGTCTGCCTGAGCGTGCTCTCCCGGTCCTCGCCCCCCCACGGAGTTGTGTTGGTGATCCTGGCCGTTACCCTGAATGCCCCCTCTCGCAAAGGCTCTGCCCCCACCTCCACCGTTCCACACAGCGTGCGCCAGCTACGCACCAGAACCCCTACAACCTCTCCGGTGGAATCCGCCAGCGGTTCCTCCGTGCTACCTTCGGAGATGTCTATTTCTACCCGCCTGGGCGACTCCAGTAGCCTGGAGAGCTCGAATCTTCCGACCGCTATCTGTCGCTCGGTCGCCTCATCCCACGGCAGGTAGAGTTCGCTCCCGACCCGCAGCTCCTCCACGAACTCCAGGGCCTCGCCTTTCTTTCTTCCGACTTTACGCTCGGTGACGTGCAGGAAGCGTACCTTTACCTCGATGGTGGACTCTTCGTCCCCCGAGACCAGGCACTGGGTCTGCATGATCCAGGGGTCGTCCTCGCCACGGGCCTCGCTGTAGGTCCGCGGGTAGACTCCTCCGAACGTCCAGCGTTGTTGATTCTTTTTCGCCGACCGGCGGTACGGGTAGAGGAGATAGCCTTCGTAGAGCACCGCCTCGGCGATCTTCTTTATCGCGTCCACTTACCGCTCCACCTCCTGCTCGCTGGCGCGCAGCAGCGCCTCCACAGCGGCTTCCCAGGTCGGGAATCCCATGCGGATTTTGTAGTCGTAGAGTTGATCGAAGGCGTCTTTGCGCAGCCGGATCCAGGCGCTATTGGGGAAGTAGTGATCCATCATCTCCTTCCACACCCTGACCGGCAACCGAAACTCCGCCTCTTTCTCCCAGGAGATCCGGGCAGTCTGCAACATCCCACCCTCCCCCGTATAGAAAACCGTACCGCTGAACAGGAATTCCAACGGCACCTCACCATCTTCGAGGGCATGGAAGTACTTGGCCGCGGCCACCTCCAGGTCGTATGTACACGTAACGGGCATGTCCACGACCGTACTACCGGAGAAACGAGGGACCTGTAGAACGGTGTGGGTCCAGAGCAAGCTCCGCAACGTATTCCCCCACCTGTGCGGCTCGCCGAACAACTCCAGAAGCCGTCCCTGCTCCGACGCCTCGTAGTGCCGCTGTGTGGCCGCGATCCGAACCTGAGTATTCAGAGAAACGGAGCGGATAGGCTCTCCATCCAGGTTCTCGACGCGCAGCTTGAAGACGAGGCTCGGAACGGCTACATATTCCAGAACCTCGGCGCCCTCCACCCTGAAATCCAGATCAGGCACGGCTAGCTCCCATCAGCCGTCAGCTTACTCATGCCCGGGCTGATCGCTGATGGCTGACAGCTTCTTCAAGCCGGCGGCAAGTTAGGACTGTTCGGGTCTATCGGGTTCCTGGCTTTGGCGTTGATGCCCGTGGATTTCCGGGCGTTAGACCTGGCGGTAGGACGCCCCGCCCCCGTCTCACCGGTCTCTTCCAGGCCGGGGTCCTTCTCGATGCCGCCGAGCGAGTTCCCCTGGCTTACCCCGTTTACGTGCGAGGGCGAATCCATCGTCGTGTCCGGCTTCCCTACCCTTATCCCCATTTGCTGTTTCCTTTCCTCGTGGTCTTGCTCCGCCCTTTCGGCGGGTGAGAGATCTCAACCTTCTCTACTCACGGTCTTGGAGCGCCTCCGTAGCTCCTCGAAGAATTGCTCTATCTCCTCCCAGACTTCCTGCCCTCCGCTGAAGCCTCTCCAGTGCATTCGGATGAGGCCCACCAGGCTGTAGCACTTGTCCATGGGAACCAGGAAGTGCTCCCTCGCTCCCCGCGACCGGTTTACCAGGAGCGCCTCCACGTCCTCTTCCATCCCCTTTAGCACCGGGTTGGCCTTCTCCAACTCCTCCCAGGCGCTCAACTTCAAGAGGGACTCCGTCGGTCCCATCGGGCTGGGGTAGAACGCCACGACTCTCTCGGCGGGCGCGCTGTGGAAGAAGAACGCCATGTCCACCGGTATCCGCAGGCCCTCCCACTGCGCATCGCTCATCTCGAAGTCTTCGAGGAACAGGCGCCGGTCGGGTATGAGCCGGTATTTGCCTTCGCTCGCCGCTCTCCTATCGAAGAGGATGGAGCACGCCCGGCAGGAGCACAGGATCTCCCGCGCGGAAACATCCAGCAAATGCCGGTGCTCGGACGGTATCGGCTCGCTGCACAGCTCACAGCGCTCCTGGGCGTCCTGTCCCTGAGCGGCCTGCTCCTGGGCAGCCTCCACCGCTTTCTCGGACTCCCGAGCGAACCGGCGCAGCGTGGAGAAAGCCGAAGAGGTCTTCCTGTTCCCTTGCTCGACCATTGCCTCAGCTCACCGCGCTCGGCAGGGCGACCTTTACTATGCTCCGCCGCCCGAGGCCCTGATGCTCCTCGACCTCTATCTCGGTCTCCAGCAGAGGGACGGGCTCCAGATGTAGCTGTGGAGCGTCCAGGCATCTCCCGGCCCGGCGCACGTCGTAGCGGTGTTCGCATCCCGGACAACTCAGCTCCGCCACCTTCAGGTTGCCCTCCTCTAGAGATCCTCCGCAGCCGGGGCAGAGGTTGCGGTAGGCGTAGAGATCATTCACCAGCTTCACGAAGAGCACCGGCTCCCCGGAGATCTCCTTCGCCAGCATCCCACCGCCGGAGAGTTGCGGTAGCCCGCCAACGACCGTCCAGGAGGCTCCATCCTCCTCCGGCTGCTTCTTCTCTTTCCTGCGCAACGTGGGACCGGCCACAATGTTCGGCGCCGGCTTTGGCTCGGCTACACCCTCGGCCTCGATTCCGTCGAGATCCGGGGCGGCTTTCAGGACGGCTTCCTCTATCGCCAGCTTGAGTGTCATGGCGGAGGAGGGACACCCGTCGCAGCTCCCCTGCATCCGTAGACGCGCCACGCCCCCT
>Ga0136617_10002943_pt1 | contig 15216 bp, 13 predicted proteins | sample AntDrymUQ3222106_2_FD_129672 | JGI IMG/M metagenome (GOLD analysis project Ga0136617, IMG submission 129672) | Polar desert sand microbial communities from Dry Valleys, Antarctica - metaG UQ322 (21.06) | ecosystem: Environmental > Terrestrial > Soil > Desert | place: Antarctica: Dry Valley... | reverse complement strand
GCAATTCATCAACGGCTCGCCGACGACGCTCGCCGTCCTGAAAAGTCTCGGCGACGAACTGGTCGATCTGCACGGGCCGCACGATCACCAATCGCTTCTCTCACCAGAACGGCAGCTCGCCCTGCTTGATTCATTCGGCCGGGCGGAAGAGGCGGTGGAGGATTTCGGAAATCGCTTCCGCGCCCTGCAAGCACTGGTCGCGGAACAAGCTGCCCTCAGCACGGCAGAATCCGCGCGTGAACAGGAGTTAGACCTGTTGCGCCACCAAGCCCGCGAGATCACCGCCGCCAATTTGTCGCCGGACGAAGAAGAAGGAATCGAGTCGCGCTACAAACTCGCCCGCAACAGCCGCAGGCTGATCGAGCTCGCCGGTGGCGTGGCGCGGCGTCTCGCGGAAGATGAGGACTCAGTCGTTTCGTCGCTCGCCGAGACGCAACGCCTCCTGCGCGAGCTTGAAAAAATCGATCCTGAGGTAGCGCAATTATCTTCAGCCCACGCGGCGAGCGTGGTCGAGCTTTCGGAAATCGCGCGCGCCCTCGGCACCTACGCCGAACGTCTCGATCTCGATCCCGCGCAGCTTGCCGCTCTCGAGCAACGCGTCTCACTCTTCGAAACGCTGAAGCGCAAATACGGCGGTTCCATCCCCGAAGTGATTGCCTTTGGCGAGCGCGCGGAAGAGCGAATGCGAAAAATTGAGGGTCGCGACGCCGAGCTGGAGCGGCTCGCCAGAGAGATCCACGCGGCCCGCGCAGACCTAAGGCGAGTGGGCGATGCGATGCGAAAAATCAGGTCCAAGGCAGCCCCAAAACTCTCCGCCGAAATTCGGAACAACCTGCGCGATCTCGGGTTCCGCCAGTCGGAATTCGACGCCAAGCTGGCTTCGCACGACGAGCCCAACGCGCGCGGGTTCGACACTGTGGAGCTGCTCTTTTCGCCTAATCCGGGGGAACCGCTGAAACCGTTGCGCAGCATCGCCTCCAGCGGTGAAATCTCGCGCTTGATGCTCGCGATCAAATCGTCGCTCGCCGCGCAGGATGCCATTCCGCTCCTGGTCTTCGATGAGATCGACGCAAATGTCGGCGGTGAAATCGCCAACGCGGTCGGCGCGAAAATGCGCGCGCTCGCGTCGGAACATCAGGTTCTTTGCATCACGCACCTTCCGCAAGTAGCCGCGGCTGCTTCGTCGCACTTCGTCGTCACGAAAGAGGTATCGCAAGGCCGAACACATTCCGAGCTGCGCGAAGTGACGAGCAAAGGACGGCGAGAAGAGATTGCGCGGATGCTCGGCGGCCAAACGGAGTCGGCCTTGAAACACGCCGCCACGCTCCTGAAGGCCTAGTGTTTTCCAGAGACCTACCCATCTATAAATCGCTGTCGCCCCCCGCAAAGTCGCTGCTATAGAAGGCCGTGCTGAACTACATCTGGCTCTCGTTCCTCCTGATCGCCGTGATCGTGGGCGGGTTTACGGGGAATTTGCCAGCGCTGACAAAAGGGGCGTTCGAGACCGCGGAAATCGCGGTGATGAAAATCGCGCTCCCACTTGTGGGCATCATGGCTATCTGGCTCGGGATTATGCGCCTCGCGGAGCAAGCTGGCCTGGTCAAAATCATCGCGCGCGCGCTCAGTCCGATCATGCGCTGGCTTTTCCCAGAAGTGCCGAGGGACCATCCGGCGATGGGCTCCATGGTGATGAACATTGCGGCGAACATGCTCGGTCTTGGCAACGCTGCGACGCCGCTGGGCCTTCGCGCAATGGCGGACCTCGAGAAGCTCAATCCCCGACCCGGCGTGGCGACGAATGCGATGTGCACGTTTCTCGCCATCAACACGGCCTCCATTCAACTCGTTCCCACGACGGCAATCGGTCTGCTCGCGATCGCAGGTTCCACCAACCCAACCGCCATCGTCCCGACGGCGTTCCTCGCGACCTGCTGCGCACTCACCTGCGGCGTGCTTTCCGCGAAACTGATGGAACGCCTCCCGATGTTTCGCCTCGCGCCGCTTCCGCAGGCGAAATCTGCAGATCGCGAGAAGGATGAAACCACCATCGGTGAAGTCGATACGCCGGTGGACGTTGAGAAAATCGATCCGCCGCCCCTCACTTTGCTCGGTCGAATTGTGCTGATCGTCTTCGCGCTCTGCTTCGTTGCCATGTTCGTGATGCTGGCGTTTCCGATCACGGCCACGGCCGCAGCCGGCACCCTGGGGCTCGGCGTGCCAGCTGCGCCACCGGAGCTGGCCGGCAAGAGCGCGATTATCCGGTCGCTCTTCGCGATCTCCATTCTCGCCGTGCCGTTTCTGCTCTCGTTCTTCCCGCTCTACGCAGCGCTGCGGGGCGTAAAGGTCTATGAACAATTTGTCGAAGGGGCGCGGGAGGCATTCTCAGTCGCGACTCGGATCGTCCCCTTTCTCGTGGCGATGCTCGTTTCGATCAGCATGCTCCGGCAGGCAGGCGTGATCGACGCCATGACGCGCGTGCTCGGACCTGCCTTGGCGAAGATCGGGTTCCCGGTCGACCTGCTCCCGCTGGTGCTGATGCGCCCGTTAAGCGGCAGCGCGACGCAAGGAATTTTCGTCGAATTGATCAATCGCGTCGGTCCGGACAGTCTCGTCAGCCGTATGGCCGCGACGATTTACGGCAGCACGGAAACGACCTTCTACGTTCTGGCGGTTTATTTCGGCGCCGTCGCCATCCGGAAAACTCGGCATGCCGTGGCCGCGGGACTGATCGCAGATACAACGGCGGTCATTGCATCGGTCGTGATCTGCCGTGCGGTTCTCGGTTAGCTCTCCCCTCTTCCGAGGCGGTTACGACGCTCGTTAACGATCAATGATTTTTCCCTCGCCACCCGGCATCCCGTGTTCCTATCGTCTTCCCTTTCAATGATCCAACGAGACTATCTTATCATCGGCAGCGGCATCGCCGGGGGCAGCGTGTGCGAAAACGTCCGCAAATTTGACAAGCGTGGGAGCGTCACACTTGTCGGCGCGGAAACTTTTTATCCTTACAAGAGGTGGATGCTCTCGAAGACGTTCCTCCGCGAAAAAACCGCGCCGGTGAAGAAACTGCCGCATCTCGACGCTGGCTGGTACGATTCGCACAAGGTCGAGGCGCGGCTGGGAACGTTGGTGACCCAGCTCAATATCGACCGCCGCCTGGCCGTGCTCGGCAACGGCGAGACGATTGAATTTAACAAGGCCTGCCTCGCGATGGGCAGCCGTCCCGTGCGGCCGCCGGTAGCGGGGGTCAGCCTGGGCAATGTCATTTATCTGCGGACCACGCGTGACGCGCTCGCGCTGCGCGAAATGGCGAGCCTGGAAAAGACGGTCGTGGTGGTCGGGGGCGGTCTTCTCGCCTGCGAAGTCGCGTCGAGTCTGCGGCAATTGAAACTCAAAGTCAGCATGATGCATCGCAACGCATACCTGCTGAATCGCTATCTCGATCCGGAAACCGGTGCGTGGCTCACAGGCTATTTCGAGAAGCACGGGATCACGCTCTTGATGGGGGAAAGTCTCAACGGTTTCGAAGGGAAAACCGTCCTGCGGAATATCCAGACCAAGAGCGGTAACCGGGTCGCGGCGGGAGTGGCCGTGGTCGCCTGCGGTTCCGAGCCAAATCTTGACCTCGTTCGAAATACTCCTCTCTCCGGTCCGCACGGTTCGCCCGTGACGGAATATTTAGAGACTGAGGAGAAGGGCATTTACGCCGTCGGCGATCTCGCATTTTATCCGGACCGGTTGATGGGCGGAGTGCGCCGCCAGACGCACTGGGAAAACGCGCGCGAGCAGGGCTTGGTCGCGGGGGCAAACATGACCGGCAAGAAAAGGATTCGGTACGAACAGATTCCGTATTTCTGGACAGAGATGTTCGATTTAAAGCTCGAGTTTGTCGGAGACTTCAGCATTCAACCCACGCGAGTGACTTTGCACGGCACGCACGCGAAGAAGAAATTCGTGACTCGCTACTATCAGGGGGATCGGTTGCGCGGCTTGCTTCTTTGCCATGGCTCGCCAAAAGAAGTCGACGCGGCGCGCACGGAACTCCGCACTTCCCTCGGAAAATAGAGCCGCTGCTCACGGGAGCTAAAGCCCACACGTTCCCTAAAACGCGTCCGTCGGAATCTCGAGTGCCGAATTGCGGACGCTCACAAGCTTCCATTCCCAAAGTTTTCCGATCCGTCGCCAGCGGAGCTCGAACGGCGCGTCTAGTGTGTTCACACGGTCTTTCACGTAGGTGGATACCTCGTTGGGATCAGCCTCCAAGGTAATTCGCGCGCTCCATTCTCCCTCGTCACGACCAGCGCGGGTCGCAGGTGCCATCACCTCCAGGCGCAGGTTCCGGACGGCGGGCAGGATTGACCGGAGACGAGTAATAACGAGAGCGCGGTCCTGCCCCCATTGGTCTTGATAGGCCTCGTCGAGGAAGTCCGCCAACCGTGCCCATTTGTTCTGCTCGATGGTTTCCAGAAGGTGAATGCTGTGCAACCGCACCTGACGCTCCGGCCGCCAAAGCTGAAAGAGATAAAGGCCCACGCCGATCGCGAGCAGGAGCCCAGCGTAGAATCCATTGCGAAAAGTCACTCGCATGGCCGAGTACTCCTCCTCCAATCCGCGTCCCGGCATCTCCTGTTTCATGGGCTTATCAGCATGATTGCCATTGACGCCCACGAAGCAACACGGCATGAAGCGTGCTAAATCTAAATCCCTTTTGATCTATGTTGCCTCTCGGTCTTTTCGCCCTCGCGCTCACCGCTGTTTGCGGCTGCGTTTGGTGGGCCTGCGCGGAGGATCGGGATCAAACTTAGGGGACTAAGCTATGCTCGACCATGAAGACTTGAAGTGGATCGCCACTACTTCAACCGAGCTGAACTCGATGTTGCAGCAGATCTCGCGATACTCCGACCTGGCGAGGCAGCATAAGGGCGAATACAACTATATCGAGATGCTCGGCGAGCGGGTCGAGCTCGCCTCGAAAACGGCGCAAGCTCTTTTCGATCGCGTTACCTCGTCTATCCTCGAAGGCAGCACCTCGCAGGCAGTCGCGGCAAGGAAATCTTCGCAGACTCCTTTTTCCGTGGTTCGCTCCCCAGTCTCGCAGCCGCAGCCCAGGGTGAGCGGCGCTCCGCCTCGCAAACTGGAGGTGGCACAGCCCGCAACCACCCCAGAACCGACGCCAGAAAATTCCGACGCGGTTCCGCAGGAAATCGAAGTTCTCAACCCGAAAGGTCACCGCGAACTGATCTTGCTCGTCGACGACGAAGCGGAGATTTCCGAGCTCGCCTTGCAGATGCTCGCGGACGAAGGCTACAAAGTCATCTGGGCGAAAGAGGGATTCGAGGCGCTCAAGATTTATCAGCAGGTCGGTGATCGCATCGGGCTCGTGATCCTGGATTTCTTTCTTCCGATTATGGATGGGGACGCTGTTTTCGACGAACTGCGCGCGCTCAATCCCAGGGTCAACGTTGTCTTGAGCAGCGGTTTCGCCGAGCAGACCAAACTAGGAGCGATGCTCGCTCAAGGCCTGCGCGGATTTATTCCCAAGCCTTACACGCGTGAAAAGCTTCTCGAGCAGGTCCGCTCGACTCTCGACGCGACGCGGGATCAGATGCGGTAGCAGTAGTCGCGGTGTAGCGACGTGCCGTGCGGGCCGGACCGGGAAAACGTCTGTTCATTAAGAGCGCTCACGTCGCGTGGCGCGTCTTTCCTCACACGGCCCACAGGACACGTGGTTACATCCTAATGACCACGACCGGTGGCACTGATTTAGCTTTAACATGGGACGACTCCCATGGCTCGCATCGATTCCTTTTTCAAACTGATGTCCGAGCAGAAGGCGTCGGACCTTCACCTCTCGACCAACAATCCGCCCATGCTGCGGATCAACGGCGATCTCGTGCGCGTCGATTATCCATCCCTCCAGAACGACGACTTGAAGGCGATGGTCTACGAGATCGCGCCGGAAGGTAAGATCAAAATTTTCGAAGAGACTTCGGATATCGACTTCGGCTACGAGGTCCCGGGTGTCGCCCGTTACCGCTGCAACTTCTTCCAGCAAAAATACGGCATCTCAGCCGTATTCCGTCTTATCCCTTCTACGATCCTGACGTGCGAAGACCTGGGTCTTCCACCGGTCCTGAAAAAGTTTCCGATGCTCAAGAAGGGGCTGATTCTCGTGACCGGTCCGACCGGGTCCGGAAAGTCGACCACGCTCGCCGCGATGATGGATTACGCGAACCTGCAGCGTCACGACCACATTATCACCGTCGAGGATCCAATCGAATTCGTGCATCGGAGCCAGAATTGCCTGGTACAGCATCGCGAAGTCGGTGTCCATACAAGGTCGTTTTCCGCTGCCTTGCGCGGCGCTCTGCGGGAAGATCCGGATATTCTTCTTGTCGGTGAAATGCGAGATCTCGAGACAATCGAGCTGGCGTTGACCGCGGCCGCCACTGGTCACTTGGTTTTTGGAACCCTCCACACCTCGAGCGCTTCGAAAGCGGTCGATCGAATCATCGACGTCTTCCCGACCAGCCAGCAGAATCAGATTCGCGCCACGCTGGCTGAATCGCTGAAAGGCGTCATCGCGCAAAACCTTTTCAAGCGCATCGACAAACCGGGCCGCGTCGCCGCGCTCGAAATTCTCGTGGTTGACATGGCGATCGCGAACCTCGTGCGCGAAGCCAAGACGCACCAGATCCCGGGCATGATTCAAGTCGGGAAGAAGAAGGGTAACCAGCCGCTCGACGACGCGATCATGGCTCACCTCCAGAATGCCCGCATCTCGCCCGAAGAAGCCTACGACAAGGCGATGGACCGAAAGAAATTCCGCTCCTTCCTGAAAGAACCGCCCGCAGACATGGCGGATGAATAGCCACCGCGCCCCATGAGAATCCCCGATCTCGACCGAATTCTCTCGGCGATGCTAAAGACCTACGATGGCATCTCGGACCTGAACTTTTCCGTTGGTCATCCGCTGCAGGTCGAAGACTTCGGCGAGTTGAAACCCGTCTATGTCGATCCGCCGATTGACGCCCTCACGCCGTATCAAACCGAACAGATCGCGCTCACCCTCATGCAGGGCAACCGCCGGCTCATCTATGATTATCTCACCGGTGGCTCGTGCGATTGCAGCTACTCGCTGACCGACGAAGCGCGCTTTCGCGTAAACATCTTTCGTCAGCAGGGACACTTCTCGATTGTCCTACGGAAATTGGAAGGCTCCATTCCATCCCTTCACACCATTGGACTGCCCCAGATCTTCGGTGAGATCGCGAAGGAGAAAACCGGACTGGTCCTCGTGACTGGCGCGACTGGAAGCGGCAAGACGACGACCCTCGCCGCGCTCCTGAACGAGATCAACGAAACGCAGCCGGTGCATATCGTCACGCTGGAAGACCCGATTGAATTTGTTCATCCGACAAGGAAAGCGACCTTCAACCAGCGCGAGCTCGGCCACGACTTTAACAATTACCCAAATGGCTTGCGCGCCGCTCTCCGCCAGGCGCCGAAAGTGATTCTGGTCGGTGAGATGCGCGATCGCGCCACGGTCGAAGTCGCTCTCATGGCCGCGGAAACGGGCCACCTCGTAATGAGCACGCTTCATACAGTCGACGCAGGCCAGGCGATCAACCGTATCCTCGGTCTGTTTTCGCTTGGGGAGGAACAGCAGCTCCGCATTCGCTTGTCCGACACGCTCCGCTACATCGTTAGCCAGCGCCTCGCGCCGAAAGTAGGCGGCGGCCGGCAATTGCTCACGGAGATCCTCGGCAACAATCTGCGCACGAAGGAAACGATCGCCCTCGGCGAAGGCGAGCACCGCAGCTTCTACGAGATTATCGAGGCCAGCGCGCCCTTCGGGTGGCTGACTTTTGATCAGTCCATTCTTAACGCTTACGAAAACGGCTTCATCACGGAAGAGACAGCGAAGTTGTTCGCCTCCCGGAAGGGAAAAGTCACCCGTGGGATTGACCTCATTCAGAAAGCGCGCGGTGTCGATAACGATCTCGATTCCGGTCTGCGACTCGATATGGCCGCGAACGCGTTTCGCTAATTCCGATGGCTACCGAATCCGACACCTCGTTCTTCGATCTCGGCGACAACACCGCGCTCGTCTGCGTGGACCACCAGCAATATCAGAAGCTGGTCGTGCCGCAGTTGATCGACATGACCTACAAGGTCCACCTGGGCCTCTTCGAAGAAGACGTCCTTCTGAAGCTGCATACCTACAGCTACAACGTGGTTGTCATCTACGAAAACTTCAAAGGATCGACTGCGCAGAACAATCCCATCCTGGCCGAGATGATTAAGCGGCCCGGGCCCCAGCGACGGGAACATTTTGTCGTCTTACTGAGCCATCGCTTCGCCACCAACGACGCCATGACCGCTTTCGTGCAAAGCGTCGATCAGATCATTAACATCACCGACCTGGCGAATTTCAAACCGGTCCTGCGCCGGGGCGTCGCGCAGCATCGCGAGCTTTACCATGCGTTTCACGAGACGATGAAGTCCGTGCAGGCGATATAGTGGGCGGAGCTGCGCGCGCCTCATATATTTCCTGTTACAGTGCGCCTGCCGACCGGCTGACACGCGATTTCAGTCCGGCTTGTTGCAGGCTACTTCCCCCACCGCGATAATCCTCGAGCCATGAAGCAGACGGAATGGATTCGATTTACCTGGGACCTTACTACGCTCCCGGAAATCCATTCTGAGCTGCCGGAGCATTATCAAATCGGCCGGGCCACTCGAGAAGATGACGTCGAGTTGCGAAAGGTTGTCTCAAGCTCGTTCACGCTCGATCCGACTTGGAATCCCGCCATGCAGGAGGTTTTTCAAACGCTCGAATCCTGGCTCGATCGCGCGTGGGAGGCCGACGCTTCCATTTGCCTGGCCCTGCGCCACGGGCTGCGGATCATTGGCGCTGCGGTTCTCACTTTGGAGCCGACGGCGGAGAATCATCTCACCCCGGGCCCATGCATCCTGATGGAGTATCGAAACCGCGGTTTCGGCACATGCCTGCTTGAGGAATCTCTCAAGACCTTGCGCGAAGCGGGACTCTCCGCGGCTTGCGCGGTGGCGAAGGAAAATTCGCCCGTGACCAAGTTTCTTTACCCGAAGTTTAACAGCACTCCCGCGCCGCACGACTTTTCGCCGCTGGTCGTGGCTTAAATTGGCCTTTCGCTACGGCTCGTTCACTCCGCGAGATGAACGCGGAAAAATGTCGCAGCTTCCGCGCGCACTTTCTTCATCGCCTCCGGATTAAAGACGTGCGCTTCTCCTGCAAAGAAACGCGTTTCGACTTTCCGGGCCCTCGCACGCAGCAGCGGAACGAGCGGCTGCGCATACTTTGCGAAGGGCACGCGCCCATCCCGCAAGCCATGCACCATCAATACGGGCGGCATCCTTCCAATCTTCTCCATTTTCTCATTCCAGACGCCGCCAGCATGCTCCACCACCGCGCCCACCCGCGGGTTATCAGAGGCGGTGAAAAGCGCGAGAAACCCACCCAGAGAATAACCATAGATCCCGACCGGCGAAGCATCATGACGCGCCTCCTGGATCAACGGGATCGAATCGCGAACCGTCTCGAGCCAAATGCGAAAGTTTTTCTGCATGGAGGCGTCCGTGGCTAGGATCGTTCCAGTCCGTCCGAAATAGTGCAGGAGATAGACCGCGTTCCCTGACGCTGCCAGATGTCGGGACACCCGACGCATTTCGGGACCATCAAACAAGGTTCCGCCCGCACCATGAAGGACGAGGATCACGGGTCGCTTCGCCCTTCCTGATCTCTCGAAGAGCTCAGCGCGGATGGCGCCTTCGGTGCCTGGCAGACGGATTTGCGAGGTTACAACCGACGGTTCGGCTGCAGTGGCCGGTCCACCTGCCGCAAATACAAGCGCGAGGAAGAACGCGGCCTTGATGCGCGGAATTCGAAAGCCAATCACCAGTGCAATACGCCACCCACCGTGTTCGCGGTTGCAACCAATGAGCATGGACCGAACGCGTTTTCGTGAGTTGACGCACCGCCCGATCGCGACGGAAATTGCATCTGCTGCCGCGGAACAACCCGATCCATGGACGAGAACTCTAAACCCACGCCCCAGCAGGATTCCGAAGGGCCTGACCTTTCCGGATATCGTCACGCGCCTTCACGCAATCAGAAGCGCCGTTCCAAATTGAGCCAGACCGTGAGCGAGACCGAGCCAGAACCCGCCCCGGTTCCGGCCCCGCCAGCGCCAGCCGCTATTCCCGCTCCTCCACCGCCGCTTTTGCGCAAGGTGAGGCTTAAGCGTTCCGGGCATATGCATGACGATTTAACGTCTCCGCTGCCCGAAGGGCCTTCGGCTAAGGAATCCGAATATTAGCGGCGGCCGGCCGAATCTCACTCGAAGGATGGCTCGACTTCGTCCTCTTCTTTAGGAACGAGCCCGTTCTTGGCGATGATGCGCGCGCAGGTATTCCAGCGCAGCAATGCATCATCGTTCCCAGGCGGCCGGATTGCTTCCGCTTTCTCGAACCAGCTCATCGCATCGCGCAGGCCATCGTAGGCGTAAAAGCGCGACCCAGGCGTGCCTTGAGCCAGCTTCGCTTTCGCACGGCGCTCGGCCAGAATCCCCGAGTAATATGCCTTCTCGTATTCGCCCTTCAGGCGCGTCAGCAGTTCCTTCGCTTGCGTGTCCCCCACCCCGTAGCCTTTCCCAAAACGATCCGTCTGCGCGAGCAGGAGCGTGATGATCGCCTGGGAGTTATCCGGGTCTGCTTTCAGCACATCGAGGCAAATGCTCTCCGCCTCGCCCGGTTCGTTTAAAAGGCGATAGCGCTCCGCTTTTTCCAAAGCGGCCGGAACGGCTTCCGGCGAAAGCGGTTTAAGTTCGGACGTGCCTTCCATCTTCAGGATCGCCTCAGCTTCTTCCAGATCCAACCGAGCGGATCATAGAATTCATCAACTACGCGCTCTTTCAATGGAATGATTGCGTTGTCCGTGATCTCGATCCCCTCCGGGCAGACCTTGGTGCAACACTTCGTGATGTTGCAATAACCAATGCCCTGAGCCTCCTTCAATTCCGAAACGCGATCCTCCGTGTCGAGAGGGTGCATCTCCAGCGCGGCTACGTAGAGGAGGAATCGTGGACCGATGAACTCGTCGTGCTTCCGATGATCCCGCAGCACGTGACAAACGTCCTGGCAGAGATAGCATTCGATGCACTTCCTAAATTCCTGCACGCGATCAATGTCTTCCTGTGCCATCCGCCACGTCCCGTCGCGGGCATCGGGCGGACGCGGTTTGAATTTCTTGATCTTTTTCTTCACCCGAAAATTCCAGGAAACGTCCGTGATCAGATCTTTCACAACGGGGAACGCCTTCATCGGCTCGACGGTGATCGGCTTGTCTTGCGGCAAATCATTTAAACGCGCCATGCACATCAGCTTGGGCATTCCGTTCACTTCTGCGGAGCAGGAGCCGCATTTTCCCGCTTTGCAATTCCAGCGGCAGGCCAGGTCGGTGGCCTGATTTGCCTGGATATCATGCACGACATCCAGCACCACCATGCCTTCTGAACATTCCGTTGTGTAGTCCTGGAACTGTCCACCGCTCGCATCGCCGCGCCAGATTCTGAAGGTGACCGAGCTCATTCCATCTCCTTGATGACTTGTTGCAGCTCGGCCGGCATCTCTGGGATTGGATCGCGCCTGATCTGCATCGTTCCATCCTCCGCTTTCCAGACGATCGTGTTCACCTTTGAGAAAGCCGCATCTTTCTCCGGATAATCTTCGCGAAATTGTGCGCCGCGACTTTCCTTCCGCTCCAGCGCGGCCAGCGTCACCGCTTCTGAGACCGTCAACAGGTTGTCCAGATCAAGCGCGGTGTGCCAGCCGGGATTGAACTCGCGATGACCACTCACGCCGACGCGAGCGGCCCGCTCGCGATATTTCTTCAGCTCCTCCACCGCGCTCTTCATCTCTTCCTCGCGCCGGACGATGCCGACGTTGTCCTGCATCGTATCCTGCAAATCGCGTTGCAGCGTGTAGGGATTTTCCCCGGAGCTGCGCTCGAACGGCTCTAGCGCCACGCGCGCCGCTGCATCCACAGCAGCATTATCCACCGCGCCGAGCGTGTTCTGCTGCGCGAATTTCGCAGCGAACTCGCCGGCCCGTTTGCCGAACACCAGAAGGTCGGACAGTGAATTCCCGCCGAGCCGATTGGCGCCATTGATTCCCGCGGCACATTCGCCCGCGGCAAAGAGACCCGGCACACGTGACATCTGCGTGTCGGAGTCAACCCGGATCCCACCCATCACGTAATGCGTCGTGGGACCTACCTCCATCGGCTCCTGCGTAATATCGATGTCGGCCAGTTGTTTAAACTGGTGATACATGCTCGGCAGCTTGCGTTTGATGTGGTCTTCGCTCTTCGCAATCTTGCTTTTGATCCAGGCGATATCAAGAAAGACACCACCGTGCGGACTGCCCCGCCCTGCTTTGATCTCGCGCACAATTGATCGCGCGACATGATCCCGCGTCAGCAGCTCCGGCGGGCGGCGGGCGTTTTTGTCGCCCTGGCAATAACGCCATCCCTCCTCTTCACTGTCCGCCGTCTGCGCTTTGTAGTTGTCGGGAATGTCGGCAAACATGAAGCGCCTCCCCTCTTTGTTCGTGAGGATGCCGCCTTCGCCGCGGACGCCTTCCGTAACGAGAATCCCACGGACACTCGGGGGCCAGACCATGCCGGTGGGATGAAATTGCACGAACTCCATGTCGATCAATTCCGCGCCCGCCTGATAGGCGAGTGAATGGCCGTCACCGGTATATTCCCAGCTATTGCTCGTGATTTTGTAAGCGCGCCCAATTCCGCCCGTCGCGAGGATAATGGCCTTCGCCCGGAAAATGATAAAGCGACCGCGCTCGCGGTCGTAGCCAAACGCGCCCACCGCACGCCCCCCGTCTTTCAGAAGTGTCAGGATGGTCCGTTCCATGTGCACCTCTATCCCTTGATGAATGCCGTGATCCTGCAGCGTGCGAATCATCTCCAGTCCGGTGCGATCCCCCACATGTGCGAGGCGCGGATATTTATGCCCGCCGAAATTTCGCTGGAGAATTCGCCCGTCTTTTGTTCGATCGAAAACGGCCCCCCACGCTTCCAACTCCCGCACGCGATCCGGCGCTTCCTGCGCGTGCAATTCCGCCATCCGCCAATTGTTGACGTATTGGCCGCCACGCATCGTGTCGGAGAAATGCACCTTCCAATTATCGCGATCGTCCACATTGGCGAGCGCCGCTGCGATTCCGCCTTCCGCCATGACAGTGTGGGCTTTTCCAAGCAGCGACTTGCAAACCATCCCGACGCGCACGCCCGCCGCGGACGCTTCGATCGCCGCGCGCAATCCCGCGCCGCCCGCGCCGATTACGAGGACATCGTGTTCGTGCGTCTCATATTCGGCCATGGCGGGATTGCGACGCGAGGGCTAAAGCAGCCGGAAATCGTGCCAGATTCCCATCGCGCAGAGGCGGATGTAGAGATCGGAGAATCCGACCCAGAACAAGCTCAGCCACGCCCAGCGCATATGGCGCTTATTCAGACAGGTGACGCAGGCGTAAGCGCGGTAGCCGGTGGGCGACCTGGAAAGCTGATCCCGGAATCCGCCGATGAGGTGACGCAAAGAGTGGCAGCCGAAAGTAAAGGCGCCGAGGAGGATCACATTGATTGCCAGGACAATCGTCCCAACGCCGACCCCCAAGGAACTCCTCCCAGTCGCGGCGTCCTGGAACCACATCGCTTTCCAGACATCGATCGAGAGAAAAACGATGAAAAGAATGGCGAGGTAGAGAAAATAACGATGCACGTTCTGCATGATGAGGGGGAAGGATCTCTCGCCGAGATAGGTCTTCCTCGGTTCACCGACGGTGCAGGCAGGTGGATCGGCCCACATCGCTTTGTAATAAGCGCCCCGGTAATAATAACAGGTGAGACGCAATCCGCCCGGCGCCCAAAGGATGAGGAGCGCGGGCGAGAAAAAGAGCCACGCCGGCCACCAGCCGGGTTTCGGCCCGAACCAGCTGTGGTCCGACGCGCCGAAAATCTCCGGGGAATAGAACGGCGAGAGATAAGGACCGAAGTAGTAGTGATTCCCCTGGAACGCCGCCCAGGTGGAATAAAGAACGAAGCTGCCGAGCCCGAGGAAAATCAGCAGCGGCTGCAACCACCAGACGTCAACACGCTCGGTCTCGCCGAAAGTTCGACGTGGGATAGCAGCTGGGGTCGGAGTCACGGATTAAGGGCTCTAAGTCGCCTGTCTTGATACCGGGCTGTTCCGCCCGGTTCAAGAAAATCCGCGCCGCGATTTCTGAGCGAATAGAATTTGTTATGAACCTGTCTCATCCCTGGACTCATGCTTGTCTTAGAAAGTTGTGGCAGTTGACCCATCACTAGACTCATGCTTGACTCATTGTCGCGATGTCCCTTACTCCCACCTTCACAATCACAGCCCGTCTCCTCCGCGATCTGGACGCGATTACGGATGTGCGCGCCAAAATCGCTTCGGCCACCATCCAGTTAACCTGGGTGCCGCAGCTGCAGAAGGATAGCCGGCAGCGGGGCGCGCATGCCTCCACCGCGATCGAGGGAAACCCGCTCACACTGGAGGAAGTCCGCGCTTTGGAGGCTGGAGCGCCACTGCCTGCTCGCACCGAGCGTTCGCGTCGTGAGATCCTGAATTACTTCGCCGGTCTGCGCTTTGTGGAAAAGCGCGCCGCGAAGAAAACTCCGACCTCACACGAAGACCTCTTCCGTCTGCACAACCTGCTGACGAAGGACGTCATGGACCAGGGCGAGGCGGGGCTTTATCGCTCGATCCGGGTCCGTGTGGGAGGGCATTTGCCACCGCCGCCCGAGATGGTTTCCGGTTTGATGCGCGAGCTCTTGGATTGGTGGAACAAGCAGAGCGACGAGTGGCCCGCGCCGCTCACCTCCGCGATTCTGCACTACCAGTTCGAGGAGATCCATCCCTTCGCCGATGGCAACGGTCGCGTCGGGCGGATGCTCGCGCTTTGGGAGCTGTACCGCCGCGGGTTCGATACGCATCATATCTTCTCGGTCGATGAATTCTACTGGGAGGATCGCTCGCGATATTACGAGAACCTGGCCGCGGTGCGCCAAAAAAGCGGCGAACTGACCAGTTGGCTCGAATACACGACCGAAGGTCTTCGCAAGACCCTCGAGCG
>Ga0136617_10002942_pt1 | contig 15223 bp, 15 predicted proteins | sample AntDrymUQ3222106_2_FD_129672 | JGI IMG/M metagenome (GOLD analysis project Ga0136617, IMG submission 129672) | Polar desert sand microbial communities from Dry Valleys, Antarctica - metaG UQ322 (21.06) | ecosystem: Environmental > Terrestrial > Soil > Desert | place: Antarctica: Dry Valley... | reverse complement strand
TAGCGCCAGAGTTGATGGTGACGAAATCCGAGATCTCGATGTCGCACGTCAGGATGCAACCGGCCTGGATGAAGCAGCCGCGGGCAATCGAGACGCCGTCACCGATAGCCGCGCGAGGATGAATCAGCGTCGGCCACTCGAGGAGGTCGCTCGCGATCCTGCGGATCACTCGTGCCTTTACTTCAGGATAGCCGACCCCGAGCAATGCCTGCGAGTGCTCTCGTGAGGCATTACCGGTCCCGCCCAGCACTTCGAGCGCACCGACCGTCTTTCCGAGCAGTTCGGGAGCGTCGTCCAGGAAGCCGCAAACGCGGCCCCATGTCGGATCCGCGGCGGCTGCATCGCGAGCCGCCGCAGCGACCTCCCGGCCGTGGCCCGATGCCCCCACAATGACCAACGCGCTCGCCGTCATGTCCCGGCCGAGCCTCGGAAGGGTTCCGCCGTCACGTGGCCCTCTTGGGAAATCCCCTCGCGCCGAACGACCCGAACGATAGTCAATGCGAGGATCCGAAGGTCCAGCAAGAAGCTGTGGTGGTCGACATACCAGACGTCGAGTGCAAACTTGTCATCCCAGCTAATGGTGTTTCTCCCCGAGATCTGGGCCCACCCGGTAATACCGGGCCGCACTTCGTGACGTCGCGCCTGCTGGGGTGTGTAGAGGGGAAGATACTCCATCAATAGTGGTCGGGGTCCGACCAGACTCATCTCCCCGCGCAACACGTTCCAGAGCTCAGGCAGTTCATCGAGACTCGTCGCGCGTAGCAAATGGCCGAATCCCGTCAGACGCTCGCTGTCGGGCCTTTCAAGTCCTGCCGAGTCGCGAGCATCTGTCATCGTCCGAAACTTGACCAACGTGAACGGACGGCCGTGCAATCCTGGGCGGCGCCGGGTAAAGAGCACCGGACTGCCAAGTTGCAGGCGAACGATGAGTGCCAGCCCCGCCAGTAGCGGAATCCAGATTGGTGCAGACACCACAACGAGCACAAGATCGAGAAGTCGCTTCACTGCCGGCGGGATGCTTTCAAACAATTCACGACGGCATGAGGATTTTCAGACGACATGCTTCATCGAAACAACCCTGCCACGATCGTCACAATGAGAAGCACGCGATCTCGTTTGCGTCTGCGAAACTCGTTTGCCTTCATCGACAGCCAGGCACGATCCCTCCAGCTCAGTCGGTCAACTGCGCTCAATATGGCGCGCTCATCTTGTGTATTTTCCAGCACCTGAGCGAGCTGCAGGATACTCTCTCGATACCAGCCACTTCGCGCGAGTCGCAACCGGAGCATCAACCCACGAAGTCCCGGAAGTGCACCGTACGCATTACCCTTGTGCTGCCGATAGAGAATGTGGGAGGTACTGTCGAGGCGCCATCGCACTCCATGCGAACGACAGATGGCATATATCAGCCAGTCATGTGACATTCGAAGGGGGAATGACTCTTTGATTGGAGCGAGTTTCTCCTTAACGAGCATTGCGGCTTCACGCGTCAGGACGTAGCTGCATCCGGCGGAGGCACCCTGAAACAAATAATCGAACCTTACGGCTTCGTGTCCCTTGTCAAGGCACCAGAATCTATTGTTCTCATCAAATGCGACCAAATCCGAGCTATAGCCGCCAGATCCGGATTGTTCCATCTGAGCAATCGCACGATCAAGTTTTCGGGGAGCCCATAGATCATCCTGATCGCTCAACGCCACGTAATCAAACGCAGCGAAGTCCACGTCGCACAAGAGCCTGACGAACGCCCTTCCCGCCGACCCTGCCTTGCTTCTTGGGAGAAGGTGTAACCGTTCCCCCTGGCGTTGATTGAGCCATGCCCATGACCCATCATCAGACATGTCATCACTCGCGATGATTGTGACGTCGACGCCTATTTGAGCATTGACTGTAGCCACCTGCTCTTCCAAGTACGGCATGCCATTATATGTGGCAAGCAACACGGCAACACGCGGCTGTCTTGTATCGTGCATCATACTGACGGTAGCCGTTTTTTAGGTTCGGTTTTAAGCTGACAGTCGTTCAGCGTTTTCCTCTTGAATTGTTCTGCATACTCGGCCGGGGGTTTGAAGTGCGAGGCCGCGGTGCGGCCGAGCAGTGTCGTAGCTCTCTCGTCAGCTCTCTATTGTGCACCTTGCGTCAGCGAGCGAGAGAAGCAGTACGAGTTCATGCACTCGCCTCTAAGTCGGCTGTTGAAGCTCTCGATGAAGGCGTTCTCCACAGGTTTCCCGGGTTTGATGAAATCGCGCCTTCCTCCCCGCCAGTGAGCCCAGGCATCGAGAGATCTGCTCTGGAACTCGGCACCATTGTCCAGGACGATCCGGTCCGGAAGAGCGCGACGCATGGACCAACCCTGCTCGCCGCTCCCGCGTCATCGGGGACTGTCAACTTATTCCTAGACCTCTAAACTGGGCTACCGTCAAATTCACTATTTAGTGCAACAGATAACTGGGTCCCAAAGATCGAAATGGGTCCTCACATTATAGATTTTCACGTCCTGAAAACCGACTTTTTTCAGAATATCATAGATATCGATGCCGTAATTTCTGAACGCTAGGATTCCCTTTCTCAGATAATCGCCATGATATTCCGGTGGGAGGATGTGCTCAAGGGTGCCATCTTCCTTGATGTAAGCGCGGGTAATTGTTTTTCTTGTGAAGAGCTCGAGCGGAACTGTGTAAATAAATTTTCCTCCAGGTTTTAGCACCCGGTGTACTTCTTGATATCCTTTAAGATCGTTAGCTACATGTTCAAAAACTTCCGTTGATGTGACCACATCGAAGCTTTCGGAAAAGAATGAGAGTTTTTCTACATCTTGAATGAGCCGACCTTCTCGCATCGTACCGAATGGAACTGAATCAATATAATCGGAAGCTGTAAGATTTTTATATCGTTTTTTGAGGTATTTATAGAAAGACCCGTGTACGGAAAGCTCGTAGACAATTGTGTTTTCACTGAAAGAGAATTTTTCAAAGACATGACACAACGCACGGTGAATAAACGTACTACGGCATGCGAGGCAACGCAGATTGAACTTACCTCGCCCAATTCTTACGATTGGACCGCCACACAGATTGCATAATAATTTGTTGATCTTTTCTTCCAGGACGAAAGCGGGGTATTTAGCCATTGGGGACTGGTTTTGGTTTTGCGAAAACATCTATCGAGTTAGCCGTCAACTCACGATATGCAGACCGGGTTCCCGCAGCGCGGTTCAACGCCGTGCAATCCACAGCGACGCCGGCTCGCACCTCTCGAACTCGGCGGCCAGTGCCGGAAATCTCGGTTTTAACTCGCCCGCATGGTGGTGTTTCAGGAAGTTCAGCGCACCGACGATTTTGAAATCGCGGTTGCCGGTCAGAAACGCCTCCACCAAATACTGCTCGTTCCAACATCGCACCTGGTCCTTAACCCAGATCGCCGGATAGTCGCGCGGCGCAAAGACATCGTGAACATGCACCAAGACGCCGGGTTTCAACGTCGGAAGAATCTCCAGGTATTCGCATACTACGTCACCCTGCGGGCGTATCATGTGCGAGGAGTCGATGAACAGCATATCGTTGGCCTCGAGCGAATAACCGGTGGGCCAAACTCCGTCGGCGCATCGCTGCCGGACCCACACACCCTCGGCCTTAACTCACCGCGGGCTCACGGCGCGGGCCGTCGCACGCGCTACTCGCCGCGATTCAAGTTTCTATTCCACGCAAGCCACCGGTTCGCTCGATGGACAACTTTTGCTCTTCAAGACGCCGCTTCAATCCGCGAACCGTTTCAGCGTGCTGGCTGAACGGCCCTGCATGCAGGCGGCGGTAGTACAAAGCGCCAAGAAGTGAGTCCGGCAACCAGACCATCAATCCACGCACAACGAGTCTCAAGATCCTGGGTACGGACATCGAGCCGTGCAGCGTATGCACTTCATACGTGTTCATCTCGCGCAACTTGTTCCTGATAACCTTTGGGTTCACAAGGCCGTCAGTGCAGACGAGAATCAACGGATCTCGGAGATTGGCAAACTCAGTTTGTGAGAGCAGGACGCGAAAGGTGATATAGTCCTCATTGAATATGGGACTGTATGCCGATGATTGATAGCCACCGACTGAAAGGAGAACCGACTTGCGGCATAGAACGGACGAGTTCAGTATGGGCATCAGTCCGCTGCTCAGATCACGACGAATGACAGGGGACTCGGTGGGTGTGTGTTTATCGTAATACTGCCCTCCCACCTCGAAGACTCCAGATGTGCCGAGTACCCCAACCGCGCTATTGCCGCGCATGAATTCAACCTGGCGACTGAGGCGCTCCGGAAACATCATATCATCCGAATCGAGCACCGCGATGAACTCACCACGCGCAACCATGATCCCCGCATTTCGCGCACCCGCGCGGCCCAGCTGTGTGGTATTGGTAATAACCGATATTCGCGAATCCGCCTCTCTGAAGCTTTCGAGAACGCGCGCCGTCCCATCCGTCGAGTTGTCGTTCACGACGATGAGCTCAAAGTCAGTGAAGGTCTGGTTGAGAACCGACACGATCGCAAACCCAACCCGCTGGGCATCGTTCCGGGTTGCGATCACAACACTCACAATGACCGGCGGTGATGGCCTGCCATGAGTCGAATCTGATTCCACTACCGATCCAAAGTCTTCATCGCCAGCGTAGAGTCGAATGACGGTTTGTTGTCGACGGGGGCCGGATTGCGATACAGGAGATAGCGATCGTAAAGGGCGAGAGCGAAGAACACAATCGGCAGTACCGCCTTCGATGTCCAGACAGTGTAATGAACTTCCGTGAGGAGGATGAGAAGCGTCACGGAGAGTGCGAACCGAAGCATTCTCGTAGGACGTAACGCCCTTTCAATCCGGATTTGGCGGACTGCACTCCTCGCTAGCCTGAAGAGGCCGTACGTGAGCGCCAGGAAGAACGGCACGCCGAACCTCGCAATCGACTCAATGAAACCCACATCACCGCCTTTGGGCATGCCGTAACCGCTAAAGCCGTCGCCCAGCAGCACAGTAAGTGGGTAGTCTGAGACATGTTGAACGTAACTGCCAAAGTACTCGCGCACGAGACTGTACATGCTACGCCCCACATCGCCCGTCCCAAGCGCGAGGTCCTTTTGGCCGGCAAGGCTGCTTAGAATGAACTCGGACATTGGCCCGCGAACTACCCACAGTGCCACACTTACGGAAAGGAAACCAATTAGACCGAGCGTCGCCAGGTTGCGTGCGACCGCAGAAGAGATCTTTCCAACCAGGAGCCGGATACCGCCGAACTCGACCAGAAACATTACGACAGCGAATGCAACAATCGTTGTGAAATTGAGTCCGAGGAGCAGCATCGCTCCGAAAGCCAGAATCGTTAATCCTCGGGCAACTTTGCGTTTTGGTGGTAACAATGACAGCGCCGCCAGTGCTCCCAAGACCGCCCACGCGCCCGATACCGAGTGCGTTTCCAAGAGGCCGAAGCTTCTATAGCCGGAAGCTATTCGCGCGGTGTTCTCACCCATCTCGTCCGTACCCCTTCTAGCGAGCGTATACTGGAATGCCTGATTAGCATAAGCGGTTGTACGGCCGAGGGCGAGCTTCACATAGGAGTCGTACGCGAAGTAAACCGCGACTACCAGACCGGCAACCATTATTGCAAGCAGAACCGTTCGTATTTCGTACTCAGACGCAGCTCTTCGAAAGTACCAGTACCAGACGACTGGCAGGAGGAAGATCGTCAGAGCGGTAAGCGTTTGGTATGCACTGATAACCCCGACACTCGCCTGCCAACCTGTGTCCAGCAGGAGAAGAAACAGATACAGGGTGACCATCCCGCTGATGTTGCTGAATCGCGATGCTGTTCTTCTCTTCTCGTTCAAGCGTCCCGGAGACAATGAACGCAGCACAAGAATCCCACCGACGATCAGGTAGGGTAGCAGCGAAGGATAGGGACTGCCGGTAACGACCTGAATTGGGAAAGAAAGCGCAACTAGCATTACCGCGCAGAACCAGAGCAGGTTCTTCAGTTTCGGGAGGCGTATCACTGCTTCGAGCACTTAGGTGAATGTACGGTCGCGCGCCTTGCGCGAGAAATCTCAGAAAAGAGCGTGAGCGTCTCAGGTCAGCCTGCGAAGGACAAAAGGCGGTGCAAAAAGACCCATCCAAATCCTCAACTTGCGGAACCCCCATGGGAAGCGATTGAGCAGACGGTAAGCTCCCATTCTGTCGGCGTGCAGGATGCGATCTTTCGCCTCCAGGTATAAAAATTGACTCTTGACGAACGAGAGGTTGGAGCATGAGTGGATCGGTTCCACCGTCGCGACTTCTGAGTACCAGTGTTTCAACTCTTCAATCTGCAGTCTTCGCTGCTTCGCGCTCTCGTTATTGCCGTGAATGCGATAGCACGCAATCGGCTCCTGAACACAGTCCACTTTCCATTTTATCAAGAGGCGAACTACGAGATCGAAATCGCCGATCATGTGGTAGCGTGGGTCGCATGCGTGGTCGAGCGAAGCCAACGCAGAACGTCGCACCACCAGCGTGGGCATTCCAATAAAGTACGACTTCAACAGGTCGTTAAGCACCCAACCAGTCGGGACGGGGCGCTTATGCGATCTCCGGCGCTTGTTCTTCCGCTCGTTGTCAATCCAATAAATGCCACAGGCCAATCCCACTTGTGGATCTGAAAACAGCGGTATCTGTTTTTCCAATTTGGTCGGCAGCCACCAGTCGTCGACATCTAGAAAAGCTATGAACTCTCCGCTAGCCTGTTCGATCGCATGATTCCGGGCTTCGTACAACAACGTATGCTTTGGGGCATAGAAATATTTCAGACGCCGGCTTTCAAAACTCCTGACAATTTCCGCGCTCTTATCTGTCGACTGATTGTCCCAAAAAATGATTTCCCAGTTAGTGTATGTCTGCGCGAACACGCTCTCTATTGCGTGCCTAAGGTACTTTTCGCCGTTGTAGCAATTCATTATCACACTAACCAGCGGTTGCGACTCGTTTGCAACCGCCGACGAGAGCTGGCTAGTCATCGAGGCACGCCTTCAGCCGCTCACATACAAACTCCACATCGTCTTCGGTCAAGTCAGGATGTAGCGGCATGGTCAATAACGTTGGGAAGACCGCGTCAGTTACCGGCAAAGGAAGCGCCCCTGAATCGCGGAAGCGCGTGAGGGTGTGGTTTGGCTGGTAGTGAATGCCGGTCTGAATGCCTTGCTCCATAAGTTGGTTTTGCAGCGCCTTCCTGTCCCATAGGTCGCTGATCCGCACCACATATATGTGTGGCACGTCGGTGTTATAGTCGCGAGGCATTGGTCGAATACGCGGATGGCGATGCAACAGCTCGTCATAGCGGCGCGCCAGGGACTGCCGAGCGGCCGCCATTTCCGGAAACCGCTTCAGCTGCTGAAGACCGATTGCGGCCATCAAGTTGCTCATGTGGTACCGCCAGCCCTGAGCGGTGACGTCGAATTCCCAGCTGCGCCCGCCCATGTATCGTTTCTCGGTATCCTTTTCGACTCCAAGCATCCGCGCGTCCTGTACATTTCGCAGTAAGATCGGGTCATCGGTGATAACGCAGCCACCCTCACCACTCGTGATGTTTTTGATGCCGTCGAAACTGAAGCATGCTACATCCCCATAGCTGCCTACTCGCTTGCCGTGGTACGTGGTGCCAATTGCGTGAGCCGCGTCCTCGATTATACGAAGCCCATGACGGCGGCCAAATGACTGAATGGCATCCAGATCGCCAACTCCCCCGGTGTAGTGAACCGGCATTATCGCCTTGGTGCGCGACGTCAGGCGTCGCTCAGCGTCGCGCCAGTCAAGAATGCATGTTTCGGCGTCAATATCGCACGCAACCGGTTTCGCACCTGTTGCGGAAATCGCCTGAAACGAGGCGACATACGTCAGCGATGGGACAAGGACTTCGTCGCCCGGGCCGATGCCGCACCCCTGCACCGCGAGATGCAGAGCCGCTGTTCCGTTCACGACACAGACTGCGGGACGCCCAAAGAATGCGCCCAACTCATGTTCAAACTGCTGGACATCCGCGCCCATCCCCAGATACTCCCGGTCGAGCACGCCCATTACAGCCTGTTTTTCGGCGGAGCTCAGGCAGGATTTCGACAGTCGGATCAATTTCTGATTGGGCATTCTGTTCGGCAGGAACGCCCGCTCACCAGCGGTACGGAATTTCAGGGTCGATGCTCGCTCTCTGCTCGCCCTCTGCCGGGTCGTGAGGAAGGTCTGCGCAGTTCGCCAGCAATGCAGGGGCGTCGCTGATGCACGCAAATCCGTACCACAGGCCAGGCGGTATTCGCAAACGGAAATAAGCATCGGGTCGGCCTAACTCGATGGTCTGCACGCGACCCCTGGTCCGGCTCTCTTCCCTGTCGTCGTAGATCGCCAGTCGAATCCTGCCAACCGGGACGGCGAAGTGTTGGGATTGTACTCGATGACGCTTCCACGCCTTCACCGCGCCGGGAAGTACTTCGGAAAAGTAGCATTCGCCGAATTTCGTGAATTCAAGGTCGTCGCATCGGAGCATGTGCAAAACTGACCCACGAGCGTCGGTGAACTGACGCAATTCCGAAATGATGACCCCTTCCAGAAGGTCTCTGCCGGGAGCGATCTCGCTTATCACGATGCCGACCATACCCGGTTTCGCTCTCGGCCCACACGCTCATACTGCTCGATTTGGCTCTGCGTCAGGGCGTACATGTCCGCGCTTTTCCGATAGTACGCGCCGTACCAGTCGCCGATCATGCGTACCGTTTCATCGAAGTCCAGGTTGGGCTCCCATTTGAGATAGGCGCGGGCCTTGTCGCAATTCAGCTTTAGGAGTGCGGGCTCATGGAACGAGGTGTCACCCCGCGTTTTATAACCCTCACCAGAATTTTCGAGCCCCCATTGCCGACCGAGATCGGTCAGAAGCTGCACCACCGTGTGATCCTGCTCAGCGCGGGGCCCGAAATTGAACGCCTCCCCATGCAGTTGCGGCTGCTGTGACACCGCCTGTCCAAGAGCAAGGTATCCGCTCAACGGTTCCAGCACGTGCTGCCACGGGCGGGTTGAATTCGGATTGCGGATCTCAACAGGGCGTCCCTCGCTCCAAGCAACGATACAGTCCACTACGATCCGGTTTCGCGCCCAATCGCCACCCCCGATAACATTACCGGCGCGACCGACGGCCAGACGAACAGAGTGCCCATTGCCAAAGAACGAATCTGCATAAGACCTGATGACCAACTCGGCAGCAGCCTTTGACCCGCTGTAGACATCCTTGCCTCCCAACCGATCACTCTCGCGATAGCCCCAGATCCACTCGACATTCTCGTAGCACTTGTCACTCGTAATCAATACCGCGACGCATGGATGCTCAATGTTGCGCAGAGCGTCCAAAACGTTCATCGTGCCGACTACATTCGTTGAAATCGTCTCGACCGGATCTTCATAGGAAATCGAGACGATAGCCTGAGCCGCCAGGTGAAAAACAAAATCTGGCCGTTCAACCGCAATGAGGCGGCGCAACGAATCGAGGTCGCGCACATCTCCTTCGACGTGCCTGATTCGATCGGCCAGGCGCAGCTCCTCGAACATTGCGGGCTTCGTCGGCACATCTTTCGAGAATCCAACTACCTGAGCGCCGAGTTTTAGCAGCCAGCTCGTGAGCCAGCTGCCTTTGAACCCGGTGTGGCCGGTAACCAGAACCCGCCGCCCCTGGTAAGCGCCACTAAACATGGGTCATGATTGCCGAACCCAGGGAGCACAACCGGACATCCATAACGTCTGTAGAGCGTCGCGATCCCGAACGGTATCCATGCACTGCCAGTATCCTGAGTGCTCAAAGGCCATCAACTGGCCTTCTCGCGCGAGAGTCTCCAGGGGCGCGCGCTCGAGGACCGCGGCATCCCCCGTCAAGTAGTCAAAAACCCCGGGTTCGAACACGAAAAAGCCTCCGTTGATCCATCCTTCGCCGGACTGCGGTTTCTCCGTGAAGTCGAGTACTTGGCCGTCGCTGACGTGGACCCCACCGAATCGAGCGGATGGACGCACCGCTGTTACCGTTGCAAGTCGGCCATGGGCTCGATGGAAGGCTATGAGTGCCGTTATGTCGACGTCAGAGACCCCATCTCCATAGGTAAGCATGAATGTTCCTGTGGACTGCACGTGGGGCTTGAGGCGCAGCAACCGACCTCCCGTCATCGTTTTGTCACCCGTATCGATCAGCGCAATCCTCCAATCCTCGGCGGTTGGATTGCTATAGACGACTTCACCGCTCCTGAGACGCACCGTGAGGTCACTTTGGCGCGCGTGGTAGTTGAGGAAATAGTCCTTTATCACGTCGCCTTTGTACCCGAGCGCCAGAGTGAAGTCGGTAAATCCGTGACGCTCGTATACCTTCATCACGTGCCACAACATCGGCCGGCCGCCAATCTCGACCATCGGCTTGGGTCTAACCTGTGTTTCCTCGGAGAGTCGCGTCCCAGTTCCACCACAGAGGATAACGGTCTTCATACAAAATTTTCACTCAAGTGAAAGCCCTCGACTCAACCGGGTACCAATGCCTTTCAGTGTCCAGCAATCCAATAATGCTCGCGCGCTTCAGAATCTATGAATCCGTCCTCTATGTCACGATAACCGGCACGCCGCATAAGCGATTGATATTCTGTTCGGCTTCGCGCCCAGCCCCAGAACTGACCCCTCGAATAAAGCCCGACTTTGCTAAGAACGCCTTTGGCTAATTCTTTCAAGTCTCGAAAACGCGAGCTGGCGAGTTCTGAAAACGTCTCGGGCGTGCGCTCGAAGCTTGCGGAGATGAGCACACACTCCCCGTTTGGTTGAGCAATATATCCTCGCAGAGCCGATAAGAGACTGACCAACTTGTCATCGTCGAGCGCGTAGTCTACCGTTCCGAGATAAACCAAATCAAACCGGACATCTTCAGGGAAACATTCCGGGATTGTCCCGGTGAGCTTTCGGTCGGCAATGAACTCGTGTTCTACCCAACGCCACGAACTCGGCGCGATTTCGTGAATGGTCAGATCGATTTGGGGATTCTTCGCGCTGAGGTGCCGTTCTACAATCCCCAGGCCGCAACCGACCGAGAGGACCCTCGAACGATTTCCTGTTCGAGTCGCAATGAAATCGGCCCAGGTTTGTTTTGTTTCACGCCATTTCGACGGAAGCTGATCCCAGCTCTGGTATCGTTTGAAAAACTCTACGTAAAATGCCTCATAAAAGTCTGCCCCAGCGAGCTTCTTTGACGAGGGGTTGGCAAAACTGGAAAACGGTATACTCTGCCACTCGGTTTGATAAATTTTTCGCATCAAGATTGGCTTAGGTGTTTTGGCGAGTCTCGATGAATGATGAGTTGGCCACGCACCTTACGGAAAGCGGAATGAAATGGTGGTCAGCCGGAAAGGAGGCGAGACCATCGTGGGAGTGCAGGGTCCAGGAAGAAGAAGTCCATGTTGTTTGCCCTGGTTTCCGGATGTTCATGAGCGCGATCGAGTGCGGCAGCCAGCTCTCGCGGCGTGCTAACGAAGGTCACACCTGGCTGGCCACGCAACGGACTTAGATTCAGCTGCGTATCGTCCAACATTACTATCACCTCAAGGCCGGCAAGAAATGCGTCCAGCGCCGCCGAGGTCATGTTGGCGCAATAGGCAACTGCAAAATTCGGTAGAACCGTCTCCAGCGGTTCCGTCGTAACGTTCAGCTGAAGACGCTGAAAGTCCGCCGGATCGATCATAAAATTGGGATGCGGCTTGACGGTATAAGTTGCCGCGAGGTGGGTATGATCGTGCGCCGCTTCGAGCAGCTCGAGCATCCTCCGAGTACTGCTGGAGAGGTAATCGGTCAAGACCAGCAAACTGAGCGGGTCTCCATCCTTCGCTCCTCGCCGAGCACGCTCGTGAGGATTATTTGCGTGAGCGTAGCGGAGAGCCTCGCATTCGCGAATGGTCCCATGCGGAAAGCCGGCGTTCAGGTACGCCCTTACGGCGGCGGGGCCATTGAGTGCCACACGGTCTGGTTGCGGTAACTCGGCTGGACCGAAGGATCGAACTGTGCGCGGATCGGCATAGTATCGCAGGTCCCAGAAGCGTATAGTCGCGTGGGGTACCGCGGTCAACTCACCGTGCCCATGTTTGCGCCACGCATGGATGAATGCGCGTTCCCACGCCTGATTTTCGCAAAGATAGAATCCTTTGTGCTGTCGCGGGGCATTGCGCAGTGCCTGATCATAGAGCTCGACCCAGAGCAGGTTCATAAAGGCTGCCGAGCCCCGCATTGATGCGTCCCAATCCCTCTGGAGCAGTGGCCACAACGAAACCCGGGAGCTTTCCGGGCGAAAGGCGCGGCTAATGGTCCTCAACCGCCGGTACGTCGAATTGAGATGCAGCCACCGTTTCAGCACCGAACCCAGAATCGACCAGGTGAGGTATGCCTCCGGAAAGACGTGAAACTCTTCGCCAGAGCCGCTCTTATTGAACCGTCGGATGTCTTCCAGAGCGGCGTCAGCGGTTGGAACAGCAGTGTGCGGCACATATAGCTGAAGCCAGTTTGCGTGAAGCTTCGTTCGCTTCAGGATGGCGTGCAGACTTCCCCAATAGCGTGAACGGAAGCGACCTGCTTTTTTGCCTTGCTCAAAGTCGATATTAAAAAAATAAGAGCAAAAGAATACCGATCTTTCGCCACCCAACCATCCCGGAGATCGAGCACGTCTCAAGGGCCACCGAGACCACACATAGCGAACAGCGCTGATGATGGCCTGGAGCGGCATCGGTAGGCGAATGAATGCTGCCCGTAGGGTCAGTCGACCGTTATGCTGGCCGACGCCTTTCGACCAGCGGTACGAAATTCCGAGTGTCCGGCACAAGTCCCGTAAGACTTCATGGAGCTTGCGGCTTGCGCTTACGAGCAACACCTCGCGGGGTGCTCGTTGCTCCACGATCTCCTCGAGGGCCAGAACGCGGACTGCGTCGGCAATCGAAGGCGATTTCAATAGACTTTTTTCGACCAGCAGGGTCATCCACCAGTAGCTAAATCCATTCTCCAGCATAAGGGCGTCAATGAGTCTCATACCCTCGATCTCGTGCTCGCCGAGTTCATGGACCCAGCTGAGATACTTTCCGCGCAATCTGTCACTGTTTGCTTCAACGTATTGCAGGACGGAATGAACGGAGTTGGTCTCCTCGTAACCGTTCCAGAGATAGACCTGCCCGGCGCCCTCAGGCGGGCCGTCGGTGGAATCCCAAATGATCAAGGGTCCTTCCGTCAGGAGCGCCTCCTGCTCGAAGCGCACTCATCCAAGAGATGCGTTAGGGGCAGAGCGGTCAGAGTCCCAAGCCGTCGTCGGCGTAGTACCAACCTTTGCGCGTATATTGAGCGAGCCACCGCGAGATGCGGTGAGCTCCGCGAACGAAGCGACGCTGCTCTCCGTAACCGTATGCTCGCTCAATGGTATCGAGTTTCCGCTGCTGACCCGTGTCAAGGCTGTCGCGGTCCCGGAGATAGAGCGCGTCACCGAATACCAGTTGCCACGATCCGCTCGACCTTCGCCAGTATTCACGAGTCACATCGACCAACACAAATCCGCTTCCGACGAGCCACCAATTGATGTCGGCGAACAGGGGCTGCCCCGTGTAGCGTGGGACGAACTCAACCTCCACCTCGAGCCCAATCGCGCCGTCGAGAGGCGCGCCCTTCAGGATGTCGAGCTCCGACCCTTGCGTGTCGAGTTTGAGGAAATCGGGGTCCATGCCGAACGAGGTAAGCGGGCGTGTCTCTATCGGGATCTCTTTCACTACATCGTACCGCTCTGACTCGGGGAAGTGATCGAGGAGCTCGCGATTGGGGTGGAAGAGAGAGGAGCACGCCGGCTTTCGAGTGAGATAGAGCGTTGCCTCGCGCGTCGTGTCCGAGAGCGCACCGGTCCTATACTCGATGGGATAGGTGCTTCTCGGAGCGTCTGCCCCCCTGTCAGCATCGAAGGCGACAACCGTAATTCGGTCGGCGACACGCTTCCAACGTGGGTGCAGCCCCCCTCGGGAACCGACATCGACAACCAAAGCCAGCGCCGTCATCTCTGCTTCCGTCTCCGAAAGTGGGTGGCTGAGGAATCAGGATACCAGTGAAGATCCCGCATGACGAATTCCGAGAAAATCTGCCAAGCCGGAAGATCTGGTGAGCCAGGGAATTTTATGAAGTCCGCCACGTACCTGGAGTACGCATCCTCGTCGACGGCAAGAAAGGCAGCCGAATCCGGACTGACATCAGGACATTCGTCTACGTTCACGAGTGGCCGTTGCAAAAGATTACTCCGAAGCGCGATATGGGGGCCCAAATAGCTGTTAGCGAGGTCGTTGCTGGACAGGAACAGAATTGGTTTGCGCCATAACACCGCGAAGCTCAGCGAAGTGCTTGAGTGCCCCAGGACGCAATCAGCACCGCGCACCAGTTGTGCTGTTTTGTTCCGAATAACGGTACGACCCCTCCAGGCCTCGGGATGCAGCTCGTAATGCGAACGTGGATGTGCTGCAACGATAACTCGCATGCCATTAGCGCGTTCGAATCGCTCAAAAAAACGATTCATCGCCGGGTAATACCTGCCGGCAGTAGTCGGTAGCTCTATTCCAGAGTGATCGTAATCGAGGTGAAATGCCATATCCTCGTCGAGGAATACGGCATACCTCTCGCCCAATTCGAGCTCCTGGTGCCCATTGCTCAAGTAGACATCATAATCGAACGTATGAGCCCAAATCCTTTTTACCGTTCGTTGCACCCGGACCTCTTTCAAGCTCGCCGCGCCAGTCAACACCACCAGATCAGCGGGGGGCTCCCGGTAAACTATTTGTCTGCCCTTCCTCGCAAGTTTCCTTAAAGCCGAGCGTGGAGTGCTGGAGTGAAGAAATTGCCGTAGTCTGTGAGACCATTTGTACTCCGGCCGCGGCAGCAGCCCATGCAGAATGATTGCCCGGGGGATCTGCCGATTCTTCAGCTCAGTTCTCGCCGTCGTGCTTTTCGCCCCGCCGCCAAGGAAATCAATGGCGATTGCGTTTGCGCTCCCGTCAAGATTGGAAACGAAAGATTCGAAATCAGCTACCTGTTTGTAACCAGTGCAGTCGTAAGCCAGCGCTGAATACTTTTTCCAGAATTCCGGCTTCAGCCAGGAGGTGCAATCGAGAATGGACACATGAAAATTTTTGCGCAACAAATCTACGCCG
>Ga0136617_10002941_pt1 | contig 15226 bp, 16 predicted proteins | sample AntDrymUQ3222106_2_FD_129672 | JGI IMG/M metagenome (GOLD analysis project Ga0136617, IMG submission 129672) | Polar desert sand microbial communities from Dry Valleys, Antarctica - metaG UQ322 (21.06) | ecosystem: Environmental > Terrestrial > Soil > Desert | place: Antarctica: Dry Valley... | reverse complement strand
TGCTGGTCCTAGCTCCGGTCTGGGCCTGGGCCGTCGGCCTTTACGTGGCCTCGTTCCCCTAATGCCGTGTCAGACAACGTCCACTCGCTGTCACGACGGCCAGGACGCCGCTCGCGGCGTCCTCGTCCTCGACGTAGCTACGGCTACGCCTTCGTCCTGCGTCCTTTCGAGCGACGCCCCTGACTCGCCGTGAACAGCGCAAACATCGCCTGACACAGCACTAGCCCCGGGCGCCGAGCCGCTCGCGATCGTCACCCGCGCGCTCACTGTGGTTTCGTTCTCACAGCCCGAGCCTCTAGCGTGGGCAGCCGTGAACGAGCTCGAGGAGCGGTGGCGTGACCTCGGCGAGTTCATTCGCGAGCAGCGCCACATCGGGCACCTGTCGCTCCGCAAGCTCTCGGAGATGGCTGGGGTCTCGAATCCCTACCTGAGCCAGATCGAGCGCGGGCTGCGCAAGCCGTCGGCGGAGATCCTCCAGCAGATCGCCCGGGCCCTCGAGATCAGCTCCGAGACGCTCTACGTGCGCGCCGGCATCCTCGAGGAACGGCCCGACGAATCCGACCTGGTCTCTGAGATCCGCCGCGACCCCTTCATTGATGAGGAGCAGAAGCGCTCCCTCATCCAGATCTACGAGTCCTTCCGGGCCGCCCACGCCGCAAAGTCCCCCGTCGCCGCGTCCGACAAGCGTCGTGGGCGCGAGGGGGCCGACGTGGAGGACTCGACCGACGACGCAGAACGGGCGCAGGTAGGCGCTAGGTGAGTGTCGTCGGCCTCTGCGGTCGGCGTCTCGTCCCGAGGCCCTGTCCGCGTCGCCGCCGACACACCTCCTCCGTCGTCACCGAGAGCCAGCGAGGCACCGGGTGCTGCTGGGCGGCCCCCGATGGCCGACCCGCTCCGCCCATCGGACGACGGGCCCTGGAATCGGTCGGCGCCACCGGGGGTTGACGACCCGGTGACGAGGATCTCACTCCTCAGCCTGCACACCTCGCCGCTGATGCAACCCGGGACGGGCGACAGCGGCGGCATGAACGTCTACGTCCGCGAGCTGGCCGCCGGTCTCGCCCACGCCGGCCATGAGTGCCGCGTGTTCGTCCGCGCCGATCGGGCGGGTCAGCCGGCGATCGTGACCGTGGAGCCCGGCGTCACCGTCGAGCACGTCGCGGCCGGCCCCACCGAGCTCTCCAAGGAGGACCTTCCCGGGGTCGTCGATCGGTGGGCCGACGCTGTGGGCGAGGCGATCGGGGCGGCGGGCGGAACCGACGTGTTGCACGCCAACTATTGGCTTTCGGGTGTCGCCGGCCACCGCCTGAAGCACGCCCTCCACCGACCCCTGGTCTCGACGTTCCACACGCTGGCCCGGGTGAAGGACGCCGCTGGCGACCCCGAACCCGAGGCTCGGGCCCGGGCCGAAGCCGAGGTGATGCGTTGCTCCGACGCCGTGCTGGCCAGCTGCCGAGCCGAGGCCGACCAGCTCGCCGTCCTCTACGGCGTGCCCCGATCACGTCTGGAGGTGGTGCCCCCAGGTGTCGAGCACGCCCTGTTCTCGCCCGGTCCTCGCGCCGGAGCCCGCGCTGCGCTGTCGGACCTGGACCTCGGCGATCGGCCGATGGTGCTGTTCGTGGGTCGCATCCAACGGCTCAAGGGGCTCGACGTCGTGGTGAGGGGGGTGGCTGCGATGCGAGATCGGCGAGCGACGTTGGTCGTGGTCGGGGGACCGAGCGGAGCCGGGGGGGCCGCCTGCCTGGCCGAGGTGAGGGACCTGGTCGCCACCCACGGCCTGGACGACCGGGTGCGATTCGTCGAGCCCCGACCGCACCACCAGCTTTCGACGCTCTACCGGGCGGCGGACGTGATCGTCGTGCCCAGCCGCTCGGAGTCCTTCGGGCTCGTCGCCCTCGAGGCTGCGGCCTGCGGCCGCCCCGTGGTTGCGGCGGCGGTGGGCGGGCTCTCGACCCTGGTCGACGACGGCCGCACCGGCGTGCTGCTGCACTCGCGCGACCCTGAGGAGTGGGCCGCCGCCCTCGACGGCGTCGTCGGTCGCCCGCAGCAGGCCGCTCGGATGGGCCGGGCCGCCTCGCACCTGGCCCACGGCTACGGCTGGGCCGCGTCGGCCGAAGGCGTCGCGGAGGTCTACGCCGAGGTCTGCGCCCGCGGCCCCGTGGACTGCGCCGCCTGATGTTCCTCCCACATCGAAGTCGCGACGATTTACACGAATACGTGTAGGAATCGTCGCGAGAAGGGTCACTGGAGTGATCGTCGTACGGTGGGCTCATGGCCGCGACGCCCGCCTCGCGCGATGAGCTCGACGAGCAGGCCCGGCACATCAGCGGGTGGCTCGAGGAGCTTCGGGCCGACAACCCGTTGATCGAGGCCGTCGACGCTGATGACACCGGCGTCCGCCGCTGGTTCGTGCGCCTGGCCGGCGAGGAGCGCGACCACACCACGGTCTGGCTGGAGCTGCGGCAGCGCACGCTGGCCCACGAGACCTACGTGCTCCCCGCGCCGGTCGACGAGCCGGGGCGGGTATACGAGCACCTCCTGCGGCGCAACCGCCAGCTGCGGGGCGTGGCCTTCGCCATCGGCGACGAGGACGCGCTGTACCTCGTGGGGGAGGTGCCAGCCGCCGACGTCGACCGCGACGCTCTGGACCGCCTGCTCGGGATGCACCACGAGGCGGTGGAGCGTCACTTCCGACCTATCTTACGCCTAGGGTTCTCTTCCATACTTTCGTAGCATTTCAATGTATGAGAGCACAGCGGACGGGGTAGGCAACGGTCGGCCCCGATGAGGGACGGTCGCTGAGCGTTCGGGGAAGTGCGCCACGCGACCTTCCCTCCCGGGGAGCCGGCCATCGGTCGGCGCGTGGGCGTAGGTTCCGGCGGTGACACGGCTGCTGGTCATGGGAGGAGGACGAATGGGCGAGGCGCTCGTCGGTGGGCTGATCGACGCCGGGTGGGCCGAGCCCACCGACCTCGCCGTGGCCGAGGTCGACGACGGGCGGCGCGAAGCGCTCGGTCGGGCCCGTCCCGGCCTGCGGGTCGGAGCCGATGCGGTGGCGGCCGACGGTGGCGTGCTGGCGGTGAAGCCGGCCGACGTCCCCGCCGCCGCCGCGGCGGCGGGGCGAGCCGGAGTCGGTCGGGTCCTGTCCATCGCCGCTGGGGTGACGACCGCTGCCGTGGAGGCCCAGCTGCCCTCGGGGACCCCGGTGGTGCGAGCCATGCCGAACGCCCCGGCCCTCGTCGGTGCCGGTGCGTCGGCCATCGCCGCCGGGTCCACCGCCGGGGGCGACGACCTGGCCTGGGCGGAGTCGATCCTCGGCTCGGTGGGCACCGTCGAGCGTGTCCCCGAGGCTCAGCTCGACGCCGTGACCGGGCTGTCGGGGTCCGGTCCGGCCTACGTGTTCCTCGTGGCCGAGGCCCTCATCGACGCCGGGGTGCGGGCCGGCCTCCCCCAGCCGACCAGCAGGGCGCTCGCCGTGCAGACCTTGCTGGGCGCGTCGCGGCTCCTGGTCGAAACGGGCGAGAGCCCCGAAGCCCTGCGGGACCAGGTCACCTCACCCGGCGGCACGACGGCGGCGGGTCTCCGGGTCCTCGAGTCCGCCGGCCTGCGCGCTGCGGTCCTCGACGCGGTGTTGGCCGCCACCGAGCGCTCCCGTGAACTGGGTCGAGCCTGACGTGTGGCCGCGCCGGTGAGACTTCGGTGCGGGTACCGTCGCCGACGATGCGCCGACCGGTGACGCCGAGACCCCGTGGCTGAGCACCGCTACGACACCATCTCCTTCCTGTCCGACTACGGGCTGGCCGACGAGTTCGTCGGAGTCGTGCGGTCGGTCATCCGCACCACCGCCCCCCACGTCACCGTCATCGACGTCACCCACGGCATCGCCGCCCACGACGTGCGGGCCGGTGGGTTGGCCCTGGCCCGCAGCGCCCAGTACCTGTCCCCCGGGGTGGTCCTCGCCGTGGTCGACCCGGGGGTCGGCACCGACCGCCGGGCCATCGCGGTTGAGGTGGGCGACGGCGAGTCGGTTCTCGTCGGACCGGACAATGGGCTGCTCGCGCCAGCGGTGGCCCTGGTGGGCGGGGCCACCCGCGTCGTTGAGCTCACCTCGACCGAGCACCGCCTCACCTCGCCGGGTCCGACCTTCGACGGTCGTGACGTGTTCGCCCCAGCGGCGGCCCACCTGTGCTGCGGGGTGGCCCTCGACGCCCTCGGCCCCGAGATCGACCCCGGCTCGCTGCGACCCGGCATCCTGCCCGTCCCTCAGGTCACCCACGGCGACCTCGGGACCGAGGTGCTGTGGGTCGACCGCTACGGCAACGTGCAGCTCAACGTCGGCCCCGACGACCTGGCCGATCTGGGCTCCGACACCGACGACGTGGTGGCGGTGCGCACCGAGAGCGGCCAGCGCACCGCTCGACGGGTGCGGACGTACGCAGAGCTGGGTCCCGGCCAGCTCGGCCTCGCCGTCGACTCCTATGGCCTGCTCGCCCTGGTCTGCGACCAACGCTCGGCGGCGACCGAGCTGGCCGTCGGGCCGAGCGACGCCGTGACCCTGTCCGCCGTCACCGAAGGTGGCCGGCTCGCCGATGCCGGGGCCAACAGCCCCGTGGCCCTGCGTAGGAGGCCCTGATGCGCCCCGGCACCACCATCGTCCTGGCCATCCTCCTCGCCCTCATCCTCGGCGCCGCGGTCCTCCAGCTCTTCGTCCTCGCCCGCTGACCAGCCGGCGTCGTGGTCCGGAGCACGGCGGTGTGATCGAATGCCCGGCGTGAACCTGGCCTCGATCCTCGACCCGCACCCCGATGACGCTCCGGCGCTCATCAGCCGAGGGCGCACGACCAGCTTCGGCGACCTCCGTGACCAGGTGGCGAGCCTGCGAGGTGGCCTGATCGGGCTGGGGGTCGAGCCCGGCGACCGGGTCGCCCTGGTGTGTGCCAACAACTGGTACTTCGTGGTGTCGTACTTCGCCGCCCTCGGGTGCGGCGCCGAAGTCGTCCCCCTCAACCCGCTCAGCCCGCCCCGGGCCCTGCAGTCCCAGCTGGCCGAGGTGGGAGCCCGCATCGCCGTCGTCGGCCCGTCAGGTCAGAGCGCCCTGGGCGCCATCGAGCGCTCCGCCCTGCCCGACCTCACCCACATCGTCACCACGAGCGGCGACGCCGGAGACAGCACCGTCCCCATCGACCACCTCGTCTCGCAGGACCCGGCCCCGATGGTTGACCGGGACGACGACGACACCGCCGTGCTCATGTTCACCAGCGGCACCGCCGGCGCGCCGCGTCCTGCGATCCTCAGCCACGGCAACCTGTTGGCCAACATCGACCAGGTGCTGTCGGTGCCCGAGGTCGAGCGGGTCGAGGGCGACGTCAGCCTCTGCGTCTTGCCGCTGTTCCACATCATGGGCCTGAACGCCATCCTGGGCGTGGCTCTCCGGGCCGGGTCGACGGTGCTGCTGATGGAGCGCTTCGACCCGCAGTCGGCTGTCGAGGCCCTGGACCGCCACCGGGTCACCGTCATCGCCGGAGCTCCGGCCATGTGGGCGGCGTGGGCCACGCTGCCCGGGCTGGCGCCCGAGGCCTTCAGGCACGTGCGCGTCGCGTCCTCGGGGGCGGCGGCTCTCTCCACCGACGTGGTCGAGCGGATGCGGGACCGCTTCGGCGTCGAGATCTACGAGGGCTACGGGCTCACCGAAGCGTCTCCGGTGGTCACCTCAGGGCTGGGGATGGAGCCCCGGCCCGGCTCGATCGGGGCCCCCCTCGACGGTGTGGAGGTGCGTCTCGTCGACCCCGACGGCGACGACGTGCTCGTGGGCGACGAGGGCGAGATCTGGGTGCGGGGGGCGAACGTGTTCAAGGGTTACCTGGGCGACCCCGAAGGCCAGTGCCACGCCCTCACCAGCGACGGTTGGCTCCGTACCGGTGACATCGGCGTCGTCGACGACGAGGGCTACCTGTTCCTCGTCGACCGGGCCAAGGACCTCATCATCGTCTCGGGGTTCAACGTCTTCCCGGCCGAGGTCGAGGAGGTGCTCGTCGAGCACCCCGCCATCGAGGACTGCGCCGTGGTCGGCGTCCCGCACCCGCACTCCGGCGAGGCGGTCAAGGCGTTCGTGGTGACGGCGCAGGGGCGGTCGGTCGAGGAGGACGACATCATCGCGTTCTGTGCCCTGCACCTGCCGCGCTACAAGTGCCCTGAGAAGGTGCTGTTCGTCGACGACCTACCGCACGGCCTGGCCGGCAAGGTCCTCCGTCGCGAGCTGCGCGACCCCATCGTCACCTGACGTCCGGGAAACGACATCCGAACCGGTCGCTGAGTGCTCGGAAAACGCCGTTCCACGCTTGTGAACACGTGCACGTGGAGCGGTAGGGTCGTGCCGTGGCCGCCCCCACCCGCCGCATCCCCGAAGCCACCGTGGCCCGCCTCCCCGTCTACCTGCGAGCGCTGGTCGAGGAGTCCGAGGCCAAGGCCACGACCATCTCCTCGGAGCGGCTGGCCGAGCTGGCCGGCGTCAACGCCGCGAAGGTCCGCAAGGACCTGTCGTACCTCGGCTCCTACGGCACCCGCGGCGTCGGCTATGACCTCGAGTACCTGATCTTCCAGATGAGCCGCGAGCTCGGGCTCACCCACGACTGGCCGGTGATCATCGTCGGGGTCGGCAACCTCGGTTCGGCGCTCGCCAACTACGGCGGCTTCCGCGACCGCGGCTTCCCGATCGCAGCGCTCGTGGATGCCGATCCGGCCAAGGTCGGCGAGGTCGTCCACGGCATCGAGGTGCGCGGCCTCGACGCCCTGCCGGGGGTGGTGGCCGACCTCGGCCGGGTGATCGGCATCATCGCCACCCCCGCCCACGCCGCCCAGGACGTGGCCGACCAGCTGGCTGCGGCCGGGGTCACCTCGGTCCTCAACTTCGCGCCGGCGGTCATCGCCATGCCCGAGGGAGTCTCGTTGCGCAAGGTCGATCTCGCCGTCGAGCTCCAGATCCTCAGCTTCTACCAGCAGCGCCGCGACGGCGGTCCCGACCCCAACAAGATCGACGAGGCCTCGCGCCGCCTGCCTCCGCCGGGTACCGAAGCCTCGGCCGCAGGCTGACGGACGCCGGACTCGTGGACCCCGCCGGCCTCGGCCCCCAACCCCGGCCGCCGGCGGGCCCGCCGAACCCGGGTGACGTCGCCCGCAGCGGCACCGGGCCGCTGTACCCGGTGAACCTCGTCCTGGCCGAGCGCCCCGTCCTCGTCGTGGGCGGGGGGAAGGTCGCCGCCCAGAAGGTCGCGGAGCTCCTTAGATGTGGCGCCCGGGTCACGGTCGTGGCCCCGCGGATAGAACCCGAGCTGCTCGGCGACGACCGACTCGCCTGCCAGCAGCGCCCATACCGGCGGGGGGAGGTGGCCGCCTACCGGTTCGTCGTCACCGCCACCGACGACCCCGCGGTGAACCAGGCCGTGTTTGACGACGGCGAGGCTGTCGGCCTCTGGGTCAACGCCGCCGACGACCCGCAGCGCTGCTCGGTCACCCTGCCGGCGCGGGTGAGGCGCGGCAGCCTGCTCGTCACCGTGTCGACCGAGGGTCGCAGCCCGGCCCTGGCATCGTGGCTGCGAACCCAGCTCGACGAGCAGCTAGGCCCCGAGCACGAGACCCTCCTCGAGCTTCTGGCCGAGGAGCGCGACCGGATCCGGGCCGCCGGAGCGTCCACCGAGGGCCTCGATTGGCAAGGTGCCCTCCGGTCGGGGATGCTGGAGGAGATCCGGGCCGGAAGGATCACCGCTGCCAAGGAGTTGCTGAAGACGTGTCTGTCGTCGTCATCGGTCTGAACCATCGGACCATGCCGCTCGACCTGTTCGAGCGGCTGACCTTCGATGCCGCCAGCATCCCCAAGGCGCTGGCTGCGCTGGCCACCTGCGATCACGTCACCGAGGCGGTGCTGGTCTCGACGTGCAACCGCACCGAGGCCTACGTCGTCGCCGAGCGCTTCCACGCTGCTTACCAGGAGGTGCGCGACGTCCTCGGCGAGATGGCCCACGTCGCTCCAGAGGACTTCGCCGACCACCTCTACGTCCACTACGACACCGACGCCGCCGGCCACCTGTTCCGGGTGGCGGCGGGCATCGAGTCCGACGTGCTGGGCGACACCGAGGTGTTGGGCCAGGTCCGCGCCGCGTGGACCGCTGGGGTCACCGAGGGCACGGTCGGGCCCGTCCTCAACCTGCTCTTCCGCCAAGCGGTGGTGACGGGCAAGCGGGCCCGCACCGAGACCGGCATCACCCGGGGCACCGCCTCGGTCTCCCACGCCGCGGTCGAGATGGCGGCCGAGCGGTTGGGCACCGTGGCCGGCCGGACCGTGCTCGTGATCGGGGCCGGGGCCGTCGGCCGTTCGATGGCCGTCGCGCTGCGGGGCGCCGGCGCCGCCGCGGTGCTGGTGGCCAACCGCACGCCCGAGCGCGCCGCCGCCCTGGCCGAAGAGGTCGACGGCGAGGTCGTGCCCCTGTCGGGTCTGGCCGACGCCCTGGCCCGCTGCGACGTGCTGCTCACCTCCACCGGCGCCACCTCGGTCATCGTCGACCACGCCGAGCTCGAGGCCGCGCTCGACCGGCGCCACGCTGCGCCGCTGCTCGTGGTCGACGTGGCCGTGCCCCGCGACGTCGATCCCTCGGTCGGCATCCTGCCCGGGGTCACCCTGCTCGACATCGACGATCTCCGCCGCTTCGCCCAGGCCGGGGTCGAGGGGCGCCGGCGCGAGATCGTCGCCGTCGAGGCACTGCTTGCCACCGAGCTGGACCGCTACCGCAGCCAGGTCTCGGCCCGATCCGCAGCCCCGCTGGTCGCGGCCCTGCACGGTCAGGCCGAGGACATCCGTCAGGCTGAGCTCACCCGCTTCGACCGTCGGTTGGGCGGCCTCGACGATCGCCAGCGGGCCGCCGTCGACGCCCTCACCCAGGCCGTCGTGGCCAAGCTGCTGCACCAGCCGACGGTGACCCTCACGACGACGGCGGGCACCCCTACCGGCGAGCGCCTGGCCGAAGCCCTCCGCCACCTCCACGACCTCACCGATCTCACCGACCTCGACGAGTGAACGACCCGCTCGACGTGGGTACCGATCGCGCCGCAGGAGCGGCCCGGCTGGCACCGACGTCGCCGCTCGTCCGCTGAGGTAGCGCCGGTGCGGCTGGCGACGCGGGCCAGCCCGCTGGCCCTGTGGCAGGCCGAGCACGTCGCCGGGCTGCTGCGCGCCGCTCATCCGGGCCTGGCCATCGATGTGGTCCGCACCGACACGCTCGGCGACCGACGGATCGACCTGCCGATCTCGGCCATCGGGGGCAAGGGTGTGTTCGCCACCGAGGTGCAGCGCCTCGTCTTGGCCGGCGACGCCGACGCTGCGGTCCACTCGGCCAAGGACCTACCCGCGGTGACCGACGACGGGCTGGCGCTGGCGGCGGTCCCCGAGAGAGGCGACGCCCGAGATGCGCTGGTGGGACGGACGATCGACGACCTGGCGCCGGGAGCCACGGTGGCCACCGGGTCCCAGCGCCGGCGCGTGCAGCTCGCGGCGGTTCGGCCGGACCTGACGTTCATCGAGCTGCGAGGCAACATGGCCACCCGGCTGGCGAAGGTGCCCGACCGCGGCGCGATCGTCGTCGCCCTAGTCGCCCTCCAGCGGCTTGGTCTGGACGACGCCGTGGTCCAGGTGTTGGGCGTCGGCGAGATGATCCCCCAGGTCGGTCAAGGGGCCCTGGCCGTCGAGTGCCGGTCCGGCGACGAGTCGATCGCGGCCGTGCTGGCTGCGATCGAGCACGCGCCGTCGCGCCGCCGAGTCGACGCCGAGCGGGCGTTCCTCGCTGAGCTCGGCGGCGACTGTGACCTCCCCGCGGGCGCCCACGCCGAGCTCTCCGACCGCGACGAGGTCCGACTCCGTGCGTTGCTCGCCGACGAGCTCGGCACCGTCCACTCGGTCGAGGCAACAGGCACCGACGGCCCGGCGCTCGGCGTCGACCTGGCCCGTCGCCTGCGGGCGACACCCACCGGCGGGTCGGCCCGGCCGCTTCCTCGCCCCAGCCCCTGAGGTTCTGTGCACAGGTCCGCAGCGCCTGTGCGCACGATCTGGCACTCAGTTCGGGGGGGCGGATGGGCAAAGGTGGGCGGGTGCTGATCGTCGTGACCGGTCCGATCGCGGCCGGGAAGAGCACCTTCGCCGCCCGCCTGGCCGACGAGGTGCGTTCGGCGGGTCGATCGGTGGCGGTGGTCGACCTGGACGAGGTCGTGTTCATGGTCCGGAACCTGCCCGACACCACCCTGGAGGAGCTCTGGGACATGGGCCGCACCGTCCACGCCCGCCTGGTCGACGCCTTCGTCCGCGCCGGCATCGAGGTGGTCATCGTCGACGGGCCGTTCCACGACGACAGGGAGCGGGCTGCGCTGCTCGACGTCCTCGCCCTCGACGGCGATCCGGTCTGGATCACGCTGGTGGTGTCCTACGAGGAGGCGCTCCGGAGGGCCCGGGCCGACAGCAGCCGGGGCCTGTCCAAGGACCCAGACTTCCTCCGCCGGACCCACGACGCCTTCTGGGCCGCACGCGCCACCCTCGTCGCGCCCGAGCCGACGCACGACACCGAGCACGTGTCGGCTGGGGACCTGGCCCGCACGGTCGCGGCCGGCTTGCCGTTGAGCACAGGATCCGGGTGGGAGCCCGATTGACGTGCACAGAACCGCGTACCGCGCCCACGAGGATCCGGAGCGACCGCGGCGCCTCGTACTGTCGCGGCGGTGACGGTGTACCTGGTGGGAGCGGGGCCGGGGGACCCGGGGCTCCTCACGATCCGGGGAGCCGAGCTCCTGCGTCGAGCCGAGGTCGTGGTCCACGACCGGCTGTCGGCCGCCTCGCTACTCGACCTGGCTCCGGCGGGCGCCGAGCGCGTCGACGTCGGGAAGTCGCCCGGCCAAGCCCGGCTGCCCCAGGAGGAGATCAACGCCCTCCTCGTAGAGCGGGGCCGGCTGGGTCAGCAGGTGGTGCGGCTCAAGGGCGGTGACCCGTACGTGTTCGCCCGGGGTGGAGAGGAGGCCGCGGCCCTGGCCGATGCCGGGGTCGGCTTCGAGGTCGTGCCCGGCATCACCTCGGCCATCGCCGCGCCGGCCTACGCCGGCATCCCCGTGACCCAGCGCTTCTCCTCGACCGCGGTCACCATCATCACCGGCCACGAGGACCCCTCGTCGGGCGAGGGCAGCATCGACTGGGAGGCCGCCGCTCGCCTCGGCGGGACCTTGGTCGTCCTGATGGGCGTGGCCCGCTGGCCCCACATCGCAGAGCGCCTCCTCGCCGGCGGTCTCCCGCCCGACACTCCGGCCGCCGCCGTGCGGTGGGGCACCCGGCCCGACCAGCACACCACCCGGGCCACCTTGGCCACCCTGGCCCAGCATGACCTGTCCGCGCCGTCGGTCATCGTCGTGGGCCGGGTTGCGGGCGCCGATCTGGCCTGGTTCGAGCGCCTGCCCCTGTTCGGTCGGCGCGTCGTGGTGACCCGCACCCGCGCTCAGGCGTCGCAGCTCAGCCGGGCCCTGCGCGCCCTCGGGGCCGACCCGATCGAGGTGCCGGTCATCGAGATCGGCGCGCCCTCTGACGGCGGCAGGGCCCTGGCCGACGCCACCGGTCGCCTCGACGGCTACGACTGGGTGGTCTTCACGTCGCCCAACGGCGTGGAGCGCACCTTCGCCCACCTCCCCGACTCCCGCGCCCTCCAGGGAGCACGGGTGGCGGCCATCGGTCCCGGCACCGCCGCCGCCCTGGAGCGCTACCGGATCGTGGCCGACCTCGTCCCCGACGACTACGTGGCCGAATCCCTGCTAAGCGCGTTCCCGGCTCCGTCCTCAGAGGGAGGGAGGGTCCTGCTGGCCCGGGCCGAGGAGGCCAGAGCGGTGTTGCCCGACGGGCTGCGGGCTATGGGGTGGGACCTCGACATCGTCGCCGCCTACCGCACCGTGGCCGCGGAGTTCGACGACTCGCTACGAGAGCAGGTGAGGACCGCCGACGCGGTCACCTTCACCTCATCGTCGACGGTCAGCCACTTCGTCGATGCCGTGGGCGCCGATGCCGTCGGTCCCGTGGTGGCCTGCATCGGACCTGTCACCGCGGCGACGGCTCGCGAGCTGGGCCTGGACGTCACCGTCGAGGCCGCCGAGCACACCATCGAGGGCCTCGTCGTCGCCCTCACCACCCACTTCACGGAGTGAGGGTCACCGGGCCGAAAGCCAGGCGGAGCCAGGTCCGCCGTCGGTCACGCCGGGACGAGCCTCCAGCCCTCGCCGTCGGCGCGCACCCGACCGCCCCCGGGGCCGCCGAGCAGAGGTGACAGGAGCAGTCCGTCGCAGGCCGTCAGGTCCGTCAGCAGCCGCCGTCGGGTCTGCTCGGCAGCGACGGGATCCGCATCGAAGCCCAGGGACGGGTCGGCGATCTGGAGGGGTGAGATGAACAGGTGCCCTGTGATGCACGCGACCTGGTCCATAGAGCGCACCCAGACGACGCCATGGCCCGGCTCGTGCCCGGGTCCGTCGTCCAGCGTCACACCCGGCGCGAGCTCGATCGGCAGGGCGACGGGGTCGACCACGCGGGCCTCCTGCAGCGGCGCCAGCCGGTCATCCTCGCCGTGGAAGGCGAGGTTGGCCGCCGGCCACACGTAGCGGGCGTTGGGAAACGCAGCTACCCAGGCGTCCTCCGGGCCGGGTCGGGTGTTCCATCCGATGCCGTCGAGGTGGGTGTTCACGACTAGCCGGACCTCCTCGGCTAGCGCCCCGGCCCCCTCGAGGAGACCCAGCAACCGCCGCGCCGTGGCGTCGGCATCGTCGCCGTGACGGGGCCCGTCGTTGGCGAGCCACGGATCGATCACCAGGGGCGGCCCCGCACCGGTGACGAGGAAGGCGCTGAAAGCCAGGCTGACCTCAGCCGACGTGGGGGCGAAGTCGGGAACGCACCACTCCGGCACCGGGTCCTTGCTCGGCAAGGGGAAGTCGAGGTCGACGACCCGGGTGATGAGCGTCGTCCCCACCTGCCATGGCATGCCGCTCAGCCTGACCTTCCGACCGGGTCTTGTCAGGTCGGTTTCGGTGGTCCGGCGCGGCCGCCGCCACCCGTGACCGACGGCGCCCCCGCACTGCGCCACTCGGGCCCGGTCGGCGCGGCGGGGCCGCGCAACGAGGCGCGAACGGAGGTCGGCCCAACATGTCGAGGCGATCGGGACGGGTCGCCGTACTCTCAGGGCGGTGGCTGAACCGGGCGCGCCGGCGGCGCCGGGGACCGCTCTTGCTGCGGTCATCTTCGACTTCGACGGGACCCTGTTCGACACCGAGTGGCCGATCTTCGAGCGGGCCCGGGCCGCCGCCGCCGGGCTCGGCGCCGACCTCACCGCCGAGCTGTGGGCCATCCACGCCGTCGGTGTGTCGCACGGTGAACCGTGGTGGGACGAGCTGGGCCCGCTCCTGGGCCTCGACATCGACCAGGACGCGTTCGATCGAGCGGTCGAGCGAGTCACCGACGCCCCCACCGCGTTTGAGTCGGCCGTCCTCACCGAGGGCGCGGCCGACCTGGTCGAGGCCCTACACGACGCCGGCATCGTCCTGGCTGTGGCTTCGGGCTCGTCGAGGGCGTGGCTCGATCACCACCTCGACCGGGCCGGACTCACCGATCGCTTCGACTGCCTCGTCGGGCGCGACCACCCGGCTGTGAGGGCGGGCAAACCCGCCCCCGACATCTACCTGGCCGCCCTCGCGGAGCTCGGCGCTGACCCCGCCGCCGTCGTGGCCGTGGAGGACACCCACCGGGGCATCGAGTCGGCCCGGGCCGCCGGCATCGGAGCGGTCGTGGCGGTCCCCTCCCGCCTCACCACCCACCACGACCTGACTGCGGCCGACCTCGTGTCGGCCTCCCTGGCCGATCTGACGGTCGAGCGCCTCGGGGGCCTCTTCGACCGTTGATGGTGGCGGCCCCACGGCCAACTGGGCGCCAGAACGCACCCCCTGGGGTCACTTCCTGCGCCCGGTTCGCAGTCTTGGTCGGTGCGTCAGCGGCCGGAGGATGGCGGACCGGCCTCTCGTAGGCTCGGCGACCGTGGCCTTCCCCCAGCGCCGGATGCGGCGCCTGCGCCGGACCCCGACCCTGCGCCGCCTGGTGGCCGAGACCCGCCTCGACGCCGACGACCTCGTCGCCCCCCTCTTCGTCCGAGAGGGCATCGACGAGCCCCACCCAATCGCTTCGTTGCCCGGCATCGTCCAGCACACCCGCGAGTCGCTCCGCAAGGAGCTGGCCCGGCTGCGGGAGCTCGGCATCGGCGCGGTCATCGTGTTCGGCATCCCTGCGGCCAAGGACGCCATCGGAACCGGTGCGTCAGATCCCGACGGCATCGTGCAGGTGGCCCTGCGCGACCTGCGCGACGACGTGGGCGACGAGATGGTGCTCATGGCCGACCTGTGCCTCGACGAGTACACCGACCACGGTCACTGCGGCCTACTCACGCCGACCGGCGAGGTTGACAACGACGCCACGCTGGAGCGCTACGCCGAGGTGGCTGTGGCCCAAGCCGACGATGGGGCCGACATCGTGGCCCCGTCGGGGATGATGGACGGCCAGGTCATGGTGATCCGCGACGCCCTTGACGATGACGGCCACGAACCGGTCGCCATCCTCGCCTACGCCGCCAAGTACGCCTCGGCGCTGTACGGCCCGTTCCGCGAGGCGGTCGATGTCGAGATCGTCGGCGGCGGCGACCGCCGCGCCTACCAGCAGGACCCGCCCAACGTGCGCGAGGCGCTGGAGGAGATCCGCGCCGATGTGGAGGAGGGCGCCGACATGGTGATGGTCAAGCCGGCGATGGCCTACCTCGACATCGTGGCTCGGGCCCGGGCCGAGGTCGACGTGCCCATCGCCGCCTACCACGTCTCCGGCGAGTACTCGATGATCAAGGCCGCGGCCGAGCGAGGCTGGATCGACGGCGGCGCCGTGGCCCTCGAGCACTTGGGTGCCATCAAGCGCGCCGGCGCCGACCTCATACTCACCTACCTCGCGGGAGAAGTCGCGGAGATGCTCACGGCCTAGGGCTCGGCGGCTGGCGCCGCCGGTGGCTGATGCCGTGCTGGTCCGCTCTTGGCTCGCTGCGCTCGCCCGGGCCGCTCGGGCCCGGGGAAGTCGCGGAGATGCTCACGGCCTAGAGGGCTCGGTGGCTGGCGCCGCCGGTGACTGATGCCGTGCTGG
>Ga0136617_10002940_pt1 | contig 15230 bp, 15 predicted proteins | sample AntDrymUQ3222106_2_FD_129672 | JGI IMG/M metagenome (GOLD analysis project Ga0136617, IMG submission 129672) | Polar desert sand microbial communities from Dry Valleys, Antarctica - metaG UQ322 (21.06) | ecosystem: Environmental > Terrestrial > Soil > Desert | place: Antarctica: Dry Valley... | reverse complement strand
GCGTACTCGGCTCGGAGCTGCTCGACCTGTGTTTGGCTGAGAAGCACTAGTACGGCAGTTTTCCATTGACCATGAGCTTGCCGAGCTCGACGAGAATGTCCTCGACCTGGTTCTTGAGGCAGTTGCCGAGCACGCAGGGCTGCAGGGCCTTGTTGACATTCGCGAAGTACCAATCCGTATGCAGGCCCTTGTGGTACGCCTCCTTGAGCCACACACCGTTGGCCTTCGCGTTTCCATCGATGCCGTAGCGGTAGAGGATGTCCTGGGCGAACTTCGCCTTGGGATGGTTGGACGCCACGACGTGGTGCGGTCGGTAACCAAGCTTGCGTAGCCTGCGCACCCTGGCGAGGCGTCCGTCCTCGAGGTTCTTCGCTGGCCAGCGAACCTACAGGCTCCTCAGAACACACGTCAACGGTCAAGCGCGCAAATCGATCAAACGTCCACCACGGTTGCGGTCCACTCACGTGACCTCCGTGCCAGTCCTTCCGGCGCCAAGCGGCACGGCGCCTGGCCGCACCGTGCCGCCGTCGGTTGGTGGGCACGCGGTCCGGGCGCTCAGCTGAAGCGCGGTATCACGTCGCGCGCCAGGACCTCGAAGAACTCCGACTGGCGTGGGCCGATCTGCTGGACGTAGAGCTCGTCGTAGCCCGCGTCGGCGAACTCCTGGAAGGCGGCGACGATCTTGTCGACGTCGGGGCCGCACGGCACGGATTCGGCGATCATCTCCTCCGTCACGAGCTGGGTCGCCTGCTCGAAGTGCGCGGGCGTCGGCAGCACCTGGGGGAGCTCGCCCGGCAGCCCTTCGTTGGGCCACAGCCGGTGCACGGTCTTGACGCACTCGTCCGCATCCGGCCCCCAGCAGACCTTGGTCCCGCCCTGGACCAGCTTGTCACCGCCGCCCGCGGACCGGAACCGCTGCACCAGCTCGGCCTCCGGCATGACCGCGCAGTAGCCGTCGCCGATCCGGCCGGCCAGCTCGACCGCCTGGGGGCCGAAGCCGGAGACCAGGATGTCCGGCGGGCGCTCGGGCAGCGTGTAGATGCGGGCGTTCTGAACCGTGTAGTGCTCCCGCGGTGACTGTACTGGCCGCCCTCCCACAGGCCGCGGATCACCGCGATCGCCTCCTCGAGCATCTCCAGGCGCACCCCGGCCTCCGGCCAGGCGTCGCCAAGGACGTGCTCGTTGAGCGCCTCGCCCGAACCGACGCCGAGCGAGAACCGTCCCTCGAGCAGCACCGCCGAGGTGGCGGCCGCCTGGGCGATGACGGCTGGGTGGATGCGGACGGTCGGGCAGGTCACGCCGGTGGTCACGTGCATGCCCGGCGTCGCCGCCGCGAGCGCGCCGATCACCGACCAGACGAACGGGCTCTGGCCCTGCTCGTCGATCCACGGGTGGTAGTGGTCGGAGATCCACAGGCGGTCGAGACCGGCGCGCTGGGCCATCCGCGCCTGTTCGACGAGCTGGCGAGGACCGAACTCCTCGCTGGACAGGAAGTAGCCGATTCGCATGTGCCGCGCATACCCCGTCGATGCCGTCGCCACCCGGTCACTTCCGGCGCCGCCGGCTTCCCAGCGCGGCGCCGGCGGCGAGCGCCCCGGCGGCGCCCAGCGCCCGGCGGTGGCGGTTGAGCCAGTGCTGCGGGCTGCGGGCGTGCGCCTCGCCGTCGAAGATGCCATGGGCGCCGGGATCGCCCGGCGGCGGCGAGAACAGGTTGTCGGACCGCGCCTCGGGGTCGATCGGCTTGTCGGGGACCTGCTGGGCGTCGATGTTCGAGCGGGCCAGGTAGCGGTCGGCCAGCCGCGGCGCCAGCCGGTTGCCGAGGATCGTGTAGACCGTCGGGAAGCCGACCCAGATCTCGCGCCGCGGCCGCTCCGCCGCGTCGGCGATCGCGCGCGCGGCGACCTCCGGCTGGAAGATCGGCGGCACCGGCTGGGGATGGTGGGGCAGGCGTGTGCGCACCCAGCCGAACTGCGGCGTGTTGAGCCCCGGCAGCTGCACGATCGCGACCTGGATGTGCTTGCCGTCGTGCAGCAGCTCGGCGCGCAGCACGTCGTAGAAGCCCATCAGCGCGTGCTTGGCGCCGCAGTACGTCGCTTGCAGCGGGATGCCGCGGCGCGTGAGCGCCGAGCCGACCTGCACGATCGTGCCGCGGTCGCGCGGGAGCATCCGGCGCAGCGCTGCCTGGGTGCCGTGGACGCTGCCGAGGTAGGTGACCGCGGTCACGCGCAGGAACTCCTCCGGCTCGGTCTCCGTCACCCGCGCGAGCACCGCGGTCATCGCGCAGTTGACCCACACGTCGATCGGGCCGAGCTCGCGCTCGATCCGATCGGCCGCCGCCTCGACGGCGCCGGCGTCCGCGACGTCGGCGGGCACCGCGACGGCGCGCCGCCCGGCCGCCTCGACCTCGCGCCGTGCGTTCTCGAGCCGCCCCTCGCCGCGCGCGATCAGCCCGACGTGGGCGCCGCGGGCCGCGAGCTCGCGGACGGTCGCGCGCCCGACGCCCGCGGAGGCGCCGGCGACCACCACCACCTTGTCGTGCAGGTCCATTGGCCTGCCGGTGCCCGTATCGTCGGCTGCGCAGTCTCCTAGACTCACGGCCCGATGAGCGACCTGCTCGGACGCACCCGCTGGGAGCCCGCCGAGGCCGAGGCGCGGATCCTCGCGCGCTGGCTGGAGTCCGGGCTCCTGCACCCGGAGCCGGGCGGCACGGCGGACGAGAACTTCTCGATCGCCGTCCCGCCGCCCAACGTGACCGGCGCGCTGCACATGGGGCACGCGCTCAACGGCTCGGTGCAGGACACGCTGATCCGCTACCACCGGATGCTGGGCAAGCGCACGAAGTGGACGCTCGGCACCGACCACGCGGGCATCGCGACCCAGACGCAGGTCGAGAAGCTCCTCAAGCGGGAGGGCACGAGCCGAGAGGCGATCGGCCGCGACGCGTTCGTCGAGCGCGTGTGGCGCTGGCGCGAGGAGTACGGCGGGATCATCTTCGGCCAGTTCCAGCGGCTCGGCGCCTCGATGGACTACGAGGAGGAGCGCTTCACGCTGGACCCGAGCTACGTGCGCGCGGTGCAGAAGGTGTTCGTCGACCTCTACGACAAGGGCCTGATCTACCGCGACAACCGCATGGTCAACTGGGACCCCGGCTCGCGCTCGGCGATCTCCGACCTCGAGGTCGAGGACCGCGAGATCACCGACACGCTGTACTACGTCGACTACCCGCTCGCCTCCGGCGTCGGGTCCGTCACGGTCGCCACCGTGCGCCCCGAGACGATGCTGGCCGACACCGCGATCGCGGTGCACCCCGACGACGAGCGCTATACGCGCCTCGTGGGGGAGTCCGCGATCCTGCCGCTCGTCGGGCGCCGGCTGCGGATCATCGCCGACCCCTACGTCAAGCCGGAGTTCGGCACCGGCGCGCTGAAGATCACGCCCGGCCACGATCCCAACGACTTCGAGATCGGCCGCGCCCACGGCCTCGAGCAGATCGTCGTCATCGGCGAGGACGGACGCATGACCGACGCCGCCGGCGAGCGCTTCGCGGGCCTGGCCGCGCTGGAGGCGCGCGCGGCGGTGGTCGCCATCCTGCGGCAGGACGGCGCGATTGCCCGTACGGAGCCCTACACCCACGCGGTGCCGTTCTCGGACCGCTCGGGCGAGCGGATCGAGCCCCTGGTCTCGCTGCAGTGGTTCATGGCGATGGAGGACCTCGCTCGGCCGGCGATCGACGCGGTGCTCGACGGGCGCCTGCGCGTGCACCCGGAGAGCCAGCGCAAGCGCTACCTCGACTGGCTGGGGAGCATCCGCCCGTGGTGCATCTCGCGCCAGCTGTGGTGGGGCCACCAGATCCCCGTCTGGTACCGAGGCGAGGAGACCTACGCCGGGATGCAGCCGCCCGAAGGCGACGGCTGGGAGCGCGACCCGGACGTGCTCGACACGTGGTTCTCGTCCGGGCTGTGGCCGTTCGCCACGCTCGGCTGGCCCGACGACACCCCCGAGCTGCGCGCGTTCTATCCGACCGACGTGCTCTCCACGGGCCGCGACATCCTGTTCCTGTGGGTCGCCCGCATGGTCATGCTGGGGCTCGAGTTCACCGGCGACGTGCCGTTCGCCGACGTCTACAACCACTCGACGATACTCGCCCCGGACGGCCGCCGGATGTCCAAGTCGCTCGGCAACGGGATCGATCCGCTCGACGTGATCGACGAGCACGGGGCGGACGGCACGCGCTTCGGACTGCTCGCCATGTCCTCCACGCAGGACGTGCGCTTCTCCGCGGAGAAGGTCGTGCAGGGGCGCCAGCTCGCCAACAAGCTGTTCAACGCGTCGCGGCTGGTGCTGCTGCGCGTGCCCGACGGCGTCGAGCTCGACGGCGCGCCGCCGCGGCCGCAGGCGGTCGAGGACGCCTGGATCCTGTCGCGGCTGCAGCGCGCGAAGGCGGAGACGGCACGTGCGATCGAGGAGTTCGAGTTCCACCGCGCGGTGCTCGGCGTCTACGACTTCGTCTACGGCGAGCTGTGCGACTGGTACCTCGAGATCGTCAAGCCGCGGCTGTACGCGGACGACAACGAGCCGGTCGGCCGGTTCGCGCTGGGTGTGCTGGCGGAGACGCTGGCGCTCGCGCATCCGGTGATCCCGTTCGTGACCGAAGAGATCTGGTCCCACGTGCCCGGCGCCGACGGACTGCTGATGGCACAACGCTGGCCGGCGGCCGACGACGGGCTGATCGAGGCCGAGGCCGAGGCCGAGGTCGCGCGCGCGATCGCCGCCGTGCAGGAGCTGCGCGGCTGGCGGGACCGCATCGGCGCGGCGCCCGCGGCCGTGCTGCCCGCGCGCCTGCAGGCCGACGGCTACGCGCGCACCGCCGAGCACGTCGGACGGCTGGCGCGCTGCGCATGGTCGGCGGACGGCGGCGAGCCCGCCGCGACGGTGGCGGTGCCGGGCGGGTCGGTCGCCGTGCTGGCGTCGGATGCCGTCGACCTCGGCGCCGCGGCCCGGCGCATCGGCGAGCGCCGCGCGTGGCTGGACGAGGAGGTCGCGCGGGCCGAGCGCAAGCTGGCCAATCAGGGCTTCGTGGCCAAGGCGCCCGAGGCGGTGGTCGGCGCTGAACGCGACAAGCTCGCGCGGCTGCGCGAGGAGCGTGACGCGCTGTGAGCACCAAACCGGCTTCGCCGGCGGGCACAGGCACCAAACCGGCTTCACCGGCGGGCACAGGCTGGAGCGTCGAGCGCGCAGAGGAGCACCTGCTCGGGCTCGAGCTGTTCGGCATGCGCTTCGGCCTGGAGCGCATGCGCCGCCTGCTCACGGCGCTCGGCTCGCCGCAGGAGCGCTTCAGCGCGATCCACGTGGTCGGCACCAACGGCAAGAGCTCGACGGTGCGCATGACCGCGGCGCTGCTGGAGGCCCACGGCGTGCGCGCGGGCGCGTTCCTCTCGCCGCACCTGACGAGCTTCACCGAGCGCATCCGCATCGCCGACGAGGACCTGGCGCCCGACGCGCTCGGCGCCGCCGTGCAGCGGGCCGCCGCCGCGGCGGCCAAGGTCGACCGCGGCCTGGAGCCCGGCGACCGGGTGACCCAGTTCGAGCTGATCACCGCGGCCGCGTTCGACGAGCTGGCGCGGCGTGGGGTGGAGGTCGCGGTGGTGGAGGCGGGGCTCGGCGGCCGTCACGACGCCACGGGCGTGCTGCGCGCACCGATCGTGGTACTCACCAACGTCGGGCTGGAGCACACGCGCTGGCTCGGCCCGACCGTCGCCGACATCGCGCGCGAGAAGCTGGCGGTGGTGAGCGCCGAGGCGGTGCTGGTGCTGGGCGACGCCACGCCGGAGGTCGACGCGCTGGCGCGCGCGACCGGCGCCCGGATCGTCCGGCCGGAGCCCGAGCGCGCGGCGCTGCCCGGCTACCAGCGCACGAACTTCGCCGTCGCCTGCGCCGCCGCGCGTGAGCAGCTCGGCGCGCTGGACGCCGCGCTGGTCGACCGGGTCGGGGCCGGCATCACGGTGCCCGGCCGCCTGCAGGTCGTGGCCGAGCGCCCGTTCACGGTCCTCGACGGCGCGCACAACCCCAGTGGCGTGCAGGCGCTGGCCGCGGCGTTGCCCGAGCGGCCGTTCGTCGGCGTCGTCTCGATCCTCGACGACAAGGACGCCGCCGCGATGCTGCGGGCGCTGCTGGCGCGCTGCGCGACGCTCGTGTGCACGGCTGCGCCCAACCCGCGGGCGCTGCCGCCGGCCACGCTCGCGTCGCTCGTCCAGCAGCTGGGGGCGAGCGCGGAGATCGTCCCGGACCCGCGCGCCGCGGTGGCCCGCGCGCAGGCGCTGGCGGGTCCGGACGGGGCCGTGGTCGCCACCGGATCGATCTATCTGATCGCCGAGCTGGTCTCCGCTCCGGGGCGCCGGAGGGCCTCCGCGCTGTGAACGATCGGAGCCCGAGCGTTCTGGGGATGATCGCCCTCGTCGCAGTGGTCGTGGCGCTCACGATCCTCGTCTTCTTCGCGCTCGGCTACGCTTTTGGACGGATGTTCCTCTGAGCGGCCGGCGCTGCGGGTAGGGTTTGGACCCTTCGCACATGCTCCTCTTCGGCGTCTTCAACATAAACAACGACGCGCTCAACACGGCCGTCCACGTCCTCATCCTCGTGCTGATCGTGGTGTGGGCGGCGCTCGTCTTCTGGACGTTCGCCGACGCGCGGCGGCGGATCGACGACCCGATGCTGGTCGGCTGCGCGACGCTCGCGGCGCTGTTCCCGTTCGTGGGGACGATCATCTACACGATCGTCCGGCCGCCGGAGTACCTCGACGACGTGCGCTTGCGCGAGCTCGAGATGCAGGCCGCCGAGGCCCGCCTCGTGCAGCTCGACTACGAGCTGTGCCCGCACTGCGAGTACGAGGTCAAGCCCGACTACCTGCGCTGCCCCAGCTGCATGCGCAAGCTCAAGGAGCGCTGCCACTCCTGCGGCAAGGCGGTCGACCCCGCCTGGCGCCTGTGCCCCTACTGCGAGGCCGAGACGAGCGCGACGCCGCCCGCGTCGCGCGGCCGCCGGCGCCGGCGCGGCTCCACGACGTCCGAGGACGCCGCGGCCGAGGCGCCACCGCAGTCCTCACGCTGAACAACGACACACGGAGACCGCTTTCATGGACCGGACCCTGATCCTGGTGAAGCCGGACGCGTTCGCGCGCAACCTGACCGGCGAGATCGTCGCGCGCTTCGAGCGCAAGGGCCTGCGCATCGCCGGGCTGCGCCACATGACGCTCGACCGCCAGACGGCCGAGCAGCACTACGCCGAGCACCAGGGCAAGCCGTTCTTCGAGGAGCTCGTGTCCTTCATCACCTCGGGGCCACTGGTCGCGATGGTGCTCGAGGGTGACCACGCCGTGAAGGCCGCGCGTCAAGTGATCGGCGCGACCAACCCGCTGGAGGCGACCACCGGCTCGATCCGCGGCGACTTCGCCGTCGAGGTCGGGCAGAACATGGTCCACGGGTCCGACTCCGACGAGTCGGCCGAGCGCGAGGCGAACCTGTTCTTCCCGTGATCCTCGCATCCGCGTCGCCGCAGCGGCGCGCGATCCTCACGCAGGTGGGGCTGCCGTTCACGGTCGCGCCGACCGGCGTGGAGGAGGAGGCCCAGGGCGAGCCGCGCGCCGTGGCGGCCGAGAACGCCCGGCGCAAGGCGCTGGGTATCCGCCCCCGCCCGCCCCAGCTGGTGCTGGGCGCCGACACGCTCGTCGCGATCGACGGCGTGGTCCTCGGCAAGCCGCGCGACGCCGCGCAGGCGGTGGAGTACGTCGGGCGCCTGGCCGGCCGTGCCCACCAGGTCGTCGGAGCGATCGCCCTCGCGCGCGAAGGTGCGGTCGTGGCGGAGGCCGTCGAGGTGACCGACGTGGTCTTCCGCGCGCTCGCGGCGCACGAGGTCGAGGCCTACGTGGCGCTCGGGGAGTGGGACGGCCGGGCGGGCGGCTACGCCATCCAGGGCGCCGGCGCCGCACTCGTCCGCAGCATCTCCGGCGACTACTACAACGTCGTCGGACTGCCGCTCGCGCGGCTGCTCGACCTCCTGCCGCTCGGCGGGTTGCAGGACGTCTTCGCGACGTAACGTCGCCGAAGGCGAGCGCGAGCGGTATCGTCGCCGAAGGCGAGCGCGACGCAGGAGCGTCTCGCCTGGCAGGCGAAACCGATCTTCGCTCCTGGCAGGCGAAACGGCTCTTATAGACTTCCGCGTTCCGCGCCCGCCCGGGCGCTCCTCTCCATGGGCTTCTTCTCCTACCTCACCGGCTTCGGCGGTCGTGACATGGCCGTCGACCTCGGCACCGCCAACACGCTCGTGTACGTTCGCGGGCGCGGCATCGTGCTGTCCGAGCCGTCCGTGGTGGCGATCGACTCGCGCACCGGCGAGGTGCACGCCGTCGGGATCGAGGCCAAGCGCATGCTCGGCCGGACCCCGGGGACGATCTCGGCGATCCGGCCGCTCAAGGACGGCGTGATCGCCGACTTCGACGTGACCGAGGAGATGCTGCGCCACTTCATCCAGAAGGTGCACCAGAACCGCTGGGCGCACCCGCGCGTGGTGGTCTGCGTGCCCTCGGGCGTCACCGGGGTGGAGAAGCGCGCGGTGGAGGAGGCCTGCCTCTCGGCCGGCGCGCGCCAGGCGTACCTGATCGAGGAGCCGATGGCCGCCGCGATCGGCGCCGGGCTGCCCGTCGGGGAGCCGACCGGCAACATGGTCGTCGACATCGGCGGCGGCACCTCCGAGGTGGCGGTGATCTCGCTCGGCGGCATCGTCGTCTCGCAGTCGATCCGCGTCGGCGGCGACGAGCTCGACGAGGCGATCATCAACTACGTCAAGAAGGAGTACAAGCTCCTGATCGGCCAGCAGACCGCCGAGGAGGTCAAGCTGGAGATCGGCTCCGCCTACCCGCTGGAGGAGGAGGTGCAGGCAGAGATCCGCGGCCGCGACCTCGTGTCCGGGCTGCCCAAGACGGTCGTGCTCACCTCCGAGGAGGTCCGCGCGGCGCTCGAGGAGCCGCTCGTGCAGATCATCGACGCGATCAAGGAGACGCTCGATCGCACGCCGCCCGAGCTCGCCTCGGACATCATGGACCGCGGGATCATGCTCGCGGGCGGCGGATCGCTGCTGCAGGGTCTCGACGAGCGCCTGCGCGACGAGACCCAGATGCCCGCGCACCGCGCGGAGTCGCCGCTGACCTGCGTTGCCGTCGGTTCGGGCCGCTCGCTGGAGGAGTTCGAGGCGATCCACCGCTCGAACCGCAACAGCCGCAACCACAGGCGGAATCGCCGCTGAGGTGAGAAGCCCCGGGTCGGTCATTGCGGTGTCGGCGAGCGCGGCTATCATCGGTCAGCCGGTCGACCACCGGCAACGGACCATGTGGACGACCGCCTCCTCGTAGCGCATCTCACAGTGTCCCAACCGCTTCCGGACAGTCTTCGCATCATGCCGCGCGAGCCGCCGGTCGCCGAGATCACCCGGCGCCTACTGGGCTTCCTCCTCTCAGGCGAGGTCGAGCCGGGCTCGAAGATCCCCTCCGAACGCCAGCTGGCGGAAGCGCTTCGAGTTGGGCGAGGATCGGTCCGGGAGGCGATCAAGTCGCTCAACCTGCTCGGATTGCTGGACGTGCGGCAAGGCGACGGCACGTATCTGTCGCGGGGCGGCTCTGATCTCCTCCCTCAGGTGATCGAGTGGGGACTCCTCCTCGGCGAGAAGAACGTCGAGGACCTTCTCGAGGCGCGCGCCCAGATCGAGACGGCAGTCGCGGGCTTGGCCGCCGCCCGGGCCGACGAGACCGGGCTCGCCGAGCTGCAGCAGCGCTTCGAGGCCATGCGCGCGGCCGCTGACGACGTGCCGGCCTACGTGGAGGCCGACGTCGCGTTCCACCTCCACATCGCGCAGATGAGCGGCAATCAGGTGTTCGTGAACCTCGTGACGAGTCTCCGCTCGCTGCTGCGGACCTGGGCCAGCCGGGTGCTCGAGCACGCGGGCGAGACCGAGAGCTCGCTCGAGGTCCATGCGGCCGTGGTGGATGCGATCGCCGCGCGCGATCCGGAGGCTGCGCGGGCGACGATGCACGCTCACATGGAGCGTGCGCACCGGCGCCTGCGCGAGGCGCTCGGCCAGGATGGCGCTGTGCGGAATCCGTTCTAGTCGTCACGAGACGGGGCACTAGTACAGTGTCTGGCCTCCGTCGAGCACGAGGTTGTGGCCGGTCATGTAGTCAGAGGCCTCGGAGGCGAGGTAGACGATGCCACCCTCGAGGTCCGCGACATCGCCCAGCCGCCGCATCGGGATCATGTCGAGCCACCGGCTCACCAGTGGCGCCAGCTCCTTGGACTCCTGAATCAGCGGCGTGCTGATGATCCCCGGAGACATGCAGTTCACGCGGACACCGCGATCGGCCCACTCGGCGGCGAGGGAGCGCGTCAGGTTGACCACCGCACCCTTGGACGCGTTGTAGGCCGCCTGCTTCTGTGGATGCGGCACGATGATCGCCGACATCGAGGCGGTGTTGACGATCTTGCCGTAGCCGGCCTTCAACATGATCCTGGCCTGCGCCTGGCAGCCGAGGAACACGGCACGGGTGTTGAGTCGGAAGGCGAGATCCCACTGCTCGGGCGTGGTGTCCTCGGCGGCCGCGCTCGGGTTCACGCCGGCGTTGTTGATGGCGATCTCGAGGCCGCCCCAGCGCTCGATGACCGCTTGCACCATCTCCTCGGGAGCCCCGTCCGCCGTCGCATCGACGGCGAGGGCGAAGCTCTCCACGCCCTTGTCGCGCAGCTCGTCGGCGACGCGCGCACCGCGCTCGCCGTCGAGGTCGATGATGGCCACCGCCGCACCGGCCTCACCCAGCGCATGCGCGAAAGCGCGTCCGATGCCCTGACCAGCGCCGGTGATCAGCGCCCGGCGCCCGTCGAGCCGGAACCGCTGGAGCACCGACGAGGTGTCGGGGTGAGAGGTGGTCATGACGGCCTACCGGGGCTCTGACGGTCGAGGGCGATGCGCCCGTCGGCCCCGTCGCGTGCGGAGACATCTGACCAGGAGCCGGCCGCCACCTCCCGGAGGCGCCCGTTGAAGAGGCTGTGCGCCGCGAACAGGACGATGCGTGCGCCGCGCGCCAGCCAAGCGGCCCGGTCCTCCTCGTCTTGCGCGAGCACGCACAGCGCCGGGGCGCCGCGGCTCACCACCGCATCGGTCACTCGGTCGATCGCGGCGGCGACCGCCGGATGGTCGAGCGCGCCGGGATGGCCGAGCGAGATCGACAGGTCGGTCGGCCCCAGGAAGACGCCGTCAAGGCGGTCCACGTCGACGATCTCGTCGATGTGCGTCACGGCGTCGGCGTCCTCGACCTGCACGAGGACGAGCGTCGTCCGATCGGCCCGGGCAAGGTGCTCGCGCAGCGCCAGCCCACCTTGGTGGCCCGCCCTGGTGCTCACCGCCAATCCTCGGGTGCCGAACGGCGGGTAGTGGGCGCACCGGACCGCCTTGGTCGCCGCCTCCGCGTCGCCGACGTGCGGGATGACGACGCCGGTCGCGCCGGCGTCGAGGGCGCGGAGGATGTCGATGGCGCTCAGATCGCCGACCCGCACGACGGACGGGACGCCGGCGGCATCCGCGGCACGGATGTGGTGCTCGAGCTCCGCGCCGTCGGCGACCCCGTGCTCGGCGTCGATCAACACGAAGTCGAACCCGGCGTACGCCGCCATCTCGACGATCGAGGGCGCGGGCATCTTCACGATGAGGCCCTGGACGGGCTCGTCGCCGAGCACGCGCTCGGCCAGTTCGCGCCGCTTCATGCCGCCATCCTCCGTTCGTCGGCGGCGGGGCGCCCAGGCCCGCCGTACACCGCGATCTTGCCGCGGGCCGCTCGGCCGACCGCGGCCGTGACGGTCGCCAGCAGGCCGGCAAGGTCGTCGTCATCACGTGCTGCCAGCGCCTGGCGCGCGGCCGTGAGGTAGGCCCGCCGCAGCTCCGCGTTGACGTTGATCTTCGCCACCCCGAGCGCGATGGCGGCGCGCACCTCGTCGTCGGCCAGCCCGGAGGCCCCGTGGAGCACGAGCGGGACGTCGACGCGTGCGCGAATCGCCTCGAGACGGTCCAGGTCCAGGTGAACCGGCTCAGCCGTCATCCCGTGGACGTTGCCGATCGCGACGGCGAGCGCGTCGACGCGGGTGAGCGCTGCGAACCGTGCGGCGTCGTCGGGGTCGGTCATGCTCACCGGCGCGGAGCCGGTGACAGAGCGGTCCTCGTCGCCGCCGAAGCCCACCAGCTCCGCCTCAACCCAGGCGCCCTGCTCGTGCGCCTCCGCCACGACCTGACGCGTCAGCCGCACGTTGTCGTCGAACCCGAGCGCCGAGCCGTCGAACATCGCCGAGCTGTAGCCGGCCTGCAGACACGCACGGATCTCCTCGAGCTCGGTGCTGTGATCGAGATGCAGGCCGACCCGCGCTGGACTGCTCTCGGCCGTGGCGCGGGCCAGGGCTGCCAGCGGCGCCCGTCCGGGTCCGCGGAAGGCGTTGCTGCCGGCCTGGAGAACGACCGGCGTGCCCTCAGCCTCGGCCGCATCGCAGGTCGCACGCGCCTGCACGAGGTCATAGACGCTGAACGCCGCGAGCGCCCAGCCGTTCGCCCACGCGTCCTGCAACGCGCTGGTGCCTCGTTCGAGCATCAGCCCTCCTTGTCGAGTAGAGCGTCCATGGCGAGCGCGAGATGGCGCTCAGCACCGACGTTGCCGGGGAAGACCACGTAGGGGAGCTGTGGTCGGTCGCCGTCGCGCTCCAGCAGCCAGGTCGAGACCATGCCCTCGAAGAGCTGGCCGGCGACCTCTGCCCGGTGTGCTCCAAGCCCGTACCGCGCGACGTCGTGCGATGTGATGCCGCCCTTGGCGAGAACCCACGACGGCTCCCGCTGCGCGACCGCCAGCGCGACGGTGCGCGCGAGTGCCCGACTGATGAGGACGCTGACCGACAAGCTGTCGGCGCTGTCGCGGCCGGCTTGCAACACGCGGCTCGTCGCCAGCGCGACGTGCCCGGATCGCAGGCCGCGTGCAACGACGTCGGCCGACCGTTCCACGCAACGGTCGCCGCCGTCGCCGAGGATCTCTGCGACCGGGAGCTCGACCACGCTCAGCCCGTGCGCCTCGATCGCGTGGTCGAGTTGCCGGGTCGTCAGCGAGGTGTGGGAGCCGACGACGACGAGACCCCGGTCGCCCGACGCGATCCCTGCGCTCGGTGGTCGACGCGGAAGGCCGCCGCGTACGCCGACGAACGAGGGCGCGGTCCGGTACAGCATGCGACGCCCGCGCCGCTCGGCCTCCTGAAGACCGAGGACGAGGACTTCGAGATCTGCGTCGTGCGCCGCGTTGCCGATGACGACTGCTCCCCGGGGAGCCGCGTCGAGGATCTCCGCCACCCGCTCGGGCCCTCCGCGACGGATGTCGGCGAGCGAGACCGACCGCACGTCGATCGAGCGGTCGCCGTAGCGCTCGCGCACCCACGCGGGAAGGTCCTCGCTGACGTAGCCGAACGTGAGGTCGCGTGCGAACTCGGTCCGGGCGGCCGGGACGTAGCGACCGTCGTGGTCGCGCACCCAGTGCACGTCGTCGACGGTCACGCGCCCCGCCTCCAGGAAGCACGGACACAGCAGGACACCGTCGGCCGCCGACTTCCCGCCGGAGCGGAGGCCGTCGGCCAGCGCGTCGGTCTCGGCCGGGAAGTGTCCCCGCAACGTCGAGTCGCTGCGACTGATGCAGCGCAGATCGACCTCCAGCTCTGACGCCAGACCCGCCAACCGGCGACCCAGGTCGGCGCCGAGGGCCTGCGCGTCGGCTGACGAGCGCGCGCGCGAGTTCGTCAGGACGAAGGCCGTCCCGCTCGGATGCTCGAGCGCCCAGCGCAGGTCCTCGTCGCCGGGCTCGATGACAACCGGCACACCGCTGACCGTCTGGGTCCCGGTGGGATCGTCGTCCAGCACGACGATCCGGGTCCGCCTCGAGCGGTTCTCCTCGGCGATGGTGGCTCGCGCGTCCGGGAGGATCAGCGGTGCGGGCGCGTGGTCGAGCAGCTCGTCGAGCGTGCGCGGGCGAACGGCGGGCTCAGGTCGGGATGACATTCCAGCCCCGTTCGTGGTCGCCGACGGCCTCGGGGCCGTCGTCGGTGACGATCACCGTGTCCTCGAGCTTGACGAACCCGACCTCGGGATCGGCGATGTGGGTCTCGACCGAGAGCACCATCCCCGCCGCCAACGGATCGTCGGCGTGCGCGGCGGGGTACCGCGGCGATCCCGTGGCGGTCAGGCGCGGCGCCTCATGCGTCAACAGCCCGGTGCCGTGGACGAGAAAGGACGCGCGATCCCGGGACTGCGTTCGAGCGATCTCCTCGCGGGCGACCTCGAACAGGTCCCCGCCCCGCCGTCCCGCTCGGCTCGCCGCGCGCACGGCCTGCTGCACCTCGTCGACCTCGGCCAGCAGCTCGAGCATGCGGTCCGTCGGTTCGCCGACGACGCCCATGCGCACGCAGTCGGCGACGTAGCCGCGGTAGCTCGTGCCGGAGTCCAGCGACACGATGTCGCCGACTCCGACCCGCTGGTCGGATGGTGCGCGGTCGTGCCGCGGCCCGGCTGCGACGAGGCAGTACGCAAAGTCGAGTCCGCGCGCGGTCTGTTCCACTCGCAGCCGCTCGGCGATTCGCGCCGTCGTCTCACCGGGCCGGACGGCCGTGAACGTGGCGAGCATCGCGTCCACGTTGGCGTTCGCCGACCGGCGGATCAGGTCGAGCTCGTCCGCCGTCTTGACGGCTCGCAGCGCTTCGAGCGGCTCGGCCGCGTCGACGATCTGCGCCGCGGGCAGCGCCGTCTGCAGCGCCTGCAGGGCTTCGGCGGGCAGGTACGCCGCTTCGACACCGATGCGTGCGCCGTCGAGACCGCGCCGGCGGAGCAGGCCGGCGGCGTGCTCTGCGGCGTCCCCGGCCCCCCACGACACGTTGTGGACCTCCGGCCAGATCGGCGCGGCCCTGGTCCCCCAGTCCTCGTTTCCGGCTCCGACGTAGAACGCCTGGTCGCGGCGTCCGGGCACGTACGCCAACACCGGCACGTAGCTGGTGAGGCCGATCGAGGGCAGCTTGTCGTACAGGAAGAACCGATAGCCGCCGAGCAGGTGGCGTGTGCTGTGAGGCGAGGTCGCCAGCAGCACGTCGACACCGTGATCGGCGAGCAGCGCATCCAGGCGG
>Ga0136617_10002938_pt1 | contig 15233 bp, 18 predicted proteins | sample AntDrymUQ3222106_2_FD_129672 | JGI IMG/M metagenome (GOLD analysis project Ga0136617, IMG submission 129672) | Polar desert sand microbial communities from Dry Valleys, Antarctica - metaG UQ322 (21.06) | ecosystem: Environmental > Terrestrial > Soil > Desert | place: Antarctica: Dry Valley... | reverse complement strand
TTTCGATGATCTGCGGAATTGATGTAAAGGTTTCTACATTATTCACGACCGTAGGCGACGCGTAAACTCCTTCCACGGCCGGAAAGGGCGGCTTCATCCGCGGATGCCCGCGATAACCTTCGAGCGACGACAACAAGGCGGTTTCTTCGCCGCAGATATAGGCGCCGGCACCTGTGTGCGTATAGAGGTCGAAAGAAAAATCGGAACCGAGAATATTATTGCCGATTAATCCGGCTTCGCGGCATTCATCGAGCGCGACATCCATTATGTCGATCAAATAATTGTACTCGCCGCGTGTATATATGTATCCGGTCTTTGCTCCGAGTGCGAAGGCCGCGATGATCATCCCCTCGATCATCGAATGCGGATCGCGCTCCATCAAATAACGGTCTTTAAATGAACCCGGCTCCGACTCGTCGGCGTTGCAGACCACATATTTGAGCTTTGGCGAATCCTTCGGGACAAACGACCATTTCATTCCGGTCGGGAATCCGGCACCGCCGCGCCCTCGAAGTGCAGATTTTTTGACTTCTTCAATAATATCTGCCGGGGCCATATTCATCGCCTTTTTTAGCGACTCATAACCGCCGGTTTCCCGATACACCTTTAGCGTGTGCCCATCCTTGATGTGCATTCGCTTTAACTGTAATGGATCGCACCCGATTGCCCTGATTTCCATAATCGTCGGCACGCAGGCACCCTTGCCTGCGTGTGGTTATCTAATAACCTCCGTCTTACACCGCAAAAGCGGCGTTTGCAGGCTGGGAGCCTGCGTTCCCACGACCTTTCTACGGACATGTATCCAAAATCTTATCAACCTTCTCCCTCGTCAGATCCTCGTGATAATCAAATCCGATCTGCATCATCGGCGCGGTACCGCAGCTTCCGAGGCATTCGACGAGCGAGACGGTAAACTTTCCGTCAGCGGTTGTTTCACCCGGATGAATTCCCAGCTTGCTACAAACGTGATCCGTTATCTCCGGTTCGCCCATGATCTTGCACGAAAGCGTTTTGCAGATCTGTATGTGATAGCGGCCGACGGGACGCAGATTGAACATCGAATAAAACGTCGCTACTTCCCAGACGTCTGTTACTTCAAGATTCAAAAACTTTGCAAGAAAATTCACGCCCGGATTATCGATCCAACCGCGCTCACGCTGAACGAGCATCAGCAGCGGTATCAACGCGGAACGGCTTCGCTCGGGCGGATATTTTACGAGATGCGAATCCATTTCCGCTATAATCTCTGACGAAAACTCCGCCACCTCGTCCGAGACGATAACCTTGTCCGTATAAGTTGTTGGTACTGCTGCTGCCATTCTTTAGTGAACCTAGGCTTCGATTAGTCCTACTCGTTCTTCCAGATTATCAATCCGTTTGTGATCCTCGATCGCCATTACGCCTACGTCTTTGAACTGTCCCGAGAGAATCTTTACGTCCGTGGTGAGAGAAGTCAAATTTCTCGTATTTTCGGTAAGTTTCGTGGTATTGTCGCGCAGTTCGTTTCTAATATCGCGAACCTCATTTCTAATATCGCGAACCTCCATTCGTAATTCGTCAATCCCGCCCACCGACTTCTGCATCTTTTGCAGCATCCCGGTTATTTCTTTAAATTTGTCGTCGTATTCTCCCGCCATAATGTTTCCTGCCTATCAATTTCTCGCAGTCCAATCTTCAGCCTACCCATGCCAAACTCCGATACATCGTCCGAGACTATGACTTGATCCGTATAACTCATTGGGACTGCTGCTGCCATATTCTATGTCGATAATTTTTCTTCCAACCGCAAAACGCGAACTTCAAGCTGGTCTAGTTCTTTGCGAAACTCAAAGTGCATTCCTGCACTTTCGTTGAGTTCATTCATCTCAAGCCGGATTTGCCGGGCCTCATTTTCGAGAGATGTAAGCTTCGTTTCCATCAAGCTCAATTTTGCTTCGACAATGGTGAGGCGTTTCTCGATCTCGATCACTTTCGAGGCAACATCAGCAAGTCGGCCATCGATGATGCGTAGCTGCTCGCCTTGAATAGCAAACCGCTCGTCGATGATGTCGAAACGCTTGTCATGCTCGTTCGACTTTCGAATGAGCGCTTGCAACGATAGCATCACCTCTGCCTGAAAATTTTCTGAGTACTCTTGCGCCATACTTTTGTGAAGGATCGTCTACCTATCGATTTCCCCTAGTACAATATCCAACGACCCGATAATTGCCACTACGTCCGCGACCATTTCGCCTTCGCTCATTACGGGCAGGGCGGCGAGGTTTACAAAGCTCGGGCCGCGGAAGTGAACGCGATCCGGTTTCGGGCCGCCGTTTGATTTCATATAGACGCCGAGCTCGCCTTTCGAGGCCTCGATCGGCATATAAACCTCGCCTTCCGGCACGTTGAAGCCTTCGGCGACGATCAGGAAGTGATGAATCAGCGAATCCATGTGTTTTCGCATATCGTCGCGGTCGGGAAGTACGACCTTGGGCGCGTCAGCTTTTGTCGGTCCGGGCTTTAGGCGTTCCAGCGCCTGGCGGACGATCTTGTGCGATTCTGTCAACTCGCGCATGCGGACGCGGAATCGCGCCCAACAATCACCATCGGTTTCGACGGGAATGTCGAAATCGTAAGTTTCGTATCCGCAGTACGGATTATGACGCCGCAAGTCTAGGCCAACGCCGCTGCCGCGCAGACAAGGCCCGGTCAAGCCCCAGTTGATCGCTTCGTCCTTATCGATTACGCCGACTCCCTGCGTGCGGCTTTGCCAGATGGTGTTTCCCGTAACGAGCGTTTCAAAAGTATCGAGTGCCTCGGGAAAGTCTTCCATAAACTGTCTAACGCGACGTTCGAATCCGGCCGGAAGATCCATCATCAGGCCGCCGATACGAAAATAGCTCGGCGTCATTCGCCCGCCGGAAGCGGCCTCGATCAGGTTCATTATCTTTTCGCGCTGGCGAAAACAGAAAAAGAACACGCTCATTGCGCCGAGATCGAGAGCACTGGTGCCGAGCCAGACCATATGCGACGCGATCCGCTGCAGCTCACACATCAGAACGCGGATAACCTGGGCCCGTTCAGGAATTTCGAGATTGAGAAGTTTTTCCGCCGCCATCACGTAAACCAAATTATTGCCGAGTGGATTCAGATAATCCATCCGGTCTGTGATGACAATACCTTGCTGGTATTTCTTGTATTCAAAGAGCTTCTCCATGCCCGTATGGAGATAGCCGATGTCGGGAATTGCTTTGACGACCAACTCACCGTCGAGCCGCAGATCGAGCCGCAAAACCCCGTGTGTCGAAGGGTGCTGCGGCCCCATCGACAAAGTCATTTCCGAATCAAGGGGCTGATCCGCAAGCTCGAATGGACTCGGAATGTTATTTACTGCGGTGCTCATCTTAATTTTGAATTTTGGATTTTTGGATTTTTGGATTTTTGGATTTGAAGATTGACCGCAGCGAGTCAATCCAGAATCCGTAATTTAAAATCCAAAATCAATTCATGCTGTACGGTTCATAACCTCTCAGCGGATAATCCTTTCTCAATGCATGCCCGTCAAAATCGCTCGGCAGCAGGATTCGTCGAAGATCGGGATGGCCGTCGAAAATAACGCCAAAAAGGTCGTATGTTTCGCGCTCATGCCAATCGGCGGTTTTCCAAATTGTCGTTACAGTCGGCAAGTTGGGCGCGTCCTCGCTCAATAGAACCTTCAAACGCAGGCGGTTGTAATGTTCGGTCGAAAAAAGATGATAATTGACCTCGAAACGCGGATCTTCCTCGGGGCCGCGGTCGGCTCCACACAGATCGGCCAGCATATCAAAACCATGCTTTGTCTTTAAAGCCCAGCAAACATCGACGATCGACTCGCCAGGAACATAGATCGTTACTTCGCCGAACGCCTCTTTCACTTCAGCGATCCAGGAGGCGTTGTCATCTTTCAATTTTTGCACAAATTCGTGAAGTTTTTCAGTCATATAAGTGAAAAGTTAAACCACAGAGACGCAGAGACACAAAGAAGAATATGTATCAAAAACTCTGTGCCTCTGTGCCTCTGTGCCTCTGTGCCTCTGTGTCTCTGTGGTGAAAGCTCATTACGACGAACGCCTTTTCTCGTGCCGAGACGGAATCGAATACGGCCGCGAAACTCGATCCTGCGCTACTTCGATCTCAGTTTCTCTTTCGAGCGCCGTACCTTCAGTAACGGGAAGCGTGCCAGGCACTATAGATACTCGCGATTCCGGCTCAAACGTATCCCGGCGGTCTTTCATCGATTCGTTCATAATCTTGTCCTGCAGCATCATTATCGCGTGGACGAGCATTTCCGGACGCGGCGGGCACCCCGGAACATAAATATCGACCGGCACGATCTTATCGACACCTTGTACGATAGCGTAGTTATCAAAAACTCCGCCGGAGGTTGCGCACGCGCCCATTGAAATGACCCATTTCGGCTCGGGCATCTGATCGTAAATTCGCCGTAGAACAGGAGCCATTTTCCGCGAAACACGCCCTGACACGATCATTACATCGGCCTGCCGCGGGCTTGCGCGAAAAGTCTCGGCACCAAAACGCGAAAGATCGTTGCGTGCGGAGACGGTGTTCATCATTTCTATCGCACAACACGCCAACCCAAATGTCGCGGGCCAGAGGCTCGATTTTCTTGCCCAATTTACGACGGCGTCCAGTTTGACGGTTACGACATCGGGCAGCGATTCAAATAATGTATTTTCTAAACCCATACGAATTAGTCCAGAGTCTTGAGTCGCGAATCGGAAGTTGGCGTCTGTCAATCTTGGTTCAGCTTTCAGACTCTCGACTCAGACTCCAAACTTTTCTATGCCGCAAGTTTCATCCCAGACGCTCTTTTCGTTTTCGCCATCTGTTTGGCTTCGGCGCGGGCTTCGGCACGTGCCTGCAATCCCCAATCGAAAGTGCCTTTTTTCCAGACGTAGATATAACCGACAATCAGCGTACCTAAAAATACCAGAATTTCGAGCAAAGCGATTGTGCCGAAGGCGATGCCGCTAATTCGCTCTTCCGCGAGGAGGCTTTTGAAAGCGACCGCGAACGGGATCATAAACAGTACTTCAATATCGAATAAAAGAAAGATAACCGCTACGGTGTAAAACTTTATCGAAAACCGGTCTCGCGCGGACCCGACCGGGTCTTTCCCGCATTCGTACGGCATCAGCTTGACCGCGGTTCTCTTGCGCGGACCGACCAATTGCGTGACCAGTAGCTGACTGCCTGCAAAGCCGATCGCAACGAGAAACATTATGCCTATCGGGGCATATTCCATCAGGCTGTATTCAGACATCTATACCTCATAAACCTGTTTGCAAATGTAAAAAATCCAAAAAAAATCACGTCGGGCTCTCGATAATACTTTGAGAATTTTGGCACAAGTCAATCGTAAGTTAAGCGTGATTTAGTGTCAAGGCAATGCATAATTTACGGGCTTTGAGAGGAGTTAAACCACAGGTACATTTCGCGGATGCCGGCTCCGGCATGCACACTTATTAATTGACCGTAAATGCTTCGCTGTGCTAATTTGATAAATAGCAGATGTGCCTGTGAATCCACATTTTTTGTCTTCTCCTGTCTCGCCAAGAACGCTGTGATTACCGGTTTCAATACAGATATCGAATTTGGGGGCGTAACTTATCACGTCCAAACTGAGGATAAAGGTTTGTCTAAGCCGATTATCCTGTCGTTGGTCTATGACCGCGGCACGATTCTGGCCAGTAAACGCGAGCCTTACGATGATCTCCTGTCAGCTGAAAAATTTGATGAAAAGCTCCTGGCAAAGCGGCTGCAAAAGCAGCATAAGCTGATCTGTGCGGCTGTCCGAGCCGGGCGGATCGAAGAACTTAAACAAATGACAGCTCGCGATTCCGAAGCTGCCAAACTGCCGGCTCGTCAGAAAGCTGCTGTTAAATCAACAAAGAGTCGTATCGACAGCATCAAAAAGCCAGCGGCGGATGTCTTTGAGACGAAAACGATCGAAGCCGGAATACCCATCCCAAAACCGGCTTTTGAAATGGGCGTGCAGCGACCGGCTAAAACGTTGGAAGAGCCGATTATCGAAAGTGTCATCGCAATCGAGGAAGAAATTATGCTTCCCGACGAAGCTGTGGAGATATTGAGTGAAATGAGCGGACAGGAACGTCCGGCAAACAATCGGCTAAATATCGAAATACTGGGCGAAACGAAGTTCAAGGGCGGTGAAAGAAATACTGTCTGGTTTATGGTTTGCCGGGGCAGCCATCGAAAAGTGGTCGCCGGCGCACAGATAATGGTCAAGATACTGGGCTCCAGCTTTCGCCCGGTTATTTTTCATGCCGCTACCGACATTAACGGTCTCGCAAATGTTAATCTCCAATTGCCGAATTTCAAATCGGGTCGCGCAGCTTTTCTTGTGCGTGCGATAAGCGACGGAGAAGAGATCGAATTGCGCCGTTCGATGATGCATGGCTAAAAAGTTCCGAGTTCAAAGTTTCGTGTTAAGGAACGGTTCTTAACTCGGAAATCAAACTTTAATTACTGCACTCTGTTACTGCCCTCGTTTCTGCCTCTACATTTGAATTCACGTCTCATTAATGCGAAAATCTAACAATAGCAGCGATGAAGGTTTTTATAAACGGTGAAGTAAAAAATATCCCGGAGGGGTTGAATTTGGATGAGCTTCTCCGGCATTTTTCTTTGCCCTCGCAGCGGATTGCGATCGAAATGAACATGTCGGTTGTCCGACGAAAGGATTGGGAGAAAATGAAGGTCAACGAGACCGACAAGATCGAGATAATTCATTTCGTCGGCGGCGGTTAAATTCGATCTGGGATTTTAGATTGCGGAGTGAAGTTTACTTTTCGGTATGCATTCAATTTATGACTCCTTTTTCATGAAGAATGATCCTTTCCAACGTTTGGATTTTTGACTTCCTTTGCGTTCTTCGCGGCTTTGCGTGAAAATTTAATAGAAATGTTAGACAGTTTCACATTAGCCGGAAAAACCTTCGGTTCACGTTTAATTATTGGCACCGGGAAATACCGTTCATTCCCGGAAATGCAGGCGGCGCATCTTGCTTCGGGTGCGGAAATGGTAACCGTTGCGGTAAACCGCGTTCCGCTCGATAGAAAAACTGAGTCGTTCCTCGATTATCTGGCCCCGCAAATGCAGATCCTGCCGAATACGGCCGGCTGTTACGATGCAGAGCACGCGATTCGCACGGCCCGTCTCGCCCGCGAAGCTTTGGAAACCGATTGGATAAAGCTCGAAGTTATAGGCGATCAGGTTACGCTTCTACCCGATAACGAACAGACGCTCGAAGCTGCAAAGGTATTGGTAAAAGAGGGATTTATCGTCCTGCCGTATTTTTCTGACGATCTTATAATGGCAAAAAAATTGCTCAACGCGGGCTGCCCGGCAGTGATGCCGCTTGCCGCACCGATAGGATCGGGTTTGGGCATTCAAAATCCATCAAACCTGAAGATTATGCGGGAGCAATTGCCGGATGCGATTATAATTGTCGATGCGGGCGTCGGTGTGCCATCGGATGCCGCGATAGCAATGGAACTTGGGGCCGATGCGATTTTAATGAACACGGCAATTGCCGAAGCAAAGAATTCAGAACAAATGGCCACGGCGATGAATTTCGCAGTCCAGGCCGGCCGGCTCGCATATCTTTCCGGCCGGATGCCCAAAAGGCTGTACGCGTCGGCGTCCAGTCCCCTTGAAGGCTCAATTAGGTAAATGATGAAGGTTCAAGTCTTATTCTTCGGCGCAACGGCCGGCGAGGTGAATGAGAGAGAAATTAAAATCCAGTTTGCGCAAGAGACTACTGCTAAACAGGCATTCGATAAGATAGTTGAAAAATTTCCCCGACTGAAGAATCACAGCCTACTTTTTGCTGTCAATCAAGAATATTTAATAGGTGATGAAGTTCTTCACGACGGTGACGAGCTTGCGATTTTTACCGCCGTTTCGGGTGGATAATATAGCCGCAAAAATAGCTCAAAATGGAAAAAAAGAATTTTTGAGGTTTTTGCGCTTTTTTGCGGCTAATTTCTTCTTATGGATTTTTTCCAACTTACAACCGAACCGATCGACATCCGTAAAGTAACCCGCCTTATTGTTCCTTCGGAATGCGGAGCGACGGTTACGCTGGACGGCTACGTCCGGCAGTTCACAAAGGGCCGCGTAACTCTTCATCTCATTTACGAAGCCTACGAGCCGATGGCGCTAAAGGAAATGCAGAAGCTTGTAACCCAGGCTCATGAGTTGTTCGAGATTTCAGTCATTGGTATTGTTCACCGGCTCGGGAAGCTCGAGATCGGCGAAACCAGCGTCGTAATCTCTGTAGCCGCACCGCACCGCACCGCAGCGTTTGCAGCCTGTGAATGGCTTATCCGCGAATTAAAGCGAACGGTTCCTATCTGGAAAAAGGAAGTTTATGCGGACGGGGAAGTTTGGGTCGAAGGCGAGTCAGAACCACCTGCGGCTTAAAAATTAGTTCAAAGCTTAATGTTCAAGGTTCAAAGCAAAGTTTTAAGTTCCCGATTTATATCTTAAGCTGAAAACTTGAACTTGGAACCGGGAACTTTAAACCTGGAACTTCGAACTTTTATCTTCAGCCACCCGCCACCGAAAGTGGTTCTGACAAATCCATAGTTTTCCTTGCCTTTAGCACCAATTCGTCAAAATGGTTTTCTAAATTCAGATTAGTTCCGCGAAGTCCCGCGACCACTTTTTCGCCCCATTCAATATATTCACATCTTCGCTGCATATCCCAATCCGGCGGAGGATTTTCAGTTACATCGCGTATATTGCTGATCTTGTCCGTGAGCTTTACCAGTTTCGCACCGTGCGATAAATGCGGGGCGTGTTGGATCTGAAGCTCTTTGCGTCTCTCTTTCGGCAGCGATTTGTCGTCCGAAAGCTCCAAAACCATCCCGCAAACCTCGGAACCGAAACGCTCTATAATTTCCTCTTTCGTAGTTCCGGTATCTTCGATCGTGTCGTGCAATGCAGCGGCGATCAGGACGTTAAAGTCTTCTACCTTTCCGATGTTAGTCAATAAATTCAAGACTTCGAGGGGATGGTTTATGTACGGATTTCCGTTGCCCTTGCGGGTCTGGCTGCGATGCTTTTGAGCAGCAAAATAGGCGGCATCGGCTAGTTTGGCTAGAGTGGACATAAAAGCTTTGAAAAGTCGAGAAAGTCTAACGGTCACTTCCCAGTTTCCGTTGATATAAACAATTTTAAGTTCCGTTAGGAACGACCTATTTTTAAGCCGTTCCTAACGGAACTCAATGCAATTTATTGATCAACCAACTACAGACCTAACGCTCCCTAAGGAGCTAAAATCACTGTGTCCAGAACTTAGACTTTCCCGACTTATTTAATAACTTCAATCGCCAGCGTCTGCTGGCCTGAAATTATAAACTCGGCCGGCGCGACTTCCAATTCGCTGACGACAGTCTGAACCGCGGGTTTAATTCCGCCTGCGGTTCGGTCGTTATTCAAGGTTGCCAATACCGAGGGCGGCAGGTTCGGCATTTCGCTGGCACCGATGATCGCACCGGTGGTCGTGCGGAGAGTTTGTGCGTAAAGGCGGTCGGGAAGCTTTATTTTGTTGATGGTTTTTATTAACTCCGCCAGATCGCGCGGCACAAACTGCTGCATTGCCGAAGCTTGCTGGATCGAATTGCCGTCGCCGACCGTTATCGAAAAAACTCCCGTGGGCGTATCAGCCGGAATTTTAACCGGGATTTTCTGCATAAATATCGTTCCAGAATTCGTCCGTGCAAACGCCTGTATCTCGATTGTTTCGCCGGCCTTTACCTGCGTGCGGTCGAGTGAAATCCTTTCCAACGTGGCGGTCCTGCTTCCATCACTCGAAGTCAGATCGATTACTAGGCCGCTGATTTCCATTCCTTCAAAGCGGCTTCTCACCAAAGCTGCGACGGGAATCGCGACCGAGGCAGCCGCATGCTGCGTCGCTTGCCCGCCCGCGAACCGGCGCTGTATCCTTACCGGTTCCTGCCCGTGAATTTTGATCTCGCCGCTCACTTCGACGGTCGAATCTCCTATGCTTCGTTCCTGTGCAACCGCCGCGTTGTAAACCGCTATATTCAAAAGGAGCGGCGTAAGAAAATCGTCCCTGGCGACTTCAAAATTCAGCGTGTCGGTTTGCCCGCGGCTCGTTTCGATATTGATCGTTACAGGTATCATTTTCGGCGATTGTCCGAGATTTCCGTAAACTCCAGTCGCACGGTCCTGTGTCATCGTTCCGACCATCGAATCGGGGACGGCAAGCTTAAAAGAATTGGCGATGTTTGGAATAACGGTTACTACATGCGATTCAGACATCGGCAGATCAGAGATGCCGAGGCTCAAAAACGGATGCCCGAAAGCGTAAATTTTCTCGCCGTCACGCCAGGTTACGGTTCCGGCCGCCGCCAGGCTGTAATCGCCGCGCGTCAAATGCATCGACACCGAATCGCCGCCGAGCAGCGTGGTTTCATCGGCTTTTTTTAACGGCGTTATCGCGGCCGCGCCGCCTACCGCCGAAACGGGTATCAGCCCAGCCTGCAGCAACTGCGGTGCGAATAAATTCAACGCTTCCTGCGTAAAACCTGTAAAAGTTACCGGCGTCGCAATCGGTTGGAATGATTGGCCCGCGACCGCCATAAGGGGCGAATTCAAATTGACTCCCGACAAAAGAGCATTTGTAACGGCGGCGCTCTTCGGAAAATCCGGACGCCAGTTTGTCGATGCCAGCTCAGCAAAGGAAACAGCGCGAGGCTCGACAGCTTTGGACTTTACGACCTGTTTTTTCTCGAAAATGGCGATCATTTGCTCTATCGGGGTTATACCGCAAATGGGTTCCTTGGAAAACGGAAAGCTGTAAGAGATCGCACCGACCAACTTGCCGTTTATATAAACCGGCGAGCCTGACATTCCCGCGAAAACGCTTGTCCGATCCGCGCTGCCGCCACTCAAACGCCCAACTATTAAGTCCTGTTTCGGGCCGATTCCTCCGGGCACGATCCCCAATATTTCGACATTGAACTCTTCGGGCTCGCTGCCGCGGAAAACAGTTCGGGCCGTGCCGCGCATTCCTTCCCTCACATCGGACAAAGGCAAAAACCTGGTGTCAGCGCCTGCGGAACCCGCAGGTTTGCTTTGGATCTGAGCGCTAATACAAATGCAGAAAGCCGAAAGCAGCGTGAAAAAAGTAACAATTTTTGCGTTGGTCATTGTTTAAATATCTTCCTTTATACCTTATATTTATGTTAACATTTTGATGGCATATCTAAAAGCCTTTTTTCTTGGGCCTGCGGTTAAAGACACTTACCAAGTATATTCGGTTGCAATTTCTTTCTCACCTTTTAAATTATGGCAAAATCTAAACGTCTGGTTAAGAGTTTTTATAGGCTCTTGCTGCCCGTTGCGGTCCTTGTAATTGTTGCCGTAGTAGGAGCCTCGGTTTGGTTAACGCACGAAACTTCACATCCGGTGGTCGCGGATTATCTGGTTACTCCCGCAAAATACGGTCTGCTAAGCTCGCGGGGATCACAGGTAACCGATGAAACATGGACAAACCGCGACGGTTCTGCCGCACGCGGTTGGCTCCTTCGCGGTGACGAGAATTCACCGGCTGTTGTGCTGCTTCACAAATACGGAGCGGACCGCTCACACGTTCTAAATCTTGGGGTAAAGCTCAATGAAGCGACCAATTTCACTGTCTTAATGCCCGATCAGCGCGGCCATGGACTGAACCCTTCCGTGAAATATACATCGTTCGGCGGATGTGAATCCGACGATACGGCTTCCGCAATCGAATTTCTACGCGGTCAGAAGTCGCTGTCCCTGGTTCCGCTGGTCGGGCAGGAGATCGGTATTTACGGGCTTGAGATGGGCTCACTGGCCGCACTTTCGGCTGCTTCAAAGGATGAAACCGTCAAAGCACTGGTGCTCGATTCGGTCCCGAAGGATTCCGGCAGCTTGATTGCATCCGTGATTGATAAAAAATTCCCATTCGCCAGTTCGATAACTTCAAAACTTGCCCAACTCGGTTCCTATCCTTATTTTTACGAAGGCTGCTATTCGCGCGTCCCCGTTTGCGATTCGGCAAAGACAATGAACAATAGAAAGACTTTGCTGCTCGCCGGTCTGGACGCTCCGGATTTTCAACATTCTACGTCGGACTTAGGCGAATGCTTTCCGGACAGTACTCAAACCGATGTGAAAACCGATCTCAGCCCGTCGGGAATAAGTGTGATAAATGCGTCGGTAGAACTGTCTGAAGCATACGACCAGCGGGTGATCGATTTTTTTAGGCAAAACCTCGGCGGTCAGTCCATAACCGTGGCGGAAACATTAGATAAGTAAGATTTGGAACGCTGGATTACGCGATTCTTTCGTGCTTCGCACTCATTTCAAGCTGGGAGCCAGCGTTCCGGCATTTAAGGAAATAAGTCTCAACTGACCCCTTACCAACCTATGCTCTTTATGACACTGTGCTTAACTCATAGAATATGGGACAAATCCTAATTGATATTCCAAGTAACAAAACACGCCGCTTCTTAATTACGACACGCGAACAAGCCGACGTGCTTTTAAAGGTTCTTGAAGACATCGGCATACCCGTCAAAGCAAATCCGGCCAGGCTTTCACGCCAAAAGCTTGAGGATTTGCAGGATTACCGCGACGGTAAAAAAGCGTTGGAAGAAATGCGGCGCACCGGCGTGAGCTTCACGGTTGACGAACTTCGCGAAAAATACGGGCTTGTATTACGGCATACCGTGTTGAAATTTCGCCTGCCGTTGACCGCGACTTACCCCGAATATCCAAAGCCGATAAAAAGAGAATCCTCGATAAAATCGAATCCCTTGCAGCCAACCCGTTGCCGGTCGGAGTAGTAAAACTAGTCGAAGGCGACATTTCCTATCGATTGCGCATTGGCGATTTCCGTATAATCTACGAAATTTAAAAAAAACTGCTTATCACGGTTCTCCGAGTTGTCCATCGAAGCAAAGCTTACTAAGCGAGTCATTCCTTTATCCGCGGGTGGATTTCCAGCCGCAGGCCTACCACGGATCCAGATTTCTCACCGCTTTTATAATTCAATCTTCTTATCGCTGTGCCCGTTGGTCTGTGCAGCTTTGTGAATCTCGGCGCTTTCTTCCATTTTCCCCACCGCTTGTTCCAAGATTCCGCGAAGCCTGTTTAGCCGCTGCGTCGTTGAGTCCATAGTCAGCAATTCATATTTTAGCTCGTTATCAAGATTGAAGGCGGCCGTAACGAGAAACGACAACTGCTCAGGATCGGACTGCTGAATTTCCGGGAATTTCCCCCGATTTCCGCTCAGGTCGAATGCGGCTCGAGCGACGCGTTCGAAAAGTTGAAATATATCGTCGGCCGCAGGTTTGAGCAAACCTTCGTCTTCGTTTATATCTTCGAAAAATTCTACCTCTGCCATTAGATACGGCGTGCCTATGTCGATATAGTCCAACAAACGGTAACGAATAACGCCGGCCGTTAAAATATTGGAGCGCCCGTCCGGCATCATTTGTACCTCACGAATCTCGGCGACGCAACCGATTGAGCCGGCCGCCGGCCGCTCGGCAAAGCTCTCCTTGGGATCAAAATAAGAAAGCCCGAAAAGTTTATGCGTCAGTTCGACATCTTGAAGCAATTGCTGATAACGCGGCTCAAAAATATGAAGCGGCAGCATCTCGTTCGGCAGCAAAACAAGCGGCAAAGGAAAAAGAGGCAATTGCCGCAGCCCAAGAACTTTTTCGGAAGCTTCGGACATAAAATAGAGTCGTGAGTCTGGAGTAGAGAGTCATAAGTCTGAAAGGAGGCGTATATATTTCTTGGCGTCAGACTTCAGACTCTCGGTTTCAGACTGTTTTTGAGGCTATAAACTCAACGATCTTTTCCGGATCCTCATCGCTCAACGCGAGACGTTTTGCGCCGATTACCGCATCGGAAATATCTTCAATCCGCGTTTTGTAACGATTATCGCGCATAATCAAATCTTCAATGACGCGGCGTTCGAGTTTTTCGCGCGTTGCGTCTTCCGGCATATCCGCGGCAACTGCATATTCAACCGGACTGGTAAAGTTTTTTATACGAATGTGCAGTGCATCGGTCAGTTTTTGAGCTTCTTCGCGGATTTCTTTTAATGTTTCAGTAAGCGACGCCTTAATACCAAGCTTCCCGAGCAGCTTAATTTCGATAATCGGCTGCGGTTTACCTTCTTCGGCAATACGCGCCTCGTTTCTAACTTTCTTTAACGCATCTTCAACAATATCCTTAGTATCGGCATAACCCGAAACATCAAACGAAAGTCGTTGAAACGGACGCTGTCGATAATCTTTTAAATGAGTTGCCGAGACCCGATTATTTTCATCGACCTCGACAAGAAACGCTCCGCGCGTTTCGCGGTATTCGTCAATGCTCGTAACTTCCAGCGAGCCCGGATTAAACGCCCAATTGTCGATCTCGTAATGCATGTGCGTATGACCGAGCCCGACGTAATCGGTAACCGCCTTTAGTTCCTTCAACGCGGCAATCGAGAGCGCGGGAATCGGATGCGTCTGATGTCCTTCGACGTCGGTGTGCAGCATCAAAATATGAAATGCCCCGTCGCGTCGATTCTCCTTTATAGCTGTCGTGAGCATCGGAATAGCCCAATTCGCAGACGCGCCGTACCAATGCGAACCGAAAATCCGGGCACGTCCTATGTCTATATAACCACCACGCTTGTCTTCCTCATCCCAAACCTTGTAGGTCATCTTGCCGTCAATATTTGTCGGCTCAAGCAGGTATAGGAGATTCCAATTGGCCAATGAGCGTAGCCAGCTGTATTCGCTGTCGCTGTGTTTTTGGTCGTGATTGCCTTCGATGGCGACGATTGGAATTCCGGCTTCCTTTAATAGGTCAAGGCCGGCGACCGCGTAATTCATCGTCTCCGGCGGGACGATGCGTTTATCAAAAAAATCTCCGCACATTATCACGAAATCGACATTTTCTGCAATGGCGTATCGTTCCAAAACATCGATCCACGCATCAAAAAAATCTCGAGGGCTTTCGGAAAGCTGATAACGCGTGCAGCCTAGATGCACATCCGAAATGTGGAGAAATTTCATATATCGATTATAACAGGCTAGGTGGCGGAAACACGACCGGTAGGGAGTGTGTTCAGTTTTTATTAATCCGGCTTTTGCGGTAAATTGAAA
>Ga0136617_10002937_pt1 | contig 15237 bp, 15 predicted proteins | sample AntDrymUQ3222106_2_FD_129672 | JGI IMG/M metagenome (GOLD analysis project Ga0136617, IMG submission 129672) | Polar desert sand microbial communities from Dry Valleys, Antarctica - metaG UQ322 (21.06) | ecosystem: Environmental > Terrestrial > Soil > Desert | place: Antarctica: Dry Valley... | reverse complement strand
CAGCACCGCCATCAGCACCGCGTAGGACTGACAGAGCCCGGCGTAGCGCCTACGTTACGTTGCCGTAACAAGCGGGCGGTTCAGTGCTTCGACGTCGCGAGCAGGCCCGCCAGGCCCAGGAAGACGCCGCCGACGGCGCGGTCCAGGCGCCGCCGCGCACGCTCACGCAGGCCGGCCGTCCGCAGGCGCTGGCCGGCGAACGCCCAGCCCGTCGCGGCGGCGAGCTCGAGTGCGATGTACACGAGCCCGAGTACGACCAGCTGCCCCGCGACGGGCTCGCGGCGATCGACGAACTGCGGCAGGAAGGCGGTGAAGAGCAGCAGCGCCTTCGGGTTGGCGGCGACCGTGAGGAACTCGCGCCGCGCGCGCACGAGCCGACCGGCGGCGACCGCTGCAGCCGGGGACCCGGGGTCCGTGACGGAGCGGGCGACGATGCTGCGCACGCCGAGGTAGGCGAGGTACGCGACCCCCGCCCACTTCACCGCTTCGAACACGGCCTGAGACCGGGTGAGGACAGCGGCCAGGCCGGCCGCCGCAAGCGCGAGCATCACGACGAACGCCGTCAGCCGGCCGGCCAGCGCGATGACGGCCTCGCCGGCGCCGAAGCGCATCCCGTGCTGCAGCGCCAGGACGTTGTTCGCACCCGGCGAGAGCGCGACGAGCACCGCCGCCGGCACGAAGACCACGAGCTGCGCGAAGGAGACCATGCGACGGGTCCTACCCGCAGCGCCGATGCCGGCGCGCGGTGTTCAGCGCGGCAGGCCGCAGGTGTCGATCGCGACGCGCCGCACGAAGCGCGACAGGCGCGGCAGGATCGGCGGGCGCTGGGCGGTGTCGGGATAGCGCAGGGTCCCCTGCTCGGTCTGCACGGCGAAGCTGAAGATCTGCGCCGGCGGCGCCTTCGGCACCTTGACGGCGCCCGCCTGCACGTCGAGCAGCTCGCGCCGGATGTCGCGTGCCTCCAGGATCTGCGCGCTCGTCAGGTCCTTGACCGGACCGTCGTTGCAGCGCGTGGTCTGATCGGAGACGAGCAGGTTGAGCTTCGCGCCGGGGACCGTGCCATCGCGCTTCATGACGAACAGGTCGGGTGACGGTGTGCCGCATCCGATCGCGCCCGCGGCGAGCAGCGCGACGCTCGCGACCGCGAGCGCGGCGCGCCTCACGCGGCCACCGCCACGCCGCCGCGGCGGGGATCGCCCGCGCCGCTCAGCTCGCCGCTGCGCGGGTCGCGGCAGACGGCTTGGACGCCGCCGAAGAACATGCTCTTGGCGCGGAACTTCTGGATCTCGTGCGGGTCGCAGCGCAGCTCGCCGAGCGGGATCCCCGGCTCCGTGTAGATGACGCCGTCCTCGAAGTGCACGCGCGGCTCGGCCAGCGCGGCCCCCGGCGGAAGGCCGTGGTCGACGACCGCGACGATCGTCTGCAGCAGCGCCGAGCGGATCCGGTTGGATCCCGACGAGCCGAGCGCGACCTCGACCTCGCCGTCCACCGTCACGACGGTCGGCGACATCATCGACGGCATCCTGCGCCCCGGCGGCGCGTGGTGGAAGCCGAGCGGGCTGAGGTCCTCCTCGCCCATGATGTTGTTCAGGTGCATGCCGGTGCCGGGCACGACGATCCCCGAGCCCTCGCCGTTCGTGCAGGTCACCGCGCATGCGCGACCGGCCCCGTCGAGCACCGAGATGTGCGTCGTCGAGCCCAGCCGCGAGCCGAGGAAGCGGCCAGCGAAGCCGTGCTCGCCGAGCCCGTCGACGAACTCCGGCGTGCGCTCGGACTGCGCCTCCTCCATCGACACGACGATCGACCGCAGCGACGGCGGCGACGGCGCCTCGTCCAGGCGCCCGAGCGCGAGCGCGAGCAGGATCCCGCCGGCGGACGGCGGCGGGTTCGTGTACACCTCGCGGCCGCGGTAGCGCATGCACAGCGCCGTGCGCTCGATCGGCTCGTAGCGGCGCAGGTCCTCGGCGGTCAGCGCGCCGCCGCGCTCGGCGATCCAGGCGACGACGGCGTGCCCGATCTCGCCGTCGTAGAACGGCTGCGCCCCGTCGGCGCCGAGGCGCTCGATCGCGTCGCCGAGCGCCGGGTCATGCCAGCGGTCGCCCTCGGCGAGCAGCGCCGTGGCCGGCGCGTAGATCGCCCCGCACTCGGCCGTCGTGCGGAGGATCGCCTCGAGCAGGTGGACCACCTCGGCCTGCTGGGCGTTGACGACGACGCCGTCGCGCGCGAGCGCGGCGGCGGGCGCTGCGAGGTCGGCGAGCGCGCACGAGCCCCAGCGGCGCATCGCCGCGTCGATCCCGGCGGGGTTGCCGTAGGCGCCGCAGGAGGCGGCGCCGACGTGGAAGACCTGGCGCGCGTCGCCGCCGAAGTCGACCTCGACGGGCACGAGCGCCGCGCGATCCTCCGCACGCGCCCCGTGCCCCGGCGCGGCGACGAAGAAGTCCAGCAGCACGGGCTCCTCGCCGGGCGCGGCGACGAGCATGTAGCCGCCGGCCCCGGGGCCGCTCAGCAGCGGCTCGGCGACCCAGGACGTCAGCATCGCGGCGACCGCGGCGTCGACGGCGTTTCCGCCTTCGCGCAGCACGTTCGCGCCGGCCTGCGCGGTCAGCGGGTGGCCGGCGGCGACGATGCCCTGTGCGCGCTCGTGCACGGCACGAGGCTAGCGGCGCCGCCAGCGATCCACGCCTGCTCCGCCTCGCCGGCGGTCACGAATGCGCTCGTTTTCGGGTCGTTATCGATGGTCATCGCGGTGTACCGGTAGCATCAGCCGACAGTCAGATCGAGTGCCTTTGAGAGGGATGAGCGCACGAGTGACACTTATGGGGAGCATTTGTTGAGCGTCCGTGGCGGCCAGCCGGATCACGCTGTAACACCGCGTAGCTCGACAAGTATTACCCGGTTCGCGCAATTTTGTGCGAGTCGTTCCCAACGACGACGTCCAGGCAGCAGCACTGACCGGCCTCATGCAAAGGGACCACTGCGGCAAGGTGGCGATCATCTACGACGGGGGGGACTACAGCCAAGGGATGTCAGTGCTCATGAGCCTGATCGCTGGCCCGCAGCGCATCTTCAGCGAAGACGTCCGGCCCAACGAACGCCCCGAGCGCTACAGGAGGCTGGCGCAGAGCGCCAAGCACCGCGGGGCTGACTGCTTTGTCTACATGGGCGCCGACAACCCGAACACGTTCGGGATCTTCGAGGCCTTCGCCAACGCGCTTGGAGAGGACGCATGGCTGTACGGCACGGACGGCGTCAACCAGTCCAGCCTGAAGGATGACAACGGCGGTCTGGGAACGTTCGCGAGCCGCGTCAGGCTGATGGCGCCACCGCGTGACCTCGGCCGCTACCGCGCGTTTGAGGCGCGATTTGAGAACGCGTACAACGACGCCGTCCCGGATCCATACGTGGTCTATGGCTTCGAGGCGATGAGGCTGGCGCTGGATGCGATCCGGGAATCGGGCAGCGGTGCGCGCGCGGACATCCTCGAACAGCTCAAGAGCACCACGGAGCGCGACAGCCGGCTCGGCACGTACTCGATCGATAGCAGCAGCGGAGACACGACCCTGACCGACTACGACTACTTGACCTTCGAGGGCGGCAGGTCGAACCCCCGCAGAGCCGTCCCACGGGACGAGCTGAAGAAGAGCGTCGCGGCCCTCCGCCAGCGCAAGAAGTAGACGCGGGCGCCTGCGCGCGGCGCAGAGCCGAGGCCACGTCGCACCGCGTCAGCGGCGGCGCGGCAGGTACTCCGGCACGTCGAGCTCCGTGACGCCCAGGCCGCCGCTGCGGCGGGCGATCGACTGTGCGGGCTCGGGCGGCAGCGGACGGTACACCTCGCGCTCGCGCTCGCGCTCGCGCACCGGAGCATGCGCGCGCGAGGGCGCGCGCGTCACGCGCGGCTCGCCCCTGGGCTCCTGGAAGCGATTCGTCGTCGGCGCGCCGCTGTAGCGGGTCGCGACGACCGTCACCCAGACCTGGTCGTCGAGATCCTCGTCGACCATCGCACCGAAGATGATGTTCGCTTCCGGATGGGCCGCCTCGGAGACCGCCTTGGCCGCCTCGTTGATCTCCCACAGCGACAGGTCGCGACCGCCGGTGATCGACAGCAGGATCGAGTGCGCGCCCTCCATGCTCGTCTCCAGCAGCGGCGACTCGACGGCCTTCTTCGCCGCGTCGACGGCGCGGCTCTCGCCCGTGCCCATGCCGATCCCGAGCAGCGCGTTGCCGGCGTCGGCCATGATCGTGCGCACGTCGGCGAAGTCGAGGTTGATGACGCCGGGCAGCGTCACGAGATCGGAGATGCCCTGCACGCCCTGGCGCAGGACGTCGTCGGCGACGCGGAACGCCTCGACCATCGAGGTCTGCTTGTCGAGCACTGAGAGCAGGCGGTTGTTCGGCACGACGATCAGCGTGTCGACCTCCTCCTTGAGCGACTGGATGCCGGCCTCGGCCTGCTCGCGCCGGCGCGAGCCCTCGAAGCCGAACGGCTTCGTGACGATGCCGACGGTCAGCGCGCCGACCTCGCAGGCGATCCGCGCGACGATCGGCGCCGCGCCCGTGCCCGTCCCGCCGCCGGCGCCGGCGGCGATGAAGATCATGTCCGAGCCCTTCAGCAGCGCCTTGATGCGGTCGTACTCCTCCATCGCGGAGGCGCGCCCGAGCTCGGGGTCCGAACCGGAGCCCAGGCCGCGCGTGAGCTGCGAGCCGATGTGCAGCGTGATGTCGGCGAGCGAGTCCTGCAGCGACTGCAGGTCGGTGTTGATGGCGACGAACTCGACGCCCGCGACCTGCGCCTCGACCATCCGGTTGATGGCGTTGGAGCCCCCACCGCCGACGCCGACGACGCGGATCACCGGCTGCCCGGCGGGCTTGGCCTGGCCGAAGGGGACGGGACGAGCGGCCGTGTCGCCGCGTGCGAAGACGTCGTCGACCGCCGGCTCGGCCATCGTGTGGCGGATGCGCTCGGCCGCGGGCGTCGCGGGCTCGGGGCGCTCCATCAGGTTCTCGGGCAGCTCCGAGGAGAAGGCCGAGCGCAGGCGATCCTGCGGCGTAGGGATGTGCGGGTCGTCGTCCTCGAGCGCAGCCGGCGCGCCGGACAGCGACGGGTGCGGGACCTCGCGTGGCGGGATCTCCTCGATCGGCGTCGGCTCCGGCGCGCGCCTGGCGGCCGCGTCGGCGGCGGCGACCTCCTCGCGCTCGCTCTCGGCCTGCTTGGCGTCCTCCTCGGTCTTGCGGAAGAGCGCGGCCAGCGGCCCCTCCCTCATGCTCGCGCGCTTACCGGATGCCATGAGAGAGAACCTCCTTCGCGAGATCGCGGTAGGACTGGGCGGCCGTGCCGTCCGGGTCGTACTTCAGAACGGACATGCCCTTCACCGGCGCCTCCGCGAAGCGCACCGTCTTGCGAATGCGCGACGCGAACACGCGGTCGCCGAAGTTCTCCTCGAGGATCTCGATCGCCTCCTTGGCGTGGATCGTGCGCGTGTCCATGAGCGTCGGGAGAATCCCCTCGATCTCGACGTCGGGGTTGAGGTTCTCGCGGATCATCTGGAGCGTATTCTGCAACTGGATCAGCCCGCGCATCGACAGATACTCGCATTGGACGGGGACGATGACCTTGTGTGCCGCAGTTAGCGCGTTAATCGTGAGCAGCCCGAGCGACGGCGGCGTGTCGATGCAGATGAAGTCGTAGTCGTCCTTGACGGCGGCCAGCGCCTTGGAGAGCGAGCGCTCGCGGCCGATCTGCGTGGACATCGCGATCTCCGCGCCCGCGAGGTCGATCGACGCGCAGGCGACGTCGATCTCGCGCCTGCGGACGACCTGCTTGATCGGGATGTGATGCACGAGGACGTCGTACATCGACAGCTCGAGCGTGTCGGGGTCGATCCCCTGCGACATCGTGAGGTTGCCCTGCGGATCCATGTCGACGCACAGCACGCGATGGCCCTGCTCGGCGAACGCGGCGGCGAGGTTGAGGGTCGTCGTCGTCTTCGCCACGCCGCCCTTCTGGTTGGCGAAGGCGATGATCCGAGCCTGCTTGGGCTCGTCAGAGCTATGGAAACCGGACACGGGGCCTTATTCGCACGCGCTCCGGCTATTCCTTCACGAGCGTGACGGCGAGCGACCGACCCCCCGTCATCCGTGTCCGTCGGCGCCGGCCGGGAGCTCTCCGCGCACGGCGAGGAGCGCGGCGGCGGCCTCAGGGCAGGTCGAACTCGCCGTCCTTGGCCCCGGCGACGAAGGCGCGCCATTCGCGGGGGGTGTAGACGAGGGCGGGCCCGCCGCGGTCCTTGCTGTCGCGGACGGCGACGCGGCCGTCGGCGAGGAAGGCGGTCTCGACGCAACCTGCCTCCTCGGTGCTGTGGCGGCTCTTGCGCCAGTCGGCGCCGGTCAGGTCGGGATCGGACATGTGCGGTCGGCTCCAGTCGTCAGGTCATCTCGTCGGCGAGTCGCGCGATGATAGCGGCCGACTCCTGCGCCGAGAGCGCGACCGCCTCGAGGCGGCGCCACGCCTCACTGAAGGGCTCGGTGCGCTCGAGGTACATGATCCCGCCGCGGGTCTCCAGGAAGACGACGTCGTCCTCGCCGCGGAAGTGCAGGACGTCGAACGCGCTGCTCATGCTGGCGTGCCCGCCGGCCGCGAAGGGGATCACGCGCAGCTCGACGTTCGGCAGCTCGGCGCGCTCGAGCAGATGCTCGAGCTGGGCGCGCATCATCGCGGGGCCGCCGACGGCGCGACGCAGCACGGCCTCGTCGAGGATCGCCGAGAGCCGCAGCGGCGCCTCGCCCGTCAGCCGCCGCTGGCGCAGGTCGCGGGCCGCGACCGCGCGCTCGATGCGCTCCGGCGTCGCGGTCGGCAGCCGGGCCATCAGCAGGGCGCGGGCGTGGTCGGCGGTCTGCAGCAGCCCGTGGATTCCCGCGATCTGGAACGTCTCGACCTTCCACGCCCGGCTCTCGAGCCAGACGTGATCGGCGACGGCGACCGACAGGTCAACCTCCGACGGGCCGTGCTGCCGCGCCTCCTTGGCGTGGCGCATGAGCGTCTCGCGCTCGTCGTCGCGGACGCCGTAGAGCTCGAGCATGTAGTAGAGCTCGCCGGGGTGCGGGATGAGGTCACCTGACTCCCAGCGGCTGAGCGTGCTCGCCGCGCGCTCGATGCGCTCGGCCACCTCACCGCCCTTGAGCCCGGCCGCCACGCGGTGCTCGACCAGCCGCGTCCCGAGCCATCGCCCGCGCATCGTCGAGCGGTCGATACCGACCCGGAGCACCATCGGCGGCGGCGCAGAGTCTTCGCGGTGCGCACTCGTCATCTCGGTCACTGGTCCTGTCTCCTACCTGTTGCTTGCGTGCCTGACGCACGCCAGAAAGTTCGCTTATGCTCGGAACATGGCTGGAAGATACATGTCACGTAGTGGATCTTCGCAATTTGCGTAGTCGGTTCTTCGCCATTTGCGTAGGCTCGGTCAGCGACGCGCCGGGCTTGCGCGACCAGGCCAGCAGGACGCGCAGCTAGCATCTGCGCCGGATGATCAGCTACTGGGATGACGTGCCATGGGAAACCCATGAGCACGGCTCGCTGCGCTTCGAGCGCCAGGCGCTGAGCCGGCCCCGCGGCGGCGCGGGCGTGACGCTCAGCCGCTACCGGATCGCCGCCGGTGAGCGCTCGATGCCCCAGCACGTGCACATCGACGAGGAGGAGCTGTTCTTCGTCCTCGCGGGCTCCGGCTACAGCTGGCAGGGCGACGCCGTCCACGAGGTCCGCGCCGGCGACCTGATCGTCTATCGCGCCGACGGCGAGCCGCACACGCTGCTCGCCGGCGAGGGCGAGGCGCTGGAGGTGCTCGCCTACGCGAGCGGCTCCCCCACGCAGCTGACGCTGCTGCCGCGCGCAGAGGTCGCATGGGTGGGCTCGCGCTGGCTGCCGCAGGACGCGCCGCACCCGTTCTTCGCCGAGCCGCCGGTCGACGAGCTGCCGCCCGTCGCTCCACGCCCGTCCACGATCGTCGCGCTCGCCGACGTCGAGCCGACGCTGCAGGACCGCGGTCCGGTGCGAAGCACGCGCCGCGACCTCGGCCGCGCCGCGGGCTCGCGGCTCAGCGGCCTGCGACACCTCACCGTCGCACCCGGCCGGCGCTCGTCGGTGCGCCACTGCCACTCGCACGAGGACGAGCTGTTCATCGCGCTCGAGGGCGACGGCGTGCTGCTGCTCGGCGACGAGCGCCACGCCGTGCGGCCCGGATCGGTCGTCGCGCGGCCGCCGGCGACCGGCGTCGCGCACGCCTTCGAGGCCGGCGCCGGCGACCTCGTGCTGCTCGCCTACGGCACGCGCGAGCCGGCCGACACGTGCTGGTATCCCGATTCGCGCAAGATCTCCTTCCGCGGCCTCGGCGTCATCGCCCGCGTCGAGCCCCTGGACTACTGGGACGGCGAGGAATGACGCGCCTCCTCGCCGCCGCGCCGCGCGGCACGTGAGCGACCTGCTCTCGCGGCGCCTGCTCGTCGTCACCGGCAAGGGCGGCGTCGGCAAGACGACGGTCGCGGCCGCGCTCGGCCTCGTCGCCGCGCGCGCCGGCAAGCGCACGATCGTCGCCGAGGTCGCGCGGCGCGGCGACGTCGCGAGCGTGTTCGATCGCGAGGGCTCGCGGCCCTTCGAGGAGGTGCAGCTCGCGCCGAACCTGTTTCACATCTCGATCGACCCGCAGGACGCGCTCGACGAGTATCTGCGCGACCAGCTGCCCTCGGGCGCGGTCGCCGAGCTGCTGATCCGCAGCCGGATCTTCGCGATGGTCGCGGCGGCGACGCCCGGCATGCGCGAGCTGCTGACGGTCGGCAAGCTCTGGGAGCTCGCGCAACTGCACCGCCGCACGCCGGGCGCCGACGCCTACGACCTCGTCGTCGTCGACGCGCCCGCGACCGGCCACGGCGTCGCGGTGCTCAGCGCGCCGCGCACGTTCGCCGCCGCAGCCGGCGGCGGGCCGGTCGCGCGCCAGGGCAAGATCATCGACGCGATGCTCTCCGACCCCGAGCAGATCGCGGTCGTCGCCGTCGCCAGGGCCGAGGAGCTCGCCGTCACCGAGACCGGCGCGCTGCGGCGGTCGCTGAAGGAGCGCATGGGCCTGCCGCTGGAGCGCGTCGTCGCCAACGCGCTGGACCCCGATCGCTTCAGCCCGCGCGAGGCGACGCTGCTCGAGCCGCACGCCGGCGATCCCGCAGTCGCGCGCGCGCTGCGCGGACACCGGCGCGCGCTGCGCCAGCGCGCGCAGCTCGCGCGGCTGCGCAAGCTCACGGGGCGGGCGCCGGCGCATCTGCCGCTGCACCCCGGCGGCCCCGATCTCGAGCGGCTCGCCGACGAGCTGGACCGACAGCTGTGACCGCGCGCCATTGCTCGACCGTCGAACGTGCCGACCCCCGACGCGAGTCCTCGCGATGACAGGGCTCGCAGGACGGCTGGAGGGCAAGCGGGTCTGCATCGTCGCGGGCTCGGGCGGCGTCGGCAAGACGACGGCCTCCGCGGCGCTCGCGCTCGGCCTCGCCGCCGCCGGGCAGCGCGTCGCGGTCGTGACGATCGACCCTGCGCGGCGTCTCGCCGACGCGCTCGGGCTCGAGCCGCTCGGCAACGAGCCGCGGATGGTCGATCCCGCGGTGCTCGGGGCTGCCGCACCAGGTAGCGAGATGCGCGGCGAGCTGTGGGCGATGATGCTCGACCCGAAGGCGACGTTCGACGCGCTGATCGCCAAGCTCGCTCCCGACGAGCGCACGCGCGACGAGGTGCTGGGCAACCGCATCTACGCGCAGCTGTCGAGCGCGATCGCCGGATCGCAGGAGTTCAGCGCCGTCGCGAAGCTCTACGAGCTGCACCGCGACGGCGGCTACGACGCGATCGTGCTCGACACGCCGCCGTCGCGCAACGCGCTGGACTTCCTCGACGCGCCCGACCGCCTGACCGACTTCTTCGAGGGGCGCGCGCTGAAGCTCTTCCTCGTGCCGACCGGCATCGCGGCGCGCGTGATGGGAGCCGGCACGGGCGTCGTCTTCTCGATCCTCAAGAAGCTCACCGGGGTCAACCTGCTCGACGACGTATCGATCCTCTTGCGCGCGATGAGCAGCCTGATCGACGGCTTTCGCGCCCGCGCGGCAGCGGTCAAGGCGCTGCTGGCCGATCCTGCCACGACGTTTCTCATCGTCGCCTCACCGGAGCGCGAGCCGGTCGCGGAGGCGATCTTCTTCCGCCACAAGCTGCGTGAGGCGGGGATGGCGTTCGGCGGGCTGATCGTCAACCGGGTGGCGCTGCTCGACGCCGGCGAGGCCGCCGACCCGGTCGCGATCCGCGCGCGGCTGCGCGACGAGCTCGGGGATGCGCTCGCCGCGAAGGTCGCCCACAGCGCGCACGACCTTCAGCTGCTCGCGAGCCGCAACGCCGCGGCGATCGAGCGCCTGAAGACGGCGCTCGACGAGCCCGACCCGATCGTCGTGCCGCGCCTCGACGGCGACGTGCAGGACATCGACGGGCTGCTCGTGCTGTACCGCTACCTGGCGGGCGATAGCGGCTTAGCATGAGACGACCCGGCGCGGTGCGCAGGGGTCGGCATGAGCCTTAGCGATCCAGCTGCTCTGGTCAAGCGGGCAAGCAGCTGACGCGCGGCCTCCAATGCCGCCGCTTGGTCGGGCATAGGAGGATCAGCGCTGGGCGATTCCGGTAGTCCCGGACGACGCGGTCGTACCCTCAGCCGCGGGCGGCAACACCGCACCGTCACTACGTCTCGTCGTACCAGCCAGAGATCTGGAGGTACAACCCGTCGGGGGCGTTAGGCGGCGACCAGGGCCGGGCCAGCGAAACCCTCACCAGCGTTCCGATCTCGATGCGGTCCACGGCGTCAGCCAAGCCCACGTACCGGATGCGCCTCCGCCCGCCATCGACGCTGAAGACGTAGCGACCGTTGCCGTCGAACTCCAAGGTGTGCTCAGGGAGCCAATAACCGGTGCTGCATGATGGGAGCAGACCTTCGGTCGGGACGTATCCTGTCCCGCTGTCGGTTCGCAGCAGCTTGCCCTCGAACGGAACTCCCGCCCAGACGGTGACCCGCTTGCGCAGGAAAGGCCCTAGCGGCGATACCGTGTCAGTCTGCCGCGCGCGGCGGGGATCAACTAGCACGTCCTCGACATGCGGCTTGCGGACATGGGGCGAAGCGCGGTAGTTGAGCTCCCAGACATGGCCGATCTCGAAGCGAGTGTCGGAGGGCATGTTGCTTCCGTTGGGCTGCATCAAACGCAGGCTGCGCGTGTCTTCCAGGTCGTGACCGCCCACGCACACGTGCCCGCCACGCATGCGTGTCTTGCTGACGATCAGGACGCGGCTCACGGCAGCAGATGGGCGATGTCGACCCCGTGCGCGGCGGCGAGCCGATCGGCGATCAAGCTGCGGTGGCACGCCTGCGGCTCGCGCTCTACACACAGCAAGGCGGCAGTCGCGGAAGAGGGAAGGTCAGCCAGTGTCACCTCCAGATCGACCGCTCCTAAGATCTGGTCGGCGTAGGCCTGCTTGAAGCCGTCGCTCAGCTCGGCGCGAGTTCGCTTACGCTCGCCCGCTGCGGCATCCGCGGCGTACTGCGCGGCGCGGATCGCGGAAGTGGGTGCGAGGTCCTTCAGATGGACGTAACCGATGTCGGTCTCAGCGAGAGCTGCCTGCAACCGCTGCGAGTTCGCCCACGCGTACTCCGAGCCGCGCACCCCGCGTCGCTGCCGCACGTCCAGCAGCACGTCCACACCCGCGGACGTTAGCGCCGCCAGGAACCGGTCGGCAGTGAAGCCGTACACCCCGATGGTGACGACACGGCTCACCATGCCGATCAGGGGGCTGCGATAGCGCGCCGCGAGCGGGTGGCCTGGCTTGGGCCACCCAGCAGGCTCATTTGCGCGTGCTCTAGGCGCTCCATGACCGTTTCGTGTGTCGCCACAGATCCGTCCCCGTCAATGTGCGCCACGGGCACGCCCATGGCGACCATCGCCTCGGCGATCAGCTTGGTGCGATGGCACTGCTCGGGGCGCAACTCGCTGCAGAAGATTGCCACTCCCGCATCCTGCTCCCACGCGGCGCGAAGACGCTCGAAGCCGCGCTGGAAGACGGGATGCTCGCGGCAGGCCAGATAGTCGACGTGCCCGGCTTCGTCGTAGCAAGCCTTATCCTCAGGCCGGCCGCCAATGGTGTCGCCCATGAACACGTAGCGGGTCCCGGCGGTCTCAATCGCGGCTGCCAGGTTGTCCTTGGTGAAGGCGGGGTTGAAGCGCGAGTAAGGCGCGGAGCGCACGTCGATCAGGTACCTCACCGCTTTGGTTCGCAGCAGCGCGAGCACGTCGTCCAGTTCACGGTTGCCGTAGCCGAGAGTTAGCAGCGGTCGGGGCACGCATGGACCGTATCGAGCGCCGCGGACCCCTCGCCGTAGCCCGATGATCCGAGCGCCGCACGCCTCAGGAGATGCCGTGCCCGGTTCGAACGGTCGGTCGCAGGTCGGGCCAGCAGCGGTCGATGACGAGCAGCCCGCGCGCGCCGGTCCACCAAGACCGTGAGGCAGGCGCTCGCGCTCCGCCGCAATCTGGCCTATAACTGTCCGAACGGGGCTGCTCGACGTTGTTGAGGAAGGGGAGGGCGCAACCATGAGGTACGCACGAGTCCATTCGGCGCGCCGCGGGATGCTGCGGGGGCTGGTCTTCGTGGCTGCGACGGCGACGTCCCTCGCCCTGGCCGGGCCGGCCCGGGCGGTGATCCCGCCGTCGCTCGAGGAGGGAGCCCTGGAGGAGGTCACCGCGCGGGGCGTGCTCCCGTTTGACCGCAGTGGCACCACCACGCCGGACGCGCCCTTCAGCTGGGCTGGGACGGTCGCCACCGGCCTGAATCAAACGTTCGACGCGGCCGACCCGATCGCCGGCTGCGGCAAGATCGCGGCCAACTACTGCGACATCTCGCTCGTCAACGTCGCACCCGGCAACTTCTACGACACCGCGGCCGGCGGCGTCGAGTTCTCGACCGGTGGCGCCGCGCCAGCCACCGACTTCGACCTGTACGTCTACGAGAGCGACGCCGCCGGCAACGTCGGCGACCTCGCGGGCGTGTCCGCCGGAGCGACCGACGTCGAGCGCGTCGCGCTGATCGGCGCCAGCGGCCACTATCTCGCCGTCGTCGTCTACTTCACCGCGACGAACACGGGCTACGACGGGCGGGCGGAGTTCTTCCGCCGCAACAGGCTGCCTGCCGACGTCGACTCCCCGCGCGGCTTGCAGGACACGCTCGTCAGCGACCCCGCGAAGGGCTTTCGCTCGCGCTCCGAGCCGCACCTCTCGCAGGACCCCACCGACCCGCACGTCCTCGTCGGCGGCTCGAAGATGTACAACCTCGACCGCGATTCGCTCGCCGAGTACGAGTTCAAGATCGGCACGTACGCCTCGTTCGACCGCGGCCGCAGCTGGGCCGACCTCGGGCAGCTGAACACGTGTCCGGCGGCGCAGGCGCCGCCGTCGTCGTGGCCGCTGGGCAACCGCTGCTACCCGGCCGACGATCCCGATCGCGGGGGCACCGGAGTCGAGGATCAGACCGACGACCGCGGGCAGGGCGACTTCGGCGAGGAGTACACCACCTCCGATGTCTGGACGGACTTCGACGACGAGGGCAACGCCTACGCGATGGTCCTCGACGCGCCGCCGTTCGCCAGCGGGAGGGGTTGGGGCATGAGCCTGCACCGCTGGGAGACCCCGTCGCGCCGTGACATCCGGCGCGGCCGGACGTGGAGCAGCCGGATCCCGATCAACGCCTATCCGAGCGAGCCGGCGCAGTCCACGACGCTGGACGACAAGAACACGCTCGCGGTCAACAACGCCGGCCGCGACCACGACGGCAAGACCGGAATCATGGTCGCCTGCTGGGGCAAGAACTACGAGCTCGACCAGCTCGGCCGGCAGGCGATCGTGTGTGAGCGCTCGACCGACGCCGGGCGCACCTGGCCCGACGAGCCGCAGGCGATCTCAGCACCGCCGGACCCCGCGCAGGCGTTCGGGCCGTTCGTCGTCGGCGTGCACGTCGTCGCCGACGAACGCGACCCGGACACGTTCTACGCCGCCTGGCTGGACACGCTGACGGGCTTCCTCGACAACAGCGGCCTGAGCCCGCTGTGGTTCGCGCGCACGACCGACGGAGCGAAGACCTGGGAGCCGGCGCGGGTCATCAGCCGCATCGAGCAGCTGCCGAACATCTTCCCCCGTCAGAGCTTCCGCAACCTGTCGCTGCCGATCATGGCGGCCGGCCGGGGCGGCGAGCTCTACATCACGTACTCGGACTACAACCCCGCCCCGCAGCCGGAGACCGACGAGGACGGCGGGCAAGCCGACATCAAGCTCGTGAAGTCGACGAACGGCGGCCTGACATGGAGCGCGCCGGCGACCGTCAACCAAGACGGGACGAACGCCGACCAGTTCCAGCCCTACGTCCGCGTGACGCGGCGCGGGCAGGTCAACGTGTCGTTCTTCGACCGCCGGCTCGACCGGCCAGACCCGCCGAATCATCCCGGCAACTTCTTCATCGACACGTTCCTGGCGCGCTCGGACGACGGCGGCAGCTCGTGGCGGGAGACCCGGCTGACGCATGATTCGTGGGATCCGTCGATCAACCCTCCGATCTCGACCTCTGGCGAGTTCATCGGCGACTACCAGGGGCTCGTCGCGGACGACTGCTACGCGATCCCGTTCGTCAACGACACCCACCTCGCCAACGACCCGTCGCGGGACCCGGACTTCGACGCCGGCAAGCCGCGCAGCCCCTACCAGGAGATCGTGACCTGGCGGGTGCCGAACAGCGCCGGCCCGGGCGGCCCCCCGCGCTGCGGCTCGCCGATCGCCCGTCGCGGGGCGGTCAGCTCACGCCGGCCGTCTGCGGCTGGCGCTCCGCGGCTTCGCGCAGGCGCTGCAGCGCCTGGCGGATGATCCGCGAGACCTGCATCTGGCTGACGCCGATGACGGCGCCGATCTCGGCCTGCGTCATGTCCTGCTCGAAGCGCATGCGCAGCACGTCGCGCTCGCGCTCGCTGACGGTTTCGAGCAACGCGGCCAGCACCGCGCGCTCCTCGGCACGGTCGAAGCCGTGCTCGTCGATGCCGACCGAGTCGGCGATCGTCGCGGCATCCTCGCCTCTGCCGCGGTTGGGGGCTTCGAAGGAGACCGCGCGATAGGCGCCGCCGGCCTGCAGCGCCTCGAGCACGT
>Ga0136617_10002936_pt1 | contig 15241 bp, 15 predicted proteins | sample AntDrymUQ3222106_2_FD_129672 | JGI IMG/M metagenome (GOLD analysis project Ga0136617, IMG submission 129672) | Polar desert sand microbial communities from Dry Valleys, Antarctica - metaG UQ322 (21.06) | ecosystem: Environmental > Terrestrial > Soil > Desert | place: Antarctica: Dry Valley... | reverse complement strand
GGTCCTCCTCGGAGAGCTCGTCGACGCCGAGGATGGCGATGATGTCCTGGAGCTCCTTGTAGCGCTGGAGGGTCTCCTTGACCTGGCTCGCCACGTCGTAGTGCTCCTGGCCGACCACGTCGGGTTTGAGGATGGTCGAGCTCGAGTTGAGCGGGTCGACGGCCGGGTAGATCCCCTGCTCGGAGATGTCGCGCGAGAGCGTCGTGGTGGCGTCGAGGTGGGCGAACACCGAGGCCGGCGCCGGGTCGGTGAGGTCGTCGGCCGGCACGTAGATGGCCTGGACCGAGGTGACCGAGCCCTCGCGCGTCGAGGTGATCCGCTCCTGGAGCTGACCCATCTCGGTCTCGAGCGTGGGCTGGTAGCCGACGGCCGAGGGCATCCGGCCGAGGAGCGCCGAGACCTCTTGGCCGGCCTGCACGAAGCGGAAGATGTTGTCGATGAACAGGAGCACGTCCTGACCGCCCTGCTCGCGGAAGTACTCGGCCATGGTCAGGCCCGTGAGCGCCACGCGCAGGCGCGCGCCGGGCGGCTCGTTCATCTGGCCGAAGACCAGCACGGTCTTCTCGAGGACCCCGGACTCCTTCATCTCGAGCCAGAGGTCGTTGCCCTCGCGCGAGCGCTCCCCCACGCCGCAGAAGGCCGAGAGTCCCTCGTGCTGCTCGGCGATGTTGCGGATGAGCTCCTGGATGAGCACCGTCTTGCCCACCCCGGCCCCGCCGAACAGGCCGACCTTGCCGCCCTTGGCGTAGGGCGCGAGCAGGTCGATGACCTTGATGCCGGTCTCGTAGACCTCCTGGCTCGGGGTGAGATCCTCGATCGTGGGCGACGGTCGGTGGATCGGCCAGCGCTCCTCGACCTCGACCTCCTCGCCGCCGTCGATGGTCTCGCCGAGCAGGTTGAACATCCGCCCGAGCGTCTCGTCGCCGACCGGCACGGTGATCGGGTTGCCGGTGTCGAAGATCTCGGTGCCGCGCTGGAGCCCGTCGGTGCCGCCCATGGCCACCGCGCGCACGCGGTCGTCGCCGATGTGCTGCTGCACCTCGCAGATCAGGGTGATGGTCTCCGCGAGGACGTTCGAGTCGGCGGCGTCCGCGCCGTCGTTCCCCTCCGAATCGCCGTCGTCCGAGTCGTCGTGGGAGATCTTGCGACCGCCGGCCTCGCCCTCCTCGGTCGCGCCGATGGTCGAGCCGGCCTGCTGGGGGATCTGGACCGAGAGGGCGGCGTAGAGGTCGGGGAGCCCGTTGGGGAAGACGGCCTCGAGGACCACGCCCTGGATCTCCTCGATCTGGCCGACGTTGCGCTCGTCGCCGTTGCGGCTGTCGTCGCTCGAGCTCGCGCTCGACTCGCTCGCCGCACCGTCCTGCTCCTCGGTCTGGGACCGGTCCTGCTCCTCGGTCGTCGACTCCACATGCCCTCCTGTTTTCGGTCCCGTTGAGACTATCTGGATGGTTGAGCCACGGGCGCGTCCGTCCCGCGGCTAACCGGTGGTGGCTTCGGCGCCTGAGACCACTTCCATGATCTCCTGCGTGATCTGGGCCTGGCGCTCGCGATTGGCCTGCATGGTCAGGTCGTCGATCATCTCCGTTGCGTTGTCGGAGGCGCTGCGCATCGCGGTCATGCGCGCGCCGTGCTCGGAGGCCGTCGACTCGAGCATCGCGCGATAGATCGAGATCTCGACGTAGTCGGGCGCGAGCTGGCGCAGGATCTCGCCGGGCTCGGGCTCGTAGATCCACAGCGCGCGGCTGTGGTCCGGGCCATCGGAGTCGTCGCCGGAGTCCGAGCTGGAGCTCCGGCCCTCGTCCTCGGATGACTCCTCGTCGTCGTCATCATCGCCACCGCCGTAGAAGTCGGCCTGCTGGAGCGGCATGAGCGTCTCGTGGCGGACGTCCTGGCTCATCGGCGAGATGTACCCGTTGTAGAAGAGCTCGGCTCGGTCGATGTTTCCGTCGGTGTAGGCGGAGATCATCTCCTGGCCGACCTCGCGCGCGTTGGCGTACGCCGGCCGGTCGGTGAAGCCTGTGTAGGTGCCCTCGACGTCGTAGCCGCGGAAGGTGAGCGACGACGCGCCCTTGGCCCCGATGACGTACCAGGCCGCCTGCTGCCCCTCGCGCTGGAGCTCCTTAGCGCGGCGCTCGGCGGCGCGGATGATCTGCGAGTTGAACGAGCCGGCGAGCCCGCGGTCGCCGGTCACCAGCAGCAGCCCGACCCGGTCGATCGAGTCGTGCTCCTCGAGCAGCGGCAGGTCGGGCAGGCGCTCGGCCGCCGCGACGGCGCGCTGGGTCATCTTCCGCAGCGCCTCGGCGTAGGGCCGCAGGGCCTCGATCCGCTGCTCGGCCTTCCGCAGGCGCGCGGCGGCGACCATCTCCATCGCGCGGGTGATCTGCTTGACGTTCTTGACCGAGGCGATCCGGTCCTTGATGTCGTTTCCGGCAGGCATGAGTGAGTCGGCGGCGGCGCGCTAGGCGTCGTCGTCGTCCTTCTTCGACTTCTTGTCCTTCTTGGACTTCTTGTCGTCCTCGTCGTCTTCGTCCTCGTCATCGTCCTTCTTCGACTTCTTGTCCTTCTTGGACTTCTTGTCGTCCTCGTCGTCTTCGTCCTCGTCATCGTCCTTCTTCGACTTCTTGTCCTTCTTCGACTTCTTGTCGTCGTCCTCGTCGTCTGAGTCGTCGTCGGACTGGCTCGTCTCATCCGACTCCTCGTCCTCACGCTTCTGAGCACGCTCGGACTCGCCCTCCTCGAGGTCGTTGCCCTCGGAGTCGAAGTCGGGACCGAAGTCGTCGATCGCCTCGCCGATCGCCTCGTTGAGCTCGTTCTCGGTGCTGTCCTCCCACTCGCCCTCGCCGATGCGGTCGAGCGCGCCACCCCCGGAGTGGAGGCGATCGAGCAGGAAGGTCTGGAACTCGCCGACGCGATCGGTCTTGATCCGGTCGAGCCAACCGCTCGTGCCCGCGTAGATGATCGCGCTCTGGTCCTGGGTGCTCATGACCTTCTGCTCGTCCTGCTTGAGCGTCTCCACGAGCCGCTCGCCGCGGTTGAGCGTGGCCTGGGTCTCGGGATCGAGGTCTGAGCCGAACTGGGCGAAGGACTGGAGCTCGCGGAACTGCGAGAGGTCGAGCCTCAGCGTGCCCGCGACCTTCTTCATCGGCTTGGGCTGCGCGCTGCCGCCCACGCGGGAGACCGACATGCCGACGTCGATCGCCGGTCGCGTACCCGAGAGGAACAGATCCTGGTCCAGGAAGATCTGGCCGTCGGTGATCGAGATCACGTTCGTCGGGATATAGGCAGAGATGTCGCCGGCCTGCGTCTCGACGATCGGGAGCGCGGTCAGCGATCCGCCGCCGAGCTCATCGTTTAGCTTGGCCGCGCGCTCGAGCAGGCGCGAGTGCAGGTAGAAGACGTCGCCGGGGAAGGCCTCGCGGCCCGGCGGTCGGCGCAGCAGGAGCGAGAGCTGACGGTACGCATAGGCGTGCTTGGTCAGGTCGTCGTAGATGACGAGGGCGTGCTGCCCGGTGTCGCGGTAGTACTCGCCCATTGCCGTGCCGGCGTAGGGCGCCATCCACTTGATCGGCGCGGCCTCGTTGGCCGCGGCGGCGACGATGATCGTGTTCTCGAGCGCGCCGTGCTCCTCCAGCGTCTTGGCCGCGGCGACCACGGTCGACAGGCGCTGCCCAATGCAGACGTAGACGCACTTGACGGTCTCGTCGTGGCGGTTGGAGATGATCGCGTCGAGGGCGATGGCCGACTTGCCCGTCTGGCGGTCGCCGATGATCAGCTCGCGCTGACCGCGGCCGATCGGGACCATCGCGTCGATCGCCTTGAGGCCGGTCAGCATCGGCTCCTCGACCGGCTGGCGCTGGACCACGCCCGGAGCGGGACCCTCGGCCGGGCGCGAGTGGGTCGCGTTGATCTCGCCCTTGCCGTCGAGCGGGTTGCCGAGCGGGTCGACGATACGGCCGAGCAGCTCGTCGCCGACGGGAACCTCGAGCAACTTCCCGGACCGCTTGACCGTGTCGCCCTCGTCGATCGTCTCCCAGAGCCCGAAGAGGACGACGCCGACGTTGTCCGACTCGAGGTTGAACGCGAGGCCGGTGACGTCGTTGGGGAACTCGAGCAGCTCGAGCGACATGGCGTTCTCGAGGCCGTGGACGCGCGCGATGCCGTCGGCGACCGACAGCACCGTCCCCACCTCGGAGAGGTCGGCGGAGCCGTTGGAATCGAGCCCCTCGATGCGGCTCTTGAGGATGCTCGTGATCTCGTCGGGCTTGATCTGCATGGGTTCTGGCTGCCTCTCGCTCTGTGCCTGTTTCGGTGCCTGTCGGCGCTGCTCAGCCCTAGGCCGCGGCGCTCGATACCTGTTTGCGCAGTCGCTCGAGCCGAGCGCGCACGCTGGCGTCGAGGATCATGTTGCCAACTCGAAGGACGATTCCGCCGACGACATCGGGGTCGACGTGCTGTGAGAGCTGCACGTCGCGACCCGTCTGCTCCTCGATCCGCTTGCCGATCTCCTCAACGGTCTTGTCGTCGAGCTCGACAGCGCTGGTGATCGAGACCTCGAGGCGTTTTCGCTCCTCGGCCCACATGTCGTCGAAGGTCCGCCGCACGCGGAAGACCACCGGCATGCGGTGGCGCTCGGCCAGCAGCTCGAGGAAGCGGAACAGGTTCTCGTCGGCGCCCTCGACGACCTTGCCAAGGCTCTCCTTCTTCTCCTCCGCCGAGAAGTAGGGCGAGAACAGGAAGACCTGGAGGTCCTGGCTCTCGTTGACGGCATCGGTGAACTGTCCGAGCTGCTCGTGCACGTCGTCGAGCACGTCCTGCTCCTGCGCGACCTGGAAGAGCGAGCGCGCGTAGACCTCTGCGATCTCCTGCACCTAGGTGTTCTCGCCGCGGCCGTCGCCGCCGTTCGAGCTCTCGTTCGTCGTGTCCTCGATGCTCGTGCCGGTCGGCGCCAGGGCCGAAAAATCGACCTCGTCGAGCGCCTCGCGCACGAGCCGCTGGTGGTCCTCGTCGTCGAGCGACTTGCGGGTGACCTTCTCGGTAGCGGTGATGGTGAGGTTCGCGACCTCCTTGCGGATCTGCTCGAGCGAACGCTGCGTCTCGCGCTCGATCTCGCGGCGGGTCGACTCCATCTGCTCGTCGTGCTGCTGCTTGGCGTCCTGCTTCGACTCCTCCTCGATGTTGTCGGCCGCCTTGTGCGCGCGGGTGACGATGTCGTCGGCCTGCTCGCGAGCCTCCTTGAGGCGCTCGCGGTACTCGGCGAGGATCTTGTCCGCCTCCACGCGCGTGTGCTCCGCGTGGTCGATCGACTCCTCGATCGCCCGCCGCCGCTTGTCGAGGTTCTCGGCGATCTTCGGGAAGGCGTACTTGCGCAGGATCAGGAAAGTGCCCGCGAACGCGAGCAGGGTCCAGATCATCAGCCCGATGTTCGGCGAGACGAGCGACGAGCCGGCGCCCGCCGCGAGCGGGGTCAGACCGAGGACGGCCATTACGAGGGCGACAGGAAGAACGCGATCAGGCCGAAGATGAAGGCGTAGAAGATGATCGCCTCGGTCAGCGCGAAGCCGAGCCACTGGATCGAGGTGATCTCGTCGCGCATCTCGGGCTGGCGGGTGACCGACTCGATGACCTTGCCGAAGATGTAGCCGACGCCGATGCCGGGGCCGATCGTGCCGAGGCCGGCACCCACGCCGAGGGCGATGCCCTTCGTGCTGCCCCCCTGCGCGATGATGTTCATGAGACCGAGGGTCTCTTCCATTCTCACTGCCTCCTTAGTGTGCTTCCGCTGTTGCCTCACCGACGTAGATCGCGGTGAGGATGGCAAAGATGAACGCCTGAAGGCCTGCGATGAGGACGACCTCGAAGCAGAAGAAGGCGATCGCGATCGGCAGCGTGACGACGCCGATGGCCGCAATACCCAAGATCACGGCGAGGCCGCCGGCCATGAACAGGATCAGCAGGTGGCCCGCGAGCATGTTGGCGAACAGTCGCACCGAGAGCGAGATGATCCGCACGAAGTGCGAGATGCTCTCGATCGTGAAGAGGCCGGCCTTGGCGAAGAAGTTGTCGGGCGTGCCCGCGGGGATCCAGCTCTTGAAGTAGCCCACGAACCCCTTTTTCATGATGCCCTGGATGTTGTAGGCGAACCAGACGATCAGGGTCAGGACGAGCGGGACCGAGATGTTCGCGGTCGCGGCGTAGACGGCAAAGGATGGGACGCTGTAGCCCCCGATCTCGATCGGGTGCGCCGTGTTCGTCGGCAGCGGCATGTAGCCGATCAGGTTCGAGATGACGATGAAGAGGAACAGCGTGGCGATCAACGGAAACCAGCGCGCTCCCATCCGGCGATCCATATTGCCGAGCGTGATCTGGCTGCGCGTGAGGTCGTAGGCGGCCTCGACCATGGTCTGGACGTTGTTGGGGCGCGCCTGCATGCGCTTGGCGATGTAGAGCATCAGGAAGACGGTGAGCGCGCAGGCGGCGAAGACGAAGAAGACCGCCTTGTTGATGCTCAGGTCGAGCGGGCCGAGGAAGATCGGTATCCACGGGGTGAGCTCGAACTCGCCCGCCGGCTCGAACGGCTCGGGCTGGGTCGGCGGCGAGATCAGGAACACGGCGACGATCACCGCGAAGTAGACCCCGAAGCCGATCGCCACCTTCCACTTGGTGTCGAGCCGGGCGAACCGGCCCTGCTTGGCGGAGGTCTCGGCGCTCATCGGCTCGGCTTGGCTTTCGCGGGCGTGACCCGCCCGGTCGGGCGGACGATGGCCTGCATGGTGAAGAAGATGCTGAACAGGAAGAGGAACAGCACCGCGGCGGCGAGACCGGCGTCGTTGTCGCTGAGGCCGACGGCGAAGAGCGCAAAGGCGACGAGCCAGCCACGGATGAGCATGCTGGCCGCGGTGAGCCCGACCGAGGTCCGCACGTCGGTCGCGGCCTCCGCGCGGCGCTGAACGAGCTCGCGCACGACCCGCTGGATGAGCCAGGCGCCCGCGGCGACGGCGTAGCCGAGCATGGAGAAGCCGGCGACCAGGAACAGCGGCAGCGTCAGGGCCAGCGCGAACAGGTCGAGGTACGACAGGAAGGTCAGGACCTTCGGGGTATCGGCTTCAGAGGGTTCGATAGCGGGAGTAGACAAGGGCGATACCGGCGAAGAAGCCTACGAAGACACCGACGATGAGGGGAATCGGGATGGTGCCCAAGAGCGCGCCGAGGCCCGCGCCGATACCGGCGCAGAGCACGACGACGGCGAGCAGCAGATAGCCGGCGACCGCCCCGCTCGGGCCTCCGGGACGGGGAGACTCAGGGCTTGGGCTCGGCAACGGGAGATGGGGCGAAGGGTGGGCGAGAGCTTGGCGGAGACCGATCGAGGGAGGTGGCCTGCCCGCACCGCGCAGCTTACATCAGGCCGGACTTTGTGACGACCTTGTGACACTGAGCGCGAAGGACGGAGGCACCTCAAGGGGTGCTCTCGTCGGCCACGGTAGAGCGTCGCTTCATCACCACGATGTCGCCCGCCGAGAAGATCTTCTCGTAGCTTCCGCCCTTGTCCAAGAACAGGCGCTGGCGGTCGCGGTAGCCGGCTTTCGGCCACCGTGTCCAGAAGTACTCCGCTGGATCGGTGACGATGTACTCGGTCGGCTTCTTGTAGGCGCGCATCTCGTACACCTCGTCGCGGTGGGTGAGATGGGCCATCATCCGGCTCCCGGTCAGCACCGAGGCGTCTTGCGGGATGCGGGCCAGTGCGGCCTGGCGCGCCCGATCCGCTGTCGACGGTCCGTAGAAGCCGGGATCCACGAGATCTGCCAGCGGAAACTGCGTGGCCACGGCGAGGTTGGCCATGGCGACGGCGGCTGCCCCTCCCACGAGGACGGCCCGCCTGCGGCGGACCAGCGGCCGCCACCGCGCGAGCCGGGCCAGGGCGTCGGCCGAGGCCATGACCAGGACCGGCGCGATCGTCAGCGAGTAGTGCAGGTATGGCGTCCACAGCCACGGATTTCCGGCCAGCATCCGCTCGAGCAGCAGGGGGAGCACGAGCAGGCCGACGGGCGACAGCAGGGCCAGCCCGAGGAAAGGCGCGAAAACGAGCGCTAGGGTCCCCAGCTTCGTCGAGCCGGCCCAGCCCGGCCCCGGGTCGAAGCTGCCCGTGAAGAAGACGTAGGGCAGCCGCGTGGGGTCGGTGACGATGTTGGCCAGCGCGCTCGTCAGGTCGCGGCCGATGGCTCCGTACATCCAGTGGCGATAGTCGCGGCCGTCGACGAACAGGGGCTGGATGAAGTCGGTGGCGACCACGAACCAGGCCACGCCCACACCCGCCGTTATCGCCGCCTTGCGCCACTCCTTCTGGGTGTAGCCGACGTAGAGGCCGAGGAAGACGACGAGCACGGCCATGTTCTCCTTGACGAGCAGGAGGGTCAGGACCAGAGCGGCGAACACCCGCCAGCGGCGGTCCTCCACGGCCAGCAAGATCAGGCCCAGGAGCAGCGGGACGAACGCCACCTCGTGAAAGCCGAAGGCGACGGCCGAGGCGATCCCCCAGAACGACCCGTAGGCCAGCGTCATGAGGTAGGCGCCGGTACGCCCGAGGCGACGCCGGCAGAACACGAAGACCGGCACGACCGACGCCGCCAGCAGCAGGCCCTGGGTGATCAGCAGGACGCCGGCGTTGTCCCACAGCCAGTACAGCGGGGCCAACAGGATGAGGATCGGGTGGAAGTGGTCGCCGAGGAAGTTCCCATACCCGAACGGTGAAAGGAAGGTCGAGGTCGGCTCCTGGAAGCGGCTGAGGTTCCAGATCGCCTGGTCAAAGATGGCCAGGTCGGTCCCGCTGTTGTAGTGGGAGTGGTTGAGGAACGAGAACCCGGTGTAGAGGACCGCGGCCGCGACGCACGCGACGATCAGCAGCGGCTCGCGGCGACCGAGGGCGAGCAGTCGCTCGCCCTCGGTCCGCGCGAAGGTCGGGAGTCTCGCTCTCCTCACTGCACCGCGGACCGGCTACCCGGGCGGTGGCGGCGGAGCGCCGGGCTGCACCGGCTGGCCGGGAGGCGGCGGCGGCGAGCCGCCGGGTGCCGGCTCAGCTGCTTCCTTCTCCTCGACGACGATCTTCATCGTCGGCTCCTGGTCGGCCTGCGTCTCCTGGTCGGAGATCGTGTAGTCGCCGGTCTCGTCGAAGACCTGGCTGAAGGTCGCGCCGGCCTTGACCGGGCCGGAGTCGAAGTCGGGCCCGGGGCCCTTCGTCTTGGCGACACCGTGCTCGACGTCGTCGCTGTTGGTCCAGATGACCTGGGTCTCGGCGGGGATCGTCAACTCGTCGGGAGTGAACTCGAGCTCCGTGATGTCAATCACGACTCGTCCCTCCGACACGGTTCCCGGCTCGAGCATCGTGGGGGCCGTGGGGCCGCTCGACGAGCCGCCCATGGCCATGCCGCCACCGCCACCGCCACCGCACCCGGCGACGAGCAGCGCCGTGGCCACCACCAATCCGACACTCCCGATCGAACGCATGCCTTCCCCGCTTTCTCCTTGCCCGCTGAACTCCGACCCTCCGCTGCACGATTCCTACGCGCTGGCGCGGGAAAGTATCCGAAATCTGACGACCGCGCGCGTCGGCTACGGTCGCGCGGATGTGGGCCCAGCGGGAGCTCCGGCTCGAGGGCCGGTCACGCGGATTCCACCTCGTCACCGGCGAGGTGGTCGACGCGCTGCCCGAGCTGGGCCGGCTGACGATCGGGCTGCTCCAGGTGTTCGTGCGCCACACCTCGGCCTCGGTGACGCTGAACGAGAACGCCAGCGCCGACGTCCTGCGCGACTTCGGCACGTGGTTCGACGCCGCCGTCCCCGAGGATGCGCCGTTCTGGACTCACCGCGCGGAGGGACCCGACGACATGCCGGCCCACGTGAGGTCCTCCCTGCTCGGAAGCTCGGTCACGGTGCCGGTGGCGCGGGGGCAGCTGGCGCTCGGCACCTGGCAGGGGATCTACCTGTGCGAGCACCGCGACGCGGGCGGGCCGCGCACGCTCGTGCTCACTGCGTGGGGAGAAGAAGGATCGGGAGGCTGATCCAGCTCGGCTCGTCCGCGCGCTATGCGAACATATGTTCGTGCGCTGGGACAACCTGATGATCGCCGGTGAGGACGCGGCCCGGCTGCCGGGCTACGCGGAGCCCGCGCGGGTACGCCGCTTCGACGCGCCGGAGGCGCTCGACGTTCGCTTCTACGAGGTCCACGCGAAGTCGGCTCTGAACCGGGTGCCAAAGCGGTCGCGGATGCCGTTTCGGTGGACCATCAACCCGTACCGAGGATGCACGCACGCCTGCACTTACTGCTTTGCTCGCCCCACGCACACCTACCTCGACCTCGACGCGGGCCGCGACTTCGAGCGCGAGATCGTGGTGAAGGTCAACGTCCCGGAGCTCGTGCGCGCCGAGCTCGCCCGCCCATCTTGGAAGGGCGAGCACGTGGCCCTCGGCACCAACACCGATCCCTATCAGTGGGTCGAGAGCCGCTACCGGCTGCTTCCGCCGATCTGGGAGGCGATGCGCGACGCCGGCAACCCATCGTCGGTGCTGACGAAGTCCCCGCTCATCCTGCGCGACCTCCCGCTTCTGCGTGAGCTCGCCGCGCGGACGAGCTTTCAGGCCAACCTGTCGGTCCCGACCCTCGACGAGAAGGCCTGGCGCGCAACCGAGCCCCATACGCCGCATCCGCGCAAGCGACTCGAGGCGGTCGCCGAGCTGAACCGCGAGGGGATACCGACCGGAGTGCTGATTGCGCCGCTGATGCCGGGCATAAACGACTCCCCGGCACAGGTCGAGCGCATCCTCGAGCTCGCCTCCGAGGCGGGCGCGACGAGCATCGGTGGCGTCGCGCTGCACCTGCGGGGGGAGGTCCGGGGGATCTTCTTCGACTGGCTGCGCGACCAGCGCCCGGACCTGGTCGAGCGCTACGAAGAGATCTACCGCCGCGGCGCGTACGCACCGGCGGAGGAGCGCCGGCGCCTGGGAGCTCTCGTCGCGCCGGGGCGCGTGAGGGCACGGGCGCCGTCGCTGCGGGGCCGCGACCCGGCGCCCGCCGAGCAGCGCAATATGACGAGCACCTCTCGACACTCGGAGCCGCCCGCGCAGGACACCCTCTTCTGAGCCGCAGCCGGGCTCGCTGGGCCGTCCGCCGCCGCGACAACGGCCCCGCGTGTAAGAATCATCGGCGTGCCTGCCCGCCGTTTCGCATCCGTCCCCGCCCTCGTGCTCGTGATTGGCGCGCTGGCCGGCTGCTCGACCGGGGTCCAGCAGGCCGATCGGGCCATCTTCGTCAACGCCTGCGCCGGCGGCACCGGGGCGACGCAGGCGGACTGTGCCTGTGCCTACGACGACCTCGCGGGCCCGGGAAACTCGTCCGATCAGCTGATCCAGGACACCATCGACGACCTCCAGCGCGGTCAGGTGCCCCAGCGGCTCACCCGCGCGATCGCGCGCTGCTCGACGCCACGCTGAGCGGGGTCCTCGAAGTTCTCCCGCCCGCGTGCGCCGTCGACGGCGCCCAGTCGCGGCGAGGGGAGCCGCCGCCCTACTTCCGACCGATCGCCCTGAACTCTCCGGTCTCCACCTCGCGGGCGATCTCGGCGGTGATCTCGGCCTCGGGAGGCGGTTCCGTGCCGCGGGCCAGGGCCTCGCGACGCATCTGGCGTTCACGGAAACGCCGGAACTTGAGGATCTCGAGGATGTAGACGAGGTAGACGCTCGTCGCCATCGTGGCCAGCCCGGCCGCCAGCAGGACGGCCGTCCACTCGGGGTCGAGGTTGCCGCGATCGTCCGAGTACGGCACGAAGCGCAGCGCGAGGGCGAGGGCGGCCAGCGCGAGCGTCCATCCGTACAGGTAGACGACGGTGCGCCGCTGAGAGAAGCCGATGTTGGCGAAGCGATGGTGAAAATGGGAACGGTCGCCGAGGTAGACCGGGCGGCGGTACTTGATGCGCTTGGCCACCACGAAGCCCGTGTCGAGGATGGGCACGGCGAGGATCACCAGGGGGAAGGCCAGCGCAACCACCGCCGCGGTCTTCAGCACCCCTTGAATGGCCACGCACGCGAGCAGCAGCCCGAGCAGACTCGAGCCCGACTCCCCCATGAAGATCGACGCCGGGTGGAAGTTGTGGGGCAGGAAGCCGAGCGCCGCCCCAGCGGTGATCGCGGCGAGCACGCCGGCGTCGACGCGGCCGAGCGAGAGCGCGATGGCGGCGAAGGTCACCGCGGCGATCGCGCAGACGCCGGCGGCGAGCCCGTCAACGCCGTCGGTGAAGTTGACCACGTTCATGACCGCGACGATCCCGACCAGGGTGAGGGCGCCACCCAGCACGGGACCGAAGTCGAGCGCGCCGAGGAACGGCAGCGTGGCGTTCTCGACCCGTACCTCGGAGAGAACGGGGATGGCCGCCGCGACCACCTGCCCGGCGAGCTTTGGCGCTGCGGGCAGGTCGAAGGTGTCGTCGAGCGCGCCGAGCAGGGCGGCGATCGCCGCGCCGATCATGATCCCTCGGGTCTCGACGCTGGGCGAGAGGAAGAGCGCCCCCGCGAGCAGCGCCCCGGCGAGGATGGCGAGGCCACCGAGGCGGGGCATCGGCCGGTCGTGCAGGCCGCGTTCCTTCGGCTGGTCGAGCGCGCCGACTCGGCGCGCCAGCGCCGCGGCCACAGGCGTGGCGACAACGGTCAGCGCCGCCGCCACGACCAGGGCCCAGACGGCGTCGAGTGCGCTCATCGAGCGGCAGCGTATCCGCGCGTGCGGGCGGTCCCGGCCCGGCCTCGCGCCCTAGGCCGAGCGGCAGGTAGCGGTGCCGCTGCGCAGGACGCGGCCACCGAGGGTGACGAAGGCGTAGTCCGCCCGGCCGGGGCGCAAGCGCAAGCTGAGCGCCCCGTTGTCGATTGTGTTCGACCACGCGAGCCTCGGGTCCTTGGCGGCCTTGTAGTGGCTGTGCCCGCCGGCGCCGGAGATCAGCTCGCGGATGCCATCGCGCACCTTCATCTCCTGCATGTTGTGCTCGTGCCCGTTGAGCACCAGCGCCGCCCGGCCTCGGAGGGTGCGCCAGAACGGCGCGACCGCGGGCTCGTCGCCGTGCGAGCCCGCGCTGAATCGCGGGCGGTGCCAGAACGCCAGCCGGCACGTCCCGCCCGGGGAGACCTGGCGCTCGAGCCAGCGGACCTGCTCGGGATAGGCGTTGAAGGCCTCCGAGTTCAGGCTGAGGATGTCCCACCCGCCGATCCGGTTCGCGTGGACGCTCGGCATGGGCCGCCCGGTGACGCGCTTCCAGTACGGGTTGTAACCCTCGGCGTGGCGCGGCCAGTCGTGGTTGCCCGGGGTGGGCAGGGTCCGGCGCGCGAGGGCCCCGTAGGCGGGCGCGTAGTTGTCGGCGAACTCCGAGCGGGTGCCCTGCTCGTAGACGTCGCCCAGGTAGAGCATCCGCGCCGGCCGCGCCGCGGCGATCATGGCTCCGATGCGCCGACCGGACTCGCCGCCGTCGGCGCCGTCGCCGATCGCCCAGATCTCCACCGGCGCCTGAGCCGCCGCCGCCGCCTCGCGGGAGCCGAGACTCGCGCGGTCGCTTCCGGGATCCCCTTCGCCGGGCGACGTCGCGACGGCGACGGTGGCCACCGCCACGAGGGTCAGGACGGCGGCGAGAACACCTGTGCTCCCGCGCCACCGCCGTGGTTCCCGGGGACGACCGGAGGGGTCGCGAACACCCCCGTCTGGACCGCGAGCGGGTCCGTCGTGCGCCTGCCCGGGCTGTCTCGATCGAGAGACGGCTAAGCCGCGGCGCCCGCGAGATGGGCGTCGTAGAGCGGGTGGGCCTCGGCGAGCCGTCGCGAACGCTCGGCGAGATCGGTGCGGCGCTCATCGCTCCATTCGCCGGTGAGCGCCGCGGCGATGATCTGACCGACCTCGCGGAAGTCCTCCTCGCCGAAGCCGCGCGTGGCGAGAGCCGGCGTGCCGATGCGCAGGCCCGAGGAGACCGCGGGGGGCCGTGGATCGAAGGGGATGGCGTTGCGATTGACGGTGATCCCCACCTCGTGCAGACGATCCTCGGCCTGGAGGCCGTCGAGCTCCGAGTCGCGCAGGTCGACCAGCGCTAGGTGCACGTCGGTGCCGCCGGTCAGCACCTTGACCCCACCGTCGCGGAGCTCCTCGGCGAGCGCGACCGCGCCCGCACGGGTCCGCCGCTGACGCTCGCGGAAGGTCTCCGACGCGGCGATCCGCAGGGCGACCGCCTTGGCGGCGATCACGTGCATGAGCGGCCCGCCCTGCTGGCCGGGGAAGACCGCGGAGTCGATCTTCTTGGCGTACTCCTCCCGGCAGAGGATCATCCCTCCGCGCGGGCCGGTCAACGTCTTGTGGGTGGTCGTCGTGACCACGTCGGCGTAGGGGATCGGGCTCGGGTGCTCGCCTGCGGCCACGAGCCCTGAGAAGTGCGCCATGTCGACCATGAAGAGCGCGCCGATCGAGTCCGCGATCTCGCGGAAGGCGGCGAAGTCGAGCTGGCGCGGGTAGGCCGACCACCCGGCGACGATGAGCTTCGGGCGCGCCTCGTGGGCGACCCGCTCAACCTCCGCCATGTCGATGATCGAGTCCTGCTCGCGGACCCCGTAGGCCGAGACCTCGAACAGGCGGCCGGAGAAGTTCGCCTTCATTCCATGGGTGAGGTGGCCGCCGTGGTCGAGGCGCATGCCGAGAATCCCGTCGCCCGGCCGGATGAGCGCGTGGTAGACCGACGCGTTGGCCTGGGCGCCGGAGTGCGGCTGGACGTTGACGTGGTCGGCCCCGAATAGGGCCTTGGCCCGGTCGATGGCCAGCTGCTCGGCCACGTCGACGTGCTCGCACCCGCCGTAGTAGCGGCGGCCCGGGTAGCCCTCGGCGTACTTGTTGGTCAGCACCGAGCCCTGGCAGTCGAGGATGGCCTGGGGGACGAAGTTCTCCGAGGCGATCATCTCGAGGGTGGTCTCCTGGCGCCGGAGCTCGTCCTCGAGAACCTGGGCGATCTCGGGATCGACCTCGCCCACCGGCTTCAGAAAGTGGTCGCGGCTGACCTCGGTCACTGGCTTCTCCTCTCGATGGCGGCGATCTGGTCGACCCGGCGACCGTGGCGGCCCCCCTCGAAGTCGGCGGTGAGAAAGGCGTGCACGATGGCGGCCGCGGCGCGCTCGTCAAGGCGCCGGCCCGCGAGGGCGAGCACGTTGGCGTCGTTATGGCGGCGGCCGAGCTCGGCCT
>Ga0136617_10002935_pt1 | contig 15244 bp, 19 predicted proteins | sample AntDrymUQ3222106_2_FD_129672 | JGI IMG/M metagenome (GOLD analysis project Ga0136617, IMG submission 129672) | Polar desert sand microbial communities from Dry Valleys, Antarctica - metaG UQ322 (21.06) | ecosystem: Environmental > Terrestrial > Soil > Desert | place: Antarctica: Dry Valley... | reverse complement strand
GAGCAGGCCGCCGAGCCCGGCAGGACAATCGCCTTCTGATCGGTCGTGGCAGGCGACCGCGGGCGAGGCTTCGCGCTGCGGCCGACTGCGACGGGCGCCCTCGAACCAACCACGAGCTGGTCAGAGCGGCCGCCTCCAGACGGCTCCAAGCCGTGAGCCCTGCTGGGGAGATCGCATGGTGGCCAGGCCGGTCGGCGCGATGGGCCTCGCGCCGTGGTCGTGGCAATCCGGCGTCAGCGGCACCTAGACTCGGCGCAGATGCCCGAGTTCAAGCCCGCCTACCTCATCCACGGCGACGACCACGGCCGGATCGGTGCCCGGCGCGCCGCGCTGCGGGCGCTGGCCGAGCGCGAGTCCGGCTCCAACGGCGTCGAGTGCTTCGAGGGCGACACGTCGGCGCCGGACGTCGTGGCCGGCGCCCTCGCCGCGATGACGTTCGCGATCGGCCGGCGCTTTCTCATCGTCGACGGCGCCGAGCGTTGGAAGGACGCCGATATCCAGACGCACCTGCTGCCGGCGCTGGCGAGCATCGACGAGGAGACGACGATTGCGTTCTTCGCCCGCGAGGAGGGACGCTTCAAGGTCAGCTCGCAGCTGGCCAAGGCCGTCGAGAAGGCTGGCGGCAGCATCGTGGCCGAGCGCACGATGAAGGCCAAGGAGCTGCCGAAGTGGCTGCAGGGCGAGGCCGCGAAGCTCGGCGTCACGCTCGACCGGGAGGGAGCGCAGGCGCTCGTCGCGCACGTCGGCGAGCGCCAGCAGCGGCTGTTGCGCGAGCTCGAGAAGCTCGCGCTGGAGCTCGGCGACGGCGCGCGGATCGGAACCGAGGAGGTCGAGCAGGCAGCGGCGCACTCGGCCGAGCACCAGGTCTGGGGGCTCGTCGACACGCTCGTCGCCGGCGACGGCGCGGCCGCCACGCGAGCCTACCTCGAGCTCGCCGCGCAGGGCGAGTCGGTGACGCGCCTCGTCGGCCTGCTGGCGCGCCGCGTGCGCGAGGTGCTCGTGATCGCCCGGCGCTTGGAGGCAGGCGAGAATCCCCAGCAGATCAAGGCCGGCATGAGGGGCAACCCGTGGGCGCTGGACCGCCGCATCGCCGAGGCCCGCCGCTCCGACGCCGACCGCCTCAGCCACGCGCTCGAGGCGCTGTCGGACCTCGAGCTCGCCACGCACGGCGCCAGCGAGCTCAGCGACCCGACCGAGATGATCAGCGCGATCGCGAAGATCGCGGCGTAAGCGGCAACGCACCTACCGCGCGGCCGGGCGTCAGCCGTGCAGCGAGCCGGTCAGGTACCGCTGGATCGTCGGCCCCACGGCGGCCGCGACCGCGGCCGGATCGGCGTCGGCGAGCGGAGGTACCCGCACGACGTAGCGCGCCATCGCCAGCCCGACGACCTGCGAGCCGGCGAGGCTGGCGCGCAGCTCGGGCGAGTCCGGGGCGGCGGCCGCGGCGAGGCGGCCGAGCACCTCACGGGTCAGGAACTCGCGCAGCATCGTCGCCGCCTGCTCGTTGCTGACGGCGCTGCGGATCAGGGCGAGGAACGGCGCCCGCGCCACCGGCGTGTCCAGCAGCGTCAGCAGGGCGTGGACGAGGCGCTCGCCGACGCCCTCGACGCCGTCGGCGAGCAGGCGCTCGACGAGCTCGCTCGGAGACACCACGAGCTCCATGGCGGCCGCGAAGAGCTGCTCCTTGGAGCCGAAGAAGCGGTGCACGAGGGCAGCGTCGACACCGGCGTCGCGTGCCACGGCGCGGATCGTCGTCGCGTCGTAGCCGTTGGCCGCAAACGACGCGCGCGCCGCGGCGAGGATCGCCGCGCGCGTGCGGTTCGGACCGGGCCGTCGTCCTGTGCGTGCAGTCGCCATGCCGTAGAGGATATTGCCCGTCCAAGGAAGTCACTGTACGAGGACTTTCATGGTCGCCATCGAGATCAGAGACTTGGTCGTCAAGCGCGGCGGACGCACCGTCGTGGAGGTCCCGCAGTTCGCTGTCGAGGCCGGCCGCGTCACCGGGCTGATGGGCTCCAGCGGCTCCGGCAAGACGACGCTGATGCGGGCGATCGTCGGCGTGCAGCGCATCGAGGGCGGCGCCGCGGACGTGCTCGGTCAGCCGGCCGGCACCGCTTCGCTGCGCCGCCGGATCGGCTACATGACCCAGGCGCCGTCGGTTTACGGCGACCTGACCGTGCGCGAGAACCTGGGGTTCTTCGCCGCCGTGCTCGGCATCCCGAGCGCGCGGATCGATGCCGTCCTCGAGGCCGTGCGCGTGCCCGACCGGCGCCGTCAGCTCGTGCGCGACCTGTCCGGCGGCGAGCGCACGCGCGTCTCGCTCGCGGCCGTGCTGCTCGGCCGGCCCGAGCTGCTGATCCTCGACGAGCCCACGGTCGGGCTCGACCCGCTGCTGCGCGTCGAGCTGTGGCGCCTGTTCGGGCAGCTCGCCGCCGCGGGCACGACGCTGCTCATCTCCAGCCACAGCCTCGAGGAGGCGCGCCACTGCGACGAGCTGGTGCTGCTGCGCGAGGGGCGGATCCTCGTGTCCGACAGCCCCGAGGGGCTGCGCGAGCGCACCCGCCTCGACGACCTCGAGGACGCGTTCGTCGCGATCATCACCGAGCGCGAGGGTGTCCCGGCATGAGACAACCAGAGGATGACCAATGAGCGCCGGCGTCACCTTCGCCATCGCCCGGCGCGTGCTCGCCCAGCTGCGCCACGACCCGCGCACGCTCGCGCTGCTGATCCTCGTGCCGGCGCTGCTCATGACGCTGCTGCGGTTTCTCTTCGACGCGCGACCGGCGTCGTTCGACGCCGTCGGCGCGCCGCTGCTCGGCCTGTTTCCCCTGATCTCGATGTTCCTCGTGACCTCGATCACGGTGCTGCGCGAGCGCACGACGGGGACGCTCGAGCGGCTGCTGACGATGCCGCTGGCCAAGCTCGACCTGCTCGCCGGATACGGCCTCGAGTTCGCCCTCATGGCGACGCTGCAGGCCTTCGCCGTCAGCGCGGTGTCCTTCGGTCTGCTCGGTCTCGACACCGCCGGCTCGGCCTGGCTCGTCGGCGCGCTCGCCGTCGCCAACGCGATCCTCGGCATGGCGCTCGGGCTGTTCGTCTCGGCCTTCGCGGCCACGGAGTTCCAGGCGGTGCAGTTCCTGCCCGCCTTCCTGCTGCCGCAGCTGCTGCTGTGCGGCCTGTTCGTCCCGCGCGAGCAGATGGCGGACATTCTGGGCGCCGTGGCCGACGGGCTGCCGCTGACGTATGCCTACGACGCGCTGGATCGCGTCGCCGCCGATGGCGCGCTGGGCGGGGGCGGAGCGCTCGACGTCGCGGTGATCCTCGCGACGACCGCGCTGGCGCTCGGCCTCGGTGCCGCGACGCTGCGCCGCCAGACGGCCTAGGGAGCGGGCGTGACCGGCGCTCAGCCCGAGGCCCTGCGCATGATGTCGCGCAGCGCGCGCTGGTCGGCCGCGCTCAGGCGCGCCAGCTCCGGCGGCACCTCCTGCATGACCTCGACCAGGCGGCTGCGCACCTCGCGGCCGCGCTCGGTGACGACGAGCATCCGCACGCGGCGGTCGCGCGCGCCGGGGCGGCGCTCGACGAGCCCCTGCGCCTCCAGTCCGTCGACGAGGCCCGTGACGTTGGAGTTGTCGCAGTTCAGCGCGGTCGCCAGCGCGCTCATCGGGACGGGGTTCTCCGGATCGATCGTCTTGAGGGCGACGAGCTGTTGAGGAGTCAAACCGAACTCACCCGCCACCCGCACCATGCGCGGGCGCAGCTGCCAGAAGAGCTGGCGCATCAGCGCCCAGGCATCCTCTACGGCAGTGAGCGGCTTCGCGGCGGAATCCATTGACCTAACCAATCATAGGGAAAGGCAACGGTTGACAACCTCAAGCATCTGGGTATTCTCGCGGCCATGACCGAAGAGCGTGGAATCGACGTGCAGGGCCTCGTCCGCGAGTTCAAGGGCGGCGTGCGCGCCGTCGACGGCATCGACCTGCAGGTCGCGGCGGGCGAGATCTACGGCTTCCTCGGCCCCAACGGGGCGGGCAAGTCGACGACCGTCAAGGTCCTCACGACGCTGCTGCCGCCGACCGCCGGGAGCGCGACGGTCGCCGGCTACGACGTCGCCGAGGAGGGCGCGAAGGTGCGCGCGGCGATCGGCGTTGCGCTACAGGACGTCGCGCTCGATCCGATGCTCACCGGCCGCGAGCACATGCGCCTGCAGGGCGGGCTGCAGGGGATCCCGCGCGCCGAGCGCGGCAGGCGCGGCGACGAGCTGCTCGAGCGCGTCGGGCTGTCCGCCGCCGCCGATCGCAAGTCGAAGACCTACTCGGGCGGGATGAAGCGCCGCCTCGACCTCGCGCTGGCGCTCCTGCACAAGCCGCGCATCCTGTTTCTCGACGAGCCGACGACGGGCCTGGACGTGCAGTCGCGCACGGCGCTGTGGGACGAGGTCGCGCGCCTCGCCCGCGACGAGGGCACGACCGTCTTTCTGACGACGCAGTACCTCGAGGAGGCCGACGTGCTGGCCAACCACGTCGGGATCATCGACCGCGGCGTGATCGTCGCCGAGGGCACGCCGGCCGCGCTGAAGGCGCAGGTCGCCAAGCCGACCGTCGAGGTCGTCCCGCGCGAGGCCGGCGACTGCGCCGCCACCGCGGCCGCGCTGCGGCCCTTCGGCGACACCGTCCCGCCGAGTGCCGCCGGGACGGTCGCCGTGCGCCTGGACTCGGGCGCCGAGCAGCTCGCCGACATCGTGCGCGCGCTGGACAGCGCGAACATCGCCGTCGTCAACCTCGCGCTGCACGAGCCGACGCTCGACGACGTCTTCCTGGCCAAGACGGGCCGCAGCCTGGAGGGCGCGGCGGATGCGCCGCCGGAAGAGCCGGCCGCCGATCGCGAGCGGGCGCTGGCGTGACCGCGCTGGCGCACAGCGCGCTGCCCTCACAGGTCGGGCTGCTCGCGGGGCGGGCCGTCAAGCGGATCCTGCGCAACCCCGCGCAGCTCGTCTTTCCGGTCCTGTTTCCGCTGATCCTGCTCGCCGTCAACACGTCGGGCCTGGATGCCGCGACGCAGTTGCCCGGCTTTCCGACCGCGAGCTACCTGGACTTCGCGCTGGCGATCCCGTTCATGCAGGGCGCGCTGTTCGCGGCGCTCAACGGCGGCCAGGACCTCGCGCGCGACATTCAGGATGGCTTCCTCGACCGGCTCGCGATGACGCCGATGTCCGGCGCCGCGCTGCTCGCCGGCCAGCTCGGCGGCGCGCTCTTCATGGGGGTCATCAGCGCCGTGCTCTACCTCGTCGTCGGGATCGCGTTCGGTGCCGGGATCGCCAGCGGCGTCGGCGGGGGCCTGGTCCTGCTCCTGCTGGCGATCTCGATCTCGTCGGCCTTCGCCTGCTTTGGCACGTTCGTCGCACTGCGCGCCGGGACCGGGGAGGCCGTCCAGGGCTTCTTTCCGCTGTTCTTCGTGCTGCTGTTCCTCAGCTCGGCGTTCTTTCCGCGCGACCTGATCGAGCAGGACTGGTTTCGCGTCGTGGCGACCTACAACCCCGTCTCCTACATGGTGGAGGGGATCCGCAGCCTCGTGATCACCGGCTGGGACGGCCAGGCGCTCGCACAGGCGTTCGGGCTCTCCGCGCTGGCGATCATCGCGTTCCTGGCGCTCAGCAGCCGGGCGCTGCGCACCCGGCTGGTGCGGACATGACTGCCCTGGGCCGCACCCGCTCGGTCGCATTCGCCGTCGCCTGGCGCGGTATCCACAACGCGTTCACGAACCCGGCGTTCCTGCTGCCGAGCGTGCTGTTTCCGCTGTTCTTCTTCGTCGCATTCGCCGGCGGCCTGTCGGGCGTGCAGGACGCGCCGAACTTCGACTTCAAGTCGGGCTACACGTCGTTTCAGTTCGCCTTCGTGTGTGTGCAGGCGGCCGCGTTCGGCGGTGTCTTCACGGGCTTTGCGATCGCCGCCGACTTCGAGTTCGGCTTCGCGCGGCGGCTCATGCTGGCGGCGCCCCACCGCGGGGGGATCATCATCGGCTACATGATCTCCGCGATGGTGCGCGCCGTCTTCGTCCTGGCGGTGGTGTTCCTCGCCGGACTCGTCGCCGGCATGCAGATCGACGGATCGCTGGCGGACCTCGCCGCACTGCTCGGGCTGGCGCTCTGCGTCAGCGCCGTCTCGACGCTGTGGTCGGCCGGGATCGCGATGCGGCTGCGCACGATGCAGGCCGGTCCGGCGATGCAGATGCCGGTCTTCATCCTGCTGTTCCTCGCGCCGGTCTACGTGCCGCTGAACCTCGTCGCCGGCTGGGTGCACGACGTCGCGCGCTTCAATCCCGCGACCGCGTTCCTCGAGGCTGCGCGCGGCTTCGTCTCCGGCGAGCCGACGAAGGTCGGCATCACCGCCGCCTGCCTGGCCGTGATGTTCGCGCTCGCCGCGCTGTGGGCGCGCGGCGGGCTGCGCAGCGCCGAGCAGGCCGGCTAGCTGCGGTCCGGGCCGAGCAGGCCGGCTACTAGTAGTAGCTGCGGTCCGGGCCGAGCAGGTCCTCGACGCTCGGCTGCGCGGCGATGATGTCGTCGGCCGACTGGGCGTCCTCGACGACCTCCTCCTTGGAGGGGACGCTGTCGAGCACGTCCTCGGGCGGCGGGCTGTCGACCTCGGGCAGGCTCGGTGGCGGCTGCATGCCGGGCGCCCGCGCCACGTCGTCGGAGCTCTCCATGGCCCTGTCCTACCCGCGATCGCGCGAACCCGTTCAGCTTGGTCAACAGCGAAAAGACGCTCGGGATTGACAGGTATGTAGCCTTCGCGCCATGACCTACGTCATTGTCGGCAGCTGCATCAAGGACGACTCCTGCATCGAGGTCTGTCCCGTTGATTGCATCCACCCCAAGCCCGGCGCGCCGGACTTCGAGACGGCCGAGCAGCTCTACATCGATCCCGCGGTCTGCATCGACTGCGACGCCTGCGTCGAGGCATGTCCCGTCGACGCAATCTACGCCCAGCCCGAGCTGCCCGAGAAGTACGGCTACGCGCTGGATCTCAACGACCGGTTCTTCGGCGAGCTGAGCACCGCCGAGCGCACCGCCGGATGACGCCTCGCACCCGCACCGGGCCGCGTGTGGCGATCGTCGGCGCCGGTCCCGCCGGCGCGTTCACCGCTGCCTGCCTGCTGCGCGCCTGCGGCAACGCCGAGATCGACCTCTTCGAACGCCTGCCCACGCCGTGGGGGCTGCTGCGCGGCGGCGTCGCCCCCGACCACCAGGAGATCAAGCGCCTGGAGGACACGTTCGACCGCCAGACGCTCAGGCGTGGCTGCCGCTTTCTCGGCAACGTGGAGGTCGGCGTGGACATCTCGCACGGCGAGCTCATGCGCCATTACAGCGCGGTGATCTACGCCACCGGCGCGCAGACCGACAAGTCGCTCGGCATCCCGGGCGAGGACCTGGCCGGCAGCTGGGCGGCGACGGAGTTCGTCGCCTGGTACAACGGCCACCCCGACTACCGCGACCTCGAGTTCGACCTCTCGGCCAAGCGCGCGGTCGTGATCGGCAACGGCAACGTCGCGGCCGACGTGACGCGGATGCTGACGCTGAGCGCCGCTGAGCTCGAGCGCACCGACATCGCCGACCACGCCCTCGACGCGCTGCGCGCCAGCAGCATCGAGGAGGTCGTCGTGCTCGGCCGGCGCGGCCCGGCGCAGGCGGCGTTCACGAGCGCCGAGCTGCGCGAGCTCGGGCATCTTGACGGCGTGCAGCTGCGCGTGGACGCGGACGAGGTCGAGCTTGACCCCGTCTCGCGGCAGTGGCTCGCGGACGAGGGGACGTTCACCGCGCGCACGAACGTCGAGCTGCTGCGCGAGTTCGCGGCGCGACCCGAGCGCGCGGACGCGCGGCGGCGGATCGTGCTGCGCTTCCTGCGCTCCCCGCTGCAGATCCGCGGAGCCGAGCGGGTCGAGGCGATTGACGTGCGGCGCAACGAGATCGCCCGTGGCCACGACGGCATGCTGCGGGCCCGGGCCGTCGAGGAGGACGCGGAGCGCATCGACTGCGGGCTGGTCCTGCGCTCGGTCGGCTACCGCGCGGTGCCGCTGCCCGACGTGCCCTTCGACGAGCGCAGCTACGTGCTGCCCAACGCGCGTGGGCGCGTGCTGACGCCGGCCGGCGAGGCGCTGCCGGGCGTCTACGCCGTCGGCTGGATCAAGCGTGGTCCGACCGGCATCCTGGGCACCAACAAGCGCGACGCCGAGGAGACGGTGACGTGCTTTGTCGAGGATCTCGCGGCGGCTGCGCTGCCCGATCCGCCGGACCCCGGTCGTGAGCAGGTCGACGCGCTGCTGGCCGAGCGCCAGCCGAACGTCGTCGCGGTCGACGGCTGGCGCGCGATCGCCCGCCACGAGCTCGAGAACGGCCGCCGCGAGCGGCGCCCGCGCGTGAAGCTCGCGTCGCGCGAGGAGCTGCTCGACGTCGCCGCGCAGCGCACCGGCGCTCCAGCCGCGGTGACGTGGTAGACCGGGAGGCTCAGCAGCCCCATCCGCCCTGGCGGCGGGTGGCGGTGATCCAGGCGTGATCGGTATCGGAGTGCGCCAGGCTCGACGGGTACGGGGGCCGCTTCCAGACGTGGAAGCCGACGGTCCCGTAGTGCTTGCGCAGGTAGGCCACGAGGTCCCCGCGGTGCTCCTCGCAGGCATGGCGCGGCGGCCCGTAGAGCCCGCGGGCATGGAAGACGAGCCAGCGTCCCGGGAACGCGTCCTGGAAGGCGCCCCACGTCGTCTCGCGCATGGCGCGCGCCAGGCTCAGCTGCGTCAGCGGATCGGGCCGTTGATCGCAGAACTGACAGCGGAAGATGAAGCGGACCACAGACCTGTCATCGGCGGCTGCGCGGGACAACTCGACGTGGTTCACGCTGGCGGACGCACGGGCGCCGCCGAACCGCCTCGCGAATCGCCGACCGCCGTCCTGCCGCCGGGTTGCCGTCTCAGCCGTTCTGCTGACGCTGCGCGCCGCGGGCGCGCTGTGACCCGCGCGCGCCCGCAGTGGCCTGCAGCCTCGGCATCCGGCGCCGGAAACGGCCGCGACGGTGCCGATTTCTGCTTGGATCGCACGCATGAACCTCTCCATCGGTCCCGCGATCCCGATCCTGCGCATGTTCGACGTCGCGGTGACGAAGCGCTTCTAGGTGGAGTACCTGGGCTGCACGCTGAACTGGCAGGACGGCGAGGGAGATCGGCCGGTGTACATGCAGGTGTCGCGCGGCGACCTCGTCCTGCAGCTCTCGTCGCATCACGACGACGGCACGCCGCGTGGGGCCGTGCTCGTCGCGACGGGCGTCGACGCGCTGCACGCCGAGCTTCGCGAACGCGGCTATCCCTTCCTGAACCCCGGCGTCGGCCCCGGCCCCGGCGGTGACCGCGAGATGCAGCTGATCGACCCGGCCTCCAACCGCCTGCGCTTCTACGAGCGGCCCGCTGCGACCTGAGCGGCGTCGTCCGCCGTGAACGCTGCGCAGGGGCGAGCGCCAGCGGTGCGTCAGGTGCCCGGCGCGCCGATATGGACGATGAAGTCGTCGGGATCGGCGACCGACGCGACGCGCTCGCCCCACGGCTGGTCGACAGGCTCCGCGACCACGCGGACGCCCCCCTCGCGCAATCGCGCCACGGCGTCATCGACGTCGTCGGTGTACAGCCAGATCGCCGTGGACGCGCTCTGCACCGGTTCCTGCGTCGTGCCGAGGCCCAGCTTGCCGCCGTCGATCGCCAACGAGACGAACTGCGGCTCGCTCTCGGATGGAAAGCAGTAGGTGACCTCGAATCCCAACAGGTCGCGGTAGAACGCGAGCGAACGCTGCAGGTCGGAGACCAGGAGGATCGGGAAGGCGTCGCGGAACCCGGCAGCCACGCACGTCAGTCTGGCAGGCTCCGGCTCCGTCCAGCCTCCTGTTCATCGGGCGCGCGGTTCGACGAACGTGGGTGAGCCGGCGTCAGGCCGTCAAGCGGTGGCGAGGTCGAGCAGCATCGTGTCAGCGCCACGCTGACGCGCGACGATGGTGAATCCGGCATCTCGGTAGAGCGTGGCAGCGCGGTTGCCGTGCTCGACGCTGAGGCTGAGCTGCAGCCATCCCCGGACACGCGCCTGATCGCTCAGGGCGGCCAGGAGGCGACGCCCGATTCCCTGGCGGCGTCGAGAGCGCACCACCGCCATGCTGATCTCCGGCACGTCGGCAGCAACGAAGCCGTAGCCCGGGCCGTCGGCGTCGAAGACGCGAGCCCACGCTGCGCCGATCGGCCCAAGGGCATCGTCGACCGCGACAACGCCGAAGTCGCTCGCGCGCGGCCAGCCGCGGACGTAACGCGCCAGCGCGGGGTCGGCCTGGATCTGTCCTCGCGTGATCAGCCGCTCGCCGGTCCAGTTGCACGCTTCGATGAGCATGTCGGTGAGGAAATCCACGTCGTCAGCGCCCGCGGCTCGTAGCTGCATGTCGCCATCCTGATGTGCACGAGGCGGGTGACGAGCGCGCTGGTTCGCCGGCGAACGGCTGACGGGCGGCTCAGGCGTCGGGCGCGCCGCGGCGAACGCGGGAGGCGCGGGACTTCTTGCGGGCGCCGGTGTTGCGATGCATCGCGCCGCGCTTGACGGACTTGTCGATGAGGCTGACGAGCTCCTTGTGCTCCTTGTCGGCGAGCGCGTCGTCACCGGCGGTGACAGCGGCCTCGAGGCGACGGAAGTACGTGCGCACGGCCGACGTGTAGTGGCGGTTCTCGAGGCGCTCGCGCTCGGAGCGCAGGATCCGCTTCTTCTGTGAGTGAATGTTGGCCATGGCGTGAAAGCGCCGCGGACAGGACCGCGGCGGTCCCTAGAGTAGCGCACTCGATGGCGACCGAAGCGCGTGGGAGGGCGGGCGGTTTCGGGCGGATCGCCCGCAACACGGTGATCTTCTCGTTCCTCACCGGGCTGTCGCGGATCGCGGGTCTGGTGCGCGAGGTTGTGGCCTCCAGCTACTTCGGCACGAGCGGCGCGTTCTCGGCGTTCACCGTCGCATTCCAGGTGCCCAACCTCGTGCGCAGCCTGTTCGCCGACGCGGCGCTGAGCGCGGCGTTCGTGCCCGTCTTCACCGAGCTGCTGGAGAAGGGCAACAAGCGCGACGCATACCGCCTGGCGTCGACGTTCGTCGTGCTGATCACCGCCGCGTTGACGGCGATCTGCGTCTTCTTCGTGCTCGTCGCGCCGTGGATCATGCCGCCGCTGACGCCGGGCGACGACTTCTCGGCCGAGCTCGACCAGCTCATGGTCGGCCTGTCACAGGTGCTGTTTCCGATCGTCCTGCTGCTCGGCGTCAACGGCCTGCTCGTCGGGGTCCTCAACGCCTACGACCACTTCACGATCCCGGCGCTCGCGCCGCTGGTCTGGAACGCCGTGATCATCGCCGTGCTCGTCCTGCTCAGGCCGTACTTCGACGGTCCCGACCAGCTCTACGCCTATGCGATCGGCGTCCTCGCGGGAACGCTCGTGCAGCTCGTCATGTGCCTGCCCGTGCTGCGCAAGCTCGAGTTCGCGTTCGCCTTCGAGTGGAAGGCGATCTCCTTGCGCGACGAGCGCGTCAAGCAGGTGCTCGCGCTCATGCTGCCGATCACGCTGAGCCTCGGGCTGATCAACTTCAACCTGTTCATCAACTCGGTGCTCGGCGCGACGGTCTCCGACGCCGTGCCGCGCGCGATCGACGCCGCGTTTCGGCTGTACATGCTGCCGCAGGGGATGTTCAGCGTCGCCGTGGCGACGGTGCTGTTCCCGGCCCTCGCCCGGCTGGCCACCCGGCGCGACGTCGAAGGGCTGCGCAAGCTCACCGGCACCGGCACGCGGCAGATCCTGCTGCTGCTGATCCCGGCGGCGGCCTGCACGCTCGTGCTCGCCGAGCCGATCACGCGGCTGGTCTACGAGCGCGGCGCGTTCGGGCCGGGCTCGACGGAGATCGTCGCCGAGGCGCTCTTCTGGTTCTCCTTCAGCCTGCCCTTCGCCGGCGTCAACCTGCTGCTCACGCGGACGTTCTTCTCGCTGCAGCGCCCGTGGCTTCCGACCGGGCTGGGCGCGGCGACGCTGCTCGTCAACCTCGTCGTGGCGCTCGTGCTCGTCGGCCCCTTCGGGATCGGCGGCATCGTCGTGGCGACGGCGATCGCCAGCGCCGCGATGACCCTCGGACAGGCGTACTACCTGCGCCGCGAGCTCGGCGGGCGGCTCGAGGGGGCCGAGACCGCCCGCGCGGTGGCGCGGATGCTGCTCGCCGCGACGGCACTGGCGCTCGTCGCCTACCTGATGTGGCGCGGTCTCGACGAGCTGCTCGGGCGCTCGCTACCGGCGCAGATCGTGTCGGTCGGCGGCGGACTCGGCGCGGGGATCGCGGCCTACATGGGCGCAGTCGTGGTGCTGCGCGTGCCCGAAGCCGAGCAGATCCGCGCGCTCGTGCGGGCGCGGCTGCGGCGGTCGGGCTAGCTCAGCCGGCAGCGCGGTCGTGCAGAAGTGGCTGAGCTAACTCCGGCGCCAGCCGTCGAGCACGCGCACGACATCGCCGCGCACTCGCTCGGGGGCATCCGCCCGCTCGACGCCCGCCATCAACAGCGTGTCATAGCCGGTGTCCTGATGTCGCACCGATGCGGCGACGGCGAGCGCCATCGCTCCGGTGTCCAGCGCCCGCCCGGCTGCGGTGCGTCCCACGCGCCCGCTTCCGTGCGTAGCAGCGTGACGGGCGATCGCCTGCGCCCGCTGCGCGGGACAACCCGGGAAGAGCGTGGCGATCTCGTCGGCCATCCGCGCCTGCAGCTCGAGATCCTCCTCGGCACGCCTCGCGGTCTCGCGCTCCCGGCGCCGTGCCCGCGCCTGCTCGTCGGCCGAGCACTCGGCCTCCGAACGCGCCAGCGCCTCCTCCTCGACGAGGATGCCCTGGCGTTCGTAGCGCCCGCGCGAGCGGCTGAAACGGACCACCACCGCCGTCAGGCGGCTCGCTCGCTTGGCGCGCCGCGTCAGCGCGGCATCGCCCGCCTCGAGGAAGACGAGGTGTTCCATGTCGGCGCAGGTCATGCACAGCGGGCCAGGATCCTCCATGATCAGCAGGCCGCCCGTGCCACCGCAGGCGGTGCACGTCCAGTCCTTGATCGGCGACACCACGACGAGGTCGGGCGGGCGGCTCTGACGCTCGCGCATTCGCGCGCGCTCGCGCTCGGAGAGCTCGGGCGAGACCCAGTGCGTGCGGTAGGCGCGTTCGATCGCCGGGTCGCCGCTCGTGCTGAACCGCAACGGTCTGCGGTCGCGCGAGCGCGCGATGTAGGCGGTCTCGCTGGGCGTGAGCCCGCGCGCCTGCGCCCAGCGGCGTAACAGCCGCATCGACGTGGAGATCTTGCCCAAGCCCGCCTCCACGACGGATTCCAGACAGGACACGCGTCCCTGGCGCCATGCGTCGATACGGCCGGGTGCGAGCCAGCCCAGTCCGACGAGCACGTCGACCGGCGCGACGAACTTGCGCTCGGCGAGCGCGGCCTCCGCCGCCCGCACAACCCGCTGCTCGACCTTCGTCTCCTCGTCACGCCGACCTGCCACGGCTCGGGACGGTACCGTGCGGGGGCGCGCGCGGACCGGTGACCTCGCCCGCCAGCCCGCGGCTGTGAGACTGCACCGATGGCCACCGCCGCTTCCGCCCCGCCACGCCAGTCGCGCTCTTCCTCGCCTCTCGCGGTCGGTGCGCGCACAGCGGCGTCAAGCTCGATCCTGGCTGGCACGGCGACCACGTGATGCCGGTCCGCGCGGGTGGCGAGACCACCCCGGCCAACGGGCATGCGCTGTGCCCGCCGTGCAACCTGGCCAAGGGTGGCTCAACGCCGTGACGGTCGTAGCCCGCGCCTGGCAGGCGGCGTTCCTGGCGCGGCACGCCGCCACGACGGATCGCGACTTCCTGCTGGTCGCCACCCCCGGCGCGGGCAAGACGATGGCCGCCTGCCTCGCGGCGCACCCCACCGGCTGCGAGCAGCTCTTCGTGGTCTGCCCGACGACCGCGCTGCGCTTCCAGTGGCTGACGCGGCGGACCGCGTCGGTCTGCACCTGGACCCGCGCTGGCGCAACGCCGGCGGTGCTTGCAGGCCGACGTGGACGGGGCCGCCGTCACCACCAGCAGGTCGCGTCCGCCCCGGACGTCTTCGCCTACGACCTCGCCCGCCCGACGTTCGTCGTCCTTGACGAGATCCATCACGACGGCGAATCCGCCACCGGGGGGAACGCGCTGCTGGCGGCGTTCGACGACGCGCGGCGGCGGCTCGCGATGTCTGGCACACCCTTCCGCTCCGACGAGCGCGACCCCGTTCGTCACCTACCAGACGAGGACCGGCGTTGCGCGCCAGACTTCGTCTGCGGCTACGGCGAGGCGGTCGCCGACGCCGTCTGCTGTCCGCTCGCGTTCGGGCTGCTGGAAGCGACGCTGCACCGGCGGGTGGACGCGCAGAAGACGATCGCGGCATCGCCGACGAGCTCGACCCACAGGACGACGCGCGCCTGCTGCGCACCGCGATCGATCCCGCGACGCCGCTGCTGCCCCGGATGCTGCGCGACGCCGACGCGCTGCTGGTCAAGGCGCGCTCCTTGATCATGGACGCGGCCGGGCTCGTGCTCTGCGACGACCGCGCCCACGCCCGCGCGACCGCCGCGCTGCTGCGCACCATCGCCGGCGAGAAGCCCGTCGTGGTCGTCAGCGACGAAGTGGGCGCACCGAGGTGGAGCTGCGCCAACAGTTCTCGGAGGAGGCCGGCCCGGCGTTCGACGTCGAACGCCGATCGGCAGCGGCCGCCGCGCGGACTTCCAGGCGCTCGACGCCGAGGTCGTGCCCGGCGGGATGATCGTTGCCGGGGTGCACTACCGTCGCGAGGAGGTCGACGGCGCGCGGCGCCTGCTGCGCGAGCAGGCCAGCCGGAGCGGGCGCTGCGCTCCGTGCTCGAGTTCGTCCGGCGGCGGCGGTCGCTCCTGCGTGTCGTCCAGCGCGCCAGAGCCCTGCTTTCGTCGAGATGCGGCACTCTCGCACCGAGGTCCTCACAGGCTGGAACAGCGTCCCGGATGCATTCGGAGGACAGTGCGGTGCGCGCGGACTTTCCTTGGCCGCGCCATGCGCTTCCCGAGTTCCGCAGTTGGTGGGCAGATGAGGGCGGTTTTCGGGCCGTGAGCCCAGTGTTTGCGGGCTTTCGCGATCTCCCGGGCGCGAAAAGCGTGGGCACACGGTTTGATCGGTAGGGCTAG
>Ga0136617_10002934_pt1 | contig 15245 bp, 16 predicted proteins | sample AntDrymUQ3222106_2_FD_129672 | JGI IMG/M metagenome (GOLD analysis project Ga0136617, IMG submission 129672) | Polar desert sand microbial communities from Dry Valleys, Antarctica - metaG UQ322 (21.06) | ecosystem: Environmental > Terrestrial > Soil > Desert | place: Antarctica: Dry Valley... | reverse complement strand
GCAAGTTTGAAAACGAACGCTGTCGCCCGTGCAAAGGTTCGGGCTGGATTGAACTCGGCGGTTCGGGAATGGTTCACCCGAATGTTTTGCGAGCCTGCAATGTTGACCCGCAAATTTATTCGGGCTTCGCCTTCGGCTTCGGCTTGGAGCGAATGTGTTCGCTGATGTATTCGCTCGACGATATTCGCCTGATGTTCGAGAACGATGTGAGATTTCTGGAGCAGTTCAGGTAAAATGATTTCGAGGTGTTTTTATGACAAATCTTGAGCAAACAATTATCGAAAAGGTTCATTCGTTTCCGCCGGAAAAACAGAAAAAACTTTTGGAATACGCTGAAAGTCTTGATGAAGAAAGCGAATCGCAAAATTTACCGTCACGACAAACTATCTGGGCGAAAGTCAAAGATATTATCGAAGAAATTCCTCGGGAAGAATGGAAAGAACTTCCTGCTGACGGCTCGATAAACGCTGACCATTATCTTTACGGTTCGCCGAAAAAGACGAAATGAAAAAGATTTTCGTTGATACAAATTATTTCATTGCAGTTTTCAATCCGGCTGATCAATGGCATCAAAAGGCGGTTGAAGCGGACGAAAAACTCGGCGAAGTTCGGTTAATCACAACAGATTTTGTCTTAGTTGAAGTTCTAAATTATTTCAGCGGATACAAACAGAATTTCAAAAAGAAAATTTCCGATTCGGTCAGATTGCTTCTCAATGATTTCGAGATTCAAAAAATCGAATGCTCACACAAAAGTTTTCTAGAAGGGTTTGAGTTTTACGAATCCAGGCTCGATAAAGGCTACAGTTTGACCGATTGCGTTTCAATGAACATAATGCGCGAAGAAAATATCAGCGAAATCCTAACCAGCGATAATCATTTTGGACAGGAAGGCTTTCAGATTTTGCTTTGATGTATTCGCCTGATGTTCGAGAACGATATGAGATTTTTGGAGCAGTTCAAGTAAAATAATTCGGAGGTGTTTTTATGCAAGTTACAACCATTCAAGGCATCGTCAAAAATGGACAAATTCAATTGACGGAAGAGGTCAATTTGCCCGAATCGGCAACCGTCTATGTTGTCGTTCCAAATTTTGAAAAAAGAACGGCGAGAATTATGAGTCCGCGTCTGGCTGACAAAGAAAGATTGAGGGATTTTGAAAGAGAAATTATTGAAATCGAAGACGATGAAATATAGCGAAACCTACAATCCGCCCGCGCCAACCGCTAAAGTCAAACTGCGAAATCTCGAAACTTTAGAATCAATAACAAATGTTCCGATGCTGCTCGACACAGGCTCGGACATTACGCTTTTGCCAAAAATTTATTGTGATGAAATTAGCGTTAAAGTTTCGGACAACGAATCTTTGGAACTTGCGGGCTTCAATCAAGCCAAAAGCGTTGCGTTTTACGTCCGATTGGATTTTATTTTTCTCAACAAAATTTTTCGCGGTAAGTTTCTCGTCTTTGACCAGGAAGAAGGGATTATCGGGCGCGACGTTTTGAACGAATTCACGATTCTTTTTGACGGCAAAAATTTGGAGTGGAAAAGGCAAGAATAAATTTTAGAATCAGTTCGCTGATGTATTCGCTCGACGATATTCGTTTGATGTTTGAGAATGATGTCAGATTTTTGGAAAAATTTAAGTAGTTTATTATTTGCTTTATTGGTAGCTAAGAATATGCAAAAGCAAAAGGCAAAAGCAACTGTCGCGTCTCAAATTGGCGCGACAGGTTTAGTGCGTTCAAGTAATTCTTCTGTAAGCGAAACAAACTACAATACTCAAGTAATGAATTTTGATAAAGAAAAGTTAGATGTTGAGAGGGAGAAAATTGTCGTTGAGAGACAAAAAGTTGCGATTGAAAGAGATAAGTTAGTAGCTACATCTTTGATTGAGGATTTTAAAGCAAGATATCAGGAAGTTATTCTTCTTAAAAGTCAAAATATAAGATGGCAAGCCTTATACATGACGGCTCTTACTGTTTTGACTGGATGGACTATAAACTATTCAGATGCGAACAAAATTGATGGTTTTTTTATTAAAGATGAAACTGCCTGTTTTGTTTTACTCCTTGTTTTTATAAATGCAATTTATATCTATTCCTTGGCTTTAAGAGGCTATGAAATTCAGCAACTTGGACTTTACCTATATTCAAAGATAGGTGAAAACATTTCTAATGTTGTTGATTCAAAATTTAATGATTTTGAGTATTGGCGAAAGATGGAATTTAATTCTCCCGAAAGAAAAGGAAAATTAGAAAGGATAAAATCGTTTTACTACTTCATGATTAGTTTTCTGCCAATTTTTGTTTCTTTATCTATTCTGGTTGTGCATTTCAAACTCAATTTTCCGTTTTACATTTATTCATTTAAAAATGGTTTTATTTGGAGGAATTTATTTTTTATCTTTGTTTCAATTTTCACATTCATTAGTTTCTACTTTTCCATTTCAACCATTAGAATGGCAGAAAAATGGAAACAGGCTTTTGCACAAAGAGAAAAAAATTGGAACGCACGCAAAAAAATTTTGTAGAAGGCGTGAAAGTTTTTGAGGTTGAAAACAATAAGTAGGAAACGCTGGAAAAGATTTGAAATTTTACTATGAACATTAGTTACAACTGGCTGAAAGATTTGGTTGAAGTAGATTTGTCGCCGCAGGAATTGGCGACCAAATTGACAAATGTCGGCTTGGCGGTCGAAGGCATTCACGAATTCGGCGACGATTACGTTTTCGATATTGATGTGACTTCTAATCGTTCGGACTGTCTTTCGCATCTCGGCGTGGCGCGGGAAATTCGCGCAGTTACGAATGGCGAACTACATATTACGAAAACCGAAGACCAAAGCCCGACGACCGAAAATCAAAATTTGGTTTCGATTCAAGATTCCGATTTGTGTCATCGTTTTACGGCGCGGGTTATTCGCAATGTAAAGATCGCCCAATCGCCGGAATGGTTAGTGAAACGGCTCGAAGCAGTCGGCGAGCGGTCAATAAATAATGTCGCGGACATTACGAATTATGTAATGCACGAACTCGGTCAGCCGATGCACTCGTTTGATTTAAATAAGCTGGCGGGCAATCGAATCGTCGTGCGGAGCGCAAGACCTGATGAAACAATAGTGACTCTCGATGAAGTTGAGCGGAAACTAGATGAAACGATGCTGGCGATTTGCGATGCGGAAAAGCCCGTTGCGGTCGCGGGAATTATGGGCGGTTCCGATTCTTCAATTGATGAAGAAACGACCGACGTTTTGCTTGAAGTCGCTTACTTCGAGCGCGAAAACATTCGGCTGACTTCGCGCAAGTTAAAACTCTCGACCGAAGCGAGCCATCATTTTGAGCGCGGCGTGGACATCGAAAATTTAATCCGCGCATCGAATCGCGCGACCGAACTGATTTGCGAATTAGCAGGCGGGACTGCCGGAGAATTTGTTGATGTTCATCCAACGAAATTTGTGCCGAACGAGATTCGATCAAAAGACCTTGAATCCGCGGTAAAGAAATTGACGGGTTTGGAAGTTGTACAAAGTGAAATTTTACGAATTTTATCGGCTTTGGGAATCGAAAAGAAATCGGAAACAGTTTATCTCGCTCCATCCTGGCGGCACGATTTGGCGATTGAAGAAGATTTGGTCGAAGAAGTTGCGCGAATTGTCGGTTATGACAATATCGGCGAAGAATTGCCGCCGGCTTTCGGCGCGGGCGAATATCAGCGAAGCGAGCCGCGCAAAAAATCTTTGCGGAACGCGCTGGCGAATCTCGGTTTTAACGAAGCGATTTCTTACAGTTTTATTGACTCGAACAGCGATGAAAAATTCGATCTTGTTCCGAATTTGGTCAAGACAAACACGGATGAAAAATTTGTCACGCTCGCCGATTCGATTATTGAAGGCGCGACCCGAATGCGTCCGAGTTTGTTTTCCGGTTTGCTCGACGCGGTTCGCACGAACTTCAATTATCAAAAACGCGATTTGAAACTATACGAAATCGGCAAAGTTTTTTCCGCGTCGGAAAAGGAATATGATTTACCGAACGAACGCGAGCTTTTCGCATTGGTTTTGACGGGCAGTGAAATTTTGCAAAATAAAGCGATGCCGCTGCGCCAACTTGATTTCTACGATGCGAAAGGCGCACTCGAAAGCGCGTTTGCTGCGGCAAACTTACCGCCTCTCGATTTTCAAGCAATAGATGTCAAACATCTGCGAAAAGGGCGGGCGGCGGAAATTCTTGCGGGCGGAAAATCAATCGGAACGATTGGACAATTAAATGATGAAATTTCTTCAGCATATAAATTTCGACAACCTGTTTTTGTGGCGGAAGTTGATTTGCAGTCGCTTCTCGAATCAAAGCAGCAAACAATCATTTATCGACCTTTACCGATTTATCCGTCAATCGTGCGCGACGTTTCACTGCTGGTAAAACGAAATGTGAGTTTTGCGGAAATTCAAAAAGCGATTGCCGAACAAAATTTCGAGCTTTGCCGAAAAATTGATTTCGTTGATGTCTATGAAGGTCAAGGCGTGAGCGAAGACGCGCGTTCGGTGACGATTCGGCTTGAGTATCGAAGCGATGAACGCACTCTGCTTGATGAAGAAGTTGATTCGATTCATCAGCAAATCCTGCAAAGTCTGGAGACGAATCTGAACGCCAAACAGAGATTTTAAAAAGCAATAGCCGCAAAAAAGCGCAAAAGGTGCAAAAGAAAAAGTCAATTTCTTCTTGAATAATTTTTGTGTTTTTTTTGCGCCTTTTTGCGGCTATTATTTTCTCTAACGAAAATACTTCGTAAAACACTTGAAGTTTTTCGCAAAAATAAACATAATCAGTCGTAAAGTTTTACAATTCTAATTTGGAGAATCCAATGAACGGTTTGGCAGGAATGGAAAAGTTCTCGCATCTGGAAGACAAAATCTATCTCACAATCGAGAATGTCAAGAAGCTGCGCGAGGAAAAAGAAAGAGTCGAGCGCGAAATGAGTTCTTTGAGACACGAAGTCAGCAGTCTTCTGACCGAGCGAACGCGCCTCGAAGAAAAGGTCGAGGATTTATTGAGCGAGCGCGACGCGATTCAGCTCAAGGTTGAAGCGATGCTCGACGCAATGACGATTATCGAGCCTGACGTGGCGGAAGCCGTTCACAGATAATATCTTATGGTTGGCGACAAAGGAAAAGCAGACGCGGCGGCGCAATCAATCAGAGTCGAGATTTATAATCAGACTTACAACATTCGCTCGGACGGCGATAACGATTACATAATGCGTCTGGCTGAATACGTCGACGGCAAAATGCGCGAAATATCGAGCGGCACTTTGACGGTTGATTCATTAAAGGTGGCAATTTTAGCCGCGCTGCATATTGCCGACGAATTTCACCAATTAAAAAATCAGCAGGAACAATCCGACGCGCAACTCGCTTCACGAAGCGCGGAATGTTCCGAAATGCTCGACCGCGTTCTCAAACATCGTGAACCCGCGCCGCAGGAACTCGAAACAGAACAGTAAATCAACGAAAAACGGAAAACGGAAAGTGGAAAATTAAATTCAGATTTTTAATTTTCCACTTTCCGTTTTCCGTTTTCCATTTTCCTCGTTTGTGTTAAAGTAATTTCAGGCGAAAGAAGTTCTCTGAAAAGTTCGTGACCAAGCGCACAATAATTGAGCCAACATATATTGATCCGGGAGGCTAATGTCGTTTTCGGTGCAATCTTTCATCGTTAAAGATTTGCCATAGAATTCGGCTTCGATGTTCTCTTTTGAACAGAAAGCCACCCACCTGTTGAGATACAGGTTCAATTTAGCCGCTTGGAACGGTTTTTCGGTTTTCTTTCGCCTTCCTTATAAATCTTAAATTTTGAATTATTTAAACGTTGAGTTGTCGTCCGGGATTCTAATAGCTTCAATAAGTAAAAACTCAATTTTTCATCTCGTTTAATTCTTTTTCTAATTCCCTTCTAATTTCTTCTTCCATTTTTGCCGATTCGAGCGCAAGCGGAAGTTCTGCCGTCCGCGCCGAAAGTTTTCTCAGTGCCAACTCGTTATCGGCTAAATTAGTTCCGCGACGGCTTGCCGCCTCAATCATTTGCAAGCGTGTTTCGGCTTCGACGCGCATTTCTTCGGCTTCATTTTTTATTTGGTTAAGTTTTATTAAATCTTCTTTCAGGTCATTTTGCAGGTTTGCGGAATTCTCTGACTTCAAATACTTCAATTTATTTTGTCTTCTTTCCACCAATAAAAGTTCCTGCCTGGAAGATTTTAGAATGCGCGTCGCCGTGAGTCGCGCCGCTAAAGTATCGCGGAATGCATCTGCCAGCAGCAAATTACTCGCATCCATTTCCTTGAGGGATTTTTTTTCGGTCGTGGTCAGTTCGTGTGTGAACCAATCAACTTCGTTGGCTTTGATGCCGTCAACCGCGATGCGCTCGCGCACTTTTTTGAGCCAGTTTGAGCGATAATAAAGAATTCCGCCCGTGAAAATCAAACCGAGCAAAAAACCGCCGACGAGCGTTGCTATACTGAGAAAAAGAAAAGTAAAAGCAGTCGGCGCAGCACTTGAAAATAAAAAAAGAAGGAAAAAGATTAATGCCGGAATAATCGCCAGCAAAGCCGGCACTATCCACGCGCCGAATTTCAACGCTTTGTCCTTCGCTAAATCCTTGCGCGTGACTTCGTATCTCGGTTCTATTTCGTTCATCTTTACGGCTTTACTCTACAAACTATACAAACTTTATTCAAACCTGCCGCATCAAAAAATTAAACCGCGCCCGGACAAAATGTATTATGATAAATCAAAATTTTGATTCATTAGAAATTAAACTGTATGCAGCGAATTTATTTTTCTAAAACGGCGATTAGTTTTTTTCTGATTCTAGTCATTGCTTTATCTTGTCTTGGACAAAATAAAGACCGAAAAAGTCAGCCGGAGCAGCGCGTTCGCACCGTTTCGATTCCGATTTCGATTTTCACAAAACAGGAATTGAGAGAAAAACGGGCGGAAGAATTTGTGCAAGCCGACACGATTACAGTTACCGAAGACGGCGACCGGCAAGTAATTTTGTCAATCCGCAGCGTCAGTGAAACGCCGCTCGCCCTTGCGGTTTTAATTCAAGACGACCTTTCTTCTTCGTTCAATCTTCAATTGCAGGATATTGCAAAATTTATACGCAATCTGCCGCAAGGCTCGCGCGTAATGATTGCTTATATGCGCGGCGGCTCGCTCCAAGTCCGCCAAAAGTTTACTGAGGATTTAGAAAAAGCCGCGAAATCTTTGCGAATCGTCGTCGGCTCTGCTTCGGCTGCACCGCGAAGTCCTTATGACGGTGTGAGCGACGCACTCAACCGATTCGATGCTTTGCCGAATGGAAGACGCGCTGTTTTGCTGGTTTCTGATGGTTTGGATACTTCGGACGGGAGCGGGAGTTTTTTATCGGTTTCAAGTCCAGACCTTGAACGGGCAATTCTGAAAGCCCAGCGAAAAAGCGTCGCGGTCTACTCATTTTACAATGGAGCAAGTTTGACCGAAGGCGGAAATTCTACTTTGATTACGAGCGGGCAAAGTCTACTCAACAAACTATCGGACGAAACCGGCGGACGCGCTTTTTATCAAGGTTCGATTTCTCCAATTTCATTCGAGCCGTTTTTCAGAGACTTACGTCTTGCCTTGAACAGACAGTTCGTTTTGACGTATCTTTCGACTCATTTTAAGAAAGGCTATCACAAAATTAAGGTTGCCAGCACGAATCCAGAAGTAAAAATCGAACATCCAAAGAGTTACAATTACAGATGACTTTTTCAGGTTTGGGTCGAAACTTATCAGCTGATTTTTAGACTACAAACCGAACAAAACTGAACATCTTCCTTGATAAGCAGTCCAATCCAAAAGAGGGGAAAGAAAACAACTAACAAAACGGCGAAGACAATCCATCCGGTTGTTGAAACTTTTCTTTCAAAGCGCGGTGTTTGTTGATTCGCACAACGCGGACAACGATATGCGTAAGCCATATTTTGCGGCTGCCCGTGAACAAGCGGTTGCGGTCTCGGCGTTTGATTAACGGCAAAAGAATTGCTGAGCGGTTGAACTTGATTGATTTGCTTTGTTTTCCGCGCTTTGTTATCGGAAGCCTGAAATTCATCAGTTTTCCAAACATACGGTCGCGGCGTTTCGAATTCATAATTTCCGCCGCCGGAAAATTGTGCAGGAAGAAATTTTGTTCCGCAAAAACGGCAGAAGTTGCTTGCTTCCGTATTAACTTGTCCACAATTTTGGCATTGAATCATAAAAACCTCTACGCAAAAAGTTTTCAAAAAGTTGCGGAAAGTTATTGGAAGTTTTCAGGTAGTTCAAGGTTTTCGACTTTGAATCTTCTGCAATCTCCTACAACTTTCTATAACTACCTGCAACTTCCTGTAACTTTGCATCTTTCTGAAAACTTTCTGAAAGCTTTATTCTCTCACCTGTTTTGACCGCTTTGTAACAAGCCTCGACGAGTTCGACTGATTTATAACCGTCCAAAGCCGTCACGGGCGGTTTTGATTCGTTCAAAATCGCATCAATGAATTGCTCATTTTCCTGCTCGTAGCCCCAGCGTTCTTCCTTCGATAAAAGATGCCACGAAAAAAACTCGAAATTCGGGTTTGTACCGCGGCTGTCTGTCAAATTTTCCATCTCCTGCGTCATAATCGTGCGATGCTGGCAAAAAACTTCGACTCGCTCAAACGGGAAAATCCAACTCGCGTCCGCCGCCGAACAAAATGTCGCGTGCAATCCGTTTTTGAATTTCAGAAGAACGGAAAAATTGTCAATTTCCGGGTAAGTTCTGCTTGAACCGAAAGCAATCATTTCTTCGACTTCGCCAAACTGGAATCGAATCATATCGAACATATGAATCGTCGTTTCATATAAAAAACCGCCCGTAACGTCGGTGTCGCCCGTCCACTCCGGGTTTTGCAGTTCGCCGCGATTCATCTTGATATGTGCCGAATGAACTTTATCATCCGCGATGAGTTCTTTGAGTTTGACATAGACGGGCGCGAAACGCCGGTTGTGTCCGACCTGGAAAATTTTTGCATTTTTTGATGCTTCGAGAACAGCTTCGGCTTCCGTCAAATTTGTCGCCATCGGCTTTTCCGAAAATACTGCTTTTCCGGCGTTAGCAGCGGCAATCGTTAATTTTGTGTGGCGTGAATTCGGCGTGGTAACAACAATCGCGTCGCAGGATTCGATAACCTGCTCGCCGTTTTCCATACATTTTGCGCCGGTTTGTTTGGAAACCCGCTGCATTCTTTCCGGCTTTACGTCATAAATCGCGTGAACCTCGGTTCTTTCATTTCGCGCATAGAGTTGAGCGTGCGTGCCGCCCATATAACCTGTGCCGATGATGCCGATTTTTATTTTGCTCATATGAATTTTAGCCACAGAGTTCACAGAGAATTTGGAGCAGGAAAAATTAATCTCAAAATTCTCTGTGAACTCTGCGGCAAATTGTTTTCAGGCGGTTACTTGTTTCGGTGTTAAATTCAAAACCTTTTCAGTCGCGGCTTTCGCTGATTTCGCCACTTCAAACGGGTCCGCGTTCCAGTATTCGGGACGAAAAATTTCGATGCTTGCCATTCGGTTATAGCCGATTTTATCGAGTCTTTCTTTTATTTGCTTGATTGGCAGAATTCCGAGTCCGGGGTAAAGCCGGTGCGCGTCGGTAAGTTGGTTTTTCGGCAAATCTTCCGCGTCGTTGATGTGAAAGATAAAAAGTTTGTCGGGATTGAGCGTTTCGATAGCCTCGAAGCTCGAATCTCCGGCATAGAAATGAAAAGTGTCAATTACCAAGCCGATGTTTTTGCGATTGACTTTTTCAACAATCTCTTTGCAAAAGTCAAGCGTTTGCACCGAACAATCTGTTTGCCCCAAAAATTCAAAAGCCAGCGAAACACTGTTCTTTTCCGCAATATCACCGAGTTCGTTTAAAACTTTGACGGATTCGTTTGTGACTTCATCCTTCGTCGCATTTTCGGGTAATTTTCCCGGTACGACTACGACATACGGACAACCGATAGCTTTGGCAATGGCGGAAAATTCTTCGGTTTCGGCTTTAATTTTTTCGTAATCTTCCGCGTTTCTAAAAGTTATGTGTTCGATGGAATTTATGCTGTATGGCTCTAAATTATTTTTATCTAAAAGCGTTTTCAAGTCAGCAACCGTATGGCTTTTTAGATATTCGCGTAACTTTGACGCCCAAATTTCGATAAGTTCAAAACCGGCGTTCCCGGCGGCTTTTATATCGGTTTCCAAATCGGCGCGCATCGTCGTCGCGCCGTTTAATGCTAATTTCATTTTCAACTCCTACTGATATTTTTTGGTCGGAACGATTATTTTTCTACGGAAGAAACTGTCTGCCTGATTTCTTTGAATTTATCGCCGACTTTGAAAAGCAAATCGGATTTTTTTTCATCAAAACGGGCAATCACCAAGTTTGTCTGTTCGGGAAAACTTTCAAAAAAAAGAGTGTTTTGCAGGCTGAATCCATCGGGGCTTTTATCGCTGGAAATTTCGATATAAACCCGCGCCGTATCGACATTGAGTTCCTTGCCGACCCATTTGATTTTTTTCGTTTCACCTTTATCGTCTTTCAGAATAAAGTTTTCGCTCAAATAATTAAAAATCATTTTGTCAACATCGGGCGTTTTTTCAAGGTCAACGCGCTTTTTGCTTTTCGCTTCGAGCAGCGGAACAAGGTCGTGCGTGAAAAGTTGGATTGAGGTTTCGATGGTTTTTTCCTTTGCGTTGTAATCCATTCTGGTCAAACTCGTATGATAACGGTGCGCTTTGACAATGGGGAAAGTGGAAAGTGAAAAGTGAAAAGTGAAAAGTATAAAACCGATTGCCGTAAAGCGGATAATATAATTTTTACTATTTGGAGTTACTCTCATCTTACGCTTAGTTTTCACTTTTAGTTTTTCACTTTTCACTTTTAATTGGCTTTTGTTCCGACAAAATTCGACGCTCCCTGCGGTGCTTCCATCGTGCCGCTCATCTGGTTGCCGACTGCTTTCCCGTTAAGCGTAATTTCAAACGGCTGACCGATGTTGACGGTTGCTTTGAGCGCGAAACCGTCGGCGGTCAAAGTTCCGTTCGTGAACGGCGCAACACCTTGCGGTGATTCGATTGTACCGGTTATCGTGCCGCCTTGCTGCACAAGGTCTAAAGTGAATGGAATCGTTTGACCGCCCCACTCAACCGTAATGTTCCAGCGTCCGGTCAAATTTAAAGCCGCATTCTGATTTTGTTGTCCGGTCGGCGGAGTTGCTTGAGAATTTCGTTGTTGCTCTCGCTGCATCAAGTTTGATTGCGAACCGGCTTGCTGTCCGGCTTTGAAAACTTGAAACCGGGTCGGAACGGTGCGGCGCGGAAAAAAGTTATTCGCTAAATCAGCGTCCGCCGTTTCCAGATTCGGGTCAAGCACAATTGCTTTGGCTTCCTTTCTCGTAACAATCAGTTTGGAAACCTCGAAATTGTTGTAACGCCAGATTTCAGCCGGGACGCGAATTTGCTCGCTCGTTCCGTCCATATATTCGACCTTGAAAATCAGAGGCATCACCAAACCGCCGACATTTTTCAAATCCGCAATGTAAAAATAATAATTTCCGCTCAGAAAACCTCGCTCCTTTTCGCTGAGACTTCCGAGAAATGTCTGGTAATCTTTGCGCTCAATGTCGGTTATGCGGTATTGGTCATAATCGTTGTAAAAATCCCGCAGGCTCGGATATTGGTCAATCCGTTTCGGTAAATTTTCGTTGCGCTGCTGCGAAAGCGTGCGCGGACGCTCGTTGGCTTGCTTTCGCAAAAGTTCTTTTTCAACGTCGGGATTTTTTGTGTCAATCTGGAAAAGCCGCACGTTTTCGATGGAAATATCAACGTGGTCGGTCGTATAAAACCAGCCGTGCCAGAACCAATCGAGGTCAACGCCGGAAGCGTCTTCCATCGTGCGAAAAAAGTCGGCGGGCATCGGACGCTTGAATTTCCAGCGTTGCGAGTATTGTTTGAAGGCAAAATCAAACAAATCTCTGCCCATCACCGTTTCGCGTAAAATATTGAGCGCGGTCGCCGGTTTCCCGTAGCCGTTGTTGCCGAACTGCAAGACGGATTCCGAATTTGTCATAATCGGAACTTGATTTTCCGACAGCATATAATCGGCGATGAATTGCGGCTCGCCGCGACGCGAAGGATAATTTTTCTCCCATTCCGCTTCCGCTAAGTATTGCAAAAACGTATTCAAGCCTTCGTCCATCCACGTCCATTGCCGCTCATCAGAATTAACAATCATCGGAAAATAATTGTGTCCGACTTCGTGAATAATGACGGAAATCAAACCGTATTTCGTCGCTGCCGAATATGTTCCGTCCGGCTGCGGGCGCGGACCGTTAAAGCAAATCATCGGATATTCCATCCCGCCGACCGGACCGTTGACGCTGATGGCAATCGGATACGGATAAGTGAATGAATAGCGCGAATAAACATTCAAAGTGTGGATAATCGCCTGTGTCGAGTATTGTTCCCAAAGCGGATTTCCCTCTTTTGGATAATACGACATCGCCATTACCTTGTTGCCTTCGACATTGTGTCCCTGAGCGTCCCAGATAAATTTTCTCGATGTTGCAAACGCAAAATCGCGCACGTTATCGCCTTTAAATATCCAGGTCTTTTTGCCCGTCGGTTTGTTCGATTCGTTGGTGGTCGCTTCGGCTTGGGTGATAATTTTTATCGGCTCGCGGACGGTTTCGGCTTGTTTGAGTCTTTGAATTTGTGTTCTCGTCAAAACCTGCGCCGGATTTTGCAAAACTCCGGTCGAGGCGACAACGTGGTCGTTCGGCGCGGTGATTCGCACCAGATAATCCCCGAATTCCAATGTAAATTCGCCGCTTCCCAGATACTGCTTGTGCTGCCAGCCGGAAACGTCGTTGTAAGCCGCCATTCGCGGAAACCATTGCGCGATTTCGTAAATATAATTGCCGTCTTGCGGGAAAAATTCGTAACCCGTGCGCCCGCCGTAAGCGCGTTGGTCGTTGATTGCATAATTCCAATCCACCGAAAAAACGAAAGTTCCATTCGGAGCGAGCGGCGTTGGCAAATCAATCCGCATCATCGTTTCATTCGTCGTGTTCTTTAAATTATTTCCCTTAGCATCTCTCACCGATGTTATATTCACGCGCCCGTCGTATTGCCGCGCAACCAACTGCTCAATGCGATTGAGCGGAACATTTTTTAGCTCCGGCGCGGTTAGTGTTTGCTGGGTCAGCGAATCTTTAGCGAAAATGTTTTGGTCAATTTGCAGCCAGATATAACTCAGCGTGTCGGGCGATTGATTTTTATAGGTAACGGTTTCCTTGCCGATGATTCGCTGATTCTGGTCGTCGAGTTCGACATCAATCACATAATCGGCACGCTGCTGCCAGTAACGACTTCCCGGCGCGCCCGAAGCCGTGCGCTGTTCGTTCGGTGTCGGCAAATTTTCTTCGAGCTGGCGGAATTTGTCAGACGGTTTCGATTTTGATTGTGCAAACACAAAAGACGACAGCATTGCAATAAACGCAATGGTAAAAAAGCGGCGAATCAACATTAAATTTTTCTCCTATTGACTGTAAAAGCGATGTCGGATAAAAAGATTTTGTCGTTTTTGGGCAAAATTTGCAAACGCAAAGAAATCAGAAGTGAGAAGTCAGAAGACAGAAATCAGAAATCAGAAGTGATGATGGAAATCAATTTATGTTGCCAGTTTTCAATTTTCATATCATATTTCTTACTTCTGACTTCTGACTTCTGACTTCTGTCTTCTGACTTCTCACTTCTGATTTCTGATTTCTCACTTCTCAAAACAACTTTTCCGATTTTTCTCACGTCTAAAAATGCGTTATTCTGTTTCTCCGACATCTTTCTTCCCAGTTTTTGCCAACCATGAAAAAATTTATTTTTACAACCGCAATTTTAACCGTTTCGGCTTTCAATGTTTTCGCTCAAAATTATAATGACGCGACTCTGGCGCGTGTCCGCGAGCAGGACCGCTCGATGAGCCGCGATGCGAGAGGCAGTGTTCCGAATCTCGCGCCCGCCGAACACGCTTACCGCGCCGATGTCTATTCGTTTAACCGCGCATTTCCCGAAGCCCGCGCTCATTGGCAGAAGATTCTCGAAAATTTTCCGAACGACGCAAATATGGCGAAGACGTTGATGGGAATCGGTCGTTCGTATATGTGGGAACGGCAATGCGCGCTGGCAATTCCGTTTTTTGACAGAGCGATTCAAAATTATTCAAGCTCAAAAGAAGGACGCGAAAGTTTGGCTTTTAAAGGCGCGTGTCTTGTCCGTTTGGGCAGAAACACGGAAGCCGCCAAAACCTACGGGCAATACACGATAATGTTTCCCAACGGTGAGCGCATCGAAACTTCTCACTTAAATATTATCGACGCTTTGCGCGAGGCGAAAAATTATGACGAAGCGAATCTTTGGATTGATAAAGCCAGCCAACGATTTTCGGGACTTCCGACCGCAACTAACGCGCTCAACGCGCGTCTGCGAATGGAGATTTTCCGCGAAAATTGGCAAGCAGCGATTGCCGCCGCCGACACGCTCCGGCTTTTGAGAAATTTTTCGGGTTCGATGACTTCGCTCGACGAAGTTAATTATCTGAAAGCCTTCGCGCTCGAAAAGAGCGGGCGCAAAGCCGAAGCGATTGCCGTTTATTCGGCAATTCCAAACAGCCTAAATTCCTATTTCGGTGGCTTGGCAAATGACAAATTAAAAAAGCTTGCCGCAAGCTCATCAAAAGTCACGCGCACAGTCAGCGTGTCTTCGAGCTTGACGAAAGATTATCCGGTTATGTATCGCGCGGAGATTCTTCGCTCTGCCAAATCCCGGGGTATTGACCCGCGTTTCGTGCTGGCGATTATGAAACAGGAAAGCAGTTTCCGCGCCGACGCAAAATCACCTTCCGCCGCTCGCGGGCTTCTTCAGCTTGTCTTTGACACGGCTTTGAAATACCACAAGCAAGCCGGATTTCCAAATCTCGAAGCCGAAAATTTATACCAGCCGGCGGTCAACATCGCTATCGGAAGTGTGTATATTTCGGAACTCAAAAACCAATTCGGCGGTTTGTATGAAGCGATTGCGGCTTCGTATAACGGCGGCGAAGACAACGCGGAACGATGGCTGGCGAGAAGCAAACCGAAAGACGCGGGAATTTTCGCGTCGGAAGTCGGATTT
>Ga0136617_10002933_pt1 | contig 15247 bp, 16 predicted proteins | sample AntDrymUQ3222106_2_FD_129672 | JGI IMG/M metagenome (GOLD analysis project Ga0136617, IMG submission 129672) | Polar desert sand microbial communities from Dry Valleys, Antarctica - metaG UQ322 (21.06) | ecosystem: Environmental > Terrestrial > Soil > Desert | place: Antarctica: Dry Valley... | reverse complement strand
TAGCCGGAGCTGACCCGCCCCCCGGGCACCGGGGCCACCACCGCCGACCCGCTGTCCGTGGGCGGGTCGGCCAGCAGCAGCGCGGCGGCCGCGGCGGCGGCGAGCAGGAGCGGGAGCGGGCCCCTCCCCTGGTCCTCGGCCGAGCACGGAGGTGGGTACGGAGGCGAGACGGAGGCACGGAGTTCTCCGTAACCGCCTTCGTACCCCACCTCCGTGCCCTGACCAGCACAACGGAGGCAAGACCCGAACGGAGGCACACCGGCCGACCACGAATACCCCCGGAAACCACGGGACCGCGATGCCAACGCGTACCTCCGTCCGTCGAGGAGGCACGCGGTTGGCGGGGCCGAACGCAGGGAGGCGGTCAGGGAGGCAGGGAGTTCTCCCTGACCGCCTCCCTGCCTGGCCTCCCTGCCCTGAACAGCGCCGACACCGCCAGGGAGGCGAGGGAGGCACCCCGCCAGACGGCTCCGAAACCCCCGGAAACACGGGGTCGGAGGCACACACCCGGGGGTCCCTCCCCCCTCGTCGGCATGGCGACTGTCCCTGCTCCCGTCATCGAATCAGGACGGCAGTGGCATCGTCGTGGCGCTTCCCGCGCCGCTTACCACGATGCCGCTCCTCGTCGGTCTCCGCCGCCTCCGCCTCACGAACTCGACGAATAAGCTCGACCGGGCCGCTGTCTTCGAGAATCTCCAGCAACCCACCCCAGTCGGACAGCGCGAACCTATCAACGAGGCGCGCACCTCCGTCGGTCAGCAGGGCAACCCCAGTCACGCTCTCAGCGGCAAGGGCACCGGTCATGGCGTGGTAGGCAGCCTCGGGCACGGTACTCGCGACCCAAAAGCCACCCTCTCTATTCCGAAAGTCACGAACCGCCTCGACCGTGTAGCTTGGAAGGTGTGCGGTCCGGTCGTCAATTATCGCCTGGGCAGGGTTGTCGCCTACTCTCACAACGATGGGGCTATCCGCCAGGGTTAGGTATTCAAGGCGGTCACGCCGCAGCCGCAGCACCGCCACAGTAGAGGACGGGCTTGACGGATTCGAGACATCACATGTGCTCGCATGACGGTCTCGCGTGACCTCGATCGCGTCGGCGAGCGCATCGGGTAGTGAGCTGTCGGTCATGACAAGGTGATCAACCAGGACGGCCGCCAGGCTGCGTACCAGCCACCGAACGCCGTGTTTACAACCGCTCTCGACGCCCGTCGGTGGCGTCGCACCGTCCAGAACTAGCGCCCAGTCAGGGCCGGCCGCGACGTAATCCTCGTTCGGCTGTCCGGGGGTTGGGGCGCTAGCGAACGTAACATTGAACATCATTCGGGCGCCTCAAACTCGTAGCTAAACACGTGCCGGTCTCCGGCCATTACCGACCGGAAGAACTCGACTACCGTATCGTTCGTCGAGTAGGTGACGCGGTAGAGTTCTGCTACGGGAACTCCTCCGGCCAAGTGCAGGTCTCGGGACTCCTGGTTAGACGGCATCCGGATTCTAATCTCCTCCCGGAAGCGAATAATGCGGTAACCCTTCTCCTCTAGGCGCGCGTGACCGCCGCCCGGTCCGGTGTCTTCCTGCATAATCGTGGTATCGGCAACGACATCGAGGCGGTAGTAACTATCGGCCAGCTGTGTCGGCTCGCCTTCAGCCCATGTCCGCCGTCTACGGACCCAGACGAGCGCCCCGGGCTCGACTGCGAGCCAACGGGCAACCTCCTCGTCTGCCGGGACCTCCGCGAGCTCCAGAACCTCTTGCCGCCACTCGACGCCGGCGGCCTCCATCTCGGCCTGAAAGGGAGCTTTGCCCGCGCTACGCCGCCACCTGGCGTACCTGTCGGACCCGACGCGGACAAGCTGGCGGGGTCTCCGGACGAAGCGCCCCGCCCCGGCCTTGCTATCGATGAGGCCCTCATCCCGCAGGCGCTCCATCGCGCGGACTGCCGTGGTCGTGCTGACGCGGTAGCGGTCTGCGAGCTGTCGTTCGGAGGGCAGCCGCCCACCCGGCGGCAGCTCGCCGGAGGTGATCTCTGTCCGCAGATCGTCCGCGATCTGCTCCGCGGGACTCCGCGGGTCTGCTGGGTTGATGCTCACGCGCCGCATCGTACGTACCTCAGTACAGAGGTGTTGCATCGACACCCCTGCGTGCGCTAGCGTCACCTGCACTACCTCGGTACTGAGGTAGTGCAGATGCGACACCAACAGGCAGTAGCCCCGTCCGGTGCTGACATACCGGACGGGGCGCACATCGGGAACCTTGGAGAGGATCAGCGATGCAGGACGACCGTACCCGCATGTTGCGGGTCAAGGCAGTAGCGGAGATGTTCGACGTCTCCGCGGCAACGATCTACCGGGCGATCCGGTCAGGCCAGCTGGATGCGCTGCGGATCGGTGGGTCGGTGCGGGTCCCGTCCGACGCACTGAAGGTGTTCGGGGAGCCCGCGTTCACGACGCCCCTCGGCCGGACCGCCGCGTCCGCCGAGCAGGCGGAGGTGACCCGATGATGGCCGAGAGGTACCTGCGGGTCCAGGCGGTGGCAGAGCTGTTCGAGGTCTCGAAGGCGACGATCTACCGGGCGATCAGCTCGGGGCGGCTGGACGCGCTGCGCATCAGCGGGGCGGTGCGGGTGCCGTCCGAGGCGCTGAGGGCGTTCGTCAACGAGTGCGGCGAGTACGCCTACCGGGCCTACGTGGTCGGTGGCGTGTCCCCGGAGACCGACGACCAGACACCGCGCTCCGAGGCCGAGCGGGCCGCGATCGAGGCCGGTGAGTCCGCGGCGTTGTCGGATGCCGCCGCGGACGGTCGGGCGTGTGTGGTGTGCGGGTCGGACTTCACCGACACCGTCTCGGTGCCGCTCGGGCACTGCGCCGAGTCGGGGTCGCAGGTGTTCGCGTGCAGCACCCACCCGGCCCAGCTGGCCGCGCACATCGCCTGGTACGGCCTGGGGGTGACGGCATGACCAGCATGCAGCAGACCCCCTGTCGCGACACCGACCGCGCCGTGACCGGCGGCCATCCGATCGTGCCCGGTGAGGTCGTCACCGGTCGGATCAACGGCTGTGAGGTCCGGGTGCACCTGGACTACCGGCGGTGGGTCACCGACCCGTCGTCGGGCCCGGGGTTCGAGCCGGTGGCGGTGGAGGTGACCGCCCCGATGCGGCTCTCGCTCGACGACGTCACCGCGGTGCTGTTCGCCGGTCTGGAGTACGGCGAGGACCTCGAGGACCCGGCCGCGGTGCGGGAGCTGGTCGCCGACCTCGTGGTCTCCTTCGGCGCCTCGAGGATCGAGGACGTGCGCCTGGCCGCGGACGCGGCCGTGCGCCGGGGTGACGCGTGGCCGGCGTACTGCCGTCGCCGCGCGGCCGCGGTGTTCGGGGTGCCCGACCCGCGACGGTCGGGGGAGGTGGCCTGATGGACGCCACACACCGGGGAGAACCGGCCGTGACGGCTGTAGCGGACCCGAGATCGTGGAGCGCGGCCCCCGCCACCTGTAGCGATCTCTGTAGCAGCACAGCAGGACACCCGACCTGTGGGAACAGTGCGTGTAGCGCTGTAGCAGCACCTGTGCGGGCACCCGCTGAGGTGTGGGTGCGGACCTACCCGGCCGCGACCGGCCGGCGCTGCTGGGAGTTCCTCCCGCCCGGTCCGGGTGCCCGCCCGGTCGTGCTCGCGGGCTTCGGGGAGATGGCGATGGCCCTGCACCTGGCCGAGCAGCCGCTGCGGCGGGACATGACCCTGACCGAGGTGGCCGCGCTGATCGTGCGCGGCACCGAGGTGGCCGGGCTCGACGGCATCCGCGAGCTGCTCGACCTCAGCGGGCGGATCCACCGGCGCTGGCAGGGCCGGACCGCGGTGACCGCCGCAGACCGCGCCGAGCGCCGCGAGGTGTGGGCCGGCCCCCGCCAGGGGCTGTGCTACGAGCTGGCCCACCGGGTCGGCGGTGGCTGGTCGCTGCCCGGTGAGCGGCTCACCGTCACCGGCGGCCGATTCCTGGAGGAGGTGGCCTGATGGACACCCGACACACCCTGTGCCGGATCGGGGCCGACACCACACCCCTCCTGCTCCAGCACCGTGAGGACAGCGACGCCCACCCGACACCGGCGGTGTGGGTGTCGGCCCCGGTACCACTGAGCATCGACGAGGTCGCCGCGCTGCTCTACGCCAGCCTCGCACCCGAGGAGGCCCGCGCCGCGACGGACCACCGCCTAGCCCGCGACATGGTCGCCGACGCGGTCGTGAACTCCGGGTGCCAGGTCGTCACCGACGCCTGCGACGCGGTGGCCCGCCAACGCCACAGGCTCCACACCGCCCACTGGTCCCAGTGCCTACGCCTGGCCCACCACCTCGCCACCGGCACCGAGCCGGCTACCGGAGCCGTCGTGCCCGGCCAGACACGACACGAACTCATCTCCTAGCCACAGAGCCGCCCCACCGCCTGTTGCAGCACCGTCGTGAACCGCCCCACCTGCGGGGTTCACGAACGGCTGCAGCAGCGGTGCAGGTGGGTTCACCGGCCACGTTCACGAACCCGCTCCCCTGCTTGGAGGACCACGCATGACGACCCCCCACCGCCCCGCAGTCGCTCGCTCCACCGGCACCCCCACCACCCCGCAAACGGCGCCTCACGGTCCGCTGAGTGGCCCGTACAGCCCTCAGCTGGACCAGGCGGGGATCCTGCTCGACCGGGTCCACGCCGCGCTGCTGCGCTACCTCGTGATGCCCTCGACCGCGGCCCCGGTCGCGGTCACCCTCTGGATCGCCGCCACCCACGCCCAACCCGCCTGGGCCCACGCCCCCCGCCTGGTCATCCGCGGACCCGAGAAACGCTGCGGGAAGTCCCGACTGCTCGACCTGATCGAGGCCCTGTGCTGGGCACCGTTCATCACCGTCAACTCAAGCCCTGCCGCGGTGTACCGGTCCATCAGCGAGGACCCGCCCACGATCCTCGTCGACGAGGCAGACACCATCTTCGGGCCGAAGGCAGACGGCAACGAGGACCTGCGCGGGCTGCTCAACGCCGGGCACCAACGCAACCGACCCGCGAAGCGCTACGACGCGAACAGCAGCCGGGTCGAGTCCATCCCGACGTTCGCCATGGCCGCACTGGCCGGGATCGGGGTCATGCCCGACACCATCGAGGACCGCGCGGTCGTCATCCGCATGCGCCGCCGCACCCGAGACGAGAAGGTCGCCCCCTACCGCCACAAGCGCGACCGCCCACCCCTGCGTGCGCTGGCCGGGCAGCTGCACGAGTGGCTGCGCACCGACCTGCCCGTGCTCGAGCACGCCGAGCCGGCCATGCCGGTCGAGGACCGGGCCGCCGACACCTGGGAACCCCTCATCGCGGTGGCCGACCACGCGGGCGGTCTGTGGCCTGACACCGCCCGCACCGCGCTGCTCACCCTGACCGCCGAGGCCACCGACGCCGAGACCGGCTCACACCGCATCCGCCTGCTGGCGGACTGTCACACCGCGTTCGACGACCAGGAAGCCCTACCGACCAGCGTCCTGCTCCAGCGCCTCAAGGCCGACCCCGAAGCACCGTGGTGTGACTACGGCCGCGACGGGCTCACCGCGATGAAGCTCGCCGAGCTGCTCCACGACTACGACATCGGCTCGCACAACATCCGGTTCCCCGTCCTCGGTCAGGCCAAGGGCTACTACCGGGCCGAGTTCCTCGACGCGTGGGCCCGCTACTGCCCCCGCCTGCTGACCCCCGACCCCATCACCGACCTCGACGCCGCGTCTCCGTCCGCGACCTCATCCGAGGTGGCGGAAGCAGGGCAGGGGGGTAGCCGTCCCAGCCGTCCCAGCCGTATCACCGCAGGTCAGCCCGGGACGGCTGGCGCGCCTGGTACGGCTCAAGCCGTCCCACCCCCCGACCCTGGTACGGCTCAAGCCGTCCCAGCACCTCAAGCCGTCCCAGGCCTGACCAGCACTGATACGGCTGGGACGGCTGGGACGGCTACCCCACCCCTCCGCGTCGTCGGAGGAGGCCAGCAGTGACCGGCCCCGACGCGACGCGTCGCACAGGACCTCGCGCGACGCGTCGCGTCTCGAGACCCGACACCTCGGATCGGCTACCCACCGTCACCGATCCCGGCCTAGCAGAGCGACCGGCGCTAGCACCCCCGACCGCTAGACCTAGCACCCACCGCTAGCGCCCAAACCGCCACCCGACCAGGCCGCTAGCGCCCTAGCACCACGCCGCAACCCTTGCTCAACATCGGGAGACCGCCCAGCTCAGACCCCCCTTAGCGGGAGCCGCTAACCGCCCCTCGCATCACCCACGGCAGTTACACAACGTAGTCACACGGAAGGAACACCCATGATGCCGACGACCACCGGTCCGCGCGTGACGCTCAAAGTTGAAGCAGCCGCCGAGCAGCTCTCGATCGGCCGAACCAAGATGTTCGCACTTATCAAGTCTGGCGAGATCGAGACCGTCAAGGTCGGCCGTTTCCGACGTGTCCCAGCCGACGCCCTGACCACCTACATCCATCGCCTCGCGGCTGAGCAGCGCGCCACAGCCTGACCGAGATCGGCCAGGGCAAAAGATTGGGGACTGCGGATGCCACGCAGGAAGAGAGCCGAGGGTACCCGTGCGCCTAATGGCGCCTCGTCCGTCTATTACAGCGAGTACGACAAGTGCTGGGTCGGCCGCGTGACGATGGGAGTGCGCGACAATGGGAAGCCTGATCGGCGCACCACCAGACGGAAGACCGAGGCCGAGGTCATACGCGCCGTTCGCGACCTGGAGCACCAGCGTGACAGCGGTAAAGTGCGTAAGCCGGGTAAGGCCTGGACTGTCGAGCGCTGGCTCACACACTGGCTTGACAACATCGTCGGGCCCACGGTCAGGCCGAAGACAGCCGACCGCTACCGCACGGACATCACCGAATATCTGATACCGGGTCTCGGCGCGCATCGCCTCGATAGACTTCAGCCCGAGAACATCGAGACGCTGTACGCCAAACTACGCGTTCGGAAGCCGCCGTTGTCTCCGTCCTCCATCTATCACGTCCACGCCACGCTCCGGACATCCCTGAACGAGGCACTGCGCCGCCGTCACATAGTGGAAAACCCGGTGCTCGTCGCTCGCGCGCCGCAACTGGTCGAGCCTGAAGTCGAGCCGCTATCGGTGGACGATGCGAAGCGCATCCTCCACGCCGCTGAGGGACGCCGCAACGGCGTCCGGTTCGCGCTCGCCCTCGCGCTTGGACTCCGCCAGGGCGAAGCCATCGGCTTAAAGTGGGAGGACGTGGACGCCGATGCCCGGAACCTCGCGATCCGGCGCGCACTCCAGCGCCAAACCTGGCGCCACGGATGCGACGATCCACGCACCTGCGCAGCCCTGCGCCACAAGACTCGTCCATGCCCGCCCGGGTGCAAACAGCACCAGAGACAATGCCCACCACCCTGCCCGAGCGACTGCACTGCCCACGCCCGCCACTGCCCTCAACGACAAGGCGGTGGATTGGTGGAAACGCCGACCAAGTCGCGGGCCGGCCGGCGCGTCGTCAGCGTGCCGCAGCCACTCATGGACTGGCTCCAGCGCCACCGCCGCCAACAACTCGACGACCAGCGAACGGCCAGCGACCTGTGGCACGACGGCGGCTGGCTGTTCACTCAGCCGACAGGCCGCCCGCTCGATCCTCGCGCGGACTACCAGGAATGGCGCGACCTGCTTACAGCCGCCGAGGTCCGGCCAGCCCGGCTCCACGATGCTCGGCATACAGCGGCGACCATGCTGCTGGTCCTGCGCGTGCCGGTGCGGGCGATGATGGACATGATGGGCTGGTCGGAGGCCTCGATGGCGAGCCGCTACACCCACGTGCCCGACGAGATGCGGCGCGAGTACGCCAGCCAGGTCGGCGGGCTGCTCTGGACCGGCGACCCTGGCGACGAGCTCACCGACGAGCAGCGCGACGAGGTCCGGCGAGTGGCCGCCACCCTGCCCGAGCCCTGGCGGACCCGCCTTGCCGAGCTGCTCGGATAGCGGGAGACCGAGGTACAACTGAGCCCGAAAGTGAGCCCGAGGACGCACCGGCGAGTGTCCGCCAGATGGGGAACCGCTGGTCAGAGTGGAGCCGCCTTGGGGAGTCGAACCCCAGACCTACGCATTACGAGTGCGTCGCTCTAACCGACTGAGCTAAGGCGGCGGGTGGTGCGCGGCCAGTGTAGCTACCCGGCCCGACGGTCCCCGGGGCCACTGCCCCGGAGACCGTCGGCCCAGGTCACCCGGTCCGGCAGGGCAGGCGGGCGCCGATACAGTTACCTCTCGCTCGACGCCTGAACCGATCCGCATGGAGGACCGTCCGTTGAAGCTGATCGACCTGGAGTACGTCTGCGAGCTCTACCGGCAGTACGCGGGTGAGCTGGCGACGGTCGGCAAGGCCCAGCGGGACTACGCCGAGTCGATGCAGGCGCGGATGACCCCCCAGCTCGACGACCTCGAGGCAGAGATCACCTACCTGTTGCTGCGCGCGACCAGGCCGTCCGCGGTGGTCGAGCTCGGGACGTTCCACGGCTGGTCCACGTCGTGGATCCTCAGCGCCCTGCGGGACAACGGCTCCGGGCACCTGCACAGCTTCGATCTGATCGACAACGTGGTGCGCAACGTGCCGCCGGAGCTCGCCGAGGGACGCTGGACGTTCGTGCAGGGCGACATCAAGGAGACCGTGGGGCAGGTCCCCGCCGACACCGGCTACCTGTTCGTCGACGCCGCGCACAACGGGCGCTTCGCCCGCTGGTACCTGGACAACCTCTTCCCGCGAGTGCCCTCGGGGATCCCGGTGAGCGTGCACGACGTCTACCACGGCCGCACCACGCTGCCGTTCACCGAGGGCAAGGTCGTCGTCGGCTGGCTGGACGGGCAGCACGTGCCGTTCTTCACCCCGTCCCGGGCCAAGGCCCGCACCACCTTCGACACGCTCAACGCCCTGCGCGACGAGCTCGGACTGGCCCCGATCCGCGGCGCGGGCGACAACCCGATGATCTACTTCACGATGCCCTGACCACGACGGCTCACCCTCGCTGCAGCGCCGTCATCATCGACTCGACGGCGATCTCCGGCTTGACGTTGCGGTCCAGCGCCGCGCGGCAGGCCAGCACGGCCTCCAGCCTGCGCAGCACCGACTCCGCCGGCCACTCGGTCGCCGCCCGCCGGACGTCGGCGTCGCGGTCGGGGTTGGTCAGCGCCACCCGCGCGCCGCTGCCCGCCACGAGCGCGTCGCGGAAGAACCCGGCCAGATCGACCAGGGCCCGGTCGATGGCGTCACGCTGGGTGCGTGTGGTGCGCGACTTCTGCCGGCGCTCCAGTTCCCGCTCCGCGGCCTTGGCCCCGCGCGCCGCCGCGGCCGCACCCTTGCCGACGCCGCCCGCACCCATCGCGACGGCCAGCTCCTCCCGCTCGGCGACGTCGCGGCTCTCGCTCTGCGTGGTGGCCTCCGTCTTGGCCGTGCGCACCAGGTCGGCGGCGAAGGCGAACGCGTCGCCGAGGCGGCGCAGTCGCAGCGGCAGGCCCAACACCGTCTCGCGGTGGGCCCGGGCCTCGGGATCCACGGCCAGCCGGCGCGCCCGGCCGACGTGGCCGCCCGCCACCGAGGCCGCCCAGTGCGCCGTCTCCGGGTCGATGCCGTCGCGGGCGCCGAGGACGCCGGCGATCGCCTCGGGCGAGGGTGTGCGCAGCGGCACCACGCGGCAGCGCGAGCGGATGGTGATCGGGACGTCGTCCTGGTGGTCGGACGGGGCGCAGAGCAGGAAGACGGTGCGCTCCGGTGGCTCCTCCACCGCCTTGAGCAGCGCGTTGGCCGCACCCTCGGTGAGCCGGTCGGCGTCGGTGATGATCAGGACGTGGTGGGGTGCGGTGGCCGGGCGGCGGGCGGCGAGCTGGACGAGGGTGCGCATCGCCTCGACACCGATCGACAGCCCCTCCGGCACCACCTCGCGGACGTCGGGATGGGTGCCGGCCAGGACGGTGTGGCACGCCACGCAGGCGCCGCAGCCGTGGTCGGGGCACTGCAGGGCCGCCGCGAACGCCCGGGCCGCCACCGAACGTCCCGACCCCGGGGGGCCGGTGAACAGCCAGGAATGGGTCATCGCCGTCGGGTCCTCTGCCGCCGCGGTGAGCTCCGCGACGACCGAGAGCTGACCGACGACCTCGTCCCAGACCGTCACGTCGCGATGCCGGCCGCGTCGGTGGACGGTACGACCGGCCCGCTCGCCGAGGCCGCGGTGTACCGGGGCAGGACGGCGGCGAGGCCGCTGACGACCCGCTCGGACACCTCGTCGGCCGAGCCGTCGGCGTCGACGACGACGTAGCGGTGCGGCTCGGCCGCCGCCATCCGGGTCAGCAGGCGCTGCACCCGCAGGTGCTCCTCCCCGGGCATGCCGGACGCGGCGGGCACGGCGCCGGCTGGGGCGCGGTCGAGCAGGACGGACACGTCGGGCCGCAGCCTGCCCGCGGCCCAGACGGCCAGGCTCTCGAGCTCCCCCGGGTCGAGCTCGGCGTGCGTCTGGTCGGCCGCCACCCCGAACTGCACCAGCGGGCTCGCCAGGAAGCGGTCCACGACCACCACCGCGCCCTCGGCCAGCGCCGGCCGGATGACGCGCTCGACCTGGTCGGCCCGCACCGCGGCGGCGGCGAGCGCCTTCGCCCGCGCGCCGGCCAGGGCCGCTTCGCGGGTGGCCGCGACCCAGCGCTCATGGTCGCGGTCCCCGCCCTCGGGCTCGATGACGGTGTGCCCGGCGGCCCGCAGGCGCGCGACCAGCAGCGCGGCCTGCTCGGCGGTCTGCTCCGCGGGCGCGCCCTCGACCGCGATCAGCACCCCGGAGCCGTGCCGGGGGTCGCCACGGCGCAGCGCGGCGAGCAGGTCGGGCAGCATCGGCTCGGTGCGCCGGTCGTCCATCTGCCGGTAGGCGAGCATGCCGATCCCCGCCGCGACGAGGCCACCCGCCACCATGACGATGCGGGTGCCGTCGATCAGGAACGGGTAGCCGAGCACGTCGATCCGGCGCGCGCTGACCAGCCCGACGAGCAGCGGCACCAGCGCCAGCGACCCCAGCAGGGTCAGGCGCACGATCGACTGCACGAACGCCACGATCCGGCCACGGATGTCGTCGGCCACCTGCGCACCGATGATCGTCAGCCCGGTGAGGAACGCGATGCCCGCGAACCCGCCGACCAGCATGACGGCGGCGATCGCCACGAACAGGTGCGGGGCGACGGCCACCAGCACCAGCGCCAGCCCGGCCGCGACGATCGCCGCCCCGAAAAGCCGGTTGTGCGGCAGCCGCCGCGCCATCCGCGGCGCGGCACCCATCCCGATCGCCAGGCCGACGAACACCGCGGCGAACAGCACCCCGTACGCGGCGTTGCCGCCGCCGAGGCTCGCGGCGTAGAGCGTGGCCGAGCCGACGACGATGCCACCGGCCGTGAACGCCCCGATGATGCCGGTGACGAGCCCGCGGATCAGCGGCGTGCGCACCACGAACGCCGCGCCGTCGCGGATCAGGGCGAGCAGCCCGGGCTGCACCTCCCGCGCCCCCGTGGCCCGCCCGGAGATCTCGGGGATGCGGAACCACACGGTGAGCGCGATGAGCAGGTAGGCCACGCCGGACCCGACCAGCGCGGCGAACACCGTGGACAGCTCCGAATCCTGTCCACCGAAGAACGACCCGGCGCCGGACAGGAGCGTGAACAGCCCGGACGCCGTGATCACCGCGACGCCGTAGGTCATGACGAGGGCGAGCTGGTTGGCCGTCTCGACCTGGTCGGGGCGGCGCAGCAAGTTGGGCACCGACGCGTCCTTTGACGGGATCCAGAACAGCGCGCAGATCTCGATGAGGAACACCGCGACGAACAGCCACCACAGCGACCCGACGAGCGGGATGGACACGAACAGCACGAACCGCAACAGGTCGCAGACGACCATGACACGACGGCGGTCGAACTTGTCGGCGAGCGCACCGGCCAGCGGGCCCAGGACCAGCGCCGGGAGCAGCTTGGTGGCGACGACGCCGCCGAGGGCGAAGCTCTGCGCCTGATAGCCGGTCGCGAGCTGGGTGGCCAGCGCGGAGAGCGCGAGCAGGCTCATCCAGTCACAGACCGCCGCGACAGAGGTGACCAGCCACAACCGGCGGAACGCGGGGATCGCCAGCACGCTGCGCACCCGGTGGGAGGTGGCCGCCGAGAGCTGGGGCCCGGAGGCGAGCGCGCCGGGTGGGGGGGGCTCGGGGCCAGTCGCGATCCTGCTCACCTCCTCGGCGGGCACGGCGCCCAGCGGGCGCGCCGTCTGCGCGCGAGGGTAGTCGGCCGGACCGACAGCGTCGGAGCTGGGCGTCTCCGGTGCTCAGCGCGTTCCCAGGGGGCCGGACGCAGTACTGCGCCCGGCCTACCCGGCGGATCAGCTATCGAAAGGGCAGCGGTATCTGCTGGTCGTGATGAATCACGACTCGGAGCGGCTGGTATGGGCGGGCAAGGACCGCACCACACGTCGGGGACTTCGACCCCGGTTCATTGCTGGCTGTACGGATCAGGGAGTTCGGCTGGGCGTTCGCCATGGAGATCGACCGTCCACCACGGCGGCGTCTCGTCGAGCACTTGGGCCGCGCAGCCCCCGAAGAGCTCCAACAAGTCGACAACGCCATCAGGGCGGTCTTCGAGGTGTAGCCGGACAGGGCCGGGAGCCGACTGTATCCAGCCAGGGTGGTTCAGTCGGCGGCGAGGTTGTCAGCGGAGCTCAGGGTGTCGGGATGATCCGCACCCAGGACCCGGCGACGCCGAGCGAGGGTGTCCTCATCCAGAGCCCGCGCCGCCCCCACATCACCCACTGCACGCAGGTCGCAGGCGAGGTTGTAAGCAGAGCGCAAGGTGTCGGGGTGGTCATCACCCAACACCCGGCGACGCCGAGCGAGGGTGTCCTCATCCAGAGCCCGCGCCGCCCTCGCCTCCCCTGCCGCGCGCAGGCCATCAGCGAGGTTGTAGACAGACCGCAAGGTATCGGGGTGATCATCACCTAAAACTCGACGGCACCGGGCCAGGGTGTCCTCACTCAGAGTCCGCGCCGCCACTACAGCCCCCGCCCCGCGCAAGGCGAAGGCGAGGTTGGTGGCAGAAACCAGGGTGTCGGGGTAGTCGGCACCGAGCAGGCCGCGGCGAAGGTCGTGGGCGCGTTCGTGCAGTGGCCGCGCCGTTCGAAACTCCCCCGGGTGCGCAGGTAGGAGCCGGCGCGGTCAAGCAGCCAGGCCGCCTCGCCGGTGACCGGGTCCAGGTCACGCGCCGGGTCGGTGACGGCCAGCACATGGGCCAGCAGCTGCCGCCACGTTGGCCAACACCCCGGGTTGTTCCATGGATCTTCCGGCGCCGCATGCCGCAGAAGCCCGACCGCGACCGCCGCCCACCGGCCACCATCCACGGTGCGGACGCGTAGCAGCGCTGCGGTGAGCCGGTGCAGCTGGATGCTATCGGCGGTGACTCGCGCCATCCCCCGACGCCGCAACACAGCCGTCCGCCCGGTGAACACCAGTGGATCCCGAGCGGCAGCATCCAGCGCGGCGGGTAGTCGATCTGGGTGTGTGGTGTACAGGGTCAGCGGTACCGGTTCCGGACCCAGCCACGCCGCCACCGTCATCAACTCGAACGCCACCGGGTCGTCGGCAGCCAGCCGGTCGAACGCCACCGTCCAGGACGCGGCCAGCGACACCGGATACCCGCCACTTCCGCCACCGTGGGCCAACACCTGCTCGGTGCGTTCGGCGAGCAGGCGCAGGTAGGTGTCGGTGTCCAGGCCGGTGTCGGCCAGCAACGCCGCCGCCTGGTCCACCGCCAGCGGCAGATCCCCCACCGCCTCCGCCACCCGGTCTGCCTCCCGGTCGGACAAACCCGGGACCTGCGAGCGCAGCAGGTGCACAGACTCGGCGCGGGTGAACTCCGCCACCCCCAGCGGGGTCGCGACCCCGCGCCAGTCCGGATTCCGGGACGTGATCAGCACATGCCCATCGCCACCCGGCAGGAACCGTCGCAGCTCCTGCGGGTCCTCGGCGTTGTCGAAGATCAGCAGTCACCGCTGCCACTCCCGCTGTCCTCCCAACAGCCGCGCTACTCCCACCTCCGTTCCATGAGTCGGTGTCGCCAGGCCCAACGCATGTGCGAGTTCGGCGAGCCGGTCCGGGATCAGGTCCGGATCCTGGGCGGACACCCACCACGCCACGTCATACTCACTGCCGTGGCGGTGGGCGTACTCGATCGCTGCGGTCGTCTTGCCGACCCCACCCATCCCGTGTACCGCCCGCTCCCCGGCACACAGCGCCTGCCGCAGGTCGTCGAGTAGGTCGTCACGGCCGGTGAACACCCCCAGCCGGGCTGGGATGTTCCACACCCGCCCCACCGGAACACGTTCGGTCTGGGTCAACGCTTGCAGCAGCACCGTCTCCAGGCCCTCCGGCGTGGTGAACGTCGCCGTGGTCAGCCCGCTGTCGTCCAGCCGGGCCCGGAACGCCGCCTGCCGGCCCCCGTACTCGAGATCGACGAACAGGTCCTTCGGGCCCTGCGCCTCCTCGCCGAGCACGAACACCAGCCGCGGCAGACCGGCCTCGCCCGCAGCTTCGAACTCCAGCTCGGTGTAGGACATCTCCGGCTGGTCCCGCACCGGCGAGCCGTACCGGAAGCCCGCCAACAGCACGTACACCTCCGCGGCCGCCACCGCGTCCCGGCACACCTGCGCAGGCTTCCCGTCCCGAGCCGTGAAGTACTCCATGTCGGTGACCGCGTCCCCAGCCCGGGACACCGCCGACTCCGCCGCCGCGACGAACGACCGTGCGGCCGGGAACCGCCGCAACTCCGAGGTGTGACTCACGAACACCCGCCGTGGCACCGGTCGGGACTCAGCCATACCGCACAGCATCCCAAGGAACCATCCCGACCGGCACCGCCCCGTCCGTCGCCCAGGACCGTCAACACCGTCACACGACGGACAAGCGGCTGGACGCTCCATCCCGAACTGGGGTGCTGCGTGGCTTCTTGGACTCGTCAGACACGCTGACCCTCACCAGCTTGGCGTCCATGAGCGGAGCCCACCTGGACGCGACGTTGTCCAGGCTGGTGGAGATAATCATGCCACCGCTGCTGTCGTCGTCCTCGTCGATCGAGATGACGTAGGCCTGTCCGTCGGGCAGCGCGAACACCCATGCCGTCACGCCGCGTCTGGGCTCCGTCAGGCCGTAGACGGTCGGGATCGCGGGCAGGGTGATGCG
>Ga0136617_10002932_pt1 | contig 15251 bp, 9 predicted proteins | sample AntDrymUQ3222106_2_FD_129672 | JGI IMG/M metagenome (GOLD analysis project Ga0136617, IMG submission 129672) | Polar desert sand microbial communities from Dry Valleys, Antarctica - metaG UQ322 (21.06) | ecosystem: Environmental > Terrestrial > Soil > Desert | place: Antarctica: Dry Valley... | reverse complement strand
GGTTGGCTGCGCACCATCGTCTGGCACGCGGTGGTCGACATGCACCGCGCGCGCCGCGACGAAATCACGATTGATGATTGGTCAGAGGGCGGTGGGGAAGTCGATGACCGTCCGGGATGGCGCGCCGAGGCCCACGGCGGCGAAAGCGCAATGGTCGACCGCCTGGCGCGCGAGCGTTACGGCGCGGCAACCGTCGCGGCGCTCGACGCGGCCTTCGCCGCGCTCGACGAGCACGAAAAGCTGTTGTTGCTTTACTATCACGTCGAGGGCCTGAAGCTGCGCGAAATAGCACGCCTCGTCGAGGAGCCACGCTCGCCCCTCAGACGCTGGTTCCAACGCCAACCGAAACAGGGCGCGGGCGCACCCGCCAAAAATCGCGTCTACGAATCAACCATCATGCGCTGGCTGGAAAAAGTCTACGCGCAAATACACGAACGATTTGAAGAGGAATTGAGGGCCGGGGGCAAACTCAGCGCAGAGGAGATCAAGCTCTGTCTGGAAATGGCCGGCAACGGCACGGCGCCCGAAGACCTTTACGTCCATTTGAAAAGCGCCCGCGGAAAAGATGTTTGAGTTCGATAAGGCGTTAAGGCAAAAGCGAGACGTGATTCACGTCGAGCCGTGGGAGGGGAGCGATACAATGTCACCACAGAAGAACCACAACGAGCCAGCTTCGGTAAGCAGCATGATTGAACACCACCTGCGCCGCCGCGCGTTGGTCACGCCGCCGGTTTCCTCCGGCAATCACCTCGATGAAGACGCTCTCGCCTCCTTTGTCGAAGGTCGTTTGACTCAACCTCAGTCCGCCCCGCTAATTTCACATTTAGTCGCCTGTGCCTTTTGCCGACGCGCGACCACCGAGTTGATCCAACTCGACACGGCGCTCGGCGAATTCGACTCGGCGCCGAGTATGCCGACACCGGAGCCGGGTCGGCTGCGTCATTTGTTAAGTTACTTAAGCGACCTCGCCGCGCGGGCGAAAGAGACATTAAGCATCTCTGATGAAGGCGTCGTCAGTGCTTACGAACACATCCACACTCCGGCGGAAGATTTCGCGGAAGCCGAAAAGGCGAGACGCGGCGCAAAAAGAAAGCGGGCCGACGAAAAACGGGCGCCACAATCTGACGCGCTGCCAGACCCTTCCGAGGACGTGACAGGAGATTGAAACCCCCTTTCAATCTCCTACTTGCGTTCTTTGCGCCACACCCAGACGAATATTCCCACTGCCACGAAACCGAAGACGAGCAGTGCCAGCATCACTGCCAGAACGATGATAAGCTCAGTGCTGCCTCCGTCTGAGTTCATGAATTTCCCCCGTCCTTGCCCGCCCTTCGTGTTCTCCACGACCCATTCATCGAAACTTCACACTGCCGCTGCGTCCGCGCCGTCAAACGAAATTTATGACGCGACCACTTCTTTAGTTTCAGTCGCCGCTGGGCTGAAGCGGATGCGCCGGATGCGGCGGCGGTCAACGAGATCGACGGTGAACACTCCCCCCTCGTGCTCGACCGACTCGCCGGGGCGCAACAACCGTCCGGCCTTGGCCAGCAGAAACCCGGCCAGCGTCGTGTAGCCATCCTCCTCCGGCAGTTTCAGGTTAAATCGACGATTGGCGTCGCGCACGGCGAGCATGCCGTCGAGCAGATACGTGCCGTTCCCCTCCTCCACAATTTGCGCCCGCGCTTCTTCGTCGAACTCGTCGTTGATGTCGCCGACGATCTCTTCCAGTATGTCTTCGAGCGTGGCGATGCCTTCTAAGCCCCCGTGCTCGTCCACGACGCAGGCGAGGTGCGTGCGAGCAGCCTGCATCTGGCTGAGCACCGAGCCGAGCCGAGCCGTGACGGGGACGAACATCGGCGGGTGAAGCAACCTTTCCATGCTGAACTCCTGGGGTTGGTTCGGGCTTAAGCACGGTATCAGGTCCTTCATGAACAGCACCCCGACGATGTCATCAAGGCGCTCGCGGTACACCGGCATGCGCGAGTAGCCGGCCTCACTAAAAACCTTCTCGGCCTCTTCCAGCGTCGCTGTAATGGGTAGTGCTGTGATCGCCGTACGCGGGATCATTGCCCCGCGAATTTCGGCTTCGGAAAAGTCAAAGACGCGGTTGATCAAGCTACGCTCCTCGGCTTCGAGGTGGCCGCTTTTGTGCGACATGTCGATAAGTTGGCGCAGTTCTTCTTCGGTGTAGATGGAAGCGTGCTCGCTGGTTGCGTGCAGTCCGAATATGCGCACGACGCGGGCGCTCGCCCAGTCGAGCGCGTGAATCGGCCATCGGAAGACAGTGTAAAAGGCCTGCATCGGCCAAGCCGTCAGCATCGCGACTTTTTCGGCCCGTTCAAGGCCGACCAACTTTGGTGCCTGTTCGCCGAGCACAATATGCAGCGATGTGATAATGGCGAAACCGACGAAAAAAGAGATGACGTGTATCCAGGTTTCGGGGACGCCGGCGCGCGCGAGCGGTCCCTCAAGCAGGCCGGTGATAGTTGGTTCACCGAGATAACCGAGGCCAAGCGAGGCAAGCGTGATTCCGAGTTGCGAGGCCGACAGGTAGGCACTGAGGTTATTAAGTAACCCCAGCAACCGCCGCGCGCTACGATTTCCCGCCTCCGCCAGCGTCTCGATGCGTGAACGGCGCACCCCGACAAGTGCGAATTCAGCCGCCACAAAGAACCCGTTTGCGAAGACAAGCAGAAGGACGGCAAGCAGTTTAATGGCTGTCATTACCTATACTCGAAGCCGCGGGCGTAAGGCTCCCACACCCGCCAAGTAATCCCAAAGCGACGCTGCTACTCGGCAGCGTGGCGCGTCGCAAATTTCCACGCCCGGCCACGAACGCAACTCAGTGCCACGCTCTCTGCCGTGTGTGCGCACCGCGAGGTTAGTGCCCGTCATTGTAAACCAGACGACAGTACTCGACGACGCGGTTCTCTGCCCAAAATCTGTCTTCGGTGCCGCCGGTTTCGCCGGCGATGAATCCGACGTGTCCGCCGTGCGCCGTTGCCAGTAGGATGACACAAGGGTTCGCGGAGATTGAAGAGTAGACGGGTGACGCGAAGGGGACGAGGGGGTCGTCCTGCGCATGGATGATTAACGTCGGCGTGCGGATGTGAGAAACGAGACGGCGCGCGCTGGCCTGTTCGTAATAATCGGCGGCGTCGCGATAGCCGCCGTGGAGTGCTGTGTACTGGTCGTCGAAGTCGCGGACGCTCCGCACCGTATGAAGCCCGCTGGTGTCGTACAGATCGGGGTATAGCCGCCGCTTGCCGTGAACGCGCTTGCGCAGGCTGCGGACGAATGTTCTCTGATAGAGCCAGTTCGAGCGATGGCCGATTTGGTCGGCGCAGGCGCTTAAGTCGAGCGCGGGCGAGACGGCGCAGACTCCTGACAGTTCGGGCGGCGTGCGCGCGCCGATTTCGCCGGCGAGTTTAAGAATGATGTTGCCGCCCATCGAAAAACCGACGAGAAAGATTGAGGCGAGATGATCTTCCTCGATCAACTCTCTGAGCACGGCCCTGAAGTCGTTGCTCATGCCACTGTGGTACAGCGTCGGCGTCAGGTGTTCCGTCCCGCCGCAGTTGCGCATGTTGCAGCGCAGGACGTTGAAGCCCGCGCGGAACGCCTTCTGCGCCGTGCCGAGCATGTAGATCGATTCGCTTGATCCTTCAAGCCCATGCACCAAGACGACGGTCGGGTGCGCGCGGCGCTCCCTCTGCCAGGCACAGTGGGCGAGCAGACGTACGCCAGGTTCAACCTCGAACAGCCGCGTCTCATCGTCGCAGTGCAATGCGCGCAGGCGCGAGCGGCGCGGCCAAGCATAAGCTGCGAGCGTCTGCGCGTGGCCGTTGCGGAACGAACGATGAGGATTGAACGGTTTAGCGGCGAGCGCGCTGGCGACAACGGCGAGGTCAAACGGTTCGCCGCGGAGTGGCGTGCCGCCCTGCCCGGTTTGATGGACTGTTGACTCTAACCCCTCACGGTCAAACATTTCATTCGTGCTATTTGTGTAATTCGTGGCTCATCCTTCTCGGTCACATCAGCCGCGTCGGTTCGGCGGGCGGCGGATCACCGGCGGGCATCGGCGTGTTCGGCTCACGCACCGGCGCCGGCATCGGCTCTGTGTCCGGTGGTATCGGCAGTGGTTCGGGGCGTGACGGGTCGGGTCGCACAGGGTCTCTGGGCTGCGTCGGTGGCAGGTCGGGTGTGCTCGGTTGTGGCGGGTCGGTGTTAGGGTTACGACTCATAAAATTACCTTTCTTCAGAATGTGATGGGCGATGATGAAGCGGTATCCATCCGGCGTCAAGCATCGAGGCGCCACGCGCAACAGTAGCAGAGAGAGCGTCGCGCTGCTCGGCTCTTCGGCGATAGGGTATCGGGGATCAAGCTTGCGACAGCATGAAGCGGGCACGTGTGCCGGCAGATGGAAAAAAACTTCACGCGCCTGCGTCAGCCGGGCGGTCAGCGTCGGCACTCTGGACGCGATGTGCGGCGCACTGCAAATCGGCGACGATGAAGCGAATCATGCGGTAGGTGATGTGTGACGGGAGGGCTTCGCGCAAAGGCTTGAGTCGTTCGGCGCCCAACTGTTTGACGGCGCTTTCGATCATCGCGCGGTCAGCGTCGGCGACATAGCGCGCGACATCGAATGGGCGACCTTCGAGGATGCAATCTGACAAATGCTTTTCGACGGTCATCTCTGTCAATTTGCGCCGCTCGCTGATCTCTTCGACGGACAGCCCGGCGTCATACAGCGCGTAGGTTTCGTCGATGGTACTCGGCTTGAAGGTTGGCCTCCCCCCGGTTGCGTTGTCTCCTCGCCCCAGCGATGAAGAGTGTGAGGAAGAAAGCGATGAGGAACCTGTGAAAGATGCCGCGCGATTGATGGCGGCTCCGCGATTGACGCCGTTACCAGGCGCCGCGACCCGGCCCGCTGGCAGCAGCGCCGGCAGCGCGAGCCGCACGTCGGCGCGTCCGCGCATCACCTCGCCGCCGAAAGTCGTGAGCGAAACCGTCGGGTACACGCCCGTCGTCACCGTCAGACACCCGGCGGAGATCAGCGCGTCGATGTAGAGCATCAACTCTTCCTGCGTCAACATTGCGAGGATGCCGTGCGTCGAGAGTTTGTCGAGTTTGGCTTGCGCAACGGTTTTGGCACGTGAACCACGTAGCGTCGCCACCAGCAGTCCCTTGCCGAAGCGCCCGCCCATGCGCGCCGCACATGACAGGATTTTGCGCACGTCCAATACCTCGTCTGCTGACAGGTCACGTGCGGCGGTGATGACGGCGGCGTGCTGCTCATCCACGGCGGAACCGAATCGTTCGGCTTCCTCGCGCGCGTGGCTCAGTCGTGATTGCTCGCGTAAGGAGTCTTCTAAATCAAGCGCGACGGGCGCGTGCTTCATCACGAACTTGTCGAGCGCCGTCGCCGGGTCGAGCGGCGCGGCGGCGTTGGGTTTGGTCGCGCCTTTCCGCTCGGACACGCAGTTGCCGCATTGACCGCAGGTGTCGGCGTGTGCGCGGTCGCCGAAGTAGTCGAGGATGACCGCGCGGTAACAGTCTTCGGTGTAGCAGAAGCCGATTACTTCGCGCAGCTTCCGTTGTTCGAGCGCGGCGCGGCGCGCGAGGTCCTGTGTGTTGACGCGTAGCCGGCGCGCGGGCGTTTCGTCGAGTACCGACACACCGCGTGTCCTCCGCGCCGGGTTATAAGAGATGATGCCGCCTTCGGCGAGCGACAGCAGCGCGCGACGCGCCGCGGAAATATCGATGCCGAGCGTCTCTGCCAACTCCGCGACGTCGATCTCGGTCTCGGCGCGTTGATTAACTTCGCACCCGCCGAGCAGTCCGAACAGCACCTGCTTCGTCTGCGTGCTGCGGCGTGCGTCGATTGTTTCGCGCGCCTGCGGCGGTGGCACCAACAGACGCACGCCGGCGCGGTTCTCGCGCGCCGCGCCGCGCTCGATGTGCCCGGCCTTCTCTAACACGATCAGCGACGATTGCACCGCCATCTCGTTGCGGACGCCCGCGCGCGCTGCAATCTCTTTGATCGAAAGCTCGATGCGCCGCTGCCCGGTAGCAATTAACGATTCGTAAACTTTGGCGATTAGTTCCGGGGCCGGGTAGGAGCCTTCGATGAAGTAGTCCTGCGTCCGCTTGTCGGCGTAGTTGAAAAGCAACACGCAGGTGGACGGACGCCCGTCGCGCCCGGCGCGTCCAATCTCCTGATAGTAAGCTTCGACGGAGCCGGGCAGTTGGTAGTGCGCGACGAACCGGATGTCGGGTTTGTCAATGCCCATCCCGAAGGCGTTGGTAGCGACAATCATTTGAACGCGCCCGGACATGAACTCGTCCTGCGCGCGCGCACGCTCCGAATCCTCCATCCCGGCGTGGTACGCAATGACCGACAGGCGTGCCTCGCGCAGACGCGCCGTCACCTGCTCGGCAGATTTGCGCGTCGAGGTGTAGATGATGCCCGACCCGCCCGGGTGCGCGGCGGTGAGGGCTTTGATGCGCGCGATCTTTTCGCGGTCATTCTGCGTGTGGGCGATGTTGATTGAAAGGTTCGGGCGGTCGAACCCACTGACGAAGGCGCGCGGCGTGTGTAGGGAAAGCTGCTCGATAATGTCTGCGCGGACGTGCGGCGTCGCCGTCGCGGTGAGCGCGACGATCTGCGGGCGTCCGACCTGTTCGATAAATGACTTGAGGCGCAGGTAGTCGGGGCGAAAGTCGTGGCCCCACTGCGAAATGCAGTGCGCTTCGTCGATGGCGAACAGAGAGATGCCGGCGCTCTTAATCGTTTCGACGAAGTGGGCACTGCGGAACCGCTCCGGCGCGACATAGATCATCTTATAGTCGCCGCGCCGGACGCCGTTGATGCGCGCCTTCTGCTCATCGAAATCAATCGAGCTGTTGATGAATGTCGCGGGCAGTCCGCGCGCGCGGAGCGCGTCCACCTGATCTTTCATCAACGCAATCAGCGGCGAAACGACGAGCGTCGCGCCCTCCATCATCATCGCCGGCAATTGATAACAGAGGGATTTTCCGCCGCCTGTCGGCATCACCACCACGGTGTCGTGGCCTTCCAAAATCGCGCGCACGACTTCGCGTTGGCCCTCGCGAAAATCCGCGAAGCCGAAGTGTTTTCGGAGCGCACGGAGCATCTCTTCGATGGTTGCCATTACGTGAGCCTTGGGGTGAAAGGAAATGAGAGAAGATTGTAGCGCACCGCCCGCGAGACGTGTCAAATCATCCTCACGGCTGACGACAGCTTGAAGCCGAAGCTAAGATATGGCTACTTCATCTCTATCAACCAGATATTGCCCTTCGTTTCGGCGTACTCGAAGACGATCTGGTCGTCGCGCGGCGACCATGCAGGGTAGCGGACGTAAGTGTTTGTTTTGGAAAAATTCGTGAGTTGTTTTTGCGACCCGTCAGCGAGCGAAACCCACCAGATGTTCCAGAAGCCGTTGCGGAATCCGGCGAAAGCGATCTTCTCTTTGTCGGGCGACCAACTGTGCGGCCAACTCTGGCCGGGATCGAAAGTTAACTGCGTCGGCGTCCCGCCGCCACTCGGAATGACAGCAATGTGCGTGTCATCGCCGCGCTTAACTTCCAAGGCAATGAACTTTCCGTCGGGTGACCAACTGGGGAATCCCATCAGCTCGTGGTCGAACGTCAGTTGTCTGGGTTCTCCGCCGGCAAGGGCCGCCGTCCAGACGTTGATCGTGCCGCCCTCTGTCCGGGAGTTGAAGGCGATCTGCTTCCCATCGGGTGAGAGGCGCGGCAAGTCCATGCCTTCGCGGAGTTCGAAGAGCGGTTGCTCTGAGTTGGTTGTAAGATTCTTAGACCAGAACTGCAATCGCCCCTGACGGTTGGAGACGAAGGCTATCTGGTCGCTGCCCGGCAGCCACCCCGGCAGGGAACTATCCGCCGGGTCAGCTGTCAGTTCAACTAGATTCCGTCCGTCCGCATCCATCAGCCACGCGCTAATCGGCACGCCCAAACGCCACATGCCGAAGGCAATCTTTCGCCCATCGGGTGAAAAAGACGGATTCGTCTTCCGGCGGCTCGTATCTTCAAGGAGCGGCGACGGCGTGCCCGCGGCTTCACCGGACGCTTGTAGCAGCGGAACCGTCCAGATGTCGCTGGTCATGGAAAGCGTGCTGTAGGAAATCTTTTTCCCGTCCCCGGAAATACTGAGATGCCTGATCGGTGTCGCGCCCGTCCCCTCGACCTTAACCGGCGTGCCGGTCGGTGCGCCGTCCATTGGCGAAACCGGCACTCGCCACAATCCGTAAGACGCACCGCTGATTCCGGCGCCGTAAGCGTACTTCCCATCCGGCGAATACACGATGTCGCTGAAGGGCTGACGCTTCGGCGTTAACCGCCGTAAATCGCCGCCCTCTGCCGAGGCCGACCAAATTTCCGAAAGAGAAATGTCGTTAACAAAGAAGACGAGCCGCTTCCCGTCCGGCGACCACAGTGGCGACCCATGACCGCCCGAAGGCGTCCCGGCTTGCGTGATTTGCTTTACCGTTCCACCGCGCACCGGCACCACCCAGATGGTCGAAGGAGGAAGCGCGCCGGAGGCTGCTCCGGCGACTTCGGTCAGCGCCGCCGATTGGAAAGCGATGCGTTCTCCGTCGCGTGACCATGCCGGTCTTGAGCCGAACTCCGTCAGTTTCCGTGCGACGCCGCCGAGAGCCGGCACAGCCCAGATGCCGCCACGCTCTTTCGAGTAGTAGGCGATGAGTTGACCATCAGGAGACCACGCGGGTTGGAAATTCTGTTTTCCGTCAGAGGTAATCGGAATCTCCCGGCCGCCGGGTGCGAGCTGTCTGACGTAGATTTCAAAATTACCGCTCCGATTCGAGCTGTACGCTACGTAGCTTCCGTCGGGTGAGAGCGAAGGGTAAAAATCAAGTTCGGTCGAAGCAGTGATCTGCGTCAAACTTCGGATGCCGGTTGCTTCATCATTTGTAGACTTGCTCAGAACACCCCACCAGCTAATCACTATGACGCAGGCGAGGCCGAGCGCGCTCACCAGAATTGTGATGCGTGACGGCGCGGAACGTCGGAACCCATTTCGCATCGTGGCGGCTTTCGCCGGAGCGATGATGGCTGCTGAAAGGGCCGGAGTCTGCAACACCCTTCCGTGATCTGTGTTCTCGTCCGCGTTTTCGCCTCGTGTTCGCGCGGTCACCTCTTCCGTCTTATCATTGTCTTCGACTTCGGCAATGAAGCGATAGCCGCGTGTCGGCACCGTCTCGATGTACTTCGCGTTTCTTGCTTCCTCGCCGAGGGCCTTGCGCAATTGGGCAATCTCACGCGTCAGCGCGTTCTCTGTGACGAAAGTTCCTTTCCAGACGGCATCAAGGAGTTCACTTTTTTTGATTAACCGTCCACGATTTCGGATCAGGTAGAGCAGCACCTCGAACGCCTTCGGCTCGATCAGCACGGGCCGTCCCGCCTTCCACACCTTGAAGGAGTGCGGTTCGATCAGCACGTCGTCGAATTGAAACACAGACGTTTTGTCGTTCATCATAAGTCCATCATTAAAACACGCCGAAACATCACCCAAGCATCAATACCGTAAAAGGCGTCGCTCGCTAAAGTCCCTCCGGACAATTCAGTTTGGAGGTGATGATGCGGAAGCGAAACGTACGACGAAACTTGATCGTCGCGCCCGGCCTGTTGTTGATCTTTTACGCGCTCTCTTGCCACATTGTTCGCGCCGCCGATCTGCCGTTCCGACTGGTGCGATATCATTTGATTGTCGTTCCGGTATTCGTCAATGGTGATGGGCCGTTCGACTTTCTGCTCGACACGGGAACCGATTCGACACTGGTCACGCCTGAAATGGCCGCGCGGCTCAGGCTGAGACCGACGAAGCGCGTCTCTTTGATTACCGTCGCTGGCTTGCAGGTTGTGCCGCTCGCCAGCCTCGACAGTCTGACGCTCGGCGCGAAGTCGTTAGAGCACATCGAGTGTTTGATCGAAGAGTTGCATGAACTTCGGCGGCTGGGCGTGCCCGTCTGCGGAGTGCTGGGGCAGAACTTCCTGTCGCGATTCAATTATCTTCTTGATTACCGCGACCGGCGACTCGTCTTTGAAGACGAGCGTGACCATCTTTACAGTCGCGCACCTTACAGCGGCGCGCGGCATCCGGTCGAGCAACAGCAGGGACTGTTGACCATCCGCGCACGCGTTGCCGCGACACCGGACGAGTCCGTGATGCTCGTTCTCGATTCGGCGGCGACGGGTGTTGTCCTTTTCGACAAGCACTCACGAGAGTTTGCATTTGCTGCCGAAGCCCTCAGTGGCGATTGGCTCAAAGCTTCGGGCAGTGGCGGCAGCCGGATGGCGCGGGCAGTTCGTCTCAGACTCTTACGGATTGGCGACGAAAGATTCTTTAATCTGCCGGCCGCTTTAATGAAGAACGGCGTCGGTGTCGAAGACCGTACGGAGGACGGCTTACTGCCGACGAGTCTTTTTCGTTCAATCTATTTCAATCATCGAGAGAATTATGTGATCCTCAATCCGCATTCGCTCCCTTAGCCGGTATCGTCTGTGCTGCGCCGCGTCCTTCAAGAGTAGCCCACCAGCGCCGGATGCTTGATGAGACGGATGACGCATCGTAAGCTGTCGGCGAAATGAAGAAACGTAAATGGAAGTCGCGCACCAAACACGATTTGATGATCGAGGTATGGGCGTATCTTGATCTGCTCGCTCATTACGGGTCGGTCAGTCAATTCCCGTGAGGCAGGATGATAGGCTCACTATGTTAGTCTTGCAGCGATTTGTCTGGCAACCATATGGAGAGGGGAATGTCGAATTTAATGGAGCGTATTACTGTCAACCCCGAACAATGCGGAGGGCGTCCGTGCATCCGTGGCATGAGGATACGAGTGATTGATGTGCTTGACCTTTATGCCGCAGGCTTAACCGCCGAACAAATACTCGAAGAGATGCCTGATCTTGAAATTGAAGATTTACAAGCCGCGCTTCAATATGCCGCGCGCAGACTCGATCATCCTGTACTGGCTGCATGATTATCCGGGTTGATGCTCAAGTATCTGAACTTCTACACTCAGGCGAGAAGCTAGGAAATAAGCGCAACCTGACACATCAACCGACATTTCTCTATGAAGCAAGGCGAATGGAAGGCGCGCACCAAACGCGATTTGATGATTGAGGTGTGGGAGCACCTGGACTGCGAGTCGGTCGGCGCGAAAGAGTTGGAGACGATTGCGGCGGTGGTGCGCGAGCAGTTCGGCGACGGCGCGATTGAAAGTCCGGCGTCGGTCGCACGACTGCTCGCCGACGAAGGCGCGGAGTTGCGTCACGCCGAGGTGCTTGAGTCGGACGTGCGCTGGAGAAGCAACGACCCGTACGAAGCGATGTTCCGCAACGTGCTTAAGTTCTCTGACTTCGAGCAGGCCACGGCATCCTTGAAGCGTCTTGAAAATCTGCGCCGACAGTTTGCGCGGACGAAGGATAAACAGGGCCTGCGGCGCGTCAGCGAGACGGTTCTGAAGGGCAAGAAACGCGCCGAAATGATTGCGCGCAATCCCAAAGTCGACAAACGTAAGCGCGCCGAGAAGTCCGAAATCGCCGAGTGGTTCACGGTCTGGCTCCGCCAGCCTGAAATATTCGAGGACTGGCTGCACTTACGTCGCCGGTCAACAGATTTCCGCGAGCGCTTTGATCGAATCGAAAAGGTAGATAGCGAAAAATAGTTGAAGTCTAGCCGAGCACTTCCGCGACGCTGACGACCAAACCGGCGACGGTCTGCGCCCGCACTTCCGCGTCGCGCCCGACATGACTGATCGATTGGTACACGCCACCTACTAGCCCGGCGTACACCTCAATCTTCTCTTCCGGCAGGTTAACAATCCACACCTCTTCGATACCCGCACCGGCGTAGAGCGGCACTTTGACCTGCCGGTCATACTCTACCGTCGTGTCCGAGACTTCGATGATGAGCAGCACATCCGCCGGAGTCGGGTGGGCGGTTCGGTAAAAATCAGCGTGCGGCCGGAGCAAGGCCACGTCGGGCTGCGGTTCGGAAAAGTCGTTTATGCGAACGGGGTTTTGTGTGCTGACAATCGTAGCGTCGCCGACCTTGCGATTCAGAGACCTGCTCAGGAAGTTGACACATGCCGCGTGGCGGCTCCCTATCGGAGACATTTCAATAATCTCTCCTTCGAGCAGTTCGAGGCGGGCATCTGCGCGAAAGACGCCCGCCTGTCCCATCCGCTCAAATTCCATCGCGGTGAAGAAATGCTTACTGATCGGCAGTGACATTATTCACTCTTCCTCTTCGGCCCTGATCCGGCCTTCGGCCCGCGCCTGCTCGACGATCTTCTGCGCGATCTGTCCGGGCACGGGGTCATAGCGCGAGAACTCCATGTGATAGGAACCGCGCGCGGCGGTGATCGAGTTCAGTGTTGATTGATAGTTGAGCATCTCGGACATCGGCACCTGCGCTTTGATGACTTGATTCTTGCCGCGCATCTCCATCCCCTGCACGCGCCCGCGACGCGAGTTGAGGTCGCCCATGATGTCGCCGCTGGCCTCAACCGGCGCGACTACCTCAACGTGCATGATCGGCTCGAGCAGCGTCGGCTTGACCTTGTCAATCGCGTTGCGGAAGGCCTTGCGGCCCGCCGCGCGGAACGAATGCTCGTCGGAGTCGACCGTGTGGTACGAGCCGTCGATCAGAGTGGCTTTGAAGTCGACCAGCGGATAGCCGGCGATGGCCCCGTGTTGCGCCGCTTCGACGATGCCCTTTTCAATCGCGGGGCGGAACTGATGCGGGACGGAGCCGCCGAAGATTTTGTCCTCAAAGACGAAACCTTCGCCGCGCGTCAGCGGCTCGAAGACCACTTTGCAGTCGCCGAACTGGCCGCGCCCGCCGGTCTGTTTTTTGTGGCGTCCCTGTACCTCGGCGCGCTGCGTGATCGTCTCCTTATACGGAACCTTCGGCGGATGCAGCGCGACCTCGACGTGATAACGGTTCTTCAACTTCTCGACGACCGTCTCGACGTGCAGTTGGCCGGAGCCGGAGAGGATGAACTCTTTCGTCTGCGCGTCGCGCGTGAAGTGGAGCGCCGGGTCTTCTTCGAGAATCTTATGCAGCGCGACGCTGATCTTCTCTTCGTCCTGCCGCGACTTCGGCTCAATCGCAAACGCAATCGCCGCCTCCGGATATTCGAGCTTGTCGTAGACAATCGGCGCGGTGCGGTCGGCGAGTGTATCGCCGGTCTGCGTCTCCCTGAGCTTGACGCACGCGATGATGTCGCCGGCGCTGGCCTCGTCAATCTTGTCGAGTTGCTTGCCCTGCATCGAGTGGAGCGCGCCGAGCCTCTCCTGTGCGCCGCGCGTCGTGTTGGCGACGGTCGCATCGTTTTTGATGGTGCCGCTCACTACCTTCATGACGTTGATGCGCCCGGCGAACGGGTCGGCGATGGTGCGAAAGACGTAAGCCGAGAACGGCTCGCTCGCTTCGTACCGGCGCGACAGCGGGGCGTCACCGTCGTCAACCGTCTTGCCGTGCTCAGCCTCGTGCGTGTCGGGCGCGGGCGCGTAATCCACAATGCCGTCGAGCAGCGTCGAAAGTCCGACAAGCGTCGCGCTCGACGCGGCGAAGACCGGACACAAGCGGCTCGACGCGATGGCCCGACTGATGTTCGGCACGATGTCCTCTTCGGGCAGCGTCCCCTGTTCAAAGTATTTCTCCATCAGGGCATCGTCAGACTCGGCAATGACCTCAATCAAACGCTCGCGCTCGCGCTCGACGACCGCGCGCCCTTCCGCCGGTATCTCGATCTCTTTCGCTTTGCCCTGCTCGTCAAACTCGTAAGCTTTCATGTGGACGACATCGACGACGCCGCGAAAGTCGCGCTCCTGTCCGATGGGCAGCGTGAACGGGACGATGGCGCGGCTGAATGTCGAGCGCGCGCTATCGAGCGCCACCCCGAAATTGGCGCGCTCCTTATCGAGCTTGTTGATGACCATGATGCGCGGCGTCTGAAACTCGTTAGCGAAGGCCCACGTCTTTTCCGTCTGCACCTCGACGCCGTTGACGCCGTCGACGACGACCATCGCACAGTCGACGACGCGCAACGCGGGGCGCGCGTGAGCGACGAACGCGGCGTAGCCCGGCGTGTCGATCAAGTTGATTTTGTGTTCGCGCCATTCGAGGTGCGCGAGCGCGGTGTTCAAGGTGATCTTGCGAGCGATGGAATCTTCGTCGTGGTCGGTGATGGTTGTCCCTTCGTCAACTTTGCCCCAGCGTGGGGTCGCGCCGGCGACGTAGAGTAGCGAACTGACGAGTTGCGTTTTGCCGGCATCGCCGTGGCCGATACCAGCGAGGTTGCGAATCGAATTGGTCGGATAAGCTTTCATAGGTTTGAATGCGAAGCTCCCTTTCGGTGGATTTGGCGAAGCGGTGCCGAGCGGCTCTTCTTGTCTCCTCGGTGCAAACGCCGCGGTGCGGGGTCAATCTTTCAGGTCGAGCGGGTAATTTATCCGAGCGGGCGAGGGAAAAGCAAGCTCCTGTTACCGTCAGACTTCGCCCGCGCGTTGAGCACAAGTTAAGACGGAATTCACAACCTTTCAACCGTGCGAAACGTATAACCACGCAATGAAGAAGAATATCTGGCCAGAAGTAATTGACTTTAACAAAGGAGAATCTATGTCGAGCAGCAAATACGTCTTAGCGGGCGTCATCCTGTTGGGAGTAATAGCTCTAATGGGTGCGGGGGTGGCCTTCGCGAACATTCAATACGCACAGGAAGGAACCGTGCAGGTCGTCACCAACTGGGGCGCGATTGAGCGCGTATATGCCCCTTCGGACGGATGGTTCACGACCGTCGCGCCCGGAAAAAAGAGCTACGAGGTGAACATCAAATCTTTTACCGAGAAGGCTCCGGTGCGCGTCACCAGCCGCGACAACGCCGCGTTGCAGGTTGAAATCTCGGTCACCGCGTACACGGACGCGGCGAAGGTGATGGAGTATGTGAGAAAGTATGGTTTCTCCGAGTCGGAGCGGCATCAGCGGCGCGGCGAAATCCTGCGCGGACTGGTGCAGACCGAGGCGCGCAACGCCTTCTCCGAGTTCGGCGCCTACGACATCTACGCGAATCAGGAGCAGATTCAAAAGCGCATCATCGAAGGACTCCGCCCGCAACTCGCCAGCCAACTGCTGCTGGTGACGGAGTCGGTACAGATCGGCAATCCGGATTTTCAG
>Ga0136617_10002931_pt1 | contig 15251 bp, 13 predicted proteins | sample AntDrymUQ3222106_2_FD_129672 | JGI IMG/M metagenome (GOLD analysis project Ga0136617, IMG submission 129672) | Polar desert sand microbial communities from Dry Valleys, Antarctica - metaG UQ322 (21.06) | ecosystem: Environmental > Terrestrial > Soil > Desert | place: Antarctica: Dry Valley... | reverse complement strand
CGCGGCACCTTCGGCGGAGGTCTGGCCCACGCCGATCCCGCGGGCGACCTGCCGGCCGTCGCCGCGGCCCTGCAGGCGGAGTTCGTCCTGGTCGGTCCTGCGGGGTCGCGGACCGTCCCGGCCAACGAGTTCTTCGTCGACTACCTCGAGACCGCGCTGGCCGAGGACGAGGTGCTGGTCGAGATCCGGGTGCCCAAGCACACCGGATGGGGCAGCTCGTACGAGAAGTTCAGCCGGGTCGCTCAGGCCTGGGCCATGGTCGGTGTGGCAGCACTGGTCCGCAGCGACAACGGATCGATCGCCGAAGCCCGAATCGGGTTGACCAACATGGGTCCGGTGCCCATCCGGGCGACGGCGGTGGAACAGGCACTGTCCGGGGCATCGGGGGATGAGGCGATCGGCCGCGCCGCCGCCCATGCCGCGGAGGGGACCTCGCCGAGCAGCGACCTCAATGCCCAGGCTGACTACCGCATTCATCTGGCCACGGTGCTCACCAAGAGGGCGGTTCTCGCCGCTGCCGGGAAGGCGGGATCGAGCCGGGCGTAGGCCCCCCCGAGTGCGCCCTCGCCCACCGCAATCGCCGGGTGCGGCATGAGAAGGTGATCAGATGCAGTTAGCGCATTCCTTCACGGTCCCGGTTCCGGTGGCCGATGCGTGGAAGGTGCTGCTCGACATCGAGCAGATCGCACCATGCATGCCCGGCGCCGTCCTGGACTCGGTCGACGGCGACGACTTCACCGGGCGGGTCAAGGTCAAGCTCGGCCCGATCAGCCTGACCTACAAGGGGAAGGCGTCCTTCGTGAAGAAGGACGAGGCCGCTCACATCGCCGTGATCGACGCGGCTGGCAAGGATCAGCGCGGCAACGGTACGGCGGCGGCGACGGTGACCGCGACGCTCAAGGACGACGGCGGCTCCGCGACCAGGGTGGATGTCCTCACCGACCTCAACATCACCGGCAAGCCCGCCCAGTTCGGTCGTGGCGTGATGGTCGATGTCGGCAACAAGCTGATCGGCCAGTTCGCCACCTGCGTGGAGGGCAAACTCAGCGGGACCGGGAACTCCCAGGGCGGTGCCGGGTCCACTGGTTCCCTCGCCAGCGATTCCACAGATACTGCCGTCGGCGGCGCGGCGGCCGGGGTAGCGGCGGAAGCGACCGCGACGACCGGCGCTAGCTCCGGTGACCCGACCGTCGCCGAAGCTAGTAGCTCAAGTGGCAAACACGCCAAGGCATCGGCACCGGCCTCCCGCGCCGGACCCGGTGCCGGTGCGAGGGCCAGTTCGGGAGCCAGCGCAGGAGCCACCCGGCCACGCGCCGTACCGTCGCGAGAGCCGGAACCGATCGACCTGCTCGACGTCGCGGGGGGCAGCGTCATGACCAGGATCGGCATCCCAGCGGCAGGCTTGACCGTCGCTCTGGCGATCCTGTACTCGATCATCCGCAGGATGCGCAACTGACCGACACGTCCCGATCAACCGTAATCCGCACAACGGCTTGTCGGTGAACCTCGGTTCCGGCAAGCAGGTGGAAGGTCATGGCGTGGCGCGTCGGTATCGCTCGGCGAGCTTGCGGATGTGGTCGATGAGTTCGGGTGGCTCGGTGACGTCGAAGTCCGCGTCGAGCAGGCCGATGTAGTGGGCGAGCATCTGTGGGGTGTCGGCTCCGACGTGGGCGATGCACGTCTCGTGGTCGAGTGCCTCGACTAGGACGGCGGGAGGCAACTGAGTGGAGATTACCGATGCCGGGGCGTGCACGACCACGCTGGCCTGTAGTCGCCAGAGTGCGGATCCGAGGCCCCTTTCCACGTACGCGGCGATGTCTCCCTCCGGATCGGCGCGCGCGGTGAATCGCGGTCCGCTGGGGATGCGGGGCTGGATGCGGTCGGCGCGGAAGGTACGCCAATCGTCGCGGTCGATGTCCCATGCAACGAGGTACCAGCGGCTGCGAATATGTACGAGGCGGTGCGGTTCGACCATTCGACGGCCCGCCGTACCGTCGTGGCCGGTGTAGTCGAAGCGCAGGCGCTCGTGCCCGCGGATAGCGGCCGCGATCGCAGTGAGCACGTGTGCGTCCACTGTTGGGCCCGGTCGGCCGAGAGGAGTCATGGCAGCCTGCAGGGCTCCAATCCGGTGTCGCAACCGGGAGGGCAGCACCTGCTCGAGCTTGGCCAATGCCCGCAGCGCGGTGTCCTCGATGCCGGTGATAGCTCCGGTGGCCGCCGTGCGCAGCCCGACCACGATCGCTACGGCCTCTTCGTCGTCGAGCAGCAGCGGCGGCAGCGCGGCGCCCGCGCCGAGCCGGTAACCACCCGTCGTGCCGAGAGTCGCGTGCACCGGATAACCGAGGCGCCGGAGCCGTTCGACGTCATTGCGGATGGTTCGAGTGGTGACCCCGAGCCGGTGGGCCAATTGCGGACCGGTCAACTCTTGGGCCGCTTGGAGCAGGGACAGCAGGCGCAGCAGGCGCGCCGAGGTCTCCAGCACGTCTTCATTGTGTCGCCTGATCGAGGAAAAGAACGTTCCGCTTTCCCGGTCACGGTGGGGACGCGCCACAGCCCCGGTTTGGGAGGCACCCGATGATCGTGGGCCAGCCGACCGCGCCACCTGCCTTACGCCGTCATGCTGGAACAGTGAAGCGGACATCGCGATCGACGGCGTCCGCCGCGGCAAAGGCAAGTAGACCTTCTCCTTCTTGCGCAATCGCGTCCTGTTCCGGCAGTGGGACGAACGGTTCGACCTGCAGAGTGGCTGCCGCGCCTTGCCGGGTCATCTTCCATGTCCCGAGGAAGAGGCCGCTGACCAGTAATGTGCCGTAGCGTCCACCGTTGCCTGGTGGGAGCGGCACGCGGCGGCCGTCAGGGATGAAGCGTTCCCGGTCTTGGTGTGAGAGCAACAGGTTGTCGTACTCCGGCAGGAAGCGTGGCGGAGCCGGGGTGTCGGGGTCGGGTCGGGGCGCGTCTGGCAGGTCGTACAGTTCGCGGCCGTGGTCGTCTCGGAATGTTCGCAGGCGTGGCCGAAGCCGGTCGGTCACTTCGCTCAGCCTGGTCAGTCCCGACCAGAGTTGTACGTCCTTGACGGTGGCCGGGCCGTATGCTCCGAGATAGCGCAGAATGAGGTTCTCGGGTGAGGTCTCGGTGTTGAGCGGGCGGTCGAGCCAGGACTCGGCAGGGGCCCAGGATGCCGGGCCGCCTTTCCCCCAGACGCCGCGCGGCGGCACCTGTACGAGCGGCACCAGGTAGCTGATTGCGTGGGCGAGCGTGGTGGAGTCGAGGTCGGGCCAGCGAGTGCCTAGCAGCGGGCCGAGTTCCGCCCGGGTGCGTGGCGCCTCATCGAGCAGCGCCCGCCCGGCCGCCTTGACGGACTCCAGGTCCGCGCCGGACAGATTGCGGGCGAACTCCTGCCCAGAGAAGCTGCGTTCCAAGACGACCTGGACCACCGGGCGTAGCTCCAAGCAGTCGCGGGCGCTCACGAGGTGAATGGTCGCTCGCATCAGCGGCACGCGCACCGCCCGCCGCTTGGTGATTAACTCGGCCAGCTCGTTGACGTGGAAGGCGGTCAGGCGGGTCCACAGGCCCACGTAGGGCGCGTCGGGTGCTTGGGCCTGCATCCCGACCAGGTGCTCCAAGGCACGAACAGCCGTCATCTTTGTCCGGCGCAGTAGCGACTGCCGCGCCAGCGTGGCCCGGTTGAGCGCCCGGGGGCTGAGGACCTCGATGGTCATGGCTCTCCTCTCGTCAAGCCGGTCCGCCCCGCGGGGGGGCGAACCGGCGCAGCGGCAATCAGCGGGGCCGGCGGAAGAACTCGCGTAGGTCTGCGGTGAGCAGGTCCGGTGTTTCCATGGCCGGGAAGTGGCCACCTCGGTCGAATTCCGACCAGTGATCGATCTGACCGGTGGGGTCCATCACGGTCCGAATGGTGGTGTCAGCGGCGAACACTGCGACGCCGGTCGGCGAGCCCGACTGCACTTGCCCGTGGGTGTCTGCCTGCTCTGACTGCTGGGCGGCCATTGCGCGCCAGACCTCCATGCCCTCGTAGGTGGCGTGAGCAGATGAGGCGCCCGCGCTGGTGAACCAGAAGATGCTGACATCGGTGAGGAGGTGATCGCGATCGACGGCGTCTTCCGGTAGCGCCGTCGCGGGGTCGGTCCACTCGGCGAACTTCTCGACGATCCAGGCGAGTTGGCCGACCGGTGAGTCGGTCAGGGCGTAGGCCAGGGTCTGCGGTCGGGTCGACTGCAGATGCAGGTAGCCGAGTCCGTCGGTCTGGACCCGGTTGAAGCGTTCGGCGCGCGCACGGTCGGCCGCGGACAGGCCATCGAGCTCGAGGGCGGGCCCGAATGGCATGGCCGCTGCCGTGCCGGTGAGATGGGTACCGGCCACCCGTTCAGCGGCGACCATGGCCAGCAGTGACGCCACACCGGCACCGACGTCGGTGCCGTGGACCGCGTAACGCCCATAGCCCAGGCGGCTCATCAACTCTGCCCACGCCTGGGCGACCTGGTAAAGATTCCCCCACCCGGTCTGCGATACCGGGGTGGAGAACCCGTATCCCGGCAGGGAGGGGATCACGACGTGGAAGGCGTCTGCCGGGTCGCCGCCGTGCGCGCGAGGGTCGGTGAGTGGGCCGATCACGTTCTGGAACTCGAACGGGGAGCTGGGCCAGCCGTGAGTGAGGATCAGTGGGAGGGCGTCCGGTTCGGGTGAGCGGATGTGCAGAAAAAATGTATGTCCTGGCCGTCGATGGTGGTGAGAAACTGTGGGATCTCGTTCAGCTTCGCCTCCTGCTCGCGCCAGTCGAATTCGTCGGTCCAGTAGGAGGCGAGTTCCCTCAGATAGCCCAACGGGACGCCTCTGCTCCAGCCGACGTCCGACAACTCCTGCGGCCAGCGGGTACGGGCAAGGCGGTCGTTCAGATCCTCCAGGGCGTCCTCGGGAATGGAGATGCGGAACGGGCGGATTTCCTTGTTGTCTGTCATAGCCGAAACGCTATGGTCTAATGCGGAAGGCTACATTCCTCATTTGCCCAGCACAGCCTCAAGTATGTTGACAACAACCTCTCCGGACCTGATCAGGAACTGCTATCTGAACCCTCGTGACGTCTCTTTCGGCGGACTCGGGGGAATCGGCGGTCTCCGGTCCGCAGAGTGCGCGGCCACGTGCAGGGTCGAACTGCTCACCCTCCGGCTCAGTGCCTCGACGGCGTCGGGCGCACCGCGCACGTCGTGGCTCAGGCCTTGGCGCGGTCGGCGTTCGCCTGGATCGCATCTCGGACGTAGGCCGCCAGTCCTGGAGCGACCTTCTCGTAGGTTGCCGCAAATCGCTCGTCGGTTACGTACATCTCCCCGAGGTTTCGGTGCATCTCGTGGCTCAGGTCATAGAAGCGCCGGGTGATCTGCAGGCGCGCGGCCTCGGCCGCGGCCATCGCCTCGTCCGAACTCGCCGGTAGCCCCGCGGCCTGAGCCTCGGCAAAGGCCTGCATGACCGCATCCCCCTCAGCCTTGATCTCTACCCAATCCGCCTTCGTGTAGCTCTTCGTGCGCGCGGCCGACTGCCGATAGGCGTCGGTCTCCCCCCAGCGTTGCTCGACCTCTTCCTGGTACTCGTCGGGGTCGAAGTCTCCGAACACCTCCAGCTTCTCGGCCGGGGTGAGGCCTGTGGTTCCCATCGTCTGTGCCTCCAAAGTCGTGTCTATTGCGGTCACGATGCGGTGCAACCGCTCGATCCGTTCGTTGAGCAAGGACCGCTGCCGGCGTAGATGCTGGCGCGGATCGGTATGCGGATCGTCGAGGATCGCGCGAATGGCGTCGAGTCCGAAGCCGAGTTCCCGATAGCCCAGGACCTTGGCCAGTCGGTCGGCGTCCTCCTCGGTGTAGCACCGGTATCCTGCCGGCGTACGTTGTCCGGGCCGGACCAGGCCGATCTGGTCGTAGTGGTGCAGGGTCCGAACGGTTACCTCGGCCAGGTCGGCCAACTCGCCGATCGAGAAGCCGAACATGGTCGTGGTCATGGCGGCGACGCTATGCCCTGACGTTAGGTCAGGGTCAAGCCCTACTCCGTGGCATCCCGGTTGCCACCGGTCGGGCCAGCGGTGGCAACCGGAACCCGTCGGCCACGGTCGCGGCGAGTTCCAAGAAGGCCTGCTCGGTCTGCCGTTCCAACTGGGAAATGTCGATGATGCCGCCGGTGACCAGGTGCCGGTCGTACGGGATCTCGACGACGGACCGGGCCCGGGTGGTGAAATGTTCGCGCAACCGGATCATGTCGAGTTCCTTCGTGGCCGGCCGAACTGTCGAGATGACCGCCACTGAGCGGGAAACGAGTTCCCCGTGTCCGTGTGCGATCAGCCAGTCCAGGGTCTTGCTCGCTCGGCTCGCCCCGTCGACGCTGGGCGAGCCGACCACCACGAGAGAGTCGGCCAACGCCAGCGTCCCGGACATCGCCGAGTGCAACAGACCGGTGCCGGAGTCGGTCAGCACGATGTTGAAGTACCGGGCCAGAACGTCGGAGACGGTGCAGTACTCAGCCTCGCTGAACGCTTCGGACATCTCCGGGTCCTGCTCGGAGGCCAGCACCTGCAGGCGAGCGGCCAGCGAGGTGAACGCCGAGACGTCGGTGAACGATCGAATCGAGTCGGCGTTGTCCAGCAGGTCGCGGACGGTGACGTCGACCTGACCGGTCAGCCGGTCGGCGAGGGTCCCGGCGTCGGGGTTGGCATCGAGGGCGACTACCCGGTCACCACGATGCTCGGCCAGGGTCAGGCCGAGCCCCGCCGTGGTGGTGGTCTTTCCGATCCCGCCCTTGAGCGACACTACGGCTATCCGGTGACAGCCGCGAACCGGCGCCGTGGCTCGCTCGACCAGGTTGCGGCGGTGCGCCTCGGCCGAGGACAGGCCAGGATTCACCGTCCCACCGGTGATGCTGTGGATCATCCGGCGCCAGCCGACCCGCGGTACGGCGGCCGTGGCCTTGACCAAGGATCCGGTCGTCAGGTCAGCAGCCGAGCTGTGCTGCAGTGCGGCCGGGGCCGGTTGCCAGCCTGGTTGGCCAGCCGGTTGCGGTTGCCATTGCCGCGGCGGCGCCGCATCGGGCGCGACAGCGGCCTCGGCCGGCCACTGCGACGGCGGCCCGGGAGCCGAGCGCTGCTGACCGATGTACGGTCCGCCGTACTGCTGGCTGCCGTACTGCGGTTGCCCACCGACCTGGGCGGGCGGGCTCGGATACCCGCCCGGAGGCGGAGGTGGGGGCGGTGGGTTGGGTGGCAGAGCTTGTTCGGTACGGGCGCTGGCGGCCAGGCTCGAAGCGACGTGGTCCGGGACCGACTCGTGCACCGGGGGTGGCACATCGAAGCCCTGGGCAGACTCGCCTATACCGGGCGGGCTCTGGTCGGCACCAGTAGTGGGTCCGGGTGGCGGTCGGGCAGCCGGTGAGGGTCTGGACTCCGAGTTCCAGCTAAAGCCGCTGGGCACGTCCGTCGTCCACGCTGGAGCCGCTGTTGCTGAGTTCGGGTGGGCGTGCGCGGCGGTGGAGCCGCCTGCCCGCCATCCAGAACCGGAGGCTCCGCTGCGCCAACTCGGCTCGCCCGCCGATACCGGGCCATCGGCGGGCCAGGAAGGCGACTGCGCCGGGGAGGGATCACTGGTCCAGCCGGGCTCCGCCGCGCCCTGCTCGGTGGTGGAGGAATCCGCCGGTTGACCGTCCTCGGCATCGTCCTGGTCGTTTCCGGCTGCGTTGGTCTGCGTGACGTCGCTGTCCTGTCCCTGCGAGGTCTCCGGCTCGGGGCCGACATGGGCGAACGAGGCGGCCCAGCGGTCGGCATCGGTCCGTCGGATCTGCTCGGCTGCTTCGTGCTCGTCGGGTGTGCGCTCCGCAGGGTTGTCCGACCACGGGCGCTGGCCGGAGTCCGCAGTGCTCCCCGGCGCGATTTCGCTGCGCGACGGGCCCTCGGCTGAGTCGCGGGTGGGCTCTTCGGTGCCAGATGCATCGGCCACGAATCGGCCTCCAGATTCATCGTCGGAGCGGGAGCTGACCCTGTGCGGCACACGTCTGCCCTCGGCGTCAGCCTAGGATAGTGATCGATCTCGTGCGACGCGTACGTACCGACAGCTGTGGGCGGGTGCGGTCCTGGACGACCCGATCCGGTGATCGCAACTGCATCGCCGCCGCTCGAAGGCGTCGGCGTGCGGGGCGGTGACGATCAGCGGTTTCACGCAGCCCCCAATCCGTTCAGCCTTCACGTTCAGTGCTCCTGGAATGATGAGAAATCGGGTGTGAGTCGGCTGGACGAGAGGTAGTCGGATGGGGATAGCGGTTCTGGCCGGGGCCGCTGCGGGCATTGCCATGGGATATGTCCTGCAACGGGGCCAGCTCTGCTTCCATGCGGTGTTCGCCGGTGCCTGGCACGGTCGCCTCCTGCTGCTTCGCGGCTGGGCGCTCGCCGTTGGCCTGGGAGCCCTGGGTCTCGCGGTTGTGTATCTGCTGCCAGTAGGCGAGGGGTTGGGCACCGGTCTCGCGTTCCGCCCGGTGCCCAACGTCGTCGGCGGTCTGCTGATCGGCTGGGGGATGGCATCGCGCAGAGCTGTGTATCCGGACTGCTCTACAAGTTCGGTGCCGGGATGGCCGGAGCAGCGCTCGGCATTCTGGGCTGGATCGGGGGCGAACTCGCCGTAGGCAACCTCCGGCTGCCCGGTCCCACGGTGCTTCCCGGCGGCGATGGCGGCACGATCCCGGGCATTCTCGGGCTACCGCGACTGGTGGTCGCCGTGGTCGTGTTGGCCGTCGTGGCCGGCCTGCTCTGGCGGTGGCGGGGGCGCGGGGAGGGACAACGACTGCCATGGCAGTGGAACTGGCCGGCGTTGGGCATTGCCCTGGGCGTTGTCCTCGTGCTCGGCTGGGTGCTGGCCGCGATCGGCGGCGTGGACTTCGGGCCAAGCACCGTGGGCGCGTCTGCCGGAGTGGTGGCTGGCACCCCGAATGGCTGGCTGATCGCTTTCCTGCTGGGAATCGTCGCCGGTGGTGCGATCGCTGCCCGCCTCACCGGTGCCTTCGAGCTGCGCGGTGAGACGAGGATCCGCTACCTGCGACTGCTCCTTGGTGGGTTCCTGCTGGGGGCCGGCGGCTGGATCGCTGGAGGTTGCAACCTCGGACACGGACTGTCAGGTATGGCCCAGCTCAACGTCTCGTCCATCGTCGTGGTCATTTGCATGGCCCTCGGCGTCGGACATGCCCGAGCCATGATTCGGCCGGGCAAGCGAAGTCGGACCAGCGCCGTCAGCTGATCCAGACCCCGGTTGTCGGAATCAGCGGGCGGCCGATCCGGATATCCCGGAGCGGTCGATGGTCGCCACTTCGGAGAGGTGGGTCAGCACGTCGCAGCGGACCTCGGGAGGTGGACGAATTCTGCTGGCTGGCAAGCCGGTTAGGTCGGTCGCACGTTCTGCTTCGCGTAGCACCAGAGGGAGGTCCGTGTCCCGAGCAACCTGACCACGTGCCGTTCGACCGGGCGGAGGTCGGTCGGCACAATTTGGCGCGGGATGCTCGGTGCCAGTACGACGACGCGACCCTCGTCGACCGTCACTCTTGCCATCTCGCTCAGCACTTGCGCCAACCACTTGTCCATGTCGCCCGGGACTTTGAACTCCTGGCCGAACGGCAGGTTCGATACGCAAGCGGTAACCGTACGATCCGGGATGTCGAGGTGCCGCGCATCGGCCTGCACCACGTCGGCGGCTGCAGCATTAGCGCGCGCGATGTCGACGGCTGCGGGGTCGATGTCGGACCCGGCGACCGAGTCCCAGCCCGCGGCGAGGACCTCGGCGAGGATCGTTCCCGAGCCGCAGCACGGATCAAGTATGAGTCCTGCCGGCTCACCGGCCAGGTAGACCATCGCAGCCGCGACCGTCGGTCGTAGAGCACCCTTCCGCTCCAGCTCTCGACCGTCGTGTTGACGCATGCTCGCGTCGCTCAGCCGAAGCCCGGCGACGATCTTTCCCGGCTGATACTCCACGATCCACAGCTCCATTTGCGCCGGATCGCCGAACCGCCACCTGACCTTGTCCTGTCCGATCGCGCGCGACATCTGGTTCCTCAGTTCGGTGCGCAGGAAGGAGCGTTCCTGCAGCACGCGCGCGATTACGCGATACGTCATCGCCGCGCTGAGTGGGCGGACCTCGTTGGCCCACATGGAAAGCGCTCGCTCTACGCGCTTTGCCTTCCAGATGCGCTGGGCGATCCACCGTGCGTTGTCGCCGTCGGCCCGCAATGTGCGACCGACCTCGACGAACGTGTCCTCGACGGTTGTAAGACGTAGAGCGGCTGCCCGCGCTCGGCGATCGACCTCAAAGACCACAACGTCTGAACGACCGTCGAAGCCGACGTCGGTCACCTCTGCGCCGTCGACCGCGAGCAGGCTCGAGGCCGCGAGCTGCCCCAGTCCTGGGACCGTCATCACGAACATTCGGGTGCCGCCGGCCCGCGGCGCCAGCTCCGCTGGGCCCACCGTTGGCCGGGGGCGCTCCTGATCGCCACCAGGGCTTCCCTTTTTTCGCGGGGTTGGACCGTGGTGGGAGCGCCACCGGGTTGACGGTGAACTCGTCCGCTTCTGTTGTGTCACACACTTGCCTTGATCGTGGGAGCAGTGGCGTACGCAACACCGCACGGGCCTGTCGAACATTTTCGCGTACAGCCGGATTTCTCGGGGTTGACTGACCTCCAGGCTGGCGGTGGGCGTCTCGACCCGGACCATCGTATCGTCGTAGATCCAGAGGCCGACCGAGGTGAAGACCAGACGAGACGCGCCGCTGGGATGATGCCCAAGCGGACCCGAGGGAGCGACATGATCGCGAGCAAACGGTCCAGCTGACCGGCCATGATGTCGACACTGCCCACGCGGACGCGGATGGCCTGCTCTTCGAGCAAAACCGCAAACCGTCGCTGGCCGGAGTAGATGATCCGCTGTCGCTCCATCCGGGCCTCGATGGCAGCGTCGAGGTCGTTCGGCGCTTCCAGAAAGTCAATGAAGTACGACAGTTTGGCGGCGGAGTACTTCGAAGCAAGTGACCAGTGAGGGTGGACCCAGGCAAGAACCAATTGTTCGCCCTATGGCCGCACAGGACGGAAGGGCGACTTTCTGCAATTAGCTGCAACATGCTTTGACCGACCCTCTCTGGGTTCATACCGTCACTGCCTGAGACATCGAGATCCGCCTGCGAAGCAGTTCGAGGGAGAGCCAATCAGATGGCCGCCGTGCGACAAGCCAGCAAGGACCATGTCTCGACCGCCCCGGAAGGCTGTCGGAGCGAGAACGCCGACGCCTGCGGGTACTGGTCCTGCGCCGACGTCGCGGTGCTGCGGCGCGCGGGCTGTTTCCGGTCGCCAGCATCCAGGCGGAGATGGAGCACCTGGCCCGGCTCGCCACAGTGGTCCTGATGAGCATGTCAACCACGAGGACTGTGCGCAGTGTGCGGCTGCGCCTTTCCTTGTGAGTCCGCCGTACTAGCAGAACACAACCTCGCCCTGCTGTAGCGGCGATCCACGACCCGTGCAGTCGCCTGTCAACAGTCGAGACAGCAAGCGGGTCCTCGAGATCGGCACCGGGATGGGTGCTGGAGGGGCCATCGGAAGTGATGCCCGAGTCGGGGCATCGGCACGAATCCCGCCCATCGCGGGTGTAATCCAAGACGCGTCGCGTGCACCGCGATGGCCCACGCCGCCCAGCCTTATCCTCGGTTGGCGTCAACGTTGCGGAGTGAGCGCTCACTCATTTAGAGTCGAGGAGTGACTACCGGTCGGGCTGCGCCGCTGTCTCCTGACCTGCGGCGAAAGGCGTTGATCGACTCGACGCTGCCGCTGCTTCGAGAGTATGGCGATGCGGTCACCACCCGCCAGATCGCACACGCCTGCGGGGTTGCCGAGGGGACGATCTTCCGGGTCTTTCCGGACAAGGAGTCCTTGATCACCACGGCGCTCGACCGGGCGCTGGACCCGACCGAGACGATCGCCGAGATCAGCCGGATCGACCCGACCCTGGCACTCGAGCAGCGCCTGCGCGCAGCCGCGTCGATCCTGTACGAGCGACTCACCGGAGTCTTCGCCCTGCTCGGCGCGATGCGCTTGACCCAGCCAGGAGGGCAGGCGCCGAACTCCTCGTGTCACAACATCCACAACATCCACAAGGCCCGCCAGGCCGGGATCGTCGACGCCGTCGCGGATCTGTTACGCCCCGACGAGCAGCAGCTGCGCCGCACACCGGTTGAGGTGGCTCAGCTGCTCCGGGCGCTCATCTTCTCCAGCGCGCATCCCCTGATCAGTGCCGAAGCCCCGCTGAGTTCTGACGAGGTCGTATCGATCTTGCTCGACGGTGTTCGTCGCAGGGCGGCGACGGACGACCCATGCTGATCGGGCTGGTGCGGACCTACCTCGCGCCGTACAAGAGGTGGGTGGCCCTCGTGGTCGCCCTACAGCTGGTGGCCACAGTGGCCTCGCTCTACCTGCCGAGTCTCAACGCCGACATCATCGACAACGGAATTGCCAAGGGCGACACCGGCTACATCCTCAGCACCGGCGGGTGGATGCTGGTCGTGACCGTGATCCAGATCGCCGGCTCGATCGGCGCGGTGTACTTCGGCGCCAAGACGGGGATGAGCTTCGGGCGCGACCTGCGTCGGGCGATCTTCCATCGAGTGGGGGACTTCTCGGCCCGCGAGGTCAATCAGTTCGGCGCGCCATCGCTGATCACGCGCAACACCAACGACGTCCAGCAGGTTCAGATGCTCGTGGTGATGACCTCGACGATGATGGTCGGCGCCCCGATCATGCTGATCGGCGGAATCATCATGGCGATGCGCGAGGACATCGGGCTGTCCTGGCTGATGATCGTGTGCGTCCCGGCCCTAGTGATCTCGCTCGGCTCGATCATCGTCAGGCTCGTACCCGGGTTTCGGGCCATGCAGGAACGCATCGACGCCGTCAACCGGGTCCTGCGCGAGCAGATCACCGGGATCCGCGTCGTCCGGGCCTTTGTCCGGGAGCCTTACGAGGCAAAGCGTTTCGGTCAGGCGAACGCTGACCTCACCGCCACCGCGCTGCACGTCGGCAAGCTCATGGCGCTGATCTTCCCGGTCATCATGCTGATCATGAACGTGTCCAGCGTCGCTGTGCTGTGGTTCGGCGCGGATCGGGTCGGCGCCGGCCAGATGGAGATCGGCTCGCTGACGGCGTTCCTGAACTACCTCGTCCAGATCCTCATGTCGGTCATGATGGCCACTTTCATGCTGATGATGGTGCCGCGGGCTTCGGTCTGCGCCGAGCGGATCGGCGAGGTCCTCGATACCGAGCCCTCCGTCCGACCGTCCGCGACTCCGGTTACGGCGGTGTCGCTGCACGGTGACCTGAAGATGCGCGGTGCCGGTTTCTCCTATCCGGGCGCAGCCGCACCGGTGCTGCGCGACATCACCTTCCACGCCGGCCCCGGCCAGACCACGGCGATCATCGGGAGTACCGGTGCGGGCAAGACGACGCTGCTGTCCCTGATCCCGAGGCTTTTCGACGCCACCGCCGGTTCCGTCGAGGTCAACGGCGTCGACGTACGGGAGTTGGACCCGGATCTGTTGTGGGCCACCATCGGCATCGTCCCGCAGCGGCCGTACCTGTTCTCCGGAACGGTGGCCAGCAACTTGCGCTACGGCAACCCGGACGCCAGCGACGAGGAGTTGCGTGACGCATTGCGGATCGCGCAGGCACTCGACTTCATCGAGCAGATGCCCGGCTGTCTCGACGCACCCATCGGCCAGGGCGGTACGACCGTGTCCGGTGGCCAGCGCCAGCGGTTGGCGATCGCTCGGGCGCTGGTACGGCGGCCGCAGATCTACCTGTTCGACGACTCCTTCTCCGCACTCGATCTCGGCACCGACGCCAGGCTTCGGGCGGCCTTGGCTCCGGTTACCGCCGATGCCGCGGTGATCATCGTGGCTCAGCGGGTGTCCACGATCGCCGGTGCCGACCAGATCATCGTCTTGGAAGACGGCGCCATCGTCGGCCTCGGACGGCATGCCGACCTGCTCGAGACCTGCCCGACCTACGCCGAGATCGTGGAATCCCAGGCCAGCGCGGACGTGCCTGCATGAGCACCACGCCGGGGAACGGGGCCGCTAAGGGACATTTCACGCAAAATGTCACCTCAGCCGAGCCGCAGACCGGACATTTCACGCAAAATGTCACCTCAGCCCGGCAGGAGGCACGGCCGGAGGAGATCGTCGTACCCGGCAAGGGCGAGCGACTCCCGGCTGCTCGGCCGCCCCCGGGCGGCCCGCCGTGGGCGCGAATGGGACAGCCCGGCGAGAAGTCGATGCACTTCGGCCCCTCGGCAAAGCGGTTGATCGGTCGGCTGCGGCCCGAGATCGGTTACGTGTACGCCGTGATAGCGCTTGCGGTCATCAGCGTGACGCTCACGGTCATCGGCCCCCTGCTGCTGGGCCATGCGACCGACATCATCTTCACCGGCGTGATCGGCGCCCGGCTGCCGGCCGGCGGTTCCACGGCCGACGCCATCGCCGCGGCCCAGGCCAGCGGCAACGAGAGCTTCGCCGACATGGTGGCCCACATGAACGTCATTCCGGGAATGGGCATCGACTTCGGCGCCCTCGGTGACGTCATCATGCTCGCCATCGCCCTGTTCGTCGCGGCAAGTCTGTTCTCCCTCGTGCAGGGGAGGTTGCTGAACGCACTGGTGCAGCGCACCATCTTCAAGCTCCGCGCGGAGGTCGAGGACAAGCTGAACCGGCTCCCGCTGCCCTACTTCGACAAGCAGCAACGTGGCGAGATCCTCAGCCGGGTCACCAACGACATCGACAACGTCAGCCAGAGCCTGCAGCAGACGCTGAGCCAACTGCTCACCTCGTTGCTCACCGTTGCCGGCGTCCTCGTGATGATGTTCGTCGTCTCACCGCTGCTCGCGATCGTCGCGCTGGTCACGATCCCGCTCTCGATGTTGCTGACCAAGGCCATCGCCAAGCGTTCGCAGAAGCAGTTCATCGCGCAGTGGACGCATACCGGCGAGCTGAACGGCCAGATCGAGGAGGCGTTCACCGGTCACGAGTTGGTCAAGGTGTTCGGCCGACACAAGGAGGTCGAGGCGACTTTCGAGGCCAAGAACGAGCAACTGTTCCAAGCCAGTTTCGGGGCTCAGTTCGTCTCTGGGATCATCATGCCGGCGATAATGTTCATCGGAAATCTGAACTACGTCGTCATCGCCGTGGTCG
>Ga0136617_10002930_pt1 | contig 15252 bp, 18 predicted proteins | sample AntDrymUQ3222106_2_FD_129672 | JGI IMG/M metagenome (GOLD analysis project Ga0136617, IMG submission 129672) | Polar desert sand microbial communities from Dry Valleys, Antarctica - metaG UQ322 (21.06) | ecosystem: Environmental > Terrestrial > Soil > Desert | place: Antarctica: Dry Valley... | reverse complement strand
CGTCGCCGACGTGGCGAAGCGTCCCCGGCGCCCGTTACGCAGCCCCTAATCCCCGTTAGAAGCAGCCTCGCCCGCCGTTTTGGCGCCGTTACTCAGGAGACCCCTCGCCGCTGTCGGCGTCGAGAAGGCAGAGCTCGACCCGCTCCGCGTGCTCGGAAAAGAGGCCGAACTGCGTCCCGTCACCGTTCCAGGTTGACCCGAGCGTCATTCGAGCTCCTCGACCGAGGCGAACGGCTGCAACAGCGTGTTCGTGTCGGCATCGACGACCGCGACCGCCGGGAGAGTGATCGCCTGCCAGTCGGCGACCGCGAGCCCGAGGTAGAGACTGAGCACGAGGCCGTGCGATACGACCGCACACGGGCCGGCTGCATCCCGGACGAGCCGGGCAATACACGACGCGACCCGTCGCCGGGCGAGCTGACCCGACTCCCAGCCGGCAACAGCATCCCCCGCGAGATACCGCTCGACGAGAGCGACATAGTCCGCCCTCGCGAGAATCGGCGTGCGCTCGCGACTCACCTCGCGCAGATCCGGCTCCTCCCGTAACTCCAGGCCAGCGGCCGTTGCGATCGGCTCGGCCGTTCCGCGCGCCTTCGGCTCGGGGCTCGTCGCGATCAGGGTCAGCTCCCGCCAGGCCTGCGAGCGGGCAAGGCGGCCCGCAGCGGCCCGCCCCGCAGGCGTCAGCTGCCACTCAGGCGCCGGTACGCCTTCCTCGAGTTCGACCGCCGCGTGCCGGATCAGGTAAAGCCTGCGGATCACCCGGCGGAGCTGCGAGCTGCGCGCTCGTCCGCGGGCACCAGCCAGAGCACCCCGAGGGGCGGCAGCGTCAACTCCGCCGAGTGCGGTTGATCCCGCCAAGGCGTCTCCGTCGCCTCGATGTCGCCGGGATTGCCGACGCCGGACCCGCCGAGGTGCGACGCATCGCTGTTCGGCACCTCGCGCCAGAGCCCGGAGAGGGGCAAGCCGATCCGGTGGCGATCCCGCGGTACCGGCGAGAAGTTGCAGACGCAGGCGAGCGCGCGCTTCCCGTCGGCCGAGAGGTGCGCGAACGCGAGCACGTTCGCGGCCGCATCATCGACCGCGAGCCATTGGAAGCCGGCCGGCTCGTAGTCGACCTCCCACAGCGCCGGCTCGGCCCGGTACGCATTGAGCTCACGCACGAGCGCTTGCACCCCCGCATGACCAGAGTCCTCGAGCAGGTGCCAGTCCAGCGACCGGTCGTGACTCCACTCCTGCTCCTGGGCGAGCTCGCCGCCCATGAAGAGGAGCTTCTTGCCGGGATGCGCCCACATGTAGGCGAGCAGTGCTCGGACGTTCGCGAGCTGCTGCCACCGGTCACCCGGCATCCTGGTGAGCAGCGAGCCCTTGCCGTGGACGACCTCGTCATGCGAGAGCGGCAGGACAAAGTTCTCCGAGAATGCGTACACGAGACTGAACGTGAGCTCGTGGTGGTGGAAGCTGCGGTAGGCGGGGTCCCGCGCTAGCTTCTCGGTCGCGTCACGGCCCGGCGGCAGAAGGTTGCGATCGACCCGGTCGAAGTAGCCGCCCAGGAACTCCGAGCGCGCGCGCGCCTCCCAGCCTTCAGGCACCTCCACGCCGCGCGTCAACTCCGCCGCCGAGGCCGCGTACGCGAACGAGCGCAACATGCCGGCGACGTCGCGCAGCGGCGAGCGCTTGCGCCGGCGCTCGGGCAGCGATCGCGCCGGCTCGCCCTCGAAATCGATCACGATCCAGTCGGGGTCGGAGCAGAGCACCTGACCGAGGTGGTAGTCGCCGTGGTGCCGGATCACGCGCCCGACCGCCCCGACGTTGGAGATGATCCGAAGGCGCTCGCGCACCTCCTCACCCCGGCCGGCAATCGGCTCGAGCGCCTCCGTTTCAGGCGACCGTCTCGGCGCTCGGCTCCTCGGGCGCGAAGTCTGGATCGGACGAATCGGAGCTGCGGCAGGGCTCGCTCCACCTCCTCGAACCCGCCCCACGAGCGCGGGAACAGCTCGTACCAAGCACCGAAGCGGGCCCGCTCTCGGTCGACGTCCAGGCTGAGCGGGGCAGATGAGACGAGCTCGGAGCGGTCTGACTCGAGGTTGGCGAGCGCCTCCTCGACCGTGAGCGACGGGACGCCGAAGAGCGCTGCTCCCTCCGAGAACTCGCTCGAGAGGTCGTCGAACCCGGCATCCGCCTTGCGCTGGAGCTCCCAGCGCCACGAGGCGAAGCGGTCGACCCATGCGTCGATCCGGAAATGCCACCGGCCTGCGATGTCGGGTTCGAAGTGGCCGACCCATCGATCGTTGCCGAGGTGATGCATCAACGCCTCTGCCCAGCGCCGCTCCCCAGGCGCGCGGTATCGCACCGCCGCTCCGAGGATCTCGTGGCCATCGCGGAACACGTCGGCCGAGACCTCGACGCGGTCACCCACCGTGCGCTTGACCGGGTAGCGCCCGTCCTCCACCTGCGGCGCCAACCGCTGAACCTGGGCGGCGCGGCAGTGTCTTGGCTCGCGATCGGGCCATCGAGGCTTGCTGTTCTATACGACTCGAGCTGCGAAGGAGAGCCGATGAGTTTTCCCCGCTCGAGCGGGATCCTGCTCCACCCCACCTCCCTGCCCGGCGGCCGGCTCGGCCCCGAGGCGTACCGCTTCGTCGACTGGCTCGTCGCGGCCGGGCAGTCGTGGTGGCAGCTGCTGCCGATCGGGCCGCCCGACCCTGCCGGCTCGCCGTACGCGTCGTCGTCGGCGTTCGCCGGCTGGACTGGCCTGCTTGCCGATCCCGACGCCGCCGTTTCGGCTGCGGACGTCGAGCGCTTTCGAACCCGCCATGCCTACTGGGTGGGCGATCTGGCCGCCACGGTAGGCGACAATGCGATCGTCGGGCAGGTCCGGTTCGAGCGCGAGTGGAACGCACTACGCGCATACGCACACCAACGCGGTGTCGACCTGATCGGCGACGTGCCGATCTACGTCGCCCGCGGAAGCGTCGATCACGTCGCCCACCCCGACCTCTTCCTCGAGGACGAACGTGCGGGCGCGCCGCCTGACGCGCTCGGCCCGCAAGGTCAGCTCTGGGGCAACCCTCTCTACGCGTGGCCGGCACATCGAGCAGAGGGATACCGCTGGTGGATCGAGCGCTTCCGCCGCACCTTCGAGCTCTTCGACCTCGCTCGGGTCGACCATTTCCGCGGCTTCGTCGCCTCCTGGGCGGTGCCGGCGACCGCCCGCAGCGCGAAGGAGGGACGCTAGCGGCGTGGGCCCGGTGCAACGCTGTTTCGTGCCGCGGAGAACGAGCTCGGCGCACTGCCGCTGATCGCGGAAGACCTCGGCGTGATCACGCCGGCCGTGCACCGCCTCAGGCGCGAGCTCGGGCTTCCCGGCATGCACGTCGTCCAGTGGGCATTTGAAGGCGGCCCGCGACAACGTCCACAGGATCGAGAATCACCGCGCGCTGGGCGTCGTCTACACCGGCACCCACGCCACCGATACGGCCATGGGCTGGTGGTCATCGCTCACGCCGCGGCAGCGGGCGACAACCGGTCTCGATCCGGGCGCGCCGCACTGGAGCCTGGCCTCACTCGCACTCACCTCGCGCGCTCGACTTGCTGTCTTGCCGCTTCAGGACGTGCTCGGTCTCGGCAGCGAGGCGCGCATGAACCGTCCCGGCGAGACCGAAGGCAACTGGTCGTGGCGACTCGAGCCGGGTCAGCTGACCGCCCAGCTCGCCGAGCGGCTCCACCGTTTAACGGTGAAATCGCGTCGGGTACCGTAGAACCGCCTTGGTCGCCCGTCTCGCCTTCACGATCGGCGCAGTTCTCGTTCTTGCCGGCTGCAGTGCGGGCTCGGACGACCAGTCCGACGCGGGGACGACGACCGTCGTCACCGCTACCGCTCAAGCCGCGACGACTGCGCCCACTGCGGGCGGCGTCTTCGACCGTATTCCGGAGATCGTCGAGGAGGTCGACCCCTCGATCGTCGCCGTCGCAGTGCAGGGCGGGCGTGGAGGCGACGGGGAGGGCAGCGGCGTGATCTGGGACGGCGAAGGCGTGATCGTGACCAATAACCACGTCATTGAGGGAGCACGCGACGTCGAGGTCGTGCTCGCGAGCGGCGCTCGCCTCGACGCCGAGGTCGAGGACACGGATCCGCTCTCCGATCTCGCCGTCCTTCGCGTCGACCGGACCGGGCTGCCGGCCGCGCGGTTCGCCGACGGCCTGCCAAGGGTCGGCGAGCTCGCGCTCGCGATCGGGAACCCGGTCGGCTTCGAGCAGTCCGTGACCGCCGGGATCGTCTCGGGCCTCCACCGGGCGATTCCATCCGGAGGGCAGACACCGGCCCTGGTCGATCTGATCCAGACTGATGCGCCGATCTCCCCGGGAAACTCGGGCGGGGCGCTCGTCGATGCGAACGGTGACGTGATCGGGATCAACGTCGCGTATATCCCGCCGCAGACGTCCGGCGCGGTCTCGATCGGTTTCGCGATTCCCGCGCAGACCGCCGTCTCGGTCGTGCGGCAGCTGCTCGATACGGGCCGCGTGGAGCGCGCCTTCCTCGGGATCACGCCGATCGAGATCAGCGCTGCGATGGCCGAGCAGTTCGAACTTGGAGTGGAGTCGGGCGTCGGCGTCGAGCAGGTCGAGGACGGATCGGCAGCCGAGAAGGGCGGTGTGCGCGGCGGCGACGTGATCGTGAGCCTCGAGAGCAAGCCGCTGCGGACGATCGAAGATCTGTTTTCCGAGCTGCGCCTGCGAAGGCCGGGCGACGAGGTCACGCTCACCGTCGTCCGCGACGGCGAGCGGCGTCAGCTCCGGGTCACTCTAGCCGAGCGGCCGGCGGAGTAGAGAGCTCTCTGCGGAGCACGGAGGCGGCCGCTGTCAGCGCGAGCCGCGTCTCGGCGAGCGACGGCTCTCGAGTCGTCAGGCGCTGGAGGGCGAGTCCCGGCAGAAGCAGGATCCGAGCCACGCGGTGACTCGACCCCTGGACGAGCCGCCAAAGCTCCATCGTCAGAGCAAGCGAAACGAGGGTGACGGCGAGTGGAGTGATCAGGGCGGTGGCCGGCAGCGGCCAGATCCAGTCGGCAACCAACGTCATCGGCAGAGCCAGCGCCGCGAAATTCGTCCCGCATCGCGCTGCGAACCGGCTCGGACGAGCTTCTCCCGCCCACGTCGCTCCAATCGCGCGCTGCTCGATCGCGGCGATCGCACGGTGCTCCGCCCCGTGCAGGGCGAGCGTCCGTCCGCGCAGGAGCCAGGCGAGCACCCCGACGGTTAGAAGCACGCCGGCGATCAGGCTGAGCCGACCAGGAAGCAGGAAGAAGGAGAAAGGTGCCAGCAGCGCCAGCGCCAGCACCGAGCGCTCGCGGGTCCCAGCGATTCCGCGGCCGCGAAAGAGCGGCGAGACTGAAGCCCAGAGGCGCACGAGGCCTCGGACGAGCGGAAGCCGGCCGGCGATTTCCGGCGCGTGCGGCATCTCCCCTTCGCTCAACGACCCGTCCGTGCCGGCGAACGCCCAGAAGCGCCCGCTGACGATCACGACGCCGCCGGCACGAGCCATGCCGCCGAGGCACGGCAGCGAGACCGCGCGGTCGGCACGCACGAGCGCAGCGGGAAGATGCTTCACACTGCTCTGATCGGCCAGGCGAAGGCCGCCGGACAAGTGCCGGGCGGCCTATCTCGGCCTTTGTCCGGTCCTACCAGCGTCCTATGCGGTTGGATACGCCGACGTCGGCACGACCACCGCGCCGGCCAGCTTGTCGTGCCACGTCTGCTTTTCCTTGTCCCACAGCATCCAGAAGTACCCGAGCAGGAGCGGCAGCGCGGAGAGAATCCGGGCCACGAAACGGATCCCGGCACGCCCGTAGCCAATCGGGCCGCCCGTGCGAAAGTCGATCACCCGGATGCCGAGCGCTCGCTTGCCGAGCGTCTGCCCCGAAGCGCCGCCCTCGAAGTAAGCGAAGTACGCGAGGTCGATCGCAATCGACAGCGCGTACGCCACGCCTTGGCCGACGATGAGGTAGAGGACGAGGTACGGGATCCCGAGAATGATCGTGTCGAGCAGGTAGGCCCCAAAGCGTCGCCAGAACCCCGCCCGCGGCCCGGATGGACCGTCACCGGCGCCGTACGCCTCTTGCTCCGACATACTCCCCTCCTCCTCGTCAAGATCGAAGTCCGAGCCTAACGCGATCGTCAGACGCGAGCCGCCTTCGCCGCAGCGAGTCGCTGCAGGAAGACCTCGTCGCCAAGCTCGTCGAACGCGCCGGTCACTCTCGGACGCAGGCGCGCGGCAAGCTCACGTGCGAGCTCGCTGCGCGCACCGTCGTCAAGCGTCTGCCGGCGATGTAGGAAGCTGCGCACGATCGCCAGCTCCTCAGCCGTGACGCCGCTTACATCCCAGGTCGCCGAGTCGTACGCCGGCGTGGTCGTCGTCTCGAGCCGAGCAAGCTTTGCGTCTCCTCGGCGCTCGCGGACGACGAGCGTTCCGGCGGCGATGTCCCCGAGTCGCTGATTGCGCGAGCTCACCAGAACGCTGATCCCGCCGACGACGTAGAACGACGGCAGGATGTCGACGAGTCGCATCAGGTTGCGGATCGAGCTCGTCAGAAACCCGACCGGCTCGCCGCCCGTGCGTACGACGCGGAGGCCGGTAATCCGCTTGCCCGGGGTGCGTCCCGATGCGAAGACCTCGAAGAGGACGTCGTACCCGAAGAGCACGAGAAAGAGGACGACCGCAAGAATCGCCGCGCGGAACCCCGTGCTTGTCTCGACCGGGCTCACGGTTCCGATCAGCAAGACTCCTGCCGCGGCCGAGATCGTGATCTGGATCAGGAGGTCGATCAGGGCTGCGATGAAGCGCGAGCCGGGCCCGGCGAGTGTGAGTTGAAGGTCGATGCCCTCAGGGGTCTCGATCGTAATGCGATCCTCGTACTCGATTCCATGAACCTAGACCGTTTTCAATCTGAGCGGGGGGCCTCGTGGGAGGAGCTGGGCAGGCTGCTCCAGAACGCGCGGCGCCGGCCCGAGCGGCTCGGCGCCGACGGCGTCAGGCGCCTCGGCGTCCTCTACCGCGGGGCTGCTGCGGATCTCGCGCTCGCGCGTCGCCGCTTTCCCGGGGATCCGATCGTGGCGCGACTGGAGGGCCTCGTCGGGCGCGCGCGCCACCTCGTATACGCAGCGCCGGCCCGCCGGCCGGGGCTACGGCACTTCGTCTGCCGCGGCTACTGGCGCCTGGTCAGCGAGCGCCCTCGCCCGCTGGCAATCGCGGTGGCGCTCCTGCTCGCACCCAGCATGCTCGGCGGCGCCTGGGCGCTCGACGACCCCGGCGCGGCCGCCGGCCTCGTGCCGGCCGAGTACCGCTCGGTCACCGAGCCGCGGTCGCAAGGCGCGAATCTGGGGCTCTCTCCGGCCGAGAGCGCGAGCTTCTCGAGCTCGGTGTTCACGAACAACATCCGAGTCACCTTCCTCGCGTTCGCCGGCGGGATCGTCGTCGGCCTCGGAACGGCGGCGGTACTCCTGCTCAACGGACTGCTACTCGGAACGACGGCCGGGCTCGCCGCCGGCTCCGGGAACGGGCGGGTCTTCTACGAGCTCGTCGCGCCACATGGGGTGCTCGAGCTGTCGTGCATCGTCGTCGCGGCAGCGGCTGGGCTGCGGCTCGGGTGGGCGATCGTCGAGCCGGGTCGAAAGACACGAGCCGACTCGCTCGTGGCCGAGGCTCGACGGGCGCTCGCGATCGTGCTGGGCACGGCTCCCTGGCTCGTCGTCGCCGGTCTCGTCGAGGGGTACTTGACGCCTTCCGGCGTCGGGGTCGCGACGGCGACGGCGGTCGGCTTCGGCCTGGCGACCCTCTACTGGGCGCTGGTCTGGCGCCTCGGCCGCAGCTCACTTCGTGACTCAGAGCCGCAAGGAGCGCAGGTCTGAACGTCAGTTGGCTCGACCGGTCGGTTCCGACGGACGTCGGGCGAAGCCCGGCGTCCTGAATGTCGGCACCGCAAGCGGCGCCTCGGAGCGCAGGTCTGAACGCCAGTTGGCTCGACCGGTCGGTTCCGACGGACGTCGGGCGAAGCCCGGCGTCCTGAATGTCGGCACCGCAAGCGACGCCTCGGCCGAGCAGCTACAGACGAGCTCGGGCTTTCGCCTTGAGGTACGCCCGCACGCACGCGGCGCCGAGCCGCTCGGGCGCTGCCTCGATCACGTCAGCCCCGGCACGCCGGAGCTCGGCGGCGACCCGCGCGCGCGCGGCGAGCACATCGACGGCGACGGCGGCCGTATAGACGTCGATCGGCTTCATCGGAGCGGTGCGCAGAAACGCCTCGACGTCGGTGTCCGCGGCGCTCGCGATCGCCACCGCATGGCGGCGCCGGAGCACGGGGATCGCCTCGACGAGCGGTCGGGCCGCCGCTTCCTCGAGCAGATCGGTGAGGACCAGCACGAAGGCGCGCTTGGCGTTGCCGATCGTGCGGAAGGCGAGCTCGTAGTCGCTGTCGACGGGGGTCGGCTCGAGGTCGAAGAAGGCCCGGACGACCGCGCGAGACCCCTTCCGCCGGGGGGTGAGGTGCCGGCGGACCGTGCGATCGAATGCCACCGCGCCGCAGCGATCGCCGACCTCGTCGGCCACGGCCGCGACCGCGACGAGCGCGTCGATCGCGACGTCGAGCCGGGTGCGGTCGCCGAGGGGTGCCGCCATCAGCCGACCGGTGTCGATGACGCAGATCACGTCCCGATCCTGCTCGACGCGGTACTGGTTGCTCATCGGGCGGCCGAGACGTGCGGTCGCCCGCCAGTTCACCTGCCGGACGTCGTCGTCCGGGAGGTAGTCGCGCACCGACTCGAACTCCGTCCCGAGGCCGAGCGGCCCGCGGCTGTGCTGGCCTACGTCGCGGAACCGACCCTGACGGACCGCGAGGACGAGCCGGTGCGCGGCCGGCAGGTCCGGGTAGACGAGAACGTCGACGTCCTCGAGAGCGCGGCTGTAGGCGCAGCCGAGGCCGAGCGGCCCGCGCACTCGCAGCGCGGCCGCAGGAAGAACGTGCCGGCCGCGGCGGCGCGGATGAAGCGTCGCGTCGAGGCGCCCGTCCGCCTCCGACGGCGTGAGCTCGAGGTCTGGCGGCACCGGCTGGCGAACGCGCACCGGGCCCGCCCCCGGCCGCGTGGTCACGAGCCGGAGCGGCGCGGCGACCCCTCGGTACAGCACCGCCGACGCCTCGCGCGCAAGCGAGGGTGCGCGCCGCGCGAGCACCGCGTCGACGACGGTCGCTGCGGCGACGGCGAGCATCGCCAGCGCCGCGAGCGGCAAAGGCACGACCAGGCCGGCGAGCGCAGCCGCTCCGAGAAATGCCGCCGCGCGCGGGGTGGGACTCAAACGCGAAGCTGCTATCTCGGCACGGGAACCGCCGCGAGCGCGGCGCGAACGGCGTCATCCGCGCTGAAGCGCTCGAGCTCGGCTTCGGGCCTGAGGATCAGACGGTGCCGGAGCACAGGCAGCGCCATCCGCGCGACGTCATCTGGCGTGACGAAGTCGCGACCGGCTAGGCGCGCCCCCGCTTTCGCCGCGGCGAGCAGGTGGACGGCCGCCCGCGGACTGCCGCCGAGCTCGACGCTCGGAAGCTCGCGCGTCCGGCGAACGACCCCAACGACGAACCCGGCGACCTCGTCCGAGACCGCGGTGCCGTCCACGGCGCCCCGCGCCTCCTCGAGCCGTGCGCCGTCAACGACCGTCTCGACGTCGGCGAGCGCCGACGGGGCAAGTCCGTGATGGGGAAGCCTCAACATCGCGAGCTCCTCCGCCTCGTCCAGGTATCCGATCGCCACCTTGAAGAGGAACCGATCGAGCTGGGCCTCGGGAAGCGGATACGTGCCCTCGTATTCGATCGGGTTCTGCGTCGCCACGACGAGGAAGGGGATCGGAAGGGGATGGGAGACGCCGTCGACCGTGACCTGGCCCTCCTGCATCGCCTCCAGCAGCGCAGCCTGGGTCTTCGGCGGCGTGCGGTTGATCTCGTCGGCAAGCAGCACGTTCGTGAAGATCGGTCCGCGGCGAAAGACGAGTTCCTCACCGCGGAGGGCCATCGTTCCGGTCACGTCCGACGGGAGCATGTCCGGCGTGAACTGCACTCGGCGGAACCTGCTTCCGAGCGCGCGCGCAGTCGCGTTCGCGAGCAACGTCTTCGCGACGCCGGGAGGCCCTTCGAGGAGCACGTGGCCGCCGACGACAGCCGCCGCGAGCAAGAGCTCGACAGCTTCGTCCTGGGCGACGACCACCTTCTCCACCTGCTCGATCACGCGCTTGCGAAGGTCGTTCATCCGCCGGCGAGCGTACTGGCTTCGAGTCGCGCGAGTGCGCGGCCGGCGGCGAGGAGATTCTCCCGGTCGCGTACCGGGAGGAGCACGGCGTCGATCTCGTCCGGCTCGAGGCCGAGCCGAGCGCCCGCGCGACGAACGTCCTCGTCGCCGGCACCCGGGGCGAGGCCCGCTCGGGCGGCGATCCGGGCTCGCGCGGCCGCCTGCACCGGCATCGCGCCCGCACGCGGAGAGCGTGTCTTCGCGAGCACCACACCAAGAGACTCGACGAAGGCCCGTCGCGGGGGCGCCAGGACCCGCCGCTCTCGCTCGGGGGGGCCGAGCCGCCGGCCGCGTGCGAGCATCCAGACGAGCGCAGCCAGCACGAGGCCGCCGAGAGTCCAGAGCCATCCCCGGGGAATCGCGTCGATTCCCGACGCCTCCCCGAAGCCGTGAACACTCTCGGCGAACTTCACGGGCCGCTCGGGGCCGCCTGCCAGGGCGAGGCCCAAAGCGGCGTTGTCGCCCTCCGCGAGCAAACGGTTCTGGAGGATCGAGCTGTCGGCGACCAGGAGCACGCGGCCGCGGCCGACATCGGCGACCGTGAGGAGCGTGCGTTCTCCGCCGGCGAGCACGGGGAGCGAGCCGCCGGCGTCTTCCCACGAGCCCTTGCCCGCCGCCCGAACGTCCTCGAGGCCCGCGACCTCCGGCACCGGAGCGATCGGCGCCGCGCGTCCGGCGCCCGCGCCGCTCCATGCGGGCGGGTCGTCGAGCAGGCTCTGAATCCAGACTGGATTCGCGCCGCCCGCGATCAGCCGGCCGCCGTCCTCGACGAAGCGCCGCAACGCCCGACGGTCGTCGGACTCGAGGAACGGCGGATCGAGCACGACGAGCGTGGCCGATAGGTCGCCGGTGCCCTCGCCGGGAGGAACTCGCAGCCGTGTGATCCGGTGGCCGGTCCGCCGGAGGAGATCCGCGTACGCGGCCAGCCCGTCCTGCCCGGTGGCGTACGAGGACGACGTCGGCCCTCCCGGGCTGCCCGTGAGCTCGTCGATCCGCTCGAGCACGAGGTTCGCCGCGATCAGAAGAGCCAGGCCGGCACCCGCGATCTTCCAGACGGTCACTGCTTCGGAGACCCCGCCTCGATCAGGACCTGCGGCCAGCCGGCCCGCGACCCCTCGACGTCATCGCGTCTTGCCGGGCGGCGACCGTACACGACCTGGTCGAACGTCCCCGCAACGCGGTCGAAGGCGGGCGAATGAATCCGCCGGGCGACGTCGCTGCTCGTGAGCGAGTCGCGATACTCGATCGCCTCGAGCCGGTCGAGGCGAAGAAGCCCTGCTCGAAACCGAAGCCGGAGCGCGCGCTCGAGCTCGCCGCGGCGCTCGGCGGCGTCGGCCTCCCGCTCGAGCTGATCGGGGTCGAAGCGCACGCCGCGACTGACTCGCGTCGGCCCGAACGCCCGCCCGGAGCGCCGGCGGGCGAGGCTGAGGCTTGCGATCACCGCGACGGCGAGAACGACCGCGGCGAGCGCGCCCCAGAGCGTGCGCTCACCGCCGGGCAGCCACGAGGCGATCCGGTCGATCGCATCGGCAAACGGACTCAGTCGTTCGCCGATCCAGCTCAGGACGCCGGCAAGCGGTCGCGGGAGCTCGGTGCCGCGGAAGCGCCGTTCCGCCAGAATCTCACGCGCCTCCCGGCGCGCCGCGTCGGGATCGTCCGCCGACGGTGGGCCTTCGCCGCCGGCAAGCACGTCAAGCCGTTTGGTCAGCTCTGCGCCTTGTGCCCCGGCGAGCGCGCGCTCGAGGTCGACCGGGACACCGTCGACCGAGTCGACGCGGAGCAGCCGCTCACGGGCCGCCGGGTCGTCCGCCGCGCGGGCAGCGAGCTGCCTGAACGTGCTGCCACTGACGTCCTCGGCGCCCGCTGTCACCGGCGTCAGCAGGGCCGCGACGGCCAGGAGCAGCGCCGGCCGAACCAGCCTCATTCGTCGGTCGAGCGATCCGACTGCGGCGTCCAGCCCGGAGGCGGGGGCCAGAACGGCGGCTGCTCTCCCTCGGGCACCGGCGGGCCGGCCGGCGGAGGCGACGGCACCGCGATCGGCACGTCACCCGGCACGGAGCCGACGCGCTGGGCAAGCAGCTGCAGGTCGAGGCCTTCCTTCCGCACGCGGAGGTCGACGTAGAGCACGGTGATGAACGCCGCCGTGAAGGGCGTCGAGACCAAGCTTCCAAGCGTCCCGCCCAGGGTGTTCACAAGAAAGAGAGCGGCGTCGCTGTCGGCGGCGAAGGTCAGCGCACCGGTGAGACCGCCGATCACACCCGCGACGATGCTGGAGAGCAACGTCCCGAGGACGACGATCCCGAACGTCGGCCACCAGCGGCCACGGACGAGCCGGAACGAGCGTCCGAGCGCGCGGCGCCCGCGCACATCCTCGGTCAGCAGCGCCGGCACGGCGACGCTCCAGGCGACGAACAACCAGATGCCCGGAAGGATGAGAGCGAGCATCGCGAGCACGGCAAGGACGTAGACGAGAATCGAGACCCACACGAGCGAGTGGAGGCGCCTCGCGACGAACGCGAGCGACTCGCGCCAGCTCGGCTGCCCGCCCAGGTAGGCGTCGACGATCGCCTTGAAGCACGCACCGGTCGCCAGGGTTGCCGACAGGAGGGTCAGAAGCACGATCACGATCAGCCCGGCGGCGATTCTCGGGATGTCCTCGGCGTCGATCGCCGGGTCGATCTCGCCGCCCGTGCTGTAGATCCCCTCGGCCGCAGACAGGTCGATCAGGCTGATCAGCACCTGGGTCGGCGCGACGATCAGGAGAACGAGCAGGAAGAGCGTGCGCGCGTGCTTGAAGTAGATCTTGATCGCGGCATCCAGCACCTCGCCGATCGAGAGAGCGCGGAGTTCGGGAGCGGCCACTGGGACTAGGCGCCGCCTGCGGTGCGGGCCATCAGGACGCCGGAGGCGCCGTTCGTGGCGCCGCTACTCAGGACGCGTGGGCTTTGCCCGCTCGTCCGTCTGAACCGACCGGTCGAGCGAAAGGACGTTCTCAGACCCACGTCCTACGTCGACCGGATCGGGAGGCCGCTCGCGACGATCCGCCGTCCGGCCTGGTGGTAGACCACATCGACGGCATCGTTCTGTCCGTAGCTGCCGGCGACGCCAAGGAACATGCTCGTCCAGCGCCAGAAGCCGAGCCGGCCTTCCCGCGCGAGCGGGCGCGCAAAGACCAGCGTGCTGCCCTCGACCCTGAAATCGACACCGGCCCGCTGAGCGACGCCGTTGACGTAGACCTCGAAGCTCGGCCCGACGTCGACCGGTAGGTCAACTCGCGACATCCGTTGCGAAGCGCCCTGATCCGGCACCGCCATAGAATGCCACCGGCCGTGCGCCGATACGTCATCTCGGGCCTTCTGATCGCGGCGCTCGTCTTCCTCGTCGCCGCAGGCTTCCTCGCCTGGATCGGCGGGGAAGGCGGGCTCACGCCCGTCGCTCCGGCGACCACCGGGGCGGAGGCGATCCAGGACATCTATCTCTTCATCGGCGCTTTCGCGTCGATCATCTTCCTCGTCGTCACCGTGCCGATCGCGCTCTTCGTCGCCGGCTTCCGCGCCCGGACGCGCGACCGATCGGTCGAGGGGCCTCAGATCCGAGGCAACACCCGCCTCGAGATCACCTGGACGATCGTGCCGATCCTGATCCTCGTCGCGATCTCGGTCTTCGTCTTCGTGAAGCTGCCGGGGATTCAGGAGCCGAAGGCGGCAGTGGGTGAGCCGGAGGTGACGATCCGAGTCGAGGGCCGTCAGTTCTACTGGCGCTACGTCTACCCGAACGGCGCGATCGGGATCGACCGGCTGCGTCTGCCCGTCGATCGCGTCACGAAGCTCGCGTTCACGGCCCCGGAGCACGACGTCGTCCATAGCTGGTGGGTGCCCGCGCTTGGCGGCAAGTTCGATTCGATCCCGGGTCAGGTGACCGAGTTCGGCTACCGGCCGACGAGGACAGGCGTCTTCGAGGGCAGATGCGGGGAGTTCTGCGGACTCCAGCACGGCGTGATGCTCGCCACCGCCGAGGTCCTGCCCGGCGACGAGTTCGATCGGTGGGTCGAAGAGACGGCGCGCGTGCAGCAGGCGGGCGATTCGGACCTCGGCGAGGAGCTGTACGCCGGCGTCTGCGCGAAGTGCCACGACCTCGCGCCCGAGTACGCGCCGCGAATCGCAGGCTCCCCGGTGCTCGCCGAGCGGGAGGCCGTGAGCGAGATCATCCAGAACGGCCGCGGCCGGATGCCGGCGGTCGGGCGAGGATGGACGGACGCCGAGTTGGACGCCTTGCTCGACTTCACCGAGACGATCGCCGGGAGGGCGGGCTAGTGGCGACACGGGTCGAAGCGCCCGCCTACTCGCCGCGCGAGCAGTGGATGCGCGGTCCGGTGATGAGCTGGGTGACGACGACGGACCACAAGCGGATCGGGATTCTCTACATCGCGACGAGCCTGGTCTTCATCGCGCTCGGCGGCGTGCTGGCGATGCTGATCCGGACGCAGCTGATCACGGCGAATACGGGCATCTTCGAGCGCGACGAGTACAACCAGCTCTTCACGATGCACGGGACGACGATGATCTTCCTCGGCGTCGTCCCGGTCTGGGCAGGGTTCGCCAACTTCCTCGTACCGCTGATGATCGGCACGCGAGACATGGCCTTCCCGCGGCTGAATGCGCTCTCGTACTGGCTCTTCCTGTTCGGCGGAATCGTCCTCTACTCGAGCTGGTTCGCGGACGGAGGAGCGCCGCGCGCCGGCTGGACGAGCTACGTGCCGCTCTCGATCCAGAACCTCGGCAGCGGCCAGGACCTCTGGATCCTCTCCATCCACATCCTCACGCTGGCCTCGCTTGCGGGGGCGATCAACTTCGTCGTCACGATCCACAACCTGCGCACGCCGGGGATGACCTGGATGCGGATGCCGCTGTTCGTCTGGACGGTCGAGGT
>Ga0136617_10002929_pt1 | contig 15257 bp, 12 predicted proteins | sample AntDrymUQ3222106_2_FD_129672 | JGI IMG/M metagenome (GOLD analysis project Ga0136617, IMG submission 129672) | Polar desert sand microbial communities from Dry Valleys, Antarctica - metaG UQ322 (21.06) | ecosystem: Environmental > Terrestrial > Soil > Desert | place: Antarctica: Dry Valley... | reverse complement strand
TGGACGACCCACTAGAGCTGGCGGGCGGCGTCCCTGGCCGCCTGGACCGGGACGAGCTCGTGGCGCACCTCTGCGAGCTCGGTCATCAAAGCTTTCCAGGGGAAGAGCTCGACGGCCGCGGGTCCCATGTTCGGGGCGGGCAGCGGATATCGCTCAGGGTCGAAGATGAGCCGGACACCCCAGGACCGCAGGATTTCGACGCTGTTGCGGAACGCCGGGTGGCGCGCCAGGGCGACGTCGGGAAAGGCCACGGCGATGATCGGAAGCTGTAGTCCGACCGCCTCGTTGAGCATGCCGAGCGCGAGCGTGTCGCTGATGCCGGCCGCCCACTTGTTGATCGTGTTGAACGTCGCGGGGGCGACGACCACGGCATCTGGCGGTGGCAGGACATCCTGCTCGCCGGGCTGCTTGTACTCATGCCGCACGACGTGGCCGGAGATCTCGGCGAGTCGATCCGCGTGCATGAACTTCCGAGCCGACGGCGTCGCGATGACGCACGTGTCCCAGCCGTCGCCGCGCATCTGCTCGATGTACATTCCAAGGTCACCTGCCGGGCGGCCGCCACACGCGACGATGTACAAGACGAGGTCGTCTGGCACGAGTCCTCTAGCAGAGGTTTATACGCAGTCGCGTGGCGAGGCCGACCAACTCGGGTGCCGTGCCCTGACGCGCCCGCAGGATGAGCTTTTCCACGAGCGCACGGGCCTTCCCGTTGAGCCGCACCTCGTCGGGCGTCAGGCGCTCGGCCCACAGCAACGTGGCCAGCGCCTCCCGATCGTCGGACTGCTGGCTGTGGGCGCGGGCGACCTCGATCAGGAAATGCGATCGACGCTCGAGCAGACCGGGCGCCAGCCGCACCAAGTCGATCTCTCTGGCGCGCCGGATGACGTCGCGGCCGTCGCCCAGCTCTCCTGCCACCGCCACCGCATGGATGGCGACGCTTGTCGGACCGAAGATCGTGTGCAGCCCGACATGCTCGGTACCGAGCCGTCCGGCGGCGCGCTCGGCCTCGCGGATCAGCTCCCAGGCACCACGTGCATCTTGTTGACGGGCGCGCGCCACGGCGGCGGTGAGCAGCAGACCGCCCGAGGTGGCAAGCCGCGCCTGGGAGGCGTCGACGGCCGACTCGATGACGCTCGCGCCCGACAAGGCGATCTGGTGCGCCTGATCCAGATCCCCGGAACACAGATACACGTTGGCCAACCGGTATGCGGCTGATGCGACGAGCAGGGGCTCGTCGACCGTGCGAGCAGCCTGAACGGCGCGATCGGCACAGAGGATCGCGAGCCCGGGATCGCCGAAGGTCTTGCACACCGCCGCCGCGGCGTTGTAGGCGTGCACCGACAGCCGAAGCGCCGAGCCATCGTCGCGAGTGCCGTTTCGAACCGCGATGTCGAGCCCTCCGAGGAGCTTCGTCAGCATCCCGCCGAGGTCGAGATACCGTCCCTGCTGGCGCAGCTTCCAACACGTCACAACCCCACGCTGCAGCGTCGCGCCGCCGGGCTTCCCGCCGGCGGGCTGCGCGCGGTCGTACCCACACAAGAGCACCCGGCGCAGCTCGGCCATGACCCGATCTTCGGTGTCCGTCGTCGCATTCGCGCGGGCACCGGGCAGCTCGCGACGCTCGTGCGCGGCGCTGGACGGCTTCGGCCGGCGACGAGCGACGCTGCGGTCGTGCCGCTCGAGCGCCCGCTCGTAGACGACCGCGGGCAGCAGCTCCAGCAGGCTTCCGCCCGCCTCGAGCTCGCGGTCGCACGCCTCGACGAACGGCCTGGAGACCGAGGTCTTCGCCAGCTCTACCTCGGAGACGTGCTGGGGCGTGAAACCGATGAGCCCGGCGAGGGCTTCGAGTGTGAGCTCACGCTCGAGACGACGCGAGCGCAGCTCGGCGCCCAGACGGGCAGCGTTGGAGGCGCTTGGGTCGAGTGGTTTCGGCGGCCGGCCGCGGCGAGGCTGTTTCATGAGATTCCGAGAGTGCTTCAGCTTGTTGCGTGTGCCTACACCCAACCATCCCTGTCCTGGTCATGCAAGCGATCCGAGCTGTTTCATTTTCCGAGAGTTGCCGGAGATTCCGGGAGTGCAGTGGGCTGTTTGCGTGCGCCTGCACTCAACCATGCCAGTCCCGCTCACACAACCCTCCTCCCGCGCCGAGGTAGCCCCGCTGGCTCAGCGGGGCTACCGCGAGCGGGGCTACCCCGAGCGCGGCTACCGCTTGGCACGCGCCTACCGCGGAGACGAGCTGATCTGCGGCCGCGTCGATCTCGAGATCAGGCCGGACGCACGGATCGGGCTGGCGCCGCGCGAACGCCGCCAACTCGTCGCGCAGTTCGTCGAGCGCCTCGCCCCGGCGTTCCGCCACGAGCTCGAGCAGCTCGTCTGCCGCCGCGGTGCGGCGGCCGCGCGAATCGGTGACAGGATCGGGGCGATCGAGCTGGTCATCGATCACCCTCAGCGGGACGGTCAGCGGCTGGTGGGCCACCTCGAGCCGCCGCAGTCGCGGCGGTGGGAGCTATCGGAGACGGAGTTCGTCATCAGGGAGCGCTTATGACCAAGACGCAGGAAGCCTGTCTTCCCGTGACGAGATCAAGGCGATCAAGTTCGCCGTTCGCCGTCAGCTACGGCGCTGGCGAGACCACGAACTGGAGCCTGAGCGCCGGCAGCGGCGCGAGCAGCTGGCGGGCGTGCTCGACGTGCTCGAACAGTTTCCAGACGGCTGCGAGCTGCGCCTGCAGGAGGCGACCGGCGAGGAGTAGCCGCGGTCGGCCGTGAAATGGGGCGCCACCGCGCCACCACCGCTCCGACCGCACGGTCTGCGAACATGTGTTCGCATGGCCTACGTCGAGCTGCACTGCCACTCCGCGTACTCGTTCCTCGATGGGGCCTCACAGCCCGAGGAGCTCGTCGCGGCGGCCGTCAACCGCGGTCATGCCGCGCTCGCGCTCACCGACCACGACTCGCTGTCTGGCTCGATGGAGTTCGCGCAGGCGGCGCAGGCGCTCGGGCTACGGGCGATCCACGGGGCGGAGGTCACGCTCGCCGACGGGCGCCACCTCACGCTGCTCGTCCGCGACGCGACCGGCTGGCGCAGCCTCTGCCGGCTGCTGACGCGCGCCCACGCCCACACGCGCGACGGTCCGCAGCGCGAACGCGCCGGCCCCGCCGTGTCGCTCGACGACGTCGAGGAGCACCACGAGGGGCTCGTCTGCCTCAGCGGCTGCGCGCGCAACGGCGTGCGCGACGAGCCGACGATGCGGCGCCTGCTGGGCGCCTTCGGCCGTGACGCCTTCCGCGTCGAGCTGCAACGCCCGCTCGCGCGCCACGACCGTGCGCTGAACCGCGGGCTGGCGGGGCTCGCCGAGCGGCTCGGCGTCCCGGCCGTCGCGACCGGCAACGTCCACGCGCACACGCCCGAGCGCGCGTACCTGCAGGACGCGTTCGTCGCGATCCGCGAGCACACGACGCTCGACGCCTCCGAGCCGCTGCGGCGCGGCAACCACGCGCACGTGCTCACGACCCCGCAGGCGATGGCGACGCGCTTCGCCGACCATCCCGAGGCGGTCGCCGAGTCCCGGCGGCTCGCCGAGACGCTGACCTTCGACCTCTGCAGCGACCTCGGCTACCGCTACCCCGGCGCTGAGGACGCGGCCGCCGGCCGCGCGCTCGCCGAGGTCTGCCAGGTGCGGTTCGACGAGCGCTACCCGCGCGGCAGCGTGCACCACGAGGAGGCCAAGGCGCGTATGGAGGAGGAGCTGCGCGTCATCGACGAGCTCGGCCTCGCCGGGTTCTTTCTCCTGCATCGCGACCTGCTCGAGCTCGCGCGCGAGGTCGCAGTCGAGGTGCGCGGGCGCGGGGGGTGGGAGGCGGGGACCAATCCCCGCGCGCTGCTGCCGCCCGGGCGCGGCCGCGGCTCGAGCGTCTCCTCGATCGTCTGCCATCTCACCGGCCTCAGCCACGTCGATCCGATCACCAACAAGCTCCTGCTCGGACGCTTCCTCAACGAGGAGCTCACCGCGCTGCCGGACATCGACCTCGACTTCCCGCGCGACATCCGCGAGGTCCTCATCCCGCGGGTGCACGAGCGCTACGGCCAGGAGCGCTCGGCGCTCGTCGCCGCCTTCCCGACGTACCGCGCGCGCGGGGCGATCCGTGAGCTCGGCAAGGCGCTCGGGCTGCCGCCGGGCGAGATCGAGCGCGTCGCGCGCGGCAGCGAGGGCTGGTCGTCGCGCGACGTCGACCGCGACATCGACAGCGCGCTCGGCCCCGGCCGGCGGACCGGCCGCTGGGCCTGGCTCGTGCGCCTGGCGGAGGAGGCCTACGGCCTGCCGCGCCATCTGTCACAGCACTCGGGGGGGATGATCGTCGCGACGCACCCGCTCGTGGACTGCGTGCCGCTCGTGCCGGCGGCGATGGAGGGCCGCCAGCTCGCGCAGTGGGACAAGGACTCCTGTGCCGACGCGGGCTTTCTGAAGATCGACCTGCTCGGTCTCGGGATGCTCTCCGCGATCGAGCGCTGCGTCGAGCACATCGCCCGGCGCCGCGGCGAGCGGATCGACCTCAGCCGGATCCCGTACGACGACCCCGCGACGTACGAGTGCATCCAGAACGCCGACACGACCGGCGTCTTCCAGATCGAGTCGCGCGCGCAGATGGGTTCGCTGCGGCGCACGCGGCCGGAGACCCTCGAGGACATCACGATCCAGGTCGCGATCGTGCGCCCGGGGCCGATCGTCGGCGGCGCGGTCAACCCGTACATCGAGCGTCGCCAGCGGCTGCGCGCCGACCCCGCGTACGAGGTCCCGTATCCGCATCCGTCGCTCGAGGCGACGCTGCGCGACACGCTCGGGACGATCATCTTCCAGGACCAGGTGCTCGAGGTCGCGCAGGCGTTCGCCGGCTTCGGCGTGGGGGACGCCGAGGGCCTGCGCCGGGCGATGAGTCGCAAGCGCTCGGAAGATGCGATCGAGGCCTACCACCGGCGCTTCGTCGGGGGCGCGATGGCCACGCACCCGGACGTGACCGAGGAGCTCGCCGAGCAGGTCTTCACGATGGTCTCGGGCTTCTCGGGCTTCGGCTTTCCGAAGGCCCACGGCGCCGCCTTCGGCCTGCTCGCCTATCAGTCGACATGGCTGCGCGTGCACTACGGGCCGGAGTTCCTCTGCGCGCTGCTCGACGAGCAGCCGATGGGCTTCTACCCGCCCGACGCGCTCGTCCACGAGGCGCAGCGGCGCGGGATCGAGGTCATCGCGCCGGACGTGAACACGAGTGAGGTCGGCTGCACGGTGACATCGCCGGGTGCGGTGCAGATCGGCCTCGGCTACGTGGCCGGCGTGCGCGCCGACGAGGTCGCGGCGCTCGTCGTCGCGCGCCACGAGGATGGTCCGTTCCGGTCCCTGGAGGACCTCGCCTCGCGTGCCGGCGCGGGCCGGGCGGCGCTCGAGCGGCTCGCCTGGTCTGGCGCCTGCGACGCGCTTGCCGGCGGCGATCGCCGCGTCGCGCTGTGGCAGCTCGGGGTGACGGCGCCGGGCGTGCGCGTGCGCTCGTCGCGGGCGGCCGGACGAGCCCCGCCGTCTCACGGCCGGGAGCCGGATGCCGGCGGCGTGGACTCGTTCGTGCAGCTCGCGCTCGCGCTCGACCTGCCCGCGCCGCCGCCGCTGCAGTCGTTGTCGGTGTGGGACGAGATGATCGCTGACTACGCGACGACCGGGCTGACGGCCTCCACCCATCCGATCGGGCTGCTGCGGCCGCGCCTGCACGCCGGGGGCGCGGTCGACGTCGGGGCGCTCGAGCACCTGCAGCACGGCGCGCAGGTGCGCGTCGGCGGCCTCGTCATCGCGCGCCAGCGGCCGGGGACCGCGAAGGGCATCACGTTCATGCTGCTCGAGGACGAGCACGGGACGGTCAACGTCATCGTCTCGCCGCAGATCTACGAACGCGAACGGCTCACCGTGCGGACCGAACCGCTCGTCGTCATCGACGGCCGCCTGGAGCGCCACGCGTCGGCGGGCGGGGCGATCAACATCGTCGCGCAGCGCGTGACCCGTCTTGAGGTCGGCGACCGCGTGGCGGCGCAGGTCAAGGACTTCTCGCTGCTGGACGCGATCGAGCTCGCGCGCCAGGCCGAGATGCAGCAGGCCGCCGCGACGGGAACCGACGACTTTCGTGCGGTCGCCCCGTCGGTCATGAACTTCGGGGCCGGTCGGCGCCGGTAACGTGTGAGCTGCCGCTCGCCGATCGGGCGATGCTGAGGCAACATCGCCTCCCGGTCGAGTAGATTGCCCGCCGCATGGCAGCACTGATATTCGTCTCGTTCTTCGTCGCACTGGGCCTCGGCGTCGTCCTCGTGGCGATGCGCGGCGGTCCGCGCGGCGTGCGCGACACGCTCGAGCGCGGACGGCGCCGTCCGCTACACGCGTCCGAGTTCGCCGTCGCGGGCGCAATCGCGCTGTTCGGCCTGATCGTCCCGGCGGTCGTCCTGACCAGCAACCAGGCCTCCGCAGGCCCGGCCGGATCGAAGCTCACCGCCGACCAGAAGAACGGGCGCGAGCTCTTCAACCGCAAGTGCGCGACCTGCCACACGCTCGCCGACGCCGCCGCCGTCGGTCGCGTCGGTCCCGATCTCGACGTCCTCGCGCCGACCGCGGGCCTGACGATCAACGCGATCAAAGAGGGCCGCGCGCGCGGCCAGGGCCAGATGCCCGCCCAGCTCCTCGACGGCGAGGACGCAAAGCACGTCGCCGAGTACATCGCGGACGTAGCTGGTCGCTAAGCGGGTTCGTGCGGCCGGCGCTGCTGGCCGGGGTGTTTCGGGTGTCGTGGCGCCCGGCCCCGCCCGCCGGATGACGGACGGCGACGACGGCGACCACGACCGCGCCGGCCGGGCCCGCGGCGCCCGCGTCGACGGTGACCAGGACCACGACGACGACGCGGACGACCCGTAGCGCCGGCGCGGCTGGGCGAGGCTCCGCGTTCCCTCGGGCGCGGACGCGTGTGAACAGCATCACTGACGGATGAGGGCGCCGGGGGAGCACGGGCGCGCGCGGTTCCCGGAGTGGTTGTGTGCAAAGCGTCCCTCTACAGGACGCAAACGCCAAACCCCTGCCGGCGCGCTGCAGGCCTTCGATGATCGCTACCCGATGATCGCTGAATCCGGGCGCCCGCTGGGAGCACATCACCGCGTTCCTCGCGCTTCCCGCCGACCTCAGACGCGTGCCGTCTAAACGACCAACGACATCGAGAACCCAACCGCCAGGTCCGCGCGGGGCCATCCGCGCACACGCTCTTTGCTGGGGGTGCTAGCGAATGCTAGCCCGCTGCTAGCACCTGCTAGCAGCCCGACAAAGCACGCACCAACAGCGCTGGCGTGACGGCGTCCAAGCAAGCCAGGACCACGCGGACCGACTCCCCGACTCACAACCAACCTCGCCGCTCGGCCTCCCACACAGCCTCCAAGCGCGGCCTCGCGTCACCAGCCCGGCGACGGATGTCGCCTTGACCCCATATACGGGGTCAAGGGCGACATTCTTGTTCATCCGTGGCTGCCGACTCCCTGGCGCGCGATGGGCCGGCCACCAACGTCGGCAGCAAGCCGCAGAACACGCCCGAGCACCGCGAACCCGCAAAGTGCGCGGTTCCGTCCGCAGTCTCCATAACACTGCGCATATGCAGGGAAATCCATCGCTGCTACGATGCCGCCGTCAGGATCGCCGAATCCCAGGGTCCGCAGGGCTTTGGGAGCGGGGGAACCACACGTTGGGGCGAATCGCCGGAACTTGGCGTAGCGCAGCTCTTTCAGCGCGAGCCCGTCAGCTAACCCCGTAGGCACTCAAAGGAAAGAGGGCCAAACCGCATGGCACACATTGAGGTCCGCGCCTGGTGGGCCGATGTCGAACATCTCCGTGACGACTACGAGCGCACCGATGAGGCGCGCCGTCGGGCCGACCTCGCCGATGTCGCGGCGCGACGGGCGTCGGCGCTCGATCTTGAGCGCCCGCATGTCGACGCCGAAGCCGCTCGTCCGACGACGGCCACATCGCCGCGGCGCGGCGAGCACGCCAAGGGCACTGCGAACCCGGCCCGTCGCACGGTCGAGATCCGCGGCCGTACGGTGCCGGCGCCGATCGTCCCGCGCAGCATCGAGATCGAGCGTCGCCGCCCGTCGCGCCGCGCGATCGAGCGCGTCGGCCCGCGCCCCGACCGGCTTGCGATGTGGGCGCTGCTGATGGGGATCGTCCTGATCCTGGTCGCTGTCGGCACCGCCGACGCTTCCGTCCTCGCACGCTGACCCAAGCGCCGGCCCGCCGGCCCGCCGGCCGGCGGGCCGGTTGGACCACGGCCAACCCCCGCCGGCCGGCGGGGCATGACGGCGCGACTGCCCTGCCCGCCGGGCCTCTGCGCAACATCCACACACGCGCGTGAACCCGTTTTTAAGCATCGCGCGTAGAACTGGTCGAGTTCGCCCTTGTGTGGGCATGGCCATCGGCCTACACTTACGACAAGTAAGGAACAAGCCCTGAGCCACGCCCCGGCACGGACGCCGATCCCGATCGCCACCCCCCAGACGGCCTCCCCCCATGAAGACATTGATGAGCAGGTTCCAGATCCACGACGACCTCACCGCGCCTGATGGCTCGGTGCCCGTCCTGCGCGGCGCTCTTGCGACCGGCGGCCAGCTGCCGAACTTCCTCGGAGCCCTCGCCGGCTCGCCCGCCGCCCTACGTGGCTACGCCCGCTTTCGCTCAGAGCTGCGCCGCGGCGCGCTGGACGTTCCGACGCTCGAGCGCATCTCGCTCGCGATCGCCGAGCACCACGGCTCGCAGCCCGGCATCGCGCTGCACAGCCGCACGGCCCGCCAGGCCGGGCTTGCACTCGACGAGGTCGCGCTCGCTCGCGAGTTCGATTCCAGGGACGCGCGCGCCGCCGCGCTGCTGACCTATCTGAAGGCCGTCGTCGAGAACCCGGGCCGCCCGCCGATGCATCTCCACGAGGAGGCGCGCGAGGCCGGCTGGAGCGACGAGCAGATCCTCGAGGCGATCGCCTACGTCGCGCTCGAGCGCTTCACCGCGATGGTCAACGTCGCGGGCGACGTACCGGTCGACGGCTCCGTGGAAGACACCCGCACGCTGCGCGCCGCGTAGCCGATGGCGTCTGCGACCCGCCGCGCCGTCTGACACGAATGCGACCTGCCGACGAAGGTCCGCAGCCGGCGCCGCGACCCAGCGGCAGCCCGGCGAAGCGGACCGTCGTCGTCGCGACGATGGAGGGACGGCCGGCCTGCTGCCCGTACTACCACGAGGCGATCGAGCTCATCGGACGGCGCTGGACGGGCGCGATCGTCAGCGTCCTCATTCACCGCCAGGCGCTGCGCTTCGGCGAGATCGCCGAAGCCGTCCCGGAGCTCTCCGATCGTCTGCTGTCGGAGCGCATGAAGGAGCTCGAGGCACGCGGCGTCGTCATCCGCACGGTGCGCGAGGGTCGCCCGGTACGGGTCGAGTACGAGCTGACCGAGATGGGCCGCGCGCTCGCGCCGGCGGTCCACGAGCTCGAATGCTGGGCACGGCGCTGGCTCGCGTAACACCGCCGTAACAACCCGGCTTCATGGGCCTTGAGCGGTGGTCCGTCCGCCACGGGCGAACCACTAGGCTCCCGGCCATGACCGACGACCGCCCCCAGACGCCCGACGACGTCAAGGCGATCGTCGCCGACCGCAACATCCGCTTCATCCGGCTGTGGTTCACCGACATCCTCGGTCAGCTGAAGTCGTTCTCGATCAACCGCGACGAGCTCGACGACGCGTTCGAGAACGGCATGGGCTTCGACGGCTCCTCGATCACGGGCTTCAACGCGATCGAGGAGTCCGACATGCTCGCGATGCCGGACCCGTCGACGTTCGCGATCCTGCCGTGGCGCCCCGAGGAGCAGGGCGTCGGGCGCCTGTTCTGCGACGTGCTGACGCCCGAGCGCACGCCCTACGAGGGCGATCCGCGTCACGTCCTGCGCCGCGCGCTCAAGCGCGCCGGTGCGATGGGCTTTGACACGTTCAACGTCGGGCCCGAGCTCGAGTACTTCCTCTTCAGGGACTCCAAGGGCACCGAGGTGCTCGACAACGGCGGCTACTTCGATCTCACGACGCTCGACGCCGGCTCCGACGTGCGGCGCGAGACCGTGCTCGCGCTCGAGCAGCTCGGCATCCACGTCGAGTACACCCACCACGAGGTCGGCCCCAGCCAGCACGAGATCGACATGCGCTACGCCGACGCGATGAAGATGGCCGACGACTGCATGACCTACCGCATCACGGTCAAGGAGTACGCGATGAAGTACGGCTGGCATGCGACGTTCATGCCCAAGCCGATGTTCGGCGAGAACGGCTCGGGCATGCACACGCACATGAGCCTCTTCAAGGACGCAAAGAACGCGTTCTTCGACGCCGACGACCCGTACTTCCTATCCGACGTCGGCAAGGCGTTCATCGCCGGCCAGCTCAAGCACGCGCGCGAGATCTCGTCGATCTTCGCGCAGTGGGTGAACTCCTACAAGCGCCTCGTTCCTGGCTTCGAGGCTCCCGTGTACGTCGCCTGGAGCCGCCGCAACCGCTCGGCGCTCGTGCGCGTCCCGCTCTACCACCCGGGCAAGGAGAACGCCACGCGGATGGAGCTGCGCTGCCCGGACCCGGCCTGCAACCCGTACCTGACGTTCGCGGCGCTGCTGCACGCCGGCCTCGAGGGCATCGAGAAGGGCTATGAGCTGCCCGAGCCGATGGAGAAGAACCTCTACCACCTCTCGCCCGACGACCGCCGCCGGCTCGGTATCGAGCAGCTTCCCGAGACGCTCGGCGAGGCGATCGAGCTGACGGCCGAGTCCGAGCTCGTCCTGCGCGCGCTCGGCGAGCACATGTTCAACCGCTACGTGGAGATCAAGCGCCGCGAGTGGGAGGACTACCGCGTGCAGGTCAGCCAGTGGGAGCTCGACCGCTACCTGCCCGTGCTATAGCGAGGACATGCGATGAGCGAATCCATCTTCGATCCGGCGAGCGACGGCGCGCAGTCGTGAGCGCCGTCGACGCGAGCGGCACGCTGACGCTGGGCGGCGACATCGAGGTCCACCGTCTCGGCTACGGCGCGATGCGGATCACGGGTCAGGGCGTCTGGGGCCCGCCGCCGGACCGCGACGCGGCGCTGGACGTGCTGCGGCGCGTCGTCGAGCTCGGCATCGACCTCATCGACACCGCCGACAGCTACGGCCCGCACGTCAGCGAGCAGCTCATCGCCGAGGCGCTTCATCCCTACCCCGGCGGCCTCATGATCGCGACGAAGGGCGGCCTCGAGCGAACCGGCCCCGGCGAGTGGCCGCGCAACGGCCGGCCCGAGCACCTGCGGGCGGCGTGCGAGGGCTCGCTGAGGGATCTGCGCGTCGACCGCATCGACCTCTACCAGCTGCACGCACCCGATCCCGAGGTTCCGTACGCGGAGTCCGTCGGCACGCTGAAGGACCTGCAGGACGAGGGCAAGATCCACCACGTCGGTGTCTCCAACGTGACCGTCGAGCAGCTCGACGAGGCGCGCTCGATCGTCGATGTCGTGAGCGTTCAGAACCGCTTCAACCTCAGCGACCGCACGTCGCAGGACGTGCTCGAGGTCTGCGAGCGCGACGGCCTGGGCTTCTTTCCCTGGTTTCCGCTCGCCGCGGGCGAGCTCGCCAACCCGGGCGGCATCGTCGCCGAGATCGCGCAGGCGCACGACGCGACGCCCGGCCAGGTCGCGCTCGCCTGGCTGCTGCAGCGCTCGCCCGTGATGCTGCCGATCCCCGGCACGGGCTCGATCTCACACCTGGAGGAGAACGTCGCGGGCGCCGAGCTCGTGCTCGACGAGGACGAGCTCGAGCGGCTCGACGAGGCGGCGTAGACCAGCTCGGGACTACCTGTCGCCGGGCGTCTCCTCGGCGAGCTTCGACGGCCGCCAGATCTTCGGCCCGATCTCGAACGTCAGCGCCGGGACGAGCACCGAGCGCACGATGAACGTGTCCAGCAGGACGCCGAACGCGACCACGAAGCCGATCTCGGTGAGGAAGATGAGCGGCAGGATCCCGAGCACGGCGAACACTCCCGCGAGAACGATCCCGGCGGAGGTGATGACCCCGCCCGTCACCGCCAGGCCGCGCAGCATCCCCTCCCGCGTGCCATACCGGCGCGTCTCCTCGCGCACGCGCGCCATCAGGAAGATGTTGTAGTCGATCCCGAGCGCGACAAGGAAGATGAAGGCGAACAGCGGCAACGACGGGTCGCTGCCGGGGAAGTCGAAGAGCACGTCGAAGACGACCGCACCGACGCCGAGCGACGCCGCGAAGGACAGCACGACGGTCGCGATCAGCATCAGCGGCGCGACGAGCGCGCGCAGCAGGATGATGAGGATCAGCAGCACGACGGCGAGCGCGATCGGGACGATCACCCTGTTGTCGCGCTCCGACGCTGCGCGCAGGTCGTACTCGACGGCCGTGCCGCCGCCGACGAGCGTCTGCGGGCCGCCCGCCTGCTTGGCGGCCGCGCGAATGCCGGGGATCAGGTCAAAGGCTGCGGTCGAGAACGGATCGCGCTCGAGCACGGCCGCGAGCAGCACGCCGTCGGCGCCGCGCTTGACCGCTCGCACCTCGTCGACGCCCGGTGCCCCGGCGACCGCGGCGAGGACGGCGTCGGCGTGCGCCGGGTCGGGCACGACGACGTCGGTCGGGGCATTGGAACCGCTTGGGAACGCCTTGTCGACCAATTCCTGACCGGCGACGGCCTCGACGTCGTCGCGAAAGCCGTTGCCGCTCGTGAGGCCGTTGTCGAAGTTCAGCAGCCCGAGTGCGAGGACTGCCAGCAGCGCGACAGTCCCGACCCAGACCCGCCGCGGGCTGCGAGCGACGCGGTCGCCGACACGCCGCCAGGCGCCGCTCGTCTCATCGGTGCCCTCGCTGCCGAACTGTGGGATCCGCGGCCAGAACGCGCGCCGGCCCCAGATCACGAGCCAAGCCGGCAGCAGCGTCAGCATCGCGAGCATCGCGACGGCGACGCCCAGCGCTCCGATCGGACCCAGGCCGGAGGTGCCGTTGACGTCGGCGAGCGTCAGGCACAGCAGCGCGGCGACGACCGTCATGCCGGACGCGAAGATCGCCGGCCCCGCCGTGCGCAGCGCGAGCGCCATCGCTTCGTGCTTGTCCTCGTGGCGGCGCAGCTCCTCGCGATAGCGAGCGACGAGCAGCAGCGCATAGTCGGTGCCGACGCCGAGCACGAGAATCGACAGGATCGCCGACGACTGGCCGTTGACCGTCACCCCGGCCTCGGTCAGACCGTAGCCGAGCGCGCGCGTTCCGAGCTCGGCGAAGATGATCGCCAGCAGCGGAATCCAGAGGAACACACCGGACTGCGGTAGATGAGCGCGAGCAAGACGAGCACGAGCAGCAATCCGGCCCCCAGCAGAGCTCCGTTGATGCCCTCGAAGACCTTGATCTGGTCGGCCGCGTAGCCGGCTGGCCCGGTGACCTTTGCCGCCAGGCCGCCGCCCGGGTCGCTGACACGCTCGCGGACCGCGTCGACGGGATCGAGGATCGTCTCGGCGTCCCCGTCGCCGGTGATCTGCGCCTGCACGATCGCCGACGTGCCGTCGCGCGACTGCACCGGCTCCTGAAACGGCGATGTCGAGCGCAGCCGCAGCTCGTTGAGGGCCGCGCGGTCGCCGGCGATCCTGCGCTTGTCGGCGTCGCTCAACCCGCCCTCGCGCCGGTAGACGATGACCAGCGGGGCCAGCTCGCCGTCCTGAAAGCGCTTGGTCGCTTCGAGCGCCTTCGTCGACTCGGCGTCGCCGGGCAGGAACGACGTCGACTCGTTCTCCTCGGCGTCGGTGAACTTGCCGGGCAGGTTCGCGGCGAAGGACGCGAAGATCGCGAGCAGCCAGACGACCGCGACGACCCACTTGGCGCGGCGGCCGGCGAAGGCGGTGAGCAGGGATGTCACGCGCGGACTTGTATCGCACGCGCGTGACGGTCAGGTTTCCGATCCGAGCAGCTCGGCCAGCGCGGCGGGGTCGGTGACCGGCGTCTTACACGTGAATCGCTCGCAGACGTAGGCGGTCGCCGCGCCGTCGCGGGCGGTCCGGCCGGCCAGCAGCGGAACACCGCCGTCGTCGCCCGAGCCGTCGTGGCCGGCGAGCACGAGATGGGGCCGGAACTGCGCGTGCACGGCGCGCCGCAGCGCGCTCGTGTCGGTGCCGGCGAGCGCGACCTCGTGCGTCGGCGCGATGTGGAAGTCCAGCGCCTGCAGCAGATGCCCGAACGCCAGCGGCGAGCGGCGCAACAGGTCGCCGAAGAGCTGCAGGACGCCGAGCGCGGCCTGCTCGTAGCGTGCCTCGCCGGTCAGCGCGGCGAGCCGCAGCAGGCCGAATGCGGCGCTTGACTGGCCCGACGGGATCGGCGAGTCGTCGATCTCCTTGCGCCGCGCGACGAGCTGTTCGTGGTCGCTCGAGGTCTGAAAGAAGCCGCCGCCCGCGGGGTCGCCGAAGCGCTCGATCGTCGCGTCGGCAAGCTCGCGGGCGGCGTGAAACCAGCGCGCCTCGAATGTCGCCTCGTAGAGCGTCAGCAGCGCCTCGAGCAGGAATGCGTGATCCTCGAGGTAGGCGTTGAGCTTCGCCTCGCCGGCGTTGTACGTGCGCAGCAGGTGGCCGTCGGCGGTGCGCATCTCGTCGAGCACGAAGCCCGCTGCGCGGCGGGCGGCGTCGAGATAGTCCTCGCGCTCGAGGACGGCGCCGGCCTCCGCCAGCGCGCTGATCATGAGCGCGTTCCAGGCCGTCAGGCGCTTGTCGTCGAGGCCCGGGCGGATCCGCTTGGCGCGCTTCTCGAGCAGCGCCGCGCGGATCCGCGCGCGCACGTCGGGCGCGGGCTCGACGCCGCGCGACTCGAGGATGTTCGCGCCCTCGAAGTTGCCCCGCTCGCTCGCGCCGAACCAGGCGATCGCCTCGTCCGCATCGTCGCCGAGGATCGCGCGCAGCTCCGCCAGGCTCCAGACGTAGAACTTGCCCTCGACGCCCTCCGAGTCGGCGTCCAGCGCGCTGTAGAACGCGCCCTCCGGGCCGGTCATCTCGCGCAGCGTCCAGTCGAGCGTCTCCTCCGCGGTGCGGCGCAGGATCGGATCGCCGCTGACCTGCCAGCCGTGCAGGTAGGCCCGCGCGAGCAGCGCGTTGTCGTAGAGCATCTTCTCGAAGTGCGGGACCGTCCAGTTGCTGTCGACG
>Ga0136617_10002928_pt1 | contig 15259 bp, 14 predicted proteins | sample AntDrymUQ3222106_2_FD_129672 | JGI IMG/M metagenome (GOLD analysis project Ga0136617, IMG submission 129672) | Polar desert sand microbial communities from Dry Valleys, Antarctica - metaG UQ322 (21.06) | ecosystem: Environmental > Terrestrial > Soil > Desert | place: Antarctica: Dry Valley... | reverse complement strand
TCCTCGGGTGGCTATGTCGCGCCAACTACCACGGAGCCGGAGTCCGAGCCGGAGCCTGAGCCGGAACCCGAGCCGACGCCCGAGCCCGCGGAGCCGGCGCCCGCGCCGGCGCCTGCGACGACGTCCGCGCCGCCTCCTCCACCGCCGCCGCCGCCTCCTCCTCCTCCTCCTCCTCCACCACCACCGACCGAGCCTCTGCCTCCGCCGCCACCACCGACCGAGCCGCCGCCGCCTCCCCCGCTCGAGCCCTGACCGCGCTCCCACGGCCGGCAGTGGCGCGTTCCGACGGGCTCGCGCTCGTTCCCGCGTCGCTCGCGCTTGTTCTCCTCGCCGGCTGCGTCGCCGCCGCCTGGCTCGGAGGGCCGCCGCTCGTACCGTCGGATGCCGGCCGGGCGGGCGGCAGGGACGACTGGGTCTGGGTCTTCCTCGGGTGCCTGGTCGGCGCGTTCGCGCTCTACCTCGCCGCGCTCGCCGCGCTTCGCCGCGTCCGGCCCTCGCTCGTCGCGGTCGCGGCGCTTGCGGCCGCGATCCAGCTCGCGCCGCTCGCAGCGCCGCTCCTGCTCTCGACCGACGCCTGGACGTACTGGGAATACGGCGAGATCGCTGCGGGCGAGGGCAACCCCTACCGCGACCTTCCGAGCGAGTATCCCGGCAATCCCGCCTACGACCACGCCGGTTTCGCCTGGCGCGACACGACCTCCGTTTACGGGCCGGCATTCACGCTCGGCTCGGAGCTCGTCGCGAGGGCCGTGGGGTCGAATCCGGCCGCGGCAGCCTGGACGTTCAAGCTCCTCGGCGGGCTGGGAATGCTCGCCCTGACCGGCCTTGCAGCCCTGCTTGCCCGCGACCGGGTCTTGGCGGCGGCCCTCGTCGGCTGGAACCCCCTCTTCGCAATCCACTTCGCCGGGGGCGGGCACAACGACTCGGTGATGCTCGCGCTCGTGCTCGGCGCGCTCACGCTCGCCGCATCCGGGCGCCGCGGCGCAGCGGGCGCCGCCTGGGCGTTCGCGATCCTCGTCAAGTGGATCCCGTTGGCCTTCTTCGCCCTCCGCGCGCTCGAGGCTCGTTCGTCCGGCCGGCGGGTCGGACACCTGGGCTTCGCTCTCGCAGCGGCTCTCGTGGCCGCGCTCGCCTGCTGGCGCTACGGACTCGACTGGCTGCGAGCCTTCGGGCCGCTCGCCCGGAACGCGGAGGGCCAGACGAGCTACGCGCTCCCGCACCGGCTGGAGCAGCTCGGCCTGCCGCGCAACCTCACGCTCGCGCTCGCCGCGGCTGTCCTCGCCTGCGGTTTGGTCGTGCTCGCCCGCGAGGCAATGCGCGGGCGCGTTCGGCTGGGTCGCGCGGGCTGCCTCCTGCTCGCGACGACGCCCTGGCTCGCGCCCTGGTACGCCGTCTGGGCGCTCCCGCTCGCGGCGGCCGAGGGCGACCGCAAGGCGCAGCTCGTCGCACTCGGCTTCTGCGCCTATCTGCTCCCGCAGACGATCCTCTAACTAGCTCAGCGGCGCCGGAGGACGACGATCCCGTCCTCGTCGAAGACGATCCGCCAACCGGGATCGAGCCTCAGCCGGCGCAGGCGGTCGCTCGTCGCGAGCGGCGCGACTCGGTCGGCGTAGCCGGGCTGGGTCTCGTCTGCCGCGATCCAACTGGCCCCGCCGAAGACGGGGAAGCTGAGCACCCGCCGTCGTTCGGAGAGATGGCCGCCGAGCGAGTTCGTGGCGCTGACGACGGCGTCGTCCGGGATCAGCCGCAGCGCCCGCTCCGCGACGTCGTCGTGCGCCGTCACCTCGTGCTGGCGCGAGCCGAGCGATTCCCCGCCCGGAAACGCTCGCCACACCGGGATCGCGCCGAGCACGTAATTCGCGGCGATTCCCGCAACGACGACAGCCGTCACGACCGTGCGCAGACGGCCGTCGTGCCGTTTGAGCTTGGCGGCCCCAAGCACGGTTCCGACGATCAGGCCCGGAATCGCGGCGGCGGTGTAGTGAAAGTGGATCGAGGTCTGCGTCCGGGTCGAGGAGAGCAGGTTGACCGCGAGCTCGGGGAGCGCCGTCAGCGCGGCGAGCGGGGCGAGGAGCGGCAGGGCGAGGAGTGGGAGCATCAGCTCGAGCAGATACGGGATCCCGTGACCGCCGAACGCCTGCTCGAGGATTCGGAGCGGGTCGGTGAACGCGGTTTCCACGATCCCGCTCGGCGAGCCGCCGACCGCGCGGTAGCGGCCCTCGAACGGCGAGGAGCCGGCCGGGGCGAAGTGTGGGACCACGATCCCGATCGCGACGGCGGCCACTGCGGCTCCGGAAACGGCGATGATCGCGCCCGCCCGACGCCGGCCCCGTGCGAGGCCATACCAGACCCCGAGCGCGGCGACCGCGAGCGGGATGTGCTCTTTCGTCAGGCAGGCGAGCCCCGCCACGACGGCGAAGGCGAGGATCCGGTCCTCGTCGAGGTACCAGAAGCCGCAGAGCAGGAGCGGAGTCGCGAGCGCAACCGCATGGAACTCGTTCAGCGCAAGCCACTGCGTGGGTGGGTAGAGGAGATAGGCGAGCCCGAACCCGAGCCCGGCCCACTCCGAGCCGAGGTGCTTGCGGGCGAGGAGGAAGACGGGCCAGGCGCCCAGCGCGATCGCGATCGCCTGCGCGATGAGGAGCATCGTCGGATCCGGCCAGAGCCACCAGAGCGGCGCGAAGGCGGCGAGGATCGGGTCGAAGTGGGCCCCGAGCCGCGAGATCTGCTCGCCGTGGAGATCCGTGACCGAGAGGACGTCGCCGTGCGCGGTCGCCCAGACGGCCTGGACCATGTTGCCGAGATCGAAGCGGCCGGTGTTGAAGGCGAGGTGGCGGAGAACGGAGAGCGAGCCGAAGCCGGCTGCGAACGCGGCGATCGCCGCCCACAGAACGAGCTCGGGCCTCGGCCTCACCGGAGTCCGGCGGCGCGCTCGACCTCGGTCTCGAGCAGCCCGCGCCAGCGGAGGCCGAGCACGTCCTCGCTCGCGTGCTCCCGGTAGGCGGCGAGACCTCCTGCGCCGATCCGTCCGGCCAGCTCGGCGTCGGTCGCGAGCGACCGGACCGCCGCTGCGAGCGCGGCCGCGTCGCCAGGAGGGACGAGGAGGGCGCTCTCGCCGTTTCGCAGCAGCTCCCGTGCGGCCGGGGTGTCGGCGGTGACGAGCGGGGTGCCGCAGGCAAGGGCCTGGAACGCCTTGTTGGGGATCACGCGGGCTGCCTTCTCGGACGTGCCGAAGACCCCGAGCGCGCAGCCGGCGCGCTGGAGCTCCTCCGGGAGCGCCTCGTATTCGACCCATTCGACCCACTCGACGTTCGCGGGCCGATCATCGAGGAGGGCATCGAGCTGGCCGCTGCCGACGATCCGGAACGGCACCTCGGGGACGAGCCGGGCCGCCCCCAGGATCGTCTCGAGGCCGTGCAGCGGGATCAGCTTGCCGACGAAGAGGACGTGGAAGCGCTCCCGGATCTGCCATCCCGGCCGGAAGAGCCGCTCTTCGGCGCCGACGAAGCAGACCGCGACGTGCTCCCGCGGAATCTCGCCGAGCTCGGCGAGGAAGCGCGCGTTCTGCTCGGTGTCCGCGACGACGAGGTCGGCGTGCCGGAGCGAGATCCGATCGACGTGATGAAGCACCGACGCGGCCAGCGAGCCCCGCGAGAACCGGCCCCGATCCTCGACGAGCGTCTCAGTGAGCGAGACGAGCGGGTTGAAGATGAGCGGGCGGCCGCGGGCAATCCTCCTCGCCGCCGGCATGTCGAAGTGGCCGGGGTAGCCGACGATCATCGCGTCGAAGCGTTCGCGCCTGCCACGGAAGATCAGTCCGGCCTCGGCAAGACCGACCTTGAGCGCCGCGCCGGCGCCCACCGACCACTTGTGTCGGCGCCGCTCCCAGACGCTCGCGTGTCGCTCGATCACCTCGACGCCGGCGCCGCGCAGGCACGAGATCACCTGGGCGTTCCGCGGATAGTCCCGCTCGTAGGTACCGAAATAGAGGACCCGCACCTAGCGCAGGATCTCGTCCACGTGCTGACCGACGGCGCGCTTGTCGCCGGCCTGCTCCTCGTGGTGACTCGTGATCAGCTCGCTCAGCAGGCCGAGCGAGAGGAGCTGGATCCCGACGACGACGAGCAGGACGCCGAGCGTCAGGAGCGGCCGGTGCCCGATCGCCTGGCCGGCGAGCTTGAGCGCTGCGAGATAGACGAGGACGACGCCGCCGAGCAGCGAGAGGACGAGTCCGAGGCCACCGAAGAGGTGGAGGGGGCGGTGCCGGTAGCGACCCATGAAGGTGACGGTCAGCAGATCCAGGAAGCCGCGGACGTAACGCTCCATCCCGTAGCGCGAGCGCCCGTGCTCGCGCGGCCGGTGGTTGACGGGCACCTCGGCGACGCGGAAGCCGCGGTAGTGCGCCAGCACGGGCACGAAGCGGTGCAGCTCGCCGTAGAGCCGAAGACCGTGTAGCACCTCGGCCCGGTAGGCCTTGAGGCCGCAGTTCAGGTCGTGGAGCCGCAGGCCGGACATCCGCCCGCTGACGCTGTTGAAGATCCGCGAGGGGATTCGGCGGCTGAGCGGATCGCGCCGCTTCGCCTTCCAGCCGGAGACGAGGTCGAAACCCTCGTCCAGCTTCGCGAGCAGCCGCGGAATCTCGGCAGGATCGTCCTGCAGATCGCCGTCGATCGTGACGACGACGTCGCCCCGCGCCTCCTCGAAGCCGGCCTGGAGCGCGGCTGCCTTGCCGAAGTTCCGCCGCAGCCGCACGATCCGGACGTTGTCGCCGGCATCGTGCAGCCGCGTCAGCGCCGAGAAGGTGCCGTCCGTCGAGCCGTCGTCGACGAAGACCGCCTCCCACGGCCGTCCGATCCCGTCGAGAGCCGACCCGAGCTCGTCGAGCAGGAGCGCCACGCTGCGCTCCTCGTTGTGCACCGGGACAACGACCGAGATCACGGCCTGGAGCCTAGCTCCGGCTAGCGTACGGCGCGATGCCGGCGCTGCTCACGATCGACGAGGCGCTCGCGCTCGTGCTTCGGTACGCGCTGCCACTCGAGGCCGAAGCGGTTCCGATCGAGCAGGCCGCAGGTCGCGTGCCGGCGGAGGACGTTCGCGCTCTCGTCTCGCTGCCGCCGTTTCGCAGCTCGGCCATGGACGGCTTCGCCGTCAGGGTGCGGGAAACACCGGGCCGGCTGCGGGTCGTCGACCGGATTCCAGCGGGCCGGCCCGCGCAGCGTGCGCTGGCCGCCGGCGAGGCGATGGGGATCGCGACCGGCGGCAGCGTCCCGGACGGCGCCGACGGCGTCGTGCCGATCGAGCACGTCGAGGACGGCGGCGCCGAGGTCGTTGTCAGCGCTTCCGTTAGCGAAGAAGACAACATCCGCGGGATCGGGAGCGACATCGGCGCCGGCGAGCTCCTGCTCTCTGCCGGCTCGATCCTCGGCGCGGCTCAGATCGGAGCGCTTGCTGCTGCGGGCGTTGCGGCGGTGCGCTGTGCCCGCCGTCCCCGCGTCGCCGTCCTGAGCACTGGCACCGAGTTGCGGCCTCCGGGCTCGGCGCTCGAGCCGGGTCAGATCTACGAATCGAACGCCCCGATGCTCGCCGCGGCGCTCGCGGGCTCGGGGGCGGCGGTGACGCGGCTTCCCGCGGTGACCGACGATCCGGATTCCCACCGGGCGGCTCTGGAGCGCGGCCTCGAGGCCGACGTGCTTGTCAGCTCGGGTGGCGTCTCGGTTGGGCCGCACGATCTCGTCCGCCGGATCGCGGCCGAGTTGGGCGTCGAGGAGATCTTCTGGGGCGTCGCGGTCAAGCCCGGCAAGCCGGTCGCGTTCGGTGTGCGCGGGAGGACGCTCGTCTTCGGCCTCCCCGGCAACCCCGTCTCCGCTCTCGTCGGGGCGGAGCTCTTCGTCCGGCCTGCGCTAAGAGCCCTCCAGGGCGCCAGCATCCCGGAGCCGGCTTACGCCGTCGGTCGGCTGTCGACGCCGTTGCGCGCGAGCCCCGCCCGCGACCAGCTCATCCGTGCCCGCTCCAGGCTCGAGGGGGGCGAGGTGGTGCTCGAGCCGCTCTCGGGGCAGGAGTCGCACATGATCGCGAGAGCTGCCGGCGCCGACACGCTCGTGCTCGTCGCCCGCGGCGACCGAGAGCACGTCGCCGGCGACCTGGTTCCGTTTCTCCGTCTCTAGCTAGCTCGCCTGCTGGCGCTGCGGCGGCGTCACTCCGACCGGCTCGGCGTAGGCGATGTACCGCTGCGAGGCGAAGAAGCGCGGGTGGCAGGCCTGAAGCGCAAGCTGCTCGCGCCCCTTCGACCGGAGCACCGAGAGCTCGTTCGCCGCGACGATCCGGTGACCCGTGACGGCGTACTCGAACGTGCCGTAGGGGAGCTCGAGAAAGACCCGGTCGCCCTTGCGGAGGTGGTCGATGCGCGAGAACGGGGCTCCGTAGGTCGTGCGGTGTCCGGCGATGTAGACGAGCTCTCCCTGGCCCGGCATCGCCGACCCGAGATAGCGTCCGGGCCCGCGCTTGAGCGTGTCGGAATCGGTGCCGTTGACGACGACGGCATCGAGCCCGAGGCGCGGGATCCGGAGCTGGGCGATTGCGTCCCCCTCCTCCGACATCTCCCGCCACGCGCGTGCGTCGCGCTCGAGTCCACGCCGGCGCTTCGCGGGCGAGGCCGCAGCGTCTTGCACGCTTGGCCGAACGCGGTCGAAGCTGCGCTCGAGCCTTTGGGAGAGCTCGCGCTGCTCGACGCGGTTGACCACCGCCGTGACCGGATCCTGCCACTGCCAGACGGTGACCGCCCACGCGAGCGTGCCGACTCCGGCGACGATCAGCAAGGTTCCCAGCAGGCGCACAGCGCGTCTCATCGAGCTTCCACCACGTCCTGTTCATCGGCAGCACCGCGCTGCGGATGAAGCCGCGGTGTGAGCAAACGGCGCAGCGGGCTGCGAGGCGTGCGCGCTCGAACGTCGGGATACGGGGCGTAGCGTCCGACAGCGACGGCAGAGAGTTGGGCGGCGATCGCGATCCACGCGAGGGCCACGGCGACTGCGAACCACGGGACGTAGCCGACGCCGGCCAGCGAGAGCAGGTACCACGGGGCGTCGAAGCCGAGCCCATACCGGCGGGCGAACGAGAGCACGAGGAGCGCTGGTCCCAGAAGACCGCCGGCGAGAAGCGCGAGTCGCGCCGGCGCCGTCCCGGCCTGGGGCAGCCAGAGCCAGGAATAGAGAGCCGGCAGCAGGAAGACGAGGGCGAACGGATTCGTCGCGACGACGACGAGCGCGAGCAGGGCGAGCGCGAGCAGCGCGGTCGTGTAGCCCGCAAGCGTCTCCTCAGTGAGCGCCGGTCGTTTGGGGAGCAACCGCTGGCGGCCGACGAGCCAGCCCCCGAGGAGGAGCACCGCGAGCACTGCCAGGCCGGCCGTCGGTGGATCGAGAACCGCTTCGACATGGGTCGCAAGCGGTCGAGGCTCGGCGTCCGGGAAGAGTCCGAGCTTTGCGCCGACGAAGAGGAGGAACCCAGCGTAGGCCCAGAACCCAAGTCGGCTCTGAAGACTGCGCGCCGCCGGCCCGAGCGGCACTCGGCGCCGGCGACAACGTGCGAACAGATCGACCGTCGCGATCAGGAACGGGAGCAGGGCGGCAAAGAGCGCCAGCTCGATCGCCCAGCCGCGAACGAGCCGGCGGCCGAGGTAGACGTAGCTCGTCGTGCCCTGGGCAAGCTCGATTCCCGCATCGAGCGAGCCGAGCAGGTTCTGGGTCGCGCGGCCGACCTCCCCGAGGCGCTCGACGTTCAGGGGCTCGTCTTCGAGGGGTGTCGCAGGGCGCTCGTCGCCCGTCGTCAACGTGATCGCGGGGATCCCTCGAGCGATCAGCGGCCCCTGCTCGCCGAGCGTGAAGGGAAAGCCGAGATCGAGGAGCTGAGCGAGCGCACCCGCGCGGCGAGGCTCGTCGCCGGATTCCTCCAGGATCCGCGTCGCTGCGGTCCGGACGAGCACCGGCGCGGGCGAGCGGGGCTCGTCGCCGGCGAGTACGAGTCGTGGGAAGCCGTTCCCTGCGATCGCGTCGAGGCTGACGACCGCGACTGCGTCGGCGCGATAGCGCGAGACGGCCGCGAACCGCTCGGCTCCGAGGGCACCGTACGCCCCGCCGTCGGTGGAGACGAAGACGAGCGTGTGGGCCGGCGTCGCCTGGAGGCCCGAAGACCCGGCGACCGGGGCAAAGGCTCGCGCGAGCTCGATCAGGGCGGCCGTCCCGGAGGCATTGTCGTTCGTGCCGCGATCCTCGCCGGTGTTGTCGCGGTGAGCCATGAAGACGATCGCGCGGGACGAAGGGCCTGGGACGACTGCGACGAGATTCCGGAGCTCGACGCGGCCGCGTCCCGGAACGCGGGCGGTGAACCGGTCCGAGGCCGTGCCGAGTCCTACGAGCCGAAGCTGATCCGCGAACCACTGTGCGGCCCCGAGCGCGCCGGCCGAGCCGGGCGAGCGGTCCGGAAAATCGCGCGCCAGCTCGCGCGCCAGCTCGGCGGCGGCAGGCGCGTCGAATGCCGCGGGTAGCGCCGGCGGCGGGAGCGGCTGAGGTCGCCCGACCGTGAACGCCGCCAGGAGGAGCGGCAAGGCGACGAGCAACCAGGTGCCGCGGACGAGGCGGGCGTTGATCGGTCGCTCGACCGAGCCGAAGCGCGTTCGGCGCCCAGCCGGGGAACGGCGGGCGGCGCTCCCTCGCGGAGCCGGCCGACCTGCGCTGCGACGGGGCGGCGACATTGCCCGTCCAGTGTAGGCCCGTACCATGAGGGAGCCGTGGCCGACGCCTCCACCATCCTGCTCGTCGACGACGAGGACTCCGTCCAGAAGCTGCTCGCCTATCCGCTCGAGCGCGACGGATTCCGCGTCGTCGTCGCCCGGGACGGCGAGGAGGCGCTGAGGCGCTTCGCAGAGGAGTCGATCGACCTGGTGGTGCTCGACCTGATGCTCCCGCGGCTCGACGGACTCGAGGTCTGCAAGCGCCTGCGCGCGGACAGCACCGTTCCGATCATCATGCTCACCGCCCGCGATGACGAGCTCGACAAGGTGCTCGGGCTCGAGCTTGGCGCCGACGACTACATTACGAAGCCGTTCTCGATTCGCGAGTTCAGGAGCCGGGTGCGGGCGCTGCTGCGACGGGCATCGGCTCCCCGTCCAGGGGAGCGCTCGGACGGCGAGGAGGTAATCGAGGAGGGCGAGGTTCGGATCGACGTCCCGCGCCGGGCGGTCGAGGTCAGGGGAGCGGAGGTTCAGCTCACGTTCGTCGAGTTCGAGCTGCTCCGGATGCTCGCGGCGGCTCCGGGTCGCGTCTTCTCTCGCCGCCAGCTCCTGGAGCGGCTCCGCGGCGGCGCGGACTACCGCGAGCCGCGCACGATCGATGTGCATGTCCGGCACCTGCGCGAGAAGATCGAGGACGATCCGAAGCAGCCCGAGCTGATCCTGACGGTGCGAGGTGTCGGCTACCGCTTCGGCGATCGCTAGGACGCTGTCGTGATCAGGGGGATCCGGCTCAGGCTCGCGCTCGCCCTCCTCGGTGTCGTCGCGGGTGCGCTCACGGTCGCCTACCTGATCGTCGTCCCGACGCTCGAGACGCGGCTCGTCGACGCCAAGATCGACCAGCTCGAGCAGAACGCCGTCACGATCGCGGACTGCATCGAGGTGACGGAGTTCCCCTGGCAGGACTGCGCCGATACGGGCTCCGCCGCCCTGAACGCACGCGTGGTCATCTACGGCCTGTTCCAGCGCGAGCCGCCCGCGCTCCAGATCCTCGCCGATTCGCGCCCGGCGTCCTCGCAGGACGTCGAGCATGACACCGTGGCGGAGCTCGCAGCGACGACGGGCAAGCCCCAGCGCGACACCGTCAGCCGGCGCGGGGACGAGTTCGCGGAGGCCGCTCTCCCGGTTACCGCCGACGGGCCGGTCGTCTTGCTCAGCAGCTCCCTGGCCGACCCGCTCTCGAGTGTTCAGGTCGTTGAGCGGCGTCTCCTTGCGGCCGGTCTGATCGGCCTGCTCGTGGCGCTCCTGCTCGGCTATGCCGGCGCCTCGCTCCATGCGCGCAGGATCCGGCGGCTCGAGCGCGCCGCCGAGCGAATCGCGAGCGGCCGCTTCGACGAGCCGGTTGTGGACGGCGGCAACGACGAGGTCGGCGAGCTCGCGGCGGCGTTCGAGCGGATGCGCCGCCGTCTGGAGAACCTCGACCGCGCCCGGCGCGAGTTCATCGCAAACGCCTCGCACGAGTTGCGGACGCCACTCTTCTCGCTCGGAGGCTTTCTCGAGCTGATGGCCGACGAGGAGCTGGACGAGCCGACCCGGCAGGAGTTCCTCGTCACCATGGGAGAGCAGGTGGCACGGCTGACGAAGCTCGCGACCGATCTGCTCGACCTCTCCCGGATGGATGCGGGCCGGATGCGGGTCGAGGCGGATCAGGTCGATCTCGGGGGAATCGCACAGGTGCTCGTGGAGGAGTTCCGGGCTGTTGCCGAGCAGCGGCGCCACGACCTGGCTCTGGTAGTCGAGGAACATCCCTTGGCGGCCGGCGACGAGGTGCGCATCCTCCAGATCGGGCGCGCGCTCGTCGGAAACGCGCTCGTGCACACCCCGACGGAGACGCGGGTTGTCGTCCGGGCATCGTCCGAGGGCGGCCGAGCGCTTCTCAGCGTCGAGGACGACGGGCCTGGGATCCCCTCGGAGCACGTCGCCCACGTCTTCGACCGCTTCTACCGAGCCGAGGGCGACGTCGCTTCGGGAAGCGGGCTCGGGCTCGCGATCGCCCGGGAGCTCGCCCTCCTGATGGGCGGTGACGTCGAGCTCGACTCGGCCCCCGGCCACACGACGGTCTCGCTTTCGCTTCCGGTCGGCTCGGCCCGCGTGTTGGAGCCGCCGACGCCGGCCTCCGTTCTCAGCTGAGCGTTTTCACGTGAAAACAGGGCGGGCGGCTACAGTGGCCGCGATGCGTCCCGCTCTGATCGCCGCCGTCGCGTTCGTCGCGGCCGTTCTCGGCGCCTCCGGCTCGCTCGCGGTCGCAAAGCTGGCGGGCTGGGTCGACGACGACGCTCCGGCGCAGACTGTCGTCCTGCCGGCTGAGACCGCTCCGGGGACGAACGTCCCGTCGAGCGCGACGCCTCTCGCAGCCAACCGGTTCGACCCCGCCGGCATCTTCGCCCGCACCTCGCCCGGGGTCGTCACGATCTACGCGATCTTCCCAGGCGGCGGCCGCTCCCAGGGCTCGGGCTTCGTCGTCTCTGCCGACGGCCACGTCCTGACGAACTCGCACGTGATCACGAATGCGGGCGAGAGCGGCGAGACCGTACGCGGCGCCGAACGCGTCTATGTCGTCTTCGCCGACGGCGACCGGCTGCCCGCCTCGATTGTCGGCTGGGATCTCTTCGACGACACCGGGCTGATCACATTCGACCCCGACGACCATGCCGTCTCGCCGATCCCACTCGGAGATTCGGCCGCGGTCGTCGTCGGCGAGCCCGTGGCGGCGATCGGAAGCCCGTTCGGGAACGAAAACTCACTGGCGGTCGGTGTCGTCTCGGCGGTCTCGCGCTCGATCCCCTCACTGACGTCGCGCTACAACGTCTCGAATGCGATCCAAATCGACGCGCCGATCAACCACGGTAACTCCGGCGGGCCCTTGCTCGACGGGCAGGGCCGCGTGATCGGGGTCAACGCCCAGATCCGCTCCGACTCGGGAAACGCAGAGGGTGTGGGCTTCGCGATTCCGATCAACTCGGCGCGGCGCTCGATGAGGCAGTTGATCGCGACCGGCCGCGTCACCTACGCCTACATCGGGATCACCACGCTGGACGTGACCCCTGCCGTCGCCCGCCGCTATGACCTGGGTGCCCAGCGAGGGGCGTTGATCGAGGAGGTCGTCTCGGACGCCCCGGCCGATCGTGCCGGGCTGAAGGGGGCAAAGCGACGCGTCGTCTTCAACGGCTCGCCCGTCAGCCTCGGCGGCGATCTGATCGTCGCGCTCGCGGGAGAGCGTGTTGTTCGAGCCGACGACATCGCTCGGATCGTGACCGAGCGGCTCCGACCGGGACAGCTCGTGAGCGTCACGGTCGTTCGGGGAGGAACCGGGGCTCGAGAGACGCTGCGCGTCCGCCTCGTCGAGCGGCCCGCGAATCCCCAGGGCTGATCCGTTTAGCCACGGCGCGGGTGCGGTACTCCCAAGAGTGAAGCTGTTAGGGGTATCAGTAGATTTCTTGAGGTTTCTGTGAGAGTAAGCCGGAGGACCGACACGTGGACGAGAAGGTGACGACGGTCGACGGAGCGGACGGCGAGAGCCGAATCGTGAGGCTGACCATCCCGGCCAAGCCCGAGTACGTCTCGATCTCGCGGCTCGCCCTGACCGGGCTCTCGCGCGTGCGACCTCTTGCGGACGACACTCTCGCCGATCTCAAGCTCGCCTTGACGGAGGCGACCTCGAACTCGGTGCGCCATGCCTACGCGAACGGCGAAGGTCGCGTCCAGATCAGCTTCGAGCTGTGCGAGGATCGCCTGATCGTCGAGGTCTCCGACGACGGCCCCGGGTTCGGCAGTCAGTCGTTCGAGAATCGGCCGCTCGAGTCGCAGGAGGGCGGCGGAAACGGTTTCGGAGAGGACGAGCTCAGTGAGGGCGGGCTCGGAATCGCGATCATTCGCTCGATCGCCGATGAGCTCGAGTTGAGTACCGGTCCGCAGGGCGGGTCGCGACTCCGTTTCACGAAGCTCCTCTAGCCTCCTGCCGTGGAGGCGCGGCGGAAGCTGATCGTCGTCTCGAATCGTGGCCCGAGCACCTACGAGCGGGACGAGTTTGGGACGCGGGCCGCACGGCGAGGCGCGGGCGGGCTCGTCACTGCCCTGAGCCCGCTCGTCTCACGACACGACGTGACCTGGATCGCGAGCGCGCTCTCGGCTGAGGATCGCGTTCTCGCAGTCGGCGGAGCATTCGAGGAGACCGCGAGCGACGGCTCTCGCTACCGGCTCCGGCTCGTCGCCCACGAGCCGGCTGCGTACGAGCTCTACTACAATGTCGTTGCGAACCCCACCCTCTGGTTCGTCCAGCACGGCCTCTGGAGCCTGAAGCAGGATCCCGGTGTCGGGCTCGAGGAAGCGTGGTCGACGGGGTACGCAGTCGTGAATCGCGCCTTCGCGAACGCGGTGTGCGCAGAGCTCGAGCGCGAGCCCGAGGCGGCCGTCCTCTTCCACGACTACCACCTCTATCTGGCGCCAGGTTACGTCCGCGAGCGGCTTCCGAACGTCGTGCTCTCGCATTTCACCCACATCCCGTGGGTCGGCCCGGACGAGTGGGACGTCCTTCCCGCGACGATCGTGCGCGCGATCCATGCGGGCCTGCTCGCGAGCGACGTCGTCGGCTTCCACACCGAGCGCTGGCGCGCCGCGTTCCAGGTGACGTGCGCGTCGCTCGGGCTGGGGGCCGAGCTCGAGCGGACGCTCGTCACCGCTCATCCGATCTCGATCGACGTCGGCGAGTTCGAGGGGCTCGCCGAGAGCCCGGTCGTGCTCGAGCGGGAGCGCGAGCTCGTGGCCGGACGCTCCGAGGGCCTAATCCTCCGGGTCGACAGAACCGACCCGTCGAAGAATGTCGCCCGCGGGCTGGAGGCGTTCGGGCTGCTGCTCGAGCGACGCCCGGACCTGATCGGACGCGTGACCATGCTCGCGCTGCTCGATCCCTCTCGTCAGGCGATCCCCGAGTACGTCGTCGAGCGGGAGGCGATCGAGGCCGCCGCGGCGAGCCTCGAATCGCGCTTTCCCGGCTCGCTGCGGGTGCGGCTCGCAGACGACTTCCCCCAGTCGATCGCCGCCTACAAGCAGTTCGATGTTCTGCTCGTGAATGCGCTCATGGACGGGCTCAACCTTGTGGCGAAGGAAGCTCCGCTCGTCAACACCAGAGACGGTGTCGTTGTCTTATCGGCCAACGCCGGGGCCTACGAGGAGCTGAGCGAGTGGGTTCTGGCGGTCGATCCGCTCGATGTACAGGGCCAGTCCGAAGCGCTCGAGCGCGCCCTCGAGCTTCCTCTCGACGAGCGACTGGAGTGGATCGACGGGATCCGCGGGCACGTTCGCGCTCACGATCTCACCCGGTGGATCGAAGCGCAGCTCGCGGATCTGGAGCGCGCCATTAGCATGCGTTCGTGACCGAGCTCTCGCATGTCGACGACACCGGCTCCGTGCGCATGGTGGACGTCGGTGCGAAGCCTCTTTGCCGCCGGCGCGCGACTGCGCGTGCCATCGTTCGGATGGCGTCGGAGACCGCATTACGGCTACGCACGCTGCCAAAGGGGGACGCGCTCGCGACCGCGCAGCTCGCCGGGATCATGGCCGCGAAGCGTACGAGTGAGCTGATTCCGCTCTGCCATCCACTGCCGCTGTCCGCGATCGACGTCGAGCTCTCGGTCGGCGAGACGACGGTCGAGATCACTGCCTCGGCGGAGACGATTGCGCAGACCGGTGTCGAGATGGAGGCCCTCGTCGCGGCGTCGGTCGCGGCGCTGACCGTCTACGACATGGCAAAGGCGATCGACAAGGAGATGGTCGTGGCCGAGGTCGCGCTCGTCGAGAAGTTCAAGGAACAGGTGTGAAGGCCGCCGTACTGACTATCTCCGACGGCGTTGTCGCCGGCACTCGCGAGGACACGAGCGGCGACCTGCTCGCTGTGCTCTTGGAGGCGGACGGGTACGAGGTGGCTAGGCGTACGGTCTCGGACGAGACCGACGCGATTGCGGCTGCGCTCGCAGAGCTCGCCGACGAGGCGCAGGTCGTCCTGACGACAGGGGGGACCGGGGTCGCGCCGCGCGACGTCACACCCGAGGCGACTCGATCGGTGATCGATCGCGATGCGCCCGGGATCGCGGAGGCGATTCGAGCCGACTCGATCGCGAAAACTTCCCACGCCCTGCTCTCCCGCGGTGTGGCCGGGATCCACAATCGGACGCTCATCGTCAACCTCCCCGGCTCGCCCGGCGGCTGCCGCGACGGGTTCGCCGTCCTGCGGCCTGCGCTCGCGCACGCGCTCGAGCTGCTCGCAGGAGAGCAGACCGCCCACCGCCAGACGTGACGGAGACCGCAGTCGGCCTCCCGCGCCGCTTTGCGGCGCTCGTCAAGCTCGAGCACACCGTCTTCGCGCTTCCGTTCGCCTACGTCGGGATGCTGCTGGCTCTCGACGAGGTTCCGCGCGCCGCCGACTGGCTTTGGGTGACGATTGCGATGGTCGGCGCTCGGACGCTCGCGATGGGGCTGAAC
>Ga0136617_10002927_pt1 | contig 15261 bp, 13 predicted proteins | sample AntDrymUQ3222106_2_FD_129672 | JGI IMG/M metagenome (GOLD analysis project Ga0136617, IMG submission 129672) | Polar desert sand microbial communities from Dry Valleys, Antarctica - metaG UQ322 (21.06) | ecosystem: Environmental > Terrestrial > Soil > Desert | place: Antarctica: Dry Valley... | reverse complement strand
GACGACCGGGCCGGGTAGTCCTCCGGGCAGATCCTCGAAGGATTCAGGGATGGTCAGCGCGATGACGAACAAGGTGGCCATCGCGCCGATCATCGCCAACCGCACGACGCTCTCATCGGCGCGTACGACGTTGCCCAACCAGGCGTAGCCCACCCAGGACCACCAGAGGACGGCCAGGATCAGCAGCCCGCGGACCAGCCCACGGGCGCTCGGGTCGTCGGCCATCAGAGCGGTGATCTGGGTCAGCGCGAACACGAAGACAAGGTCGAAGAACAGTTCCAGCGGTGTCACGTTGGCGTGCTCGCCGACCTGCTGCAGGCGCGCCCGTCGAGTTCGCGACGTGGTCACGAGGCGAACCGTACCCGTGCACGAGAGGATGCAGCGCAGCTGACCGGTCAACGGGGCAGCGCTATCGAGGGCAACTTTGGAGGCCCAGAATGACAGACATCACCCAACTCATCCTCGACGACCATGACGGGTTCCGACGGCAGTTCGCACAGCTGGACGAGCTACGCGACGATCCGATGCAGGCCGGTCCGATTTTCGCCGGGCTGGCGGCGTTCCTGGAGATGCACGCGTCCGCCGAGGAGGAGCACTTCTATCCGGCGCTGCTGAAGAAGGGCGGCGAAGAAGGGGAGGAGGAGACCGACGACGCCATCGGAGACCACGACGAGATCCGCGACGGCTCCCGGCGTGCGGCGGCTGCCGAGGCGGGCAGCGACGAGTGGTGGAAGGCCGTCGACGACACCAGAGCGGCGAACACCGAGCACATGTCCGAGGAGGAGGACGGCGCACTGGCCATCGCCCGGCGCAGCATCTCCCGGGCAGAGCGCGACCGGCTCGGCGTGAAGTTCCAGACGTTCAAGATCGAGCACCCGGGCGCCCACGGGCTCAGCGGGGAAGCTAAGGACCCCAAGGAGTACATCGAGGAGCACAGCTGATCCGGTCGTACGCGGGAAGCGGCCGGCTAGGGCCGGCCCAAGGCCTCCCAGGTGTGGCGCAGGACCCCGATCTCGGAGACGTTCTTCGTCAGCTCGCCGTTCACCCAGGCGGCCGCGATCGACAGCGGGCGGGGCTCTGGCCACGGAAACGGGAACGGCTCGTCCAGGTCGCTCTCGGTGCGGCCGTCCAGAAAGTCCTTCCACCGCGCGTGCAGACCGCTGATCCACTCGACCGCGGCGGCAGCGCTGCCCGGCCACAGCACGTCCTCGCGCGACGGTGGCTGCCGTCCGGCGGCATGGTCCAGGGTGGCCGACCACCACCACCCGAGGTGCCAGGTGACCCACCCGACCGTCACCCCCGGCGGGGGATCCGGCTCGGGTTCGGCCCAGTCGGGTCGCCACCGGCCGTCCGAGCCGCGGCGTACGGTCCAGGATTCCGGCGCCGGCTCCCACCGGCAGAGCTCGTCGGTCAACGCCGGGAGGTGGTATCCGGCCAGCGACCAGGCCCAGTGCAGCTGCCAGCGGAGCAGTCCCAGTCGCGATCCGTCGACGACCACCCAGACACTATGACACGGTGGGCAGATGGACTTCGGGCTCAACGAGGAACAGATCGCCGTCCGCGACACCGTCCGGACATTCGTCCAGCGCGAGGTCATGCCACTGGAGTCCGACTGCCTGCGCAATGAGCGCGCGGGTCGGCCGGGGGTGTCTCCGGATGAGCTCCGCGAACTGCAGGACAAGGCCGCCAGGTCGGGATTCTGGGGGGTGAACACTCCCGAGGAGTACGGCGGGATGGCCCTCGGGCCGGTGATGACGGCCATCGTGCTCATGGAGCTCGGCCGGTCATTCGTTCCGTTCAACTTCGGCGGTTCCGCCGACAACATCTTGTATCACGGCACCGAGGAGCAGAAGCAGCGCTATCTGCTGCCGCTGCTGGCGGGAAAGCGGAAGTCCTGCTTCGCCATCACCGAACCGGGCGCGGGGTCTGACGCCAGGGCGATCACCACGTCGGCCCGCAAGGACGGCGACTCCTACGTCATCAACGGCGAGAAGACGTTCATCACCCGCGGCAACGACGCGGACTTCGTGATGGTCTTCGCCGTCACCGACAAGGAGCGGGGGGCCGACGGCGGCGTCACGTGCTTTCTCGTCGACCGGGACATGGGCTGGCTTTCCGAGCCGATCGACACGATGGGCGAGTGGGGTCCGGCGGCGCTGATCTTCGATGACGTCGTCGTACCGGAGGAGAACATCCTCGGCGAACTCGGGCAGGGCTTCACGCTGGCGATGCAGTGGATCAACGCCGGGCGGTTCACGCTGCCGGCCCGCGCGGTCGGCTCCTGCGAGCGGTTGCTGCAGATGGGTGCGGACTACGCCAATACCCGATCGACGTTCGGGCAATTGCTCAGTCAGCGGCAGGCGATCCAGTGGATGATCGCCGACTCCGCCGTCGAGATCGAGGCGATGAAACTGCTCACGCTCAAGGCAGCCTGGTTGCTCGAGGAGGGGACGGACAACCGGCACGCCGCATCGATCGCCAAGCTGTACGCCGGCGTCAAGGCGAACGAGATCGTGGACCGGATCCTGCAGATCCACGGCGGCATGGGCTACACCCGGGAGCTGCCGATCGAGCGCTGGTATCGGGAGCTGCGGCTGCTGCGGATCTACGAGGGCACCGACGAGATCCAGCGTCAGTCCATCGCCCGCAATGTGCTGAAGGGCAACGTCAAGATCGGCTCGTAGCCGGCGAGGCTCGTCAGGGCGCGACCGGGTTGACCCAGGTCACCTCGTTGAACCTCGCGAAGTCGGTGTCGGCCGAATAGACGGCGAGTCCGTTCTCCAGGGCGAGTGCGGCCAACTGGGCGTCGCTCACCAGATTGCCCCGCAGCTGGTACTTCGTGACGAGGCCCAGGAACGCGGTGGCGAACCCTGATCCTGGCGACGGTACCCACGACATCTCCGCATCCAGCCACTCTTGAACGAACCCGATGGCTGTTCCCGGATCCAAGGGGTGCTCCCGCGCCCGTGGATTGGTGCTGATCCGCACAAACGCGGACAGCGTCAGCCACGGCAATGCGACCCGTCGCGACCCATTGAGCGACGACTCGAGCCAGGCAGCCGCCGCAGCGTGATGAAGACTGCTCTGGTCGACGGCGTAGAGCAACAGGTTGGCGTCGACGAGCATCAACGATGTCCAGGGCCCTCGAGCAGCTCGAGTGTTTCCGCGACGTTCGAGACGTCGATCCCGGCGCCCATTGCAACGCTGCGCTGCACAAAGCGCTTCCGCTCGGTGGACGCTGCTAGGCCGGCGCGGGCCAGCTCATTGACGGCGGCACTGAGACCGATGTTGCGCTGCTTGCGCAACCGCCGGACGGCGGCCTCGACGTCCTTGTCCAGCGACACCGTGGTTCTCATCCATCAACGATAATGCATCACGATGCACATGCGATAGAACTACGATGCGGAATGCGTCGGCCGAGCAGTTCGACCCGGCGAGTCCCGAGATCGTCACGATCACCAGTCGTCAGTGAGTCCCGGGGAGTCTCGGCCGAGCTGGAAGATGGGTCTCGGTCCGTCCGGATCGATGAGCAGGCGCCCCGCGGAGGCCAGGAACGTCGACATCTGGGTCTGGCCCCCGATGAAGCCGATCACGAATGTCGGGTCGAGCAGGAAGCCGTGTGGGTTGTCATCACTGCGGGCGGTGAGGTCGTTGCGATACAGGCTGGTCTGCGGGACCAAGCCGCCGGCCCGGATCAGGGTGGCCGAGGTCGGGTTGGGCACGGTCTCGTCGCCGCGGGCCACCTGGATCAGGACCCGGTTGTCAGGCGCCAGCGGGGCGAAGGTCTCCGGGCTCCCTGGCCGGTTGAGCCAGGTCTGCTCGGCGAGAAACTCCTGGATCGGCAGCGCACCCGGAGCCGGGTCGAGTACCGGCGGCTGGCCGGCCAGCGGAAGGGATTCGGTGAAGCCGTAGAAGCCGCCGTTGAGCAGCGGCGGCTGCGCGCCGGCCAGTGCCTGGCTGACCAGCGGTCGGAAGGACGGTGACAACCGGGCGATCTCACTGATCGGCCCACCCGGCACGTTCAGGCCGATCGCGTCCAGGAGGGGGTCGATACCGGCCAGCATGGTGCCGTAAATTCCGCCAAAGCTCTGACCGTAGTAGTCGGTCCCGACGCGCTGCAGGTCCCGTACGCCGTCGGCGTTCAGGTCCACCCCGCGGGCGATCACCCGCACCAGGGTCATAATGTCTGCCGCCGTCTGGCGCAGGCCGTCCCGGCTGCCGATCTGCGCGAAGGCTGCCGGCTGCGGCAGCGTGGACACGCCCTCGGTCTCGGCGATGATCCCGTCGCCGTCGAGGTCGATGCCACGGCCGTACGCCGGCACCGTCCTCGTCACCCCGTCGCGGGTGATCCGCCAGGTGCTGGCCGGGCCGTAGCCGTGCCCGACGACGTCGGTGGCGATCGTGGCGAAGCCCCGGGCGGCGTTCTGCGTGGCCGCGAGGAAGAGATCGGCATTCCACCGGGTGAAGCCATGCCCGAACACCGCGACCGGCCAGCCGCCGGTCGGCGGCACGCCGGCGGGCAGGATCAGCACGAACGGCAGCCGCGCCGCGCCCTGCACCAGCGGACCGTCGTCGGCAGTCGGCGTCTGCGGAATCACCACGTCCGCGGTCAGCCAGGACGGTGCGAGGTAGGAGCCGAAGACGTAGGCCCCGGCCGCATGCCCCGACAGGTTGAAGACCGGGATCGGCAGCCTGCCTGCACCCAGATCGGCGTTGTACGTCAGCGTCGTTCCGGCGGCCGGCACTGCGGCGTCGACGCGCAGCTGCCGGTCGTCCTCGGAGATGCCGGCCGCCGCGAACGCGACGCCACCGTCTAGTTGTCGGCGCAGGTCCCGCAGGCCGTCGGTCGCCGACATCGTCGTGAAGGTGGCCCGCGCCGGGCGGGCTCCACCGACCCGCAGTATGAAGGTGGTGCCCGGGGCGAGCTGGTCGACCGGGTGTCCGTAGACAGTGTACGTCGCGGCGTCGTACACGACCCGATTCACCCCGGTCGACCAACCGCCACCGGCCGCGCGGATCGTTGTACCGGCCGCCACCTCGGCGGCGTCGACGGGACGGTCGAAGCGCAGCGCAAGCCGCGGATCGAGGTCGAACCCGTCGAGCTGGTTCAGCAACTCGACGGTGTTGCAGTCCGTCGGGTGGGTGGCGCAGTCGGGTACGGGCAGGGAGACCCGCCGACCGGTGAGCTGCCCGGGGTCGGCCACCGACAGGCTGTCACTGGGGAACAGCGAGACCACCGTCGCTGATCCGGTCGGCGGCCCGGCGGGCGCGCTGGCGGCGGGTCCCGCGGGAGCCACCGCCAGTACGGCGGCCAAGCCCGCACTCAGCACGATCGTTCGTACGGCCCGGTTCGATCTCACAGCGGCACTCCCTCGGCAGGTTCGGCCAGCTTGGCGTCGGGACCGCCCGGCCGCAAGCCCACTGCCGACCACAGCCGGCTGCCGCCGATTCAATTGGGTGAGGTCGCTTGACAGCGGCCGGGCCCCATGGATTGATCGCCGCAGCAACGGCCACCGAGAGCTCCGCGCGAGGGGACACGGCATGACGACCATCCGGCAGGCCTCCGCCGGCTCCGCACCGGTTGTGTGCTCACCGTCGGAGGCCTGCTCGTGACGACCCAGAACATCCCGCTCCCCGGCGCCATGGATCCCCTGGAGCAAGACGTTCGGCCAGCGCCGGCGCCGGGCGACCTGACCCAGTACCTCATCGACACGCACGTCTGGACCGACGAGATGCTGCATCAGGCCGGCATCCCGATCGTGGACACACCGTTCGTCACCGTCGGCGGGGGGATCGGCTCGTTCGTGACCGTCGACTACCTGCGGATCTGTGGGGTGCCGGCCTCGGCCATGACCGTGCTGACCCCGCTGGACGTCCCGTGGTCCAGCTACGAGTACCTCACCCGGGTCTCGCAGATCCCGCGCCGTGAGCGGCTCAGGTCGGACTCCGCCTCCACCCCGGACAACATCTGGGGCTTCCCTAGCTACGCCGTACGGGAAGCGTTCAGCGCGAAGTCGGTGAAGGACTTCTTCAGTCCACTGTGGAATGTCCTGACCGAGCCGATCCTGGCCGACTACTACACACCAAAGGCCGGCCATGCCTTCGAGTCGATGGAGCGGGAGTACCACCGGATCGGCTACGCCCAGTGTGTCCGCAAGGGTCAGGTCCGGATGGTCAGACGCCGGTACGGCGGTGGCTACTTCACGATCCTCACCCCACCGGCCGGTGCCGCCCCGACCCGCCGGATCGCCTACCGCAGCCGCTTCGTCCACGTCGCCGTCGGCTACCCCGGGCTGAAGCTGTTGCCCGACCTGCAGCGCTACCGCGAGCAGTACCGCGACCCGAGCAAGGTGGTCAACGCCTATGAACCGCATGAGCACGTCTATCAACAGCTGGCCCGGCGCCCCGGCACGGTGATGATCCGCGGTGGGGGCATCGTGGCGTCCCGGGTGTTGCAACGGCTGATCGACGACCGCGACCGGCTGGGGCTGCAGACCCGCGTCCTGCACGTATTCCGGACCTACGTGACCGGCGCGCACGGGCCGAACATCTTCATGCGGCGAAAAGGTGGCGACGGCTGGGCATACCAGGGCTTCAACTACCCGAAGTCGGTGTGGGGCGGCCAACTCAAGGCCAAGGTCCGCAAGCTGGAGGGCCCCGAGCGGGCCGAGGAGTACAAGCTGATGGGTGGCACCAACACCCCCGTCCGCAAACTCTGGCAGTCCCAACTCAAGCGCGGCCGCGCCGAGGGCTGGTACCAGACGCTGACCGGCGAGGTAGCCGAGATGGTTCCCGGCCCGGGCCAGAGCGTCGTCGCCCAGGTCAGGGCGGCACAGGGATATGTCCAGGCGCAGGCGGACTTCGTGATCGACTGCACCGGGCTGGAAGCCGACATCCGCGAGCATCGGCTGCTGGCCGACCTGCTCGACCACAGCGGTGCGGGCCGGAACCCGTCCGGCCGCCTCGACGTCGAGCGCACCTTCGAGTTGCGCGGCACCCGGAGCGACCCCGGTCGGCTCTACGCCTCCGGCAGTTCCACGCTCGGCGGCTACTTTCCGGGCGTGGACACGTTCCTCGGCCTGCAGATCGCAGCCCAGGAGATCGCCGACGACCTGGCCACCCTCGGCTTCTGCGAACGGCTCGGTGTAGGACGATCCACGAAACAATGGTGGCTGTGGGCGCGCCACCGGCCCATCTGAGGAGGCAGCGTTGGTCCCCACCCTCAACGGGCGCATCCAGACCCGGATCGCGGTACTGGTCGTCGTCGGCGGGCTCTGGACGCTGCTGATCACGCCGCTGCTCCCCGACGGTGCTCCACTGTCCGCTTCCTACCGCGCGACGTTCTGGGTGCTGCTTCTGGTGATCGTGCTCGGCGTGCTGTGGGAGCTGCTCTACCACTTCCTGCAGCAGTTCCGCTGGGAGAAGGACTGGCCCACGCTGTTCGGGCTGCTCACCGCCATCAACGAGGGACTGCTGATCTGGATCCTGCTGGCCGCCGGTGCCGGGCCGGACATCCCGGGCGGCTCGTTCCTGCTGCACTTCGGCTCCACCTGGCTGGTGGCGTGGCTCGTGGTCAACGGCCCGATGCGGGTGCCGTTCATCCACTGGCGCTTTGTGGGCGGAAGGTTGATATGACCGCCGCCGTACCGGCCTTTGACGCAGCCCGCGCCACGGTGCAACCCGGTCAGCATGTCGTCGGCCGCTTCCCTGGCGTACTCCTGCTGATCCGCCGGGATGCACCCGCCGACGATGAGCGCATCGCGGCGTTGCTGGAGATCTGCCGCGACGCGGCGTCGGCGGCTCCCCGAGCGCCCGGCCGGCAACTGGCGCGGCGGCTCACCGGATGGCTGGCCCAGACCGACGACGCGGCAGGCTTCGGCACCGTCGCCGCGACCGAGGAGGGCCTCGCGGTGTTCCTGTACGGCGCGGTGACCGTCGAGATCCCGACCGCCGATCTGCAGCTGTCAGGTCGGACGGCAGCGTTCTCGGTGGACCGGCTGATCGACTGGCCGCACGGCGTGGTGCACCTGCGCGCCGACGCGCCGGAGCCAACCTCCTCCGGCGATGGGCCGGACTGGGCCGGCTTGTTCCTCGGCGTGGTCTCCGGGGCGGGAGCGTCCCTGCACGTGAACCTTGCCGCACCGGCAGCCAGCATGGCCCAGCCGGAGCCGGCCGAGGTCGGCGCCGACCCCGAGCCGGAGACCGCGATCGGCGGCCTGGCGGCCGCACCGCCGCCGCCCGATCCGGAGGTGCAGGGGCTGGCGGCGGCGAGCCTGCCGCCACCGGTGGTCTTCGACCAGATCCACGGCGTCGCGCCGGACGAACCGCAGCGCCCACCCCTGCCGGTCGCGTTCGCTCCCGCGGCGCGGTCCGGCTCGGCCGCACCCTCCACCGGCTTCGCCGGCGGTCCCGCGCCGCAGGAGGGGGTGACCGTGCTCGGCTTCCGCTGCTCGCGGGAGCACCTCAACGATCCGCGGGTGTCCTTCTGCGCGACCTGTGGCATCCGGATGGATCAGCGCACCGGCGTACTGGTCCACGGCCGGCGTCCGCCGCTGGGACTGATCGTGCTCGACACCGGGGCCACCTTCGTGGTCGACGACGACTACCTGCTCGGGCGCGATCCCGACCATGACGGCGAGGTCCAGGCCGGGCGGCTGCGGCCGCTGCGGCTGGATGACAACAGCGGCACGCTGTCACGGTCCCACGTCGAGATCCGGCTGCAGAACTGGGACGTCACCCTCGTCGACCGTGGGTCCGCGAACGGCACGTTCGTGGCGGCGCCGCAGCAGCAGGGGTGGGTGGCCGTCGTACCGCACCAGGCGTTCGTACTCACCGCCGGCAGCCAGGTCGGGATCGGGCGGCGGACGTTCACGTTCGAGTCACCCCATGGGCGGCTGTAGTCCCTCCGCGGGCGACAGCGTTGCCAGCGCCTCGGTCAGGTCGAGGTCGGCGTCGGCCTGACCGGCGCGCACCGTGAGCACCGATGCAAAGGTGAGACCGACTACGGATTCCTCAGCTGCCACGCCGGCCGGCATCACCAGTACGGCGGCGTCGGCCCGCGCTGCCTCCTCGCGGGACACCAGCCGGGCGGCGACACCGGCTCGGCGGATCTGCTCGACGGCACCGACGATCCGGCGCCCGCCGCGGCCGGTACGGCTGACATCAACGATCCACAGGTCGGCGTCACGCTGGATGGCCACCTGGGCGGCCAGCCGCAGCGCCGTACGGCCGTCTGCGCTCGGGTCCACGTCGACGACGACGGGGCGTCCCTTCTCGATGCTCTCATCCGGTGCGCCGAGCCGGACGGTGACCAGGGTCCGCGCGACCGCGGACTCGGTCGTCGGCCCGTCCGACCGAGCCTCGGCCCAGGCCGCGCTGACCAGGACGACGTCCGCATCGACGATCTCCGCCTGCGAGGCGAGGTCGGCCCACGGATCGGCGGTGAACCGGGACAGCACATTGGTAGTCACACCGCGCGCCGTCGCCGCCGGCGACAGCTGCTTCAGCTCGTCCACCGCCGTTGCCATCGCTGCCAGGTCCGGCAGCAGGCCGGTGCCCAACTCCAACTGGGATCGCGGAGTGGGAACCAGCCGGTCCAGCACGAGCCCGGACGGCGAGACGTTGCCCAACAGGTCGCAGCCGAGCTCGATCAGCTGATGCGCGCGGGCGGGCTCGTCGACGACAGTGAGCACCTGATACGAGTCCACGATGCCGAGACTGGCCCGCTCCGCCGCCTCGATGTCTCGGCGCAGTATCCGTTCGGGGTAGACCAGCCGCAGCAGCGGCTCGGTCATCGCGGTGGTTACCAGAGCCATCAACACGAGCATCGTGAAGAGTTCGCCGTCGAGTACGCCGAGGTCCCGGCCGATCTGCAGGATCACGAGTTCGGTCAAGCCGCGGGTGTTCATCAGCACGCCGATCACCGAGGCCTGCCGCGTCGGCAGCCTGAGCATCCGGGCGCCGGCGAACGCGCCGAGGAACTTGCCGCCGATCGCAACCGCCAGGATCAGCGCGAGTTGCCACAGTCCGTCCAGGCCGAGACCGCCGATGTCCGTGCCGAGGCCGGAGATGACGAAGAAGACCGGCAGCAGCAGCAGGACGCTGACCTGTTCCAGCCGCTCCAGGATGTCCCGGGTCAGGTCGGCGGCGCCCTCGCGCGGCATGATCGCGCCGAAGATGAACGCTCCGAAGATCGAGTGGATGCCGATCCGGTCCGTCGCGTACGCCGAGAGCAGTACGCCGATCAGCACCACGGCAAGAACGTCGGGGGTCAGCCGACCCGCGGCCTGGTGCCAGAACGTCAGCCGACGCAGCAGCGGCTTGAGGCCGAGGAACATCGCGGCGGCGAAGACGGCGGTCAGTCCGACGATCCGGACAACGTCGAACGGCGACTCGCCTTTCGCCACGGCCACCACAAAGGCGAGCAGGGTCCAGGCCAGGATGTCGTCGAAGGCAGCGCAGGCCAGCGCCAGCACCCCCGCCGGGGTGCGGTGCATCCCGCGGTCGCCGAGGATGCGGGCCAGCACGGGGAACGCGGTGATGGACATCGCGACGCCGATGAACAGTGCCAGTGCAAGCAGGTTGACCGGCCGACCGGCCACCTCGTCGTGCAGCGGATGCAGGATCAGGGTGAGCCCGACACCCAGGGCGAACGGCAGCACTACCGAACTCAGTGAGATCGCGCCGGCGATGCGCTCGCGGCCCCTGATCAGCGCGACGTCCAACTCGAGCCCGACGATGAACATGAAGAGGATCAGGCCGAGCTGGGCCAGAATGTAGAGGTAGGGCCGCACGCCGACCGGGAACAGCACCTCATCCAGATCGCCGGGCAGGGCACCGAGCAGGCTAGGTCCCAGCGCGATCCCGGCCACGATCTCGCCGATGACGGCTGGCTGCCGGATCGCCCGGGCCGCCCGCCCGAACAGGCGCGCGGCAATGATGATCACGGCGATGTCGAGCAGGACGAACGCAGCGATCTCGGCCGGGCTGAGCTCTTCCATTGCACCGACCCGTCTAGCCCGCGCAGTGCGATCCTCGACCGCGGCGATTCGCGGATACTACGCTGAACTGGACTTCGCCTGGGCCGCGATACGCGCTGTGAGTGCTGTTGAGGGAGACGCTGCATGGTTCTGCAAGGCGGTCCCCCTGCGGCACCGCAGATGCTGGCCGATTTCCGGGTCGTCCGGGTGCTCGGCGAGGGCAACCACGGGAAGTTCTACCTGGCCAAGCCGCCGGACCGGCTCGGGATCAGCGCCGAGTTCGTGGCCGTGAAGGTCTTCGCCGGGCAATGCAGTGAAGACGCTTACCGGCGCGGGGTCCGGGAACTGCGCGCGTTCGCCGCGGTCGATTCGCCGTACCTCGTCACGGTGTACGACGCCGTACTCCAGGACAACTTCCTGTACGCGATGGAGTACCTCCCGCTCGGATCGCTGGCCACCCCGGCCCGGCCGCTGGAGCGGGACGAGGTGTTGCGGGCCGTCGAGCACGCCGCCCGGGCCGTCCACGCGTTGCACGAGGCCGGTCTCGTGCACGGCGACGTCAAGCCGGGCAATGTGATGCTGCACGCGGACGGCGGGAAGCTGTCCGATCTCGGGCTGGCGCGAGTGTTCACGACCGGCGCGGCGCTCACCGGGATGGCGCCCGAGACCTCCGTAGAGTTCGTCGACCCCGCGCTGCTGCGCGGGGAATCTCCGTCGCGGGCCAGCGACATCTGGGGACTCGGCGCGACGCTGCACCGGGCGTTGTCCGGCGCCGGCCTGTACGGCGAGATGCCGCACCGGCAGCCGCTGCTCGCGATCCGCCGAGTTCAGTCAACCGATCCCCACATCAGTGACACCTTGACGCCGACTGAGACGTCCGTGGTTGCCGCGTGCCTGGCCGGCGGGCCCGACCGGCTGCCCACCGCCGAGGCGCTGGCCGACCGGCTGGCGCAACTGCGTACACCGGCCGTCCACACCGGCAGTTAGAACGGAGCCGGGAACCACCAGGTCTCGAACAGTTCGTCGTCGGTGTGTCCCGGCCACGAGACATACAGCGCGAACAGCGCCCGTTCCGGCGCGATGAACGTCGCGAACCGCCATGCGGTGTCCCCACCGCTCTGGCTTTCATACAGGGTGCCACCGTCGACGCCGCCCTCGTACCCCCAGGGAACGGGTGTGATGGAGTCCGGAGCGACCTCGTCGACGCGGGCCTGCAGCGCCTCAGGAGTGGGGTAGTGCAGCAGGTCCAGGTGGATGCCGTTGGGATAGTCACACACCGCCACGCCGTCGGCGTGAGTGTCCCCCGGCGCTGATTCCACCCCGCAGGTGGAGTCCTCCCAGCCCTTCTCGGCTGCCGGGTCGGACGGCAGGAGGTTCGGGAAGGCCGCCACGATGTAGGCGAGCTCGCCCCAGGAGTCCGACAGCGTGATGGGGGCGGTCGGGCTGCGCTCGGACAGCGTGCCGTCGGCCGCCGTGGCGAGGACGGAGTAGCTGTTCGTGCCCTGCGGCGCGTTCTCGTCGACGAACGTCGTGCCTCCCCCGCCGTAGACCCGCACCGTCCCGCGGAACAGGTTGTACGACGATGCCCCCTCCACCGCGTCCCAGGTCACGGTCACCACACCGTTCGCCGACGAAACGCTGAGTCCGCTCGGCGCGGCCGGTGCGGCCCGCGGCTCGGGCACCGTCACGGTCTGGCCGCGGCTCGCGTCGGATTCCCGGCCGTCTGCCCCGAGGGCGATCACCGTGTAGCGGTACCGCTGACCGGCTTCGACCTCCTCGTCGAGGTAGGAGGTCTCCCGGGTGGTGTCGACCGGGTCGCCGTCGCGCACCACCTGGTAGCGGCTGGCCTGCTCGACCTCGGCCCACTGCAGCTCCACTGCTGCGCCCTCGGTCGTGGCTTCCAGCGACATCGGAGCCGCGAGGGTGTCCTCGCCGCCGCTGGCGAGGAGCACCGTGCCGGTGATCGCCAGGACCACCGCTGCAACGATCCCGGCGACGACGGGCTTGCGCTTCCACCACGGGGTGGGCCGTTCCCGCCCGGGGAGCGGGCCGGTCGGCGGACGCTCCTGGATCGGTGGCGGGTTGGGGGAGGGCATGGGCACTGGGCCGGTCCGGCGCCAGCCGGCCATCCGCTCCAGCCGGGTCACGAACTCATCGAGCTCGGCCGGCCGGCGCGAGCTGGCCAGGTGGTAGCAGACGGTGTGTGACTGACCAGCGCTGATGATCGTGATGTCCTGTCGGACGTCGTCCGGCACCGGTCGATCGGCCGGCAGCTGCGGAGGCAGCCGGAAGAACCGGGCCCGATCGAGAAGATCCTCCAGCGCGCCGGTCTCCAGCAGCGACATGGTGTCGGTGTACACCGGGCCGAGCTCCAGCACGACACCCGGATCGCGACCACCGGTTCGGCGGACCCGCAGCTGATACGGCGGCCGCGGTCCCAGCGGTGCCTCCGGCCTGGGGGCTGGTGCCGGTGGCGCGGGCCGGATGTGTTCGATCTGGGTCACCCGGGCGGTCGGTCGGGCCGGCTCGGCGGGGGGTGGTGGAAGGAGCGCGCTGCGGGCGGCCTGCGCCAGTTCGCGACAGGTGCTGAACCGCTCGTCGCGGTCCTTGGCCATCGCCTGGGCGACGACATCGTCCAGGGAGGTCGGCAGGGCGGCGACCGTCGCGCTCGGCTGCGGCGGCGGCTTGTTCAGATGCGCGGCCATCGTGGCGTACGCCGTCTCCTCCGGGAACGGCACGTTCCCGGTCAGTAGCTCGTAGAGGACACAGCCGAGGGCGTAGATGTCCACACGGTGATCCAGTGCGCGCGACTCGATCTGCTCCGGTGCGGCGTACGCCAGGGTCGCCAGCATGTTTCCGGTGCTGGTGAGCTGACGGGCCTCGTCCACCGCCTTTGCCACGCCGAAGTCGGTGAGCAGCACGCGTTCGGGTTCGTCGGGATCGTCATTCGCAGCCAGCAGGATGTTGGCCGGCTTGACGTCGCGATGCCACAACCCGTGCCGGTGCGCGAAGTCCAGTCCGACGCCGACCTCGCGGATGATTCGCTCGACCCGTTCGGCCGTCATCGCCGCCGGATCGGCCAACAGCGCCTGTGCGGCGTCGATGCCGTCGACGTATTGCATGTCGATCCACAGCTGGTCGTCGGCGCAGCCGCGGTCGTAGACGGTGACGATGTTTCGGTGATCCAACCGGGAGGCCAGGTCCGCCTCCCGCTCGAACCGGGCCCGGAATCCGGGGTCCGCTGAAAGGTCGGCGCGCAGCAGCTTCAGCGCGTCCTTGCGCGGTAGCCGCGGGTGGTGGGCCAGGTAGACGGTGCCCATCCCGCCGGCGCCCAGCACCCGGTCGATGATGAACCCGGCGAACACCGCCCCCGGGGGATACGCCACGCTGCCCTCCCGAGCGGATCACAGAGTTGTGATCATAGGTCAGATCCCCGACTGGCGAATGACGCTTCGATCACTTCGGCGGCAGCGACCTAGCGAAGCCGACCCCGTGCTTGATCCACCCCTTGAGCGCTTCGTCGGTGGCGCGCGCGTCGATGTCAATCCGCAGCCAGCCCTTCATCTCCCGTCCGCGCATGACGAACCGGCTCGCTCGTGGTTCGACGACCAGGGTGTCGGTCTGAGCAGGATCGACGCGCAGCAGGAGGCCACCCTGACCGCTGGCGCTGACGGCCATGTGCCCGGCCACCAAGAAGGCCAGGCCGCCGAACATAGGCTTCTCGACGACTCCGGGCTCGCTGGCCAGAATCTCCCGCAGCCGATCAGCCATGTCGACGTCGTACGCCACGACGACAGTATCCCGGGAGCAACAGATGCCTGACCATGCCCGCGGCAACACGGCAGGTGGCTTCCCAAGATCGCCTGGCTGATGATCCGCTGCCGGACACAACGGCGGTGTGGACGGCGTGCCGGCATGAGTCCCCGTCGGGTGGTCTTCCGGCCGTGCGCGTGTCGTAGCAGCTGAAGCGGATGGCTGCGGCTGTCGGTGCTGAGGGACGGGGGCGCAGTCACGTCTGCCGGTAGTCACCGCGGCACTGAAAGTTGCCGAAAGTTGTTGTGCCGCACCGGGTTCTGGCGGCCGGAAACTGTCGGTGGGCGGGGTTAGCTTCTGTGTTGTGAGCGCGTTACTGGAGCATCCGGCCGGTCACCCGGCGGTGGCCCCACGTCAACGCGGCTTGCACCAAAGGCCTAACCGGCGTACTTGCCGAGTTCCTCGCGGGCGACCGACCGCAGGTGCACCTCGTCCGGCCCGTCGGCCAGCCGCAGCGCGCGGGCCCACG